>Ga0209337_1000627_pt1 | contig 28467 bp, 32 predicted proteins | sample LinPmetageLP53_FD_184044 | JGI IMG/M metagenome (GOLD analysis project Ga0209337, IMG submission 184044) | Marine viral communities from the Pacific Ocean - LP-53 (SPAdes) (version 2) | ecosystem: Environmental > Aquatic > Marine > Oceanic | place: Pacific Ocean | collected 2010-02-08 | reverse complement strand
CCCAGTTGCTCCAGTTTTTTTAACACCTTTTCTGATCGTGAGAGCGCCTGCATGCGCTGTTGCTCTTCTCTTCCCCTCTGCAAATCACTGATCCTTGATGTAACCTTGAGGTTCAATATCATCTCATGTGCCTGTCTGTTGACGCTGGCTGGCTTACTGTTGCTGCAATCATATGAGGCACGATAGGCATCACTAAACGAGTGACCATCATACACTGCCTGACAGAAGGCTTCCTGCTTCTCTGTCAGACCGCTGGGCAATGTCGCACTGCGACTTGTTCCTTTGCGCTTGGGCGGTTTTGATCCATCTATCATGATCAACTGGCCTCGCTGGTTATCTGTCTTATCTTTCATTCTTTCACCTCAAATGTACAAGCAGCTTGTCGATTTAGTTTAATGGTTAAACTAATTTTGATAAAGTTCGATTGAACTTATTCTATCTGATCCACTCTTAGATGTCATGTTTTATTGAGGTAAGTGCGAGGCTCTCTGATCCAGAAGGGACATTAGGGGGAGATAGAGGACATTAGGGGTTTACAAGCAAATCAAAGCCTGTCATAGAGAAGATCGGAAACGCGGATGAAACCGCACGGCACGACAGGTTGGTAGGAGTCCCAGCCCCAGAGCAGCAAGCGTGACAGCCCTGCCAGACAAAACAATGTGGGTTTGCGAGGCTTAACGTAAACGCTGCGAGTGCCGACACTGAGAACTTGGGTCAGTGAGTTGGTTAAATGTAGAGAAGAACAACTTTCAGTAGTAGTGACGCCTCAGACCCACCCATTTTTCGAGGGCTTCCACTTGGAGCCTTCAAATAATGGAAAAGGGAACATCAAATGCCAAAAGGAATAATAACGGATGCAGATGCAGCGGTTACCGCTCTGGACGCTTTCGCTAATCTTTGTCTTTCGATAGCCGAAGGCAATATCGCCCAAGCAGTTGTCGATACTATCGGCCTCGCTGCTTCAATCAGAAACGCCCTCACGTAGGAGAATGATTATGACACACTTCAACAACTCTATCGCTGCTCACCTAAATGCGAGAGACTGCCGCAAACAAGGCCGCAACCATGAGGCAGACCGCTATAACGAGATGGCTCAAACATTCTGCCGATGGCACGTCAAAGAAGTCGGTGGCACCTATCTGGGTGCATACATAACGATTAAAAGGGCATCGCTAAAAGCTCATCTTGACAAAGAGGCAGTGTGATTACCCACACTCAAATCATATCGTGATTTTAATCAGTGCAGCCTCACGGCTGCATCATTAACATCATGAGGAAGGAACTAAAATGAAACATCCATTTATATCACTTCGCGTCTATCACTATTGGGCCTCAGTTGTTCGCCCTTCAATGAATGTCGCAAGGGATGGAACCGAGTGGCATCCCGTGCGGCTCAACCTTCTAAGGAAGGGTGCTGAGTTCAAGCGTAAGCCGGACAGTTTGGGCACACTGACAAAGGCGCATTACAATCGAAAAGATTATTTTGGCCCAGCATCTTATTGCTGCTTAAAGGATAGTGATCCGTGGGGCAGTGGTGTGGCGGTTCGGGGCAACGCGATGGTCTGGATCGATGAGGATCACAGGGATCAGGACTGCCTCAAGTCAGGTGAAGTTGTGAGCCTGACTGCCGCTCAGTCAAAGCGTACCAAAAAAAACTGGGTAACTGCCTAGCATCGTGATTTTAACAGTGCAGCGTAAGGCCGCTGCATCATTAACATCATGAGAGGAGAGAAGATAGTATGCAAATGCCTAGCAAAATGTACGTCAAACGGATCGACGTTGATGGCGAAAAGAAGTGGGTGGTCGGTGTAAAACAGGACGGTGCCTTTCAATATTTCTTGAACTGCATTTTTGATGCCACACCACATGGAAAGTTGAAAGCCGAAAAAGCCGCCTTGTGTAGGCAGATGGTTGAGTTTCAAGTCTCAATTGATGAGGTCTGGAACGAGGGTGTCGAGGCTGGCCATTTCGATGCGTATGAAAATCGAGAGGACTATTTATGCTAACCAAACTATTCATCTGGGCAGACACTCTGCCCTTCATTAAAAAGGCTGCGCTGGTCGCAGCCATCAACGCAGTGATATTTGCCACTGCATATTTACTAGCTTGAGAGGAAAAGACATGCCAAGCATTACATCAAAGATTGAAGTCATCAACCAAATGGGTATCAACATTTCATCAACAGTAATTTTTGATGATGACGCTGAGGCCAGACTGCTTCTCACTGCCAGAACAGGTGGTGCAAGAGTGTGGAGATATCAACTCTGGGACTTCGACGGAGCATCATACATCCTAGATACTGATGAGTGGTTTCTTGAGGATGACCTGACTGCTAGATCGGGAGTTACTACCTTTGATCCTGAGAACATTATGCACTTCTCAGTCATAGCCCACATGACTAAAAAGCTGGGCTATAAAAGAAAAGCACCAGCTAAAACTATAGCAGCGTGATACCTTCCATACCAGCGGCTTGTCGCTGGTATTAGAGGCACCATGCCTAAACGCAGTGATCTTTGTCGCTGCATATTTATTAGTTTGAGGAGATAACATGTTTAGTATTGTAGACAAGAAAACTGGTCAATGGTGGTCATCGTTCGACACATTGGCAGAGGCGTGTGAGGCAATTCAATCACATGCCTCAAACGGTATATTTTTTATCACTATAGTTCGCGATGGAGCGTGATACCTAGATTGGCCCTTCCGAGGGCCAGCGTAGGCACCATGCCTAAAAGTTCAACTGAACTTTTTATATTTTGTCAGCCAAATGGAGGAAACCAGATGACAATTTCAAAAACTTTCACAGTATCCGAAACAATGATCAATACAGTCTTCACTGCTGAAGAGAAGATCGGAGTTCTGAAATCTTCGAGCCGCGACAACAACGAAGCTGCGAACGGTTTCAAGATGGGTGCCTACGCCGAGGTAATCCTGTCGATTTCCCAAGTCAAATTGATCAAGGGCAACCTGCCACCAAGAGTGTCTAAGGCAGTGCGTAAAGCTCTTCTCGAAGAGGCTGGTATCAAAGAGGCTAGTGTCAAGCGTTACGTCGAGAACAGTGTCGGCGCTGTGCGTCTGATCAGAACAAAGATTGGAGACATGTCCAGCCAATACACTGCCGATGCTATTCTGAAAGACCTCGCCGCGCTTGAAATCGACAGTGAAAACAAGCTGGCAAAGGCAGTCAAGGGTGAGGCTGAAAAGTCTAAGGCGCGGCTGCTGGCAGAACGTGTAGTCGGCAAGTTCTCCTCGAAAAAGGATGAGAATGGTAAAATCGAGCAAGGCGATGTCTTCAAGGATGGCCTTGATGATGCCGAGCTTGACGAGTTTCACAACGAAATGCGTGAACTCATGGCTGCACGTCAGGCGTATCGAAACACTGAGGCGGCTAAGACTGCGGCAGATCAGGCTGCAAACGAGAACGAGACAGTTGACGCAACTGTGTCAGAGTTCGCAGCGTGAGCGAATATGAAAAGCGTAAGGCGTTCCTCAGTGGCCTAGCCTCTGGGATCGCCTTCGCGGCATTCACGATGGGTTTGCTCGTCGTGATGCTGGCCGCTGGGCCAGAGCCTTGGTGAAGTTTTAAATGATTGCGCCCCTATCAGGGGCGTGACGATTTACAACAACGTCTTCCCCTTAATTCGATAGATAGAAGGAACATTATCTCTTATGCTAAACCGAACTACGGCTTGCATCACTACCGTACATATGAACCCCACCTAGCCTTATGAGCCTAGGGGTGAGGATGGGTGCAAGTCTTTTACATATATCGCGGCGTTACAGCCGCACAAAACAAATCAACGACATTTTAGGTTAGCTCATGGTGATTATGCGCCGACGATCCAGATGAAACACTCTGAGTAGATCGGGCATACAATTGACAGCCGTATCGTCGTTATCCAACGCAGCTGAATGATGTAAAACTCTAGCTGCACATTCGTAAACTTGGAAGGATTTCATAATGGAATATGAAGAAATATTAATCGGGCTTCGACCCATGATCGGTTGGAACGATTTCGCCGCGTCTTTACTTGCACAGTATGATCGTAAGGGTGATCTGAGTGAACGTCAGTGGGATGCAGCGGAACGTATGATCCTAAAGACACAGGCTACCGCGCAGCGAAAAGAAGATTTGCAACGTGATGTGGACGTGTCGCGGATCAAGAACCTGTTGGTTGAGGCCAAGGTCAAGAAGCCTGTCTTTCGGGCAGCGGAACTCGCCTTTTCACTCGCAAGTGTGAGCGGCAAAAACGCTGGTGCAGTCTATGTTAAAAGGGGTGCCGACTACCAAGGGAAAATTATGAGCGGTAAGTTCATGCCAGTCGGTAGTTGCCACGACCTAACAGGTGATGCAGTCGTGCAGGTCTCCGCTGATCCCAGAGGACAGGCAGTGCAGCATGGTCGTGACACTGGCCGCTGCTCATGTTGTGGCAGGGAGCTAACTGATCCATTCAGCATTGAGCAGGGCATTGGCCCGATCTGTGCCAGCAACTGGTCACTGTAATGCCTCAGTTGAACATCAATATCAGTACCAAAGCGCGTGGAAACTTTGTCTTCACGCGCTATGAGTTCGAGACAACAGATGCTCTGGAAGAATATCTGTTACAGCAAACTTCACCCCTTACCGACTTCTTTGATAACTCAAACGTCAGAGTAATCGGTAAGACAATCATCATCAGAAAGGAAGTATGATGAAAGAAGCAAAACGCTACCACCCACCAAAAATTACCATATCATTGGAAGACACACTCCCACTAACCTACGTTACTCAAAGGCTCACAGATATCCTTGAAGAGAAAGGCGGTGATGACGGAGACATGTATGGAATGGAGACAGCTTTACGTGACTTTCACAGGGAGTGCCTGATGAATTTGGGAACCTGCGACCTCATCTTGACCGTCACATATCAGAAGAGGAAAAGGTATGACTGAAGAACAGGCGTCGATCTTCAGCCAAGAAGAAAAGCTTGATAGTATGCAAAAGTACCTCGTATCTCTTCAGAAGAAGTACGATCAAACAATTGAGCGTTATGGCACTGGTGTGAGGCCCTCGTGGGTTTCCGCTGAACTGGCATTTATAGGCATCGACATCAACGATGCGCTTGCTGAAATCGAAACAATAAAAAGTTCAATAGAACAAAACTGAGGAGGATATCCAGATGAAACTATCGCAAGCTAAAGACATCACAACAAAGGCTGTGACATTTGCTCGGAACCTAAAGGGTGGGCGTGACGCACAGTACGTTGTTCCATACCTAGTTTCCGGCCCCGGTGTTGGTAAGACATCTATAGTCAAAGAAATCGCTGAAGAACTGAGCATTGGCTGCGAGATACTATCTCTCGCTCAGTATGATGCTGGCGAACTAGGCGGCTGGCCTGTGCCAGCAAAAGATGGTGAGACAATGGTGCGGATGCGTCCTGACTGGATGCCTACCAAGGGGGAGGGCATCCTGTTCATTGACGAACTTCCACAAGCTCCTGTGTCAAACCAAAACATTGCGGCTCAGATATGTAACGAGCGGCGTATCGGGCCGCATCATCTGCCAGAAGGTTGGGTGATCGTCGGGGCTGGCAACCGTATGTCTGACAGGGCTGGCACGAACAATATGCCAACCCACCTCAAAGAAAGGTTGATGTTCCTAGAGATCGAAGCCGATCTGGAAGACACAATTGCCTACTACTACAAGAAGAAATTGAATGAGCGCATCTCAGCGTTCCTGCGCTTTCGTCCTGAGTGGCTGCACAAGTTTGATCGTGATGCTAACGCTTGCTCATCACCTCGTTCTTGGGAGCGTGTCTCGTCGATGCTTGACTGGGGTCTTGACCCTGTCAATCTGCTTGAGGCTATGGCTGGTCAGGTTGGTCGCGCTGCGACTGCCGACTTCACTGGGTTCCTCAAGATGTATGACACAGTGCCAGACATCGATCAGTTGATTGCCAACCCGATGGGTGCCGACATATCGGATCAGCCTGATGTGATGTACGCAATTTGCGCTGCCATCTCATCAAGGATGACCCCCAAGAATGCGTCCAACGTGACGAAGTATCTTGACCGCTTGCCTCAGCAGGAGTTTGCGGCATTCGTTATCAAGGATGCTATGAACCGTCACCCTGAGTTGAAGCAGTCTAAGGACGTGCGTGATTGGATCATGAAGACAGGCAAGAACCTGATCCTGTAACACACAAAGTGGAGGGTATGGAAGCAGGTACGTTTGCTACCCAACCCACCACGGCTTTGTGTTATGTTGAACTTTTTTCAAAGGAGACTTCTTATGGAAGCATCAATGAAAGTGTCTCGTGCTATTACGAGGCTTGTAGTCAAGCACCCCTTCTTTGGGTCGCTTGCACTGTCCCTCAAGGTCAGGCCAGACGATACAATCAAGACGATGTGTACCGATGGCAAGTCAATTTTGTGGAGCGAGGCGTTTGTAGATAGTGAGGGTCAGGAAGAGATCGTCGGCGTGATGGCTCACGAAGTATGTCACGTTGTCTTCAAGCATTTTTTACGCAGAGGTGATCGTGATCCTGAGCTTTGGAATATCGCTACAGACTTTTCTATAAATCATATACTTGTCACGGCTGGCTTCACTTTGCCTGTCTGTGCGCTGATCAATCCAGAGTACGATGGACTGACTGCTGAGACTATATATGATCGGCTTCCCCCGACTGCCAAGGATCGCTACGGCAAAGGCTCTCAGATGGGCGAGGTCAAAGACGCTGCCAAGGATAATGGTGAGCGTATGTCCGAGACCGAGGTTAAACAGATGGAAGCCGACATCGACAGTAAAGTTATGATGGCTGCTGCTGGTGCCAAGGCTGTAGGTAAACTACCTGCGGCGGTGGAGACCCTGATCGAACAGATGAAGCGTAGTCAAGTGGACTGGCGTGACAGGCTGCGGAGGTTTATTGGCGGCGATCAGCCTGATGATTACAGTATGCGTAAGCCTCAGCGCAAGATGTTCCACATGGCTGGCATCGTGGCACCATCGATACAGAAGATCGGTGCAGGTGACGTGGTTGTCGGGATCGACAGCAGTGGATCAGTATCCAAGCGTGAATTATCGTTCTTCCTTGGTGAACTGAACGCTATCAGCGAGGACATCAAGCCCAAGTCTATCACGATCATCACATGTGATAGTGAGGTTGGAACTGTCCGTCGATATGAAGAGGGCGAGGTGATCGATACCATTGAGATCAATCGTCGCGGTGGTACGTTGGTCAGCCCTGTCTTCCAGTATATCGAAGACAACAGACTACCAGTGGATAATATGGTTTACCTTACAGACATGTGTGTTCACGACTTCCCCGACGAACCAGAATATCCTACACTATGGGTATCGTCTTGGGCTGATGCCAACCCTGCACCTTGGGGTGAGACAACCTACATCCAGACCTAGCTGGGCGTAGGCTAACGCCCTGAGCAACGGCGATAAACGGCTCACGAAATAATATCAGACAGGAGAGAAGCATGACACTGAAACCATTCCAGCACGTCACGAAATATGAAAATCCAAATGGGATCAAGCTTACTGATGAGTGTACAATCCACCCCACAGTAACTCCAACGCGCACAGGTATTACCCTACAAATATCTCAACCTGATTTACAAAGCCTCATTGGTGAGGGCGGTGATGAAGTTTATTACAACGAACTATTTCACGACATGTCCTTGAGTGCCGCAAAAGAAATGTTCAAGCACATGTTGATGATGATCGACACGCTTGAGCGTATACCTATTCAAGAAGCAGTAGACAACTCTTCCACTATGCTCGACGATCTCATCAAGAGAGGGAAGGAGACATAGCGTGAGATTTCAAAGCCCATGGATGAAACAGGAGAAAGAAGAATGAAAACACTTTACTTAATTCGAGGTCTGTCTGGATCAGGCAAGACCACGCTAGCTAACATCATCTGGGACGCTATGGCTTGGCGCAACATGTGTGATGGCAAACCACTTGATCATAACAATGCCGTTACAATATCAGCAGATGATTTCTTCACTGACAACGATGGTGAATATCACTTCGATGCTGACATGTTGCCAGCGGCACACTGTGATGCACTGGGCAGGGTGATCACGTCGATGATGGATAGCACTAAGTCTATCATCGTTCACAACACGTTCTCCCAGCAATGGGAAGCGCAGCCATATATTAATCAGGCCAAGGAGTACGGTTACTCTGTTAGTATCATAGAGTGCCAAAGTGAGTTCGACAACGTCCATGGGGTGCCGCCTCATGTGATCGAAAAGATGTCCAATAGATGGGAGAATATATCACCATGATTGAGTTTTTCACCGCCTTGGTAATCTATTATCAAGTACAAGAGAACACGATGAGCGCGGTCATATGGTTTGACAGTTACGCAAAATGCGAGAAGGTTCTGAGATCAGATGCACTGCATGTAATCTATGAGGATAAGAAGGATATCCACATTGCGTGTGACAAGACACACGTCATGAGTAAGGCGCTGCGTCCAAGAGCTAGGCCAGAGGGCGTGAGCAATGGGTGAGATGACGAAGTATCAAACCCAAAATCTCAGGTTCCTCAAGCAGCAAGTCAGAAGCCTACAGGATGAGGAGAACTCAAGAGACCCACGCCCAAGGATCAAGCAAGAGCTTTGGTCTGCGCGCGTCGAGCTTAACTTCTACAAGAAGAAACTCAGAATGTCAGGGGTGTTAGTATGACTAAGAAATGGGACAAACATATTCAAGGAACAAGGGTTCTCAGTAGTCTCTCTTATGAGTTACAGGGACACAAAAGGAAGCTTGCAGTGAATGCACCCACGGTATCACTATCGACGCCGCCTTGGGAGAAAAGTTCAATAGAACTAAATCGGAGTGAAGAAGATGATCAACATCAAAACAATAAAAAGACTAAGAGTTTTGAGGGCAAACCTCGAAAGTCAGTTTGATACCAACGGCTTCTCGCATAGCGAGAGAGCTAAGTTTACATTCAATAACACACAGTTTACATGGAAAGGCTTTGACTACGATGGTATGCCTACCACTTTCTCAGACATGGAAGGTGGAGACACATCTACAGTGTGTCGTTATATAACGTATCTGCACCGTAACATAAGAGCCATCAGACAAGAGATGAAGACGGTGCCTGACAACTCGGCTATCGGGAAGGCTGTCGAGCATACAAGGATATGGTTGGAGAGCGTACTGAGTAAGGCGTTCCCATCCAAGAACTTCACTGTTGAGTGTGACAGGCACTCCTCTTTTAGTTTACAACAACCAAGTATGCACCAGCCGATTGAAGTCGGTGTGTCGATGCTATGGACTAAGAAGGTATACTCCCTTGGGATAAGCACAGTCGAGGCTGGAGATGGCAAGAGGGTGATACTTGATGCCAAGGAGAGGAAGCTCACACGCCTCACGAGGGATGGCATCAGAGCCTTCGAGTGTAGAGCCTTGAAGGTGTACAAGGGGAAGGCAGACTTGGATATCTCATGGGTCTTCTTATACGACTGCGAGGAACCAGTCACTGCCATCCACCAAAACTTTGGACGTGCCGAAAGCTTGATAAAAAGACGTATCAAAGATACCGTCACCAAAGAACTTATGGATTTTTAATAAAAATGGGCGGCTCTTGCCGCCCTAGTATGGAGAAACATAAGTAGGGTAACATAGGTATTCAGATGTACAAAGAATTAAATTATCAAGTCCTGATAAATATACTTGATGATCTATCTCAGATAGTAGAATGTTCTTAAAGCATACCGATACATTAGCTGGAAACAAGCCTAGTCTAGGTCGCCTCGCTGGCTAATGTAAACTAGGGCAGGTCGAGAAATAAACCCTCTTCCTGCCCATCTTTTTATTTATTCTCCTATAAGTGCCGTCGTCATCCAGCCTTACGCGGAGGGTAACGGCGTCTTGTAGGACATCATCAGTCACTGGAGTCTTCCTTTGGTAAATAAACTAAAACAAAGCTGTGGCATGTAGGACAGGATAAGTTCGTCACCATAACGTACTCGTCATCGTCCTCACAGTCGTGGTCACCACCCCAAATTAATTCCGCTATACAATGCCAACACTTCATTTTTTGGAAGCGGTAGTGGTGCAAGTCGTTAACGCTTCATACTCTTTATCGACTGCGTCTTGTATTTCAAGCGTTGGTCGGCCTTCTCGTCTTAACCTTTCACGGCAGTGTATAAGATGGCGTTCAAAGCCTTTAGAGATTTGTTCGTTCGTCAATTTCGGTATATGAACCCTACCTATGGTCTTCGACGAACCCATCTTGTCTGCCAATGCGACCTGCCTCGCCGTTCTAAATACTATCGCATCGATAGGCCCAGTCTTTTCACCCCTTCTGTCCTGCATTCCAGACTGCACTTGAGTAACAACTACAGTATCTTCATCTTTGTCAGGTACACTGTAATCTGGATCGTATCGTTTCTGTTTTTCAGAAAACTTTTCAATAACTTCTGCAAAATATTTTTCTATTCTACTAACTGTGGAGTAGGTTCCATTTATTTCAAGGTCTACTATAGCAACTGCTCTCATTTTCTTAATCATAATTATACTTCCTCTGATAAGATTATTAGTTATTTATATATACACTATCTATAAATATATAACAGCACTAAAAAAGGGCCACCCGAAGGTGACCCAGTATCAGAGCGGAGAAGAGGTATCCAGATGTATGTAGAAACCAATGTCCTGCCACAACATGTAGCACCCCTGTTTTACATCGTCAAACAGTTTTAAATAGCTTGTCTGCCAAGTTGCTAATAAGGCGCAGCGTCTGGTTTTGCGTTAGCTCAATGACCGCAACCTCATTTCCACCGTTGTAGACATGAACGACTGGCGCACCTTCACCATCCCTCACGATGATAAACTTATCAGGTGACATCTTATGCTCTGAGCATGGCGTCGAGATCGGATACGCCAAGATCGTCTTCCTTCTCGTTCCATGGTGTCGGAGCATCCAGTATGGGATCGTGAACATGCTTCCTGTATGTCGATGTGGGGACATCAAACTCAAGCTCAGTCTCACCCTGCTTACCCACCCATGAGAAGCGGCACTTCCAGATATGTATCTCAGATATGATAGAGCTTGATGGGTTCGGACGATGAACAGTCATGCCAACATCAGCCTTGGCAAACCATGCCGCGCTCCCAGATATGTCATACCCTCTGGGGGCTGGCACCTTACCGTCAGTACCTCTCATCATCTTGGTTGGATGTGCCACAAACCAGAGGTGTATGCCGTGCGCCTGAGCAAACACGCGCAACTTTGTCAGTATGTCGGATACCCATTCTGTTTCGCTGACATCGCGCCCCTTCTGGATGTAGTTATACGGATCGATAATCGCACCCCTTACCCCATATCTAAGCACTGCCACTTTCATACGTTCAATGATGCTCTCCACCGAGGACATCGAACCGTCAGCTTGGTACAGAAAAGAAAAGTGCGATTGAACAAATTCCTTTCCACTCTCTAACTCTTCTGGGGTTATCCTTTCCCTTGCACCTTTAAAGAAAGGCTTGCGAACGAACTTACTAATCAACTTGGCAATATGTATTTTAGGTTCGTTCTCGAAAGAACAGATAGCAAACTTCCATCCCTTATCTTGTGCCATGTTCATCATGATCTGATCTATGAACTCGGACTTCCCCGATGACGGATGACCTGTCACCACCGTAAGTTGACCAGTGACTACACTGTAAAGTTCATCGACATTATCGTAGCCAGTACTCTCGCCACGTCCCATGCCGTTGTCATAGATTTCATCTATCTGGTCGTAGAAATGTGACGCATCATACAGGCCAGCGACAGGCCATGGCTTGCACCCGACAACGATCTCATCGATACCATCCGTGCCGCTCTTCATCAGGACATCGTTGGCATCCTTGCAGCCCTCTGGATATTCAATCTTGAAGCATCGATCCTTGCCGATACGACGAGCAATCTCTTCTGCCATCGCCTGACCCGCACCGTCTGCGTCAGTGGCGATTATGATACGCGCAGCGGCGTCCATTTTTTTCTTGGATGCCCATAAGAACTTGAATTTATTATCTTCTTTAGGATCGATCTGTCCATCGACAACCTTCATGACCGCACCGTTAGGAACAGAAACCACGCTGTTGTATCCTGTTTCGATGAAGGCAAGGGCATCCATTTCGCCTTCGCAAATAATCAGATCGTCGTTATGGGACACGCCTTCGATATTAAAAAAAGTTTGAGGTGAACCGTTACAAGCGAAACCTTTTTCTTCAATCGATCTGATCTTATATGCGTACTCTTGCCCCTCGTTTGTGTAGGGGAACATGATGCACTCAGTCTCTTTTCCCAGTGCCTGTATCCAATTTCGTGTAGATACTAGCTTCGCCTTTTCGGCTGTCCCTTTCGAGATGCCACGGCCCTTGAGCCATGCGAGTGATGCCTCAGACAGAGGCTCCTTGATTACGTTCTTTGCCACGGACATGACTGGCTCTCTCCTAATCTCTGGTAACGCCTCTCGCATAGTTACAACGCCCTGCTTATCGCAGTGCCAACACTGATACAGTGTCTTGTCGTATTCTATTCTGAGAGAAAGCGTCTTATCTTTTTTATTTTTACGGCTGTGGCTACAGCTTGGGCATTTTATTTTATGTTGACCTTGTCCCAATCTATAAGCCTCGCCACGAACTTCCTGTTCGATATGCACGGCTGTCTCCTACTCTGATCCGACGAGCATAGAGGCAAGTCTCAGCGCCAGTCAAGCGCGTTTTTTTTGCCAGCTAATATATAATATAATAATATATATATAATATAATATAATATTATCGACTACCGTAACGACTACCGATGTATATTATAATATATACTCAGGTATTTTTTTTATATCACATGAACGAACACGAATAATTGAACGTGGATTTTTTCTATCCAACCCCCAATAAATAAACTTCTGCTTAACTTGCCTATCGTTTTTATAGATACGGCACTGCATACAATCTAGGATCAGGCTCTCGTCTAAGTCTGGCCTTCGTGATGCGTAGTAGGTCATGATCTCAACGGCAACATCCTCAGTGGTCTGGTCTTCCAGCACTGGGCATTGTGCCTCGAACATCTTGACGTAGCCCCTAGCCTTCTGTGATTTGATTAGGGCAGGTTTGCCCCTGATCAGTACCATCTTACGAGAGTTAGCCTTTGATGCAGGTTCACCATATATGGTGAATGTTGTGTCGAAGTTATCCATATATACCCCTATATAATCCTATTTGACATTACCTTCCAATTATGATTTAAACAACATTAGAGTGGAGAAAACAATGAAAATAACTAATGAGCATCAGTTGCCTGATGCCTTCCTAAACTTTGCACGAGATGACAAATACTCCAAGGGTAAGTCGGACATCAGCGTTACCACGTTGATCGATGCCCCACGTATTCGTCTTCTCAAAGAACGGCACAAGGATCAGATGTCCAAGGACGTTGTCGATATGATCTGGCCCCTGTTCGGTACGGCAGTCCATCACATTCTTGAAAGTGCAGATGACCCTGTAAATGTCCAGATCGAAGAACGTCTGTACGCAGATGTTCTTAACTGGACGATGTCAGGAGCCTTGGATCATCAGGAAGTTTTACCTGATGGCACTGTTCAGATCACCGACTACAAAGTCACGTCAGCTTGGTCTGTCTTGCTTGGCAAGAAGGAATGGGAGAACCAACAGAACTGTTATGCTTGGCTTGTCGAGAACTCTTTGAATGGATCGAACCGCCACACGGAAGTCAGCGGCATTCGTATCTGTGCCATCCTCAGAGATTGGCAGAGGCGCAAGGCTCAGTTCGATAAGGATTACCCACAAGCACCAGTTGTTATTGTCGATCTTCCTTTGTGGAGTAAGGCAGAGCGCGAGGAGTATATCCTTGAGCGTGTACACACACATCAGGAAGCTCAGGCAGAGCTTGATCTGTATGACAACCTGCAACTTTGTACCAATGAAAGCCAGTGGGCCAAGCCTGATACATGGGCTGTGAAAAAGAAAGGTGGGAAGAGAGCTATAAAGGTTCATAGCTCAGAAGAAGAAGCAGTGGCCCATGCTGAATATTCAAACGAACACTATAAAACTTCTAATACAGAAGTGGAGTATCGCAAGGGTGAGCTTACCCGATGTGATGGTGACTACTGTGGAGTGTCAGAGTTCTGTGAACAATATACTGAGTGGAGAAACCAATGAGAGAATGGAAAAACAATGAGTAAGAAAACCGTATGGGAAACCTTGTCGAAGATTGATGTCAACGACAAGACAGAAAAGAAGAATGGCCTGACGTATCTGTCATGGGCGTGGGCATGGGGTGTTCTTAAGGATCACTACCCAGAAGCCACATTTGAAAAACATGTACAGCCTAACGGCTTACATTATCTCAGAGATGAAAGCGGATATGCTTTCGTTCAAGTCTCTGTGATTGTCGAGGGGAAAAGTTCTACAGAACTTTTTCCTGTACTTGATTATCGCAATAAGGCAATCCAGAACCCCGACTCCTTTTCTATCAACACGGCATTCCAGCGTGGTTTGACGAAGGCTATCAGCTATCACGGTCTAGGCCACTACATATATGCTGGCGAGGATATCCCTCAGAGCGACGAGGAGCCACGACAGACTGAGGTTAAGGTTAAATCTGAGGCAGTGCCAGTGAAGAAGAAAGAAGCTGCTCCTGCCGCCTCTCCTGAAGATTATTTATCGGGGCCAGATACCCCCCTTGGTATGATGATAAACTCCTTTGCATGGAAGGATGAGGACAAGGTGCCAAGAAGTGTGGATGATTGGGGATCATGGGCCGATGTTAGCTGCGCTTGGGTTGCGACATCCAAGAGCGACAAGATGCTCAACAGGTTTTATACCGACAACAAAGCAATGTTTGATATGGCTAAGATCGATGCCGTGTCAAAGTTCGACGATGTAATTGAGTGCATCAAAACCAAAAAAGAAGAACTGAAGGAGAAGAATTAATGAGTCAATACCCAGCATCAGGCGTACTGTTTACAAATGACCGCAAGCAGAATGATCGTCAGCCAGACTACACTGGAAACATTGAACTTGATAAGGATACCGTACTTGATCTGTACAAGCAGCTAGAGGAGAGCGGCGTTGAGTATCCAAAGATCAACTTAGTCGGTTGGAGAAAGACATCGAAGAATGGTAAGGCATTCTTGTCTCTTCGCGGTAGCATTCTCAGGGAACGTCAGGAAGGGCAGACCGCTTATCAGGCGCAAGCACCAGCGCAAGCACCAGCACCATCCGCAAGTTTTGATGATGAGATACCATTCTAGGCTGAACGATGGCAGAGAGCGATAGTCTCAATGAAAAGGTAGCATCAAGTCAGGAAGAGTTAATGGCTCTGAAAGATAAGATCACTATGATGGGTCACCAACTTGATGACTACCAAGCCGCACTGAAAGAATACGAAGGTCAGGAAGTGAAGGGTATGACAGACATACAGAACGCTATCTTCCAGATGTTCCAAGCTTTTGTGAAGGGTAGTTCGTAATAGTATTCATTTCAACCTTGCAGAAATCAAGAGGGAAACATGAACTTAATAATTGATAAATGGGCGCAAAGAAACTGGGATAGATACCGTGAGTGATTTCGGAAATACAGAAGGCATGGATAAGCGTGTGGGCTTTAGTTTTTACTGCCCCAGATGCAGTCAAAAGAGGAAGAAAGACCCCAACTACACTGTGGACGGAAGGGATATAGAACTCAAAGGATCAAACCATACTGTAGCTTGGAACAAAGGATTGGGAAAAGTCGTTTCAACTTTTAAGTTTGAGGTGTCGTGTTCTAAGTGTTTTTCTGAGGACAGGATAGCAGACCCACTTATATGTGAGCTAAACGACGAGTCAGAATATGTTAAAGTATATTGGTACGATGCACCCGACAAAGATAAAGTCATGCGCGACAGAGTTAAAGATAAGTTTAAGTGAGGGCCAAGAGATGACTAAAGAAAAACTAAAAGAAAAAATATATGAGCTTTGGGCTTTTAAATACGGTTGGGGAGATATTGAAATGCCAGACCACATTTGCGAAGGCACAAAAAAAGAGTGCAAGGAGGCCAGAAAACATATCCCATGGGACGAGTATCATCGTAGTAAAATAGAAGAAAAGTGGATAGAAGATGACTAACATCAGGGATGCAGCCATAGGGTTTGAAGCGGTGAAGGTGTCTATGTCCCAAGACAGGAACGGTGTCGTACTGCGTTTGAATATACACCCTAATGACTGCCCACCAGAGCTACATACAGACTGGGTGGGTACAAGGTATATGGTTGGCATGGTCAAGCTTAACGATAATGAAGAGCCAGACATACGTGAAGAGCAACAACAACTGGAGAGGCTGATTGCATCCGCAGGGTTACTGTGCCGCAACGAAGAGTTCGCTAAGTACCTGCACGATGCTGGCCTCATCATGAAGGCTGATCCGTTTAGGTTGGAACAGGCAGTCACACAGGCTGTACGAGAGTACTGTGGCATCAAATCACGATCAGAGTTTAGAGATAATCTTGATGCACGGAGTAAGTTTGAAACATTAAGAGAGGACTTCAGGCAGTGGAAGAAAAGTTAATAGACATACATGGGGTGGCAGAGATGATGTCGATGCATCCTAAATCCATGCGAAAGATAATCAGAGAGGACGATCATTTCCCCCAAGAGATAGTGTTCAGTCCAAGGGTTAAACGTTGGAAGCAGTCTGATATATTAAGGTGGATAGATGTTAAATCACAACAGCAAACATGAATGGTGCCAACGCGGTATGCAGTACGAGGATGACTTTGTAAAAGGTCGATCCTTTGTTGATGTTGCTGTCAGGATAAATCCCGAAAAGGATCAGGATGTTTTTACATACGACATGCGGATAGATATGCCCTGCGATCTAAAGACTTCCCGTACACCTTGGCGCAGATCAATGGAGATGTTTGGTATCGATCCCAAGTATGCTGTTTCTCTAAACAGGAAAGACTTGGTTCGGTATGATAAGCTTTATCCCAACATCATTATAATACTTGATATCGGGTACGCTGATTACAAAGCAACCCACTGGACACACCTTCAAGATATGAAGCGGTTGATCAAAGAAGAAAAAGTTCAATTGCACAAATACAAAGAGAGGGCAATCGGGGATGAGTTCGGTAACGCCAAGGACAGTTATATCTTTGATGTTCGCATCACCCCCATCATGAAGGGTTAGATGCCGCGCATCAACTGGTTGCCACGAGCTATAAAGAAGCTCTTTCTGTCTTCGATTTTAGCAAGAGCTTCACGTCTTTTGTCATCAGATATGTTTACATTCTTCATGATGTTGCGCTTCATCTTGTTGAGATTCCTGATCTGCTTATTTATATTTCGTAGGGGGGCTATAATAGGTATGATGTCGCGATACCTATCTCTTAAACGCATAAACCTCACACGATCATTATCATCTCTGGCATCCTTTAAGGATTCATATATTGCAAGAACCTCATTGCGTTTGTCATAGAAGCTTCCAGATCGATCCCTACTTGTAACGGCAGTGAATGCTTTGTTAACCAATGGGGTTCTACGAATCATGTCTTTTTCAAAACCGTTCATCAACATCTCAGGACTTCTTACCGCTGTCTCTCCTACTTGAGTAACAAACTTACCAACTCCACCCAACATAAAGTCTATGACATGCTCTATGACATCTGGTTGTATATCTACACGCTTACCCAAGACGCTTCCCGGTATGATGTCATCGCCACGGCCTATGGTGTCGTTGATAAACTTAGATATACCAATCGCCGTTGGGCTGGTTGTTGACCAATATAAACCACTGCGTGATTTGTATTGTTCATATGGAGAAAGCTCTTTGTAGATGGGGCTATTCATGAAGTTTTTATTTGTAAGCAACTCGACGGGTGTGTCCAGCACAGTGGGTGCCAAAAACGTCAGGAAGTTATTACCCCCAAATGGATTTACAGTTTCCACGACTGGGCCAAGGGTGGATGTCGCTGCTTGGATAGGTGTGTATGTACCCTCGTAACCAGAAGCACCACGAGTTAAGTTCGCCAGTGATCTGCCGAAGTTGTAGAACATGTTAATACCATACGCCATTGGTATAGTCACAAATGTACCATCACCGTTAAGGTCTGGCAAAACAATACTGTGAGCGAGTTTATATTCACCAAGGTCATCATAGTCTACAACGCCATCTTCATCTTCGTCATCGGATGTGATTGCGTTTAGCCAATCCATTGTAAAGCCCATAACAACAACCGAAGCTACCAGCTTACGAGCGTTCTTGCTGTTAACCAATGCGTTCAGCACAGCCATAGAACCCTGCATGGATGCGTTAAAGAATAAGTATAGAGAGTTTATTCCATACTTCATCTCACCGCCCTTGGCGAAGTTCGTAGTTAATTGACGCGCAGCTACCGCTGCCTCTTGGAGTGCCGTTTCTTGAGGCACACCTTGAGACTCAAGGTTCTTAACTACAGCGTCGAAGAAGGATAGTCGGACAGAGTTTTCAGCCGCAGTGTTTAGAGCTTCCACGTATCCTAATATGCTGCCGCCGCCCTTCTTGGTACTCGTCCATAGCCTCTTGGTGAGAGCCTTGTTGCCCTTCCCATCCGCATCGACAATAGCAGCAATAGTTTTCTGGATGTCCTTCGAGTTATTGATCTCGTCAGTCATCTGGTTCAGTACGTTCTGCCCACCATTATCATAGAATTGCTTGTACCTTTTGCGCCAATAAGGATCACCGCCATCCTTGCCGTTAACTTCTTTTATAACGGCATTGAAAGCCTTTGGAGTTCCCTTGAGTATCTGCTTGCCTACACCCTTCATGTTGTACTGCTGCGCGTTGAACGCTGCTGTCTCAAGGTCTCGCGGCAAGTTGGATAAGATAAACGCTGGGTTCCAGCTAGTGAGAAGGTTTGCATACAGTCTTGTTAGAGAGTGAAGTCCACCAAGAAATGCATTAGACTGACCCACCGAAGTACCTTTAAATGCGTTAGCCAATCTAGGATCAGAGAAGCCAATCAGTATTTCTTTTCCATCACGGCGCACTGCAAGTATAGGTTCATTGGGATCATTGAAATCTCTGTCAGGCATGTGGGTGATACGACCATTACGCATGACCCTGCGAAGAGGGTGCCGTTCTAAAACTTCTGCGGCAACTCCAGTTGTATCCACATCGTCGCTTTCTAAAAGCTTTAAGAAAGACAGGCCAACCTTATTCTTTTCTGTTTTATCTATAGCAGCTTCACGTTGTGTCCCGACATTTGCTAGTATGTCACCAGCATATGACTTGCGACCAAGGGCTGTCCTGTTTGGCTTGCTACCACCATACCTACCAAACCCACCAACTCCATAGTCGGCTACATCCAACTCGCTCTCTGGGTCAGCGAACCCACGGAGTGGAACATAGAACTGGTACTTATTGAACGCACGTTTTGTATCGTCATCCACATCCTGACCGTCCTTGTAATCAGGTATAAGGCCACCCTCAATGTATGTATCGTTAGTGCCGCTGATAATTCCCTGAGTCTCAGCGAGAATAGTTTCCAGTGACATACGTCTTCTTGTATCCATACCACTAACGAAAGCAATGATGTCATTCGCTTCCTGATTGGACATTCCTGATCCGCTTTCGATCTGCCCTTTGGACAACTCACTTATACGTGCGTTGCGCTCTAAAGCATGTTTGGCATAGACAAACGCATTAGAAAGTGCATGTGAACTATTTTCAGTTTTCTCTGCTATCTGTCTGAAGTAACCAGAGATGCGGTTCATTGATTTGACTTCAGTCTCTGTGACATTCAGGTTGGCTACTCTCTCAATTAGAGGAGTGAACTCATCCTTCTTGAACGCTTCCTTCTTTGGCCCGACGATGCCGTGCATCCTTAGCTCTTGGAAATAAGCATCCATATCTCTTGATATGTTGGCCCCCTGCGCCCTCATCTTGTCGTACACTTTTCCAACAGACGTGAAGTTGTCTTGCAGCTTGGTGAACAGCCATTGGGTTGCGTCTTCTGCTGCCTTCTTGTCTACATTAAAGGGCTTGCCAAGCTTAGACAGTACGTTCGCAATAACATCTTGTGTGCCTGTGTAACGCAGGTTCTGCATCGTCTTTTCTAGATCAGATGGGCCAAACCTTGGTGTACTTTTGGGCTGTGCCGTTGAAGAAGACAGTCTGCTATACTGACTTCCTCTCGCACCACGAGTGGCGTTTGAAGCATAGTACGGATTTCTCCCACGCTGGGAAGTTTTGGCACGATTTCTTTTTTCAAGGACTGGAAAGAAGGTGGTTATATAGAATGCGCCCGGTACTGGCGGCAGTCTCCCTTGATCATCTTTAATGTCAGCGCCACGCTTTATGATAAGCCTCATCGGTGGAGCATTCTTGGCGCGGTTGTTTATCCACTCAAGAACAATAGCACCTTGACTTGGGTAGGCTATGACTGAATCGCCATCGTCATACCCCTGCCACTCCCAGCGTTTCAATAAATCAAATATAGCATTCTCAACTCTGCCATATCCAGAGTTTTTAAAAAGCTCTCTGTCATGGTTACGCTGCTGGATGTGGAATAAGCCTTGTCCTACCTCATGACCGTTGTCATATGTTCTATGTGATCCCTTTGGCAGAACGATAGGAATCTTTTTCCCACGCTCCATGAAGTGTCCATACACAGGGTTAGGAGAGCCATCGTCTGAATCGACTGGCGCTCTGGTGGGCATGAGTGATTCTCTAGTCAGAACACGAGAGTACATCTGACGTGGCATCTCTTGGTCTATTTCTACACCATCAAATACCGCTTCAGTCTCAGATAGTTCTTCTGCTGTCAGGTTCGCTTGCGGAGCCTCACTAGCATCAGCTATTTCTAACTCTCTTGGGGAGAAGAAGTTCTCTTCGACTGGTTGTCTTTGTACTCCACTAGCTTGTCTATCAACTTCTCCATCTGGTTCGAGTTGAGATTGGACAGTATCGAGTCGCCCTCGCTCTGAGTCGGGGAGTGTATTTTTGATTTTGTCATCTGAGATACCTTTCTTTCTTAGTAGTGCAATGGCACCGTCAGCGTAATCATTATCATCACCACGCCCTTTACGAACACCACCTGATTCAAAGATGCGCTTCTCTGCATACCACATCAGAGCTTGGAAGTCAGCGTTTGTCACGTCAATGCCAAGCTTATCCTTGAGTATCTTCCTAGCTATGTTAGTCGTTGCTCTCATTGCCGATCTGTCGGTGGCGTTCCTTGGGTCTTCCTGAAGACCACCAGCTAATTTTTTAGTTAAGTTCTTGCCAGCTAGAGATAGAGGGGTCGAGTCAGGTCTTGCCGCTCTAGCTATCTCTTTGACTATCTCTGCGTCCTTACCCCTGACAACACCTCCATCAACTATGAAATCAAACCGACCTTTATTGGGGGTTTGAATAATGTTTTGTGGAGATACAGCGCTGTCTACTTCTTCTGCACCGTTATAATACCGCACCTCTGCTTTAACACTAGGTATGCCAAATTCTTTTGCTACCGCCGCCCTATTATTTCCTTCTGCTATAAACGCTTCACCTTTATGATTAACGTCTATAAATACGGTGCTGCCTTTTTGGTCTGGGTCGAAGCCTTCTTTTTCTACTGACTTTTTTATAGCTCTATACTTAGCGTTAGATGGGCCAACCACCTCATCGTTTACACCTCTAAGGCCAGCAACAAAATCTGTGTCCAAAAACAAAGGCTTTTCAGGGTCTGTGCCAATAAAACCTGTCTGTGGGCCATCGACTAATTTTTTGGCGCTGGAAGAAGCACCTTTTTCCTTTGCTCTGCCTTCTGCGGCTTTTTGTTTCTTCTGTGCGTACTCTAGAGAAGGCAGGCTTTGGCGATAGCCATAATTAACTAATGCACTTTGAGGTTGGGGCATTGGGTATGCAAGCTCATCAAGCTTGTCGTTAAAGGCTTTGTTATAGAACTGCTTGTCCCACGTAGCCATTATCTGTGGAGCTAAAAGTTCAATATCACTTTTTTCAAGTATGACTATTCCAGCGTCTTCCATAGACCTGTCTAGGAGTTGCTTATCTAGATCGGAAAGTTCCACATCTCCAGATACAAGGCTCCATAGTGTGTCTTTGTTTTTCTGAATAAGCTCTGGGCTATAATTTACGTTTGGCTTTCCTATAACCCTGTTAAAGAACCTCATCCACCAGCGATCCATAGTCAGCGGATCAAAGTTTCCTCTTAGGTTCTGATAGAAACCGTTGCCGATCTTGGGGCCGATAATGTAGGCGATTCCGACCTGCTCCTTCGCAAGTTCCTTGCCGTCCACTTTGAAGGGGAGATCAGCAACACGATCAACATCAAACACATCCATCATTACCTTGGCTATGTCACCTCTAGCCATCTGAGTTGTGAGAAGTTCTGATATTTGAATTGAGTCGTATCCACGATCAGACAACATGTTCCAGAACTCAAACGCCTTGAGCATGGACTTACCTTGTGCGCCTGAGCCAGATACTTTGAACTTTTTGATATCTCCAGAGTTAGACCCTTTCGGAGTGATGGAATTTGAACTCTTCCACGACTCGTACTGACGAGATGCCATCAAGTAGTTATCTATTACGGAAAGACCATTTGATGTTACGGCAGTTGCGTAATCAAATGCGTGTTCTGCTGCTGGATCATAGGCAGGATTTGCGGAGCCATCTGGTCTTGTCGGTGACACTTCTGGATATACTTGGTAAAGTATTTTCTTGGCGAGCTTCAGCTTTGCATCATACCACCCGATAGCATCATTGCTAGACAGGAGAGCAGCTTCCGCTTCTGCCGCCATGATCTCAGCTACTATCTGTTGATCTTCTTCTGAGTTCGCCACGTCATACGCACGAGTGCCACGTAGTTCCAACAGCTTGTTGGCAAACTCTATTAAGGTTCTTGATCCTTGAGGGCTTTTGAATAAAGGCTTGCCTGTATCTGGGTCAACGTAATCAAGTATACTCGCAGCGCGTTGCTCTGGAGAAAGCCTTATGGTTCTTGAGTAGAATGGTTTGTCTACTCCTCCAGAAAGTGCATCAGCATCCCCTGCCTTACCTTCTTCCCATGTGAAAGGTGACATCAACCCTGTTTTTTGAGGTGCAAATATTGTGTCTTCTAGCTTTGCGGTTCTGTTTGTTTCACCGTAGGGGCCATAGTTAAGCCAGCTATTCTGACCTCTAGTCTCTGTTGTAATCGCTGGTATGGCAGACCCAGTAAATAATCTTACATGAGCTTGCCACGCATTCTCTTCGCCCCTTGCTCTAAAGCCAGAACCTTCAAGCCCATGACCGAATGCATCATGCACAGCGCGAAACAAATCATTTGCTGTTACTGGTCGATCAATCCCCATCTGGTCTTTCCATACCAGACCAGTGTCTTGCAGCATGGGGTTGTCATCTACTGCGCCTTGAGTAACCCCCTCTGTGCCGTAACCATCGTATGTTCCGTAGACAGCCATCCTTTTATTTGCACGAAGATCGCGCATGGCATTAAAGGGATTTTCATCATAAGGGTCAGTCTCAGAGTCAAAGAATGTGAACTCATATCCATTATCTATGAGTGCATTGTACTGTGACTTTGTTTGATCTATTAGATTTCGGAAGGCTTCTTTTACAACTGGGTCTTGAGGAGTGTGTTGCATCTCCTCATACGCTTCAGCAATTCTAGTAGCTCTATCCTCATCAACAACAACAAACTCAGACTGTCTTCGTAAGTCTATGCCGTTGGCACGTGCATACTCTTCAGCAATAGATACTAGGTTTTCGTCTGGCCCTGCCGCCCCTTTGACATTTGGCGCACCTTCAAGCGGCGTAAGCGTTCCGCTCTGATCCCGTCCTCTTCTGTTTCCTCCCGATTCGGGTCGAACTCCCGTTGCGACACGGCTGTATTTTTCGTCAGTGTTTCCCCGTCGAGAGGCGTCCTGAGTAAGCTGTTCTCTTTGGCTGGCGTTACGTTGAAGCCTTGCTTCTTTAAAGCGGCTACCAATCTCTTCAGATCGGACGCGATATCGCTCTGCGATGTCACTCCTATAAGCTCCACTTTGTTTAAGTTCTCTGATTCCTTCATTTGTATCTACCGTCCTTTCACCTTTGATATCATATACAGCAAGTTGCTCTGCACTTTCAGCAACATACAAAGCCTCTTCTAGAGTTGGTAAAACCAAAGAGCTATCAAGATAGTACTGCTGATCAGATTCATCAAGCCATCCACCCAAGTATACCTCTTGGCCCATCAGTCTTGATATGTCTTTATTGTCCCCTAGATACCCTAGTAGTACCTCTTCTGAGAGGTCTTGTCCAGTTATTATTTCAGCCCCCTTGATGGGCGCAACTGGGAAGCCTTCTGTGACATCCCCATATGTACTTGAAGATATAGTAAACCCGTAAGGTCTTGCCTTTATTATTTCCTGTAATGTCGGCACCCCAATAACACGAGGCAGTCTTGAGTAGGATACTTTCGACTGATCAGGTTCGCTTCTTGGAGTGACAATCTGTGGGCGCTCCCTTGCACCAACCTCACCAGAAATCATACCTTTGAATATGTTCTCTGCTGATGTGAAGCCCTCACCCACGTTGGCACCGACTATAGACTTCAAGAATTTCTTTATCTTCTCAAACAATGAGCGAGGCTTACCAACAACCTTTAACCTACCTGCTGCATAATCGCGGAACATCTCCGCAATGGCCTCCTCTTTCTGCTGATCTTCAGTTAAATCAGGTTCTCTTCTCTTTGCCCTATCAAGATAGGTATATTTTCTTTTCTTGACCCCATCCTTGGTGAGCTTTGCGTAAGAAGTTTTCTCCGCTGCATTCTCAAGGGTCTTGATTTCAGCATCAGTGAGAACGCCAAGGTCTCTAATGGCATGTATAAACTCATGGTTCATCACCTCAGAAATCTGATCGAACAGGTCTTGGTCACTTAGGTTGGGATCATACATGCCCATAGCTAGGCTCATGACCTTTGTTCTTGGATCATATATACCTTCAGCACCTGCGGCATCTATCGTTTTAAACTGCTGCGCTCTCTCTAGGTTTATTTCTTTGATGCCAAGGGTCTTGAGCATTCCGTTTAAAGACTTGAAGACACGATCCTGTTTTTCTGTAAACTCAGGAGTGAAGGGGGTCTGACCCTGACTGACTTGAGCTTGTGCCTGATCGTCAATATTCCTAGCACGAGCCGCCGTCTGTTTCTTTTGTAAAGAACGAAGACGTTCCTGTTCTCTGAACTGCTCTCCCCTAACTTCTTGAATGATCTTCTCTGGACTTTTTATGTTAGCCTGTAGATCACCCAGACGTGTGGAGATATCAGCTTGAACCGCCTGTAGCTTGTCCATGCGATTAAGTTCAGTTGAACTTAACTGTCTTTTCTTTGCTTGAGTGTTTAGTTTGTTGATCTGCTTCTTGACGCTAGTCAGTTGCTCCTTAGCTGCGGCTATAGATTTCTTTTGTGCCTCGAACTTCGGGCGCACCGCCTTGTTTATCTGACTAGAGGTAGCTTTGTTAATCGGCACAGACTTCATCTCGCTGGGCATACCAACTTTTTCAAAACGAGGGACGTGCGTGTCTTGACCAAGACTTTGCAGCTTCTGTTGTGCGACATCAATACGACCTTGGCTTTTATCTATGCTTGCCTCAGTGCTTGCTATCTCTGCGCTTATCTTGTCTGGCGTTGTCTTGTTGCCATCAAGGTCTCTGCCATATCGCTCAACAGATTGAAGGTCATACGTTAGTCTCTCAAGTTTCTTCTTGTCATTATCTATGTAGGAAGTGGCATTATCTATTTGCCGCCTATATGAAACATCAGGCGTCTTGGTCTCTGGTGCCAGAGAACCCATGGGGATATACTTAGGCTGCTTGGATGCTTTGCTTGCTGGGTTATCAGCCACAAAGCCTCTACCTTGAAGCTCAGTCATTATGTCTTTGACTTGAGAAACCTTGATGTCTGGTATGTCTTTCTTAACAGCCTTATGTATCATCGGTATGTTAATGTTCTGCTTCGGCTGTGTTTGATCGGGTCGATCCTGATCAAGCTTACGTGTTATATCAGACTTAACTTGTTGAAGAACTCTTTCATACTTGGCACGATCAAAAGTTTTTGAGTCAAACTCTTCATCAGCCATCCTTAGATTATCTTCGTTAGGCGCTGGAAGAGCTAGACTAGGAGCAGGTAGTGCAAGTGGCTCAGACAAATCTTCTTCTTCGAGGTCTTTAAGGCTTTCATCTCTCTTAGCCTGTATTTCTTTTTCTAAATCATCTGCAAACTTAATGCGTCTTTCGCCTGTCACGGCTTCTTCTATGCTATCCTCATCAAGCTCACGACCTGCAACGTCATCCCTGCCAGCAATAACAGATGCACCACCTGCGAATGGGCCACCTACAGACGCACCCGCTGCAAATGATTCAGCATATTCCCATAAGGCATCCTCTGAGTCGATGGGTAAACCTGCCTGAAGTCTGTTCACTACAGCTTGAGAAACTTCTTGTGTACCCTCTATACCAGCGCCCTTGCCACCTTCGACTAAGGCTCGTTTGAAGGCACCTGCATCGACTAGCTTGAGAAGCTTTCCCGCTATGAAGTAATCAACAATATATTCAGTTACCATATTCGCGGCAGTTGCGCCTACTGCCCATCCAAGACTGATGTCACCACCAGCTTCCTTCTGCTTTTCTATAGCTTCAGCGAATAGCTCTGGTGCCGATGTCGCAGTTGTGTAGCCAACGCCAGCGACACGTCCTGCCAGTGCGCCGAGTGGGCCAAACGCCCCTCCACCCAGTGTCGCTCCCGTTTGTATAGCTAGGTCTCTAGCCTCGCTACCAAGTTGCTCTCCTGCAAAGCTGGCTGCTGTTCCAACACCTTTGATATCTCTGAAGCCCACGGTTGGGTCTTCTGCTTCAAGCCTAGCAAGTTCAGCCTCAGCCTCTCTCTGCTTTTCTAAGGCACTCTCTTTATCAAAACCGAATAGCCTACCAAAAGCAGTGTCAGCTAGATATTCTTCACTTACGCCGAATGCTCTCTGTCTTTCATATGGGTGCTTCTCATATCCTCTAGCAAAGGCAATCTTATCCTGCTCTACAGGGTCAACTTCTTCTACTATTTCTTCTGTAGATGGCCCAAATTGTTCCTCTATTCTCTGAGCCATAGTTAATTCTTGGTCAGTGACAAACTGGTTTATGCGAGATTGCTCTTCAGGAGTTGGCGTGTCACCAAAAATGTTTACGCTATAGCTCCGCCCAAACTGTGGCCCCTTTACGGATATAACACCCATAATGTACTCCTAATTTTTAGTTGCGTCGAACTGAGTACCACCACCACCTATTCTTAATCTCATTAGTGCGTCCAGTCTATCCTTTGCATCAATTATCTCTGCTTTCTGCTTATCAGTAGTTAGGTCTGTAAGAGATGCGGGTGTATCTGTCATTGAGTCAGCGGCATTAACTTTTCTAAGAGACCTTGCATTAGTTTCTAGTGAATTTAAATAAGCCCTAGCATCGTCTATCGCTTGATTTAAAGTTTGGCTACCGCCAGTAGACTTAGCTAACCTACTGGCATCCAGTGATTTAGCAGATTGTATCTTCTGCTGCATACCAAGCAAGCTCATGATGTCTGAGTCATAGGCTTTGCGTGAAGTTTGCATGGCACCGATACCTGCAAGCCCAGCTTCACCCAACGCACCACCGAATGTAGGGTTCCTAGATGACATGAGAGCCATACCAGTTTGTGCCAACGCTAACCACTTGTCTGACTCCGCACTACTCTCACGATCATCAAGCATCTTAGCTATACGTGATTCGATGGAGCCGTAACTACCAGTGCCACCGCCTGTAGGTGGGGAGTTGTCTGGGACAACTGGGGGAGCGTTGGGTGAAAGTGGAAGTGAGGGAGGGGTTGTAGCATCCACCAATTCATTTATATATTGATCGTCTGTTTCGCCGCCAACTGTGCCGTCAACTTTGGGATCATCTAAAATTTCGTCAGTTGGAGGAGTATATCTTTCGTCAAAATAACCTGCGTGAGGCAGACCGCTATAACGAGATAATCCATAATTGTCCCAAGGCTCTTCCACCAACTTTGTAGGCACTTCTGACACTGTTTTCCCAGAGGCTAGGTCAGTCAGTTCCTTGGCACGGTTTTCTTTAATAAGCAGAGCTTTAGCCTGTTCCTCATTAATACTTTCTATCCTTTTAGCAGCCTCTTCAGGATTAAAGCCAGCCGCCACATATTGATTGTAAAGTTTCTTTACCGATCCAGTTAAACCACTCACCCACTGGCCGAAATTGTCTCTTGTATTATCAAGATTAATCCCACGCATCAGCCTGTCCCTGCGCTTGGTTAACGTATCAACCAAGACTGTATCTCCTTGGTCAGTCGCCTCAGCAATTTTTCGATTTAACTCTGCTATATCGTTTTGCGATAGCTCTATGTTAGGTGTGACTCCCTCAGATGTGCCGAGTGGCGCGTTAAGTAGAAAGTTGTTATCATTTACAAAGTT
>Ga0209337_1000626_pt1 | contig 28537 bp, 13 predicted proteins | sample LinPmetageLP53_FD_184044 | JGI IMG/M metagenome (GOLD analysis project Ga0209337, IMG submission 184044) | Marine viral communities from the Pacific Ocean - LP-53 (SPAdes) (version 2) | ecosystem: Environmental > Aquatic > Marine > Oceanic | place: Pacific Ocean | collected 2010-02-08 | reverse complement strand
TGCATGAGTTTAGAAAAACAATGCATTAAAGGCGTGTCTGTTTCTTGTTTATAAGCCATTAGCACTTACCTTTTTTCTGCTGCTTTGAAGCCCACATATTAGCATAAGCACTAGGATATACATCAAACTTTTTTCTTGCAGCTGCTTTACAACCTGCACTTAGTTTTGCATATAATGCTGATCCCATTTTAGTAGGAGCTCCTTTCCCACCGTCTGCTTTACTTGCGTGCACAGCTTTTCGCTGCGCGTCACTTACATATCCCATTTTATTTTTCTTTATTTTTGTTTTGTAATGCTATTATTTTTTTAACTCTATCTTCTTCGTATTTTAGCTTTTTAATTTCAGCTCTAGTTAAACCTAAATCTAAAAGCGTTTGTTTTTGTTGAGCAGATGTTGTGTCTTTTTTCATATTAGAAACATCTAAATCATATTGTTGCTCTGGTGTTAAAGGTTTTACAGGATCAAATCCTCCGTAATATCCTAATCCAAGATCCCATGTTGACCAACCTAAAGCTAAAGCAACTTTTTGCCACCTTTCAGATTGCTCGCTCATTATACCTCTAATATTATTCATTTTAGAAACAGCTCTATCAAGAGGTAGGTTTGTTAAACCTGATATAACTTGAGCTGTAGCTAAGTATGCAGGATTATCTAAACTAAACCCTTTTTCTATTATGTTTTTTCTTTCCCACGTAAATGTATTTGCAGATGATCTTAATTTTCTAAACTTAGAATCTAGTGGTGGCGAAAAATCAAATAAATCGTAAACAGCTTTTACAAACTTAGGTGACTCTTTGTTGCTTTCTTTAGCTAAAGTTATTAAAGAGTTTTTAAGAGCTAATACAGCTTTACCTTGTATACCTAAACCTGACAATAATGAATCAGCCATACCATTAGCTATTCTACCCATTTTTTCTTCTTTTTCTTTATCATCTTCTTCATCATCTTCTCCAAAGCCTAATGCGAATAAAGCATTTTGCAAGGCATTAAAAACAAGATTCTGTACTACACCGTAAAAAGCAATTGTACCAATGTGTTTTAAAGGGTCGCCTCTACCGTTAATTAAATCTTGAGTAGATCTTTTTATTATACGAGCGTACTGCATTGGTGTATTAGCAAATGCTAATATAACACGACCAGCGCCACTAGCCTGTTGTTGTGATATTTTACTAGGATTACTTGACTGCTGATTTTTCTCTGCTATTTCATAAAAATCTTCAAATGCTTTCTGCTCTGCCAGTTTTTGATCCATGCCTTGATCTAAGTAAGACTGTAGTTGATTTCTATAAAACGCAGAACCTCCAACAGCTATAGCAAAACTATCAGCAAATCTTGTAAGAACAAAGCCTTTATTGAGAAGTAAACCTAAAACAGATTTAGCTTTATTAGAACTTTCAGCTACAGCATCAGCGATCTCAGATTCACTTACATTTATCTTTAATCCATTTCTTCTTTCAACTAAATATGGAGAGTTCATTAAAGTCATAAAGTCTTTCCAAAACTGTTTTTGATTAGCGAAAGCTTTAGCCGCGTTTATAACTCCATTATTGCCCACGCCTATAAAGTTAACTGCAGAAAGAGTCTGTAAGACGGCTGATCTAGTGTTTAAGAACATAATAGCACCAACAGAATTATTAAGCCAATCTAACAGCTGATTAACAACTCTAGAACCACCAATAGGTCTATTTGAACCTGACTTCATTCTTCGCAATTGATCACGCAGAGCTTCTACATATCTAGGACCAAAGGCTGCTTCAAGCTTGTTCATGTTTTTTTCAGAAAATATAATGTCTACATTTTCTTGCCACTCTTGTAAATACTCTTTTCTATTTACTTTATTTATATCGTTTAATATATCAGAAGTTATATTACCTCCTAACCAGTCTTTAGTAGGAGCAGGATATGGCTTTCCTTTTTGTATCTTAATAAGTTCATCAACAAAGGTGTTTAGTTCTGCGTCGTTATTAACAAAGTCATTTAACTCTTTTAAGTCTCTTTTAGATAATCCAGGCACAGTTAAACCCTGTCTAGTCCATGCTGCAACTCTTACTGCATGAGAAAAAGTAAATCCTCCAATACCAGTTTGCTTTGACAAAGACTTAGGTAATGATTTTAAATTACTTTTAAGAGCTCTAAAATCTTTAGCAGCTTGCACCTTGGCTCTAGTTACCAATAGTTCTGCTTTGTTATATGGATCTATTAAGTTATCTTTAATAAACTTTAATTGAGCATCACCTTTTTTACCCTTGCCTAATAAATTATACATTAAACCTAAAAAGTCTTCTGCCGAAGGAGTTGTAAAGAAACTAAATCTACCTTTTTTAGCGCCAACGGTTTGTGCTCTTGCTTTTGAGTATGTTTTTTCAGCACCAATACCTGTAGAATCTTCAATCATTTCGTTAACAACTTGGTCATAAACTTTTGATTTACTAAATTTAGCAATTTGCACTTCTGAATCTACATCAACTTGATTTAACACTTCTTGTACTGCTTCTACGTTTTTATAAGCATCATCTGCAAAGTAGAAGTCATTATAACCGTCAGCCGCTTTTTGAGCAACCCAATTACCTTTAGCCCCAGGTGAGCCATCAGCTAGACCTGTTATGTTTTCTATAGGCAAATTTAATCCAATACCATCTAAGAATATTTTTATAGCAGTGGCAGAGGCTTGAGGTCTTGCTGTTAAAACAAATATGTCTTTACTACCAAATTTATCTTGTCTACGCAGTGCGAGATCTGCTAGTGGTCCTTTTTGTGTTCCATCAGACACACCTTCAAAGTTACTAAAATCAAATGTAGCACCTTCTGATTCTAGTTGAGTTGCTAGTTCAGCAAACTTAGCAGCAGATATCTCTATACTAGTTCCGTCCGGGTTATTTACTATAACTTTCTCTTTAGTTCTAGCAAGAGTATCATCAAAATCAAACACACTAATACCTTTCTTAGGTGTATCTAGCGCTCTAGCTTTTCTAGCGGCTTTGTCATATGCTCCTAAAACTGTCAACTGCTCAGCTATAGTCATTTTATCGTTTAATTTATCACCAAAATTATTAGCGTTAGATTTACTAGACTTAAATTCTAATGCAGCTATAGGCTCATAAGCTTCTATTCTAGACTGAGTTAGCTTACCTATGTTCTTGCTAATCATTTCTTTTTGAACAGCTTCTTTTTGTGAATCGCTTAGTTTAAAATAATTTGATTCACCAAATAGTCTATTTGAAACAATTTCTATCATACCATGCGGATCAAACTTTTTAATAGCAGCTTTGTCCATAGTGACATCTGTTTCTAAGTCACTTTTTATTTGTTCGCTTATTAAAGAGTTTTGAGCATATACTATATTAGGATTTGATTTACTGGCTTTACTTTTAACGCCTACATTCATTATTTCAGCAAAAGTTTTACCTGTTTCAAAATCAACAATAGTGTTTAAGTTTATACCTGGTCCTTCTATAAGACCTTGAACTGCAGCTAATCTTCTTATGCCAGCGTTTGGTGTCATGATATTAACACCTGGCGGCAATGTAGAATCCAAGCCTGCTCTGTCTATTTTAGCATCGTCAACTTTAGATAAAAGTGTTTGACCATAATTAGCTTTAACGCCTTTCATGACTTCTTTAACTTGACCGTTTTTAATTGCCCAAATCAAACTACCTCCTACGGTAGAAGCTGGTGGACTATGTTCTTCTCTAAATTTCTCACCTTTACCTTCAGCTCTTTGATTAGACTTAGCCTTTGGATCCGTAGAGTATTGAGGATTCGTAGACTCTGAATTTATTGGAGCAGATATTTTAACTAAACCGGAAGTAGCTTGATAAGCACCTTCCATGACCATGCTTGCAAATTTTATGTTTGCAGGATTAGAATCAACCATAGCTTCTAGTTTTAAAGCAACAGATTCTAGTATTTCTTGGTTTAATTTAGCTTGAGCTTTACCTTTTTTAGTTTTAGCTTGCTTAGCAGTAACTCTTCTAGCAATTGGAGTTCCAGGTTTAGTATTATTTCTAGCTGCTTGCTCTGCGGCTATATAAGCAAGATCAGACTTCCCATAGTACATGTTATTTAAGTTCGCCTCAAGAGTAACATTTTTAGCTATTTTTGGAGGCACAAAAGAATCTCCTTTTGTTCCGTCTTTTTTAGTAGATTTTACAGCTTTAACAAAACTACCATCACTTAACAAGTAATAAGGTGTGTTGTTGTTTAATTTTATGTTGTTTTTAGCAGCCCAAGCTTTTAATTTTTTAACTGTAGCCGCGTTTTTCTTGCTAGTAGAATTTGGTCTAACTCTTATAGCTCCACCGTTTTGAAACATGGCAGCTTTAAAAACTTGTAAATCAAAATCAGGATTGCTTTCAATAAGATCTAAAAGCTCAGCTTGTAATTGCGCTCTGTTTTCTGCGGTCACAGTGATATTAGCTAGACCTAGTATTCTGTTTACCTCTTTTTTAGTTCTAGCATTGGCTATATCTGTTAGCTGCTTTTGACCTTCTTTGCTGTCAACTTTAACTTTATCTAGTTGAGCGCCTTTTGTTTTAGACTTAGCGAACTTAACACCTGTAGTTTTTCTAGCTACAGCGTCAGGTACGGCTTGTTCAAATATTCTGTTTCTAAGTGATAATGCTATTAAACCTTTTATTGTCTGAGCCTCACTAGCTCTATAGACGGGTTTTACCATGTCACCTAATAAAGCTTTGTAGTCTTTAATAGTTTTGCTTTTATCTAAAACAAACTGATCTTTATCGTTTTTCTTATATAAAGCTTTCTTTACGTTTTCAGGTATAAACGTGGCTTTTCCACTACTTGGAGCAAATGCGTCTGGAAGATTATTAAAATCTCTTTGAGCATTAGCATCTAGATATTGTTTAACAGCGGTTAGCGCACCAGAAGTAGCGTCTTTTTTTGCTATGTTTTTATTTTTTTGCTCGAAAACTTTAGCAGGCATACCAGTTGCTTTTTCCATTAAAGCAGCTAATGCAGGTCCTATGTCTTTAGTCTGGCCAAATGTTGTAACTGGTCCCATAGCCTCTAAGTCTTTAGCTATAGCTTCGTCAAACTGCTTTTGAACTTCTTCGTTTATTTCGGCTTCTGTTTTACCTTTTGTTTGAATACCTAAATTACCAACAAAATCTGGTGTAAACTTAGTAGTAGCTCTTGGTAATTGAGCTGTTCTAGTTTCAGTTTCTGTTTTTACACCACCATCTGTTTCATTTGTAATATTTGAAGCTGTGTCTATGCTTTGATCAATACCCTGCTCTACAGATTTAATTCCTAGTCTTTTTGCTAAACTATTAGCTCTTACAAAACCTCTACTTGTAATAAACTTTTCTAAAGGTTGTTTAGCTTTAAATTCACTAACTATCATTGCATTTATATCAGACTTCATAGACTCAACAAACTCTTGCCTTGTAACATTTCTTTTGTTATCAGGCGCTATAGGATCATATAGAGCTTTAGTTCTGCTTTCTACAAAGCTATCAACAGTTGCTTTTATATCTGCTGCTAATTCTTTTTCTAGTCTTTGCTGCTTAGCGCCTTTAATAGGGTCTAATATAGGGTTGCCTTGTTTATCTTTTAAGACGTTCCCTTCAGAGTCTTTTTTGTATCTTTTATATTTTTCAGCTAACTCATTTGCCTCTTCTTGTAGCTCTTGTATTTCTTTTACTTTGTCTTGAGCTAATTGATCTTGTTCAGGTGTAAGTTTTCTAGCAGCCGATTGAGTGCCTTGTTGGCCTCTACCTCTTTCAGCTAATTCTTTAGATCTTTCAGATAAAACACCAGACTCAGAGTCTTTTACATATCCTCTTACAAAATCGTAAAGATCTTGTCCGTCTTTAAAGCTAACATCAGTTGGTTTTACATCTTGCCCTGTAGTATTTTTATTAGCAGCGCCAGATAGCACACGTGAAAAGAAATCACCTAATCTTTTAACTAATGAAGGCTTTTCTACAAATGTTTCTAAAGGTATATCACCCTCAGCTAGAAGAGATGCATATTGAGTTAAATACTCATCAGGAGCATCTTGTATTTCTTTCTTAGTGTATAATTTATTTATTTTATCTATAAGAAGCTTGTGACCAGCAGGATCTGTTTCTTTTAAAATTTTTAAAAACTCGTTCTTAAGCTTTTCACCGTTAGGTCCAGAGAATTCTGATTTAAGTATTTTATGTAAAATCTCATGCCTGCCAGCACCAATAGCTCCAGCTTCACGCATGTGTTGCTTGTTTATAATTATCTGGCCATTTCCTAATATTACCGCATCAGTGTTAGCATCTCCTGCTATATTGTTTTCTGCTAAGAACTCGTTAAACTCAGCTGTTGATTCAAAAGATTGAACTGCTTTGTTTTCACCTACAGCATTTTCAAACTCACCGTCTTTAGTTCCGATGTTTCTAAACTTCTCTGTAAATGCTACGTCTTTTTCTACTTGTTGATCTATAGCTTCTTGTTGAGCTTCAGATCTAGGCATTTGTCTTAGCTCTGAATTTATTTCATTTATTCTATCTGATTCTGCTTTAGTTAATTCCGCGTCTTGTGTTTTCTTAACAGTAGCTTCTAAGCTTGATTTTTCAGCCAGTAAATCTATAACTTTAGCTCTGTTCTGACCAGTGTAACCTAAGTCTGATATTCTATTAGCAGCGCCTTGTTTAGCTTTAAAGTTAGCTTTAATCTCATTAGATTTGTCTGTTGTCATTTGACCAGACTCTACTTTTCTTTTTAACTCAGTATTTAAAAACTTTTCTGTTTGAGGATTTTGAAGAACGTTAAAAGCATTGTCAGCTTGTTGATCAGGAGTTGCTTTAGGTTTACGTGTTTTTACTGTTTTTGTATCTATAGGCGAATCAAACTTAGCTTCAATAGAATCCTTTGTTTCAACGTTTACCTTAGATGTTTCTTCTGTAGTTATAGTATTTTCTACATTATCTTGCTTGCTAGTTTTTGAACTTCTATTAGATCTTGTTTTATCTGTTACATCTTTGTTAGAGGTTGGTTGCTCTGTAGTTTGATCAACTTCTATTTCACTTTCTGTTTGAGTCGCTGTTTCATCTTCAACTACTGCGTCAGTGGTGGCATCAGCGTCTACTATATCAGCGTTAGGATCAAACATTCCACTTAAGTCTTTATACTTAGTTTCTTTTAAGTTGCTTTTTATATTTTTGTAACCTATAGTACTTTTTATTACACTTGAACCAGCACCAATAGTAGCCATACCACCACCCATAAGACCACCTATCATAAAAGTATCTAATACTTCGCTGAATGTTGGTAAGAAGTTTTCCACTTCATCTTTGTATAAATAATCAGCTGCTTGTGTTAATAAAAGTGTGGCAGTCTCTGATAAACCTTCAGCGCCAAAATCTTTTACTATATCAGTTCCATATTTTAATAAGCTTTTTTGAATTACATCTTTTGGTGCTCCTGATAAACTTTTAAACATTTTACCACCAATTTTTTTAGTAGTAAGCTCTAGTAATCCTTCAGCCGCACCTACTACATAAGCATGCCCAAGTCTAGCATAATCTAAAGGTCTACCATCTTTTGCACTTTCCATATTAGTAGCAGCTGCTTCACCAGCTACTATAGAGGCAATGCCCACATAAGGTATCATTGATTGCGCAACGGAAGGAAGTGATCCTAAAGCTGCAGATGTTGTTCTTGCGGCTCCTGTTACAAAAGCGCCAATGCGTTGTTCTGGAGTTAAATCAATTTTTACTGGCTTACCATCTTTACCTATTATATCTTTTCCAAAAGCATCTTTTTTATTTTCTTGACCAGTAATTCCTTTCCAGCTAGTTTCTACCATACCAACAGGACCAAAGTCCATTAAAGTAAGGTTTAAACCCTCTGCCTTTTCACTGAAATTATCATAAGCCACCTCTCCAGCTTCAACTAATTGCTTTTGACTCACAACATCTATCATGCCTAAAACACCTCCAGTAGACGCATTTAAAACAGATTTCATGAAAGGATTGTTGAGAAAACTCTGTGCTCCTTCAGGTAGAATATTACCCGCGGTATCACCTATAACTTTTTTAGTATCAGCTATTAGTTTTGGAACAGCCATCATATTAGCTGCTATATTTAAAACCCCAGCCTCTATTTGGTCTCCTGTTTCTTCAGCAAAATCATAGCCTTCGCCGTAAGCACCAGGAATAGCTCCTTCTTCTAAAGCGTACTTAGTAACTATATCATTGACAACATTGTCAAAGCTTATACCGTCCCAAGAATCATCTTCATAATCACTAAAATCCATTACGCCTATAAAGTTTAAAGCGCCCGCCATAGGTTCGGCTACTACATCTACCAACGTGTCAGCCATGTCTAAACCTTCTTCTACATATTCACCGACATATCTAGCAGCGGCTTCTGTAAACTTTAAATCAGAAAAGTCTTTAGTAAGAGCGTCCCAACTTAATTCTTTTCCTTCGCCAAAACCAAAATTACCAAAAAACTTATCATCATCTCCAGCTAAAACACCGGCAACCCCTTTAGCAAGTCCAAGCGCCTCTCCTTCGTACTTATCATCTTTAAGTCTTTGTTTTACAGCTTCTATTTTCTTTTTTCTTTGATCTTCTGTTTGTTTTCTTTGCTGTTGTTGTGCGCTAAAATACTGCTCTCTTTTAGCATCATCAAAATCAGAGTGACCAAAAAGATTAGCTATAGATGCTTCTGCTATTTTACCTTCATCGGTACTATTGTTAGCGCTAGCATTTGTCCAATTATCTGCACCTGTTTTTCTAGTGTAATAAACGCCTTTTGATTTGTCGTTTGGATCTATTTCAAACTTGTATTCATAACCATCGCCTCTGTCAATTGTTTGACCTGGTGGCACTGAAGATCCACTTGCCGATTCGGACCCTGTATTTTTGCTTGACTCCGAGCTCGGGTCCTTCTGGGAGTCTTTTGTCTTTACTTCTTCAGTTTTTGTTCTGCCTTTAAACTCTTGAGCTTTAGCGAATATTTCTTCTTGAGATAATCCAGTATCTTGTAAAGAACTAACGTATTGTAATAATGTCATTTAACTTAATTTATTATCTTGTATAAACTTTTGAGCTTTAGCTTCCTTAGCTTCTGCTAAATCAAAAACAGCGGCATCTTGTTCTACTACTGGAAGCTTGTTTGTTATAAATTGCTTTAAATAATTTTTTGCAAAATATTTAATATAATGTTTTTCAAATAATTCTTTATTTTTTTGTGACAAAGGTAATACTTTTTCGTAATCCCAAGCCAAACTACCGGCATTAGCATTCTGCATCATTTGGTCATCCTCTTCTTCGCTAGATCCTTTAGCTATAAAAACATTCCATGCTGCCACAACACTTTGCTCTTGCTGTAAAAGACCAGCAACCTCAGCATTTATAAAAGGTTTTGTTTTTCTAATAATTTTATCTATATCAAACTTTAATATATTTCTACCTTTACCCATACCTATGTCTAGGATTTCATAATCATATGATCCATCAGTGTTTTTTAATATAAACTCTTCAGCTATAGCCGCGCCTGGTAGTAATTGACCGTTTTCATCGGCAGATCCTTCCGCCAATACACCACTGTCAATTAAAAGCTTAAGCATGTCTTCGTTAATATCTGGAGTTTCAGTCACTAGATCATTATTAGAATTTAATAAAGCGCTTAAAGTGTTGCTGTTAATTATTAAAGGCTTTTCAAATAAAGGTCCTTCAAATATTATTTCTTGTGAACCATCTTCTAATAAATCTAATCTAATATTATATCCTTCTGTTTTAGAGAAACCAGGTTTATTAGTCATCATGCAATTAGCCACCATAAAAGAATAGTCATTATTAACATCGTAATAATTATCTTCGGTAGTAGACAGTTCATCAACTAATTGTTCTATAAATTTTATAGAAACAGTAGGAGCATTTTCTAATCTAGTTAATTGTTTGTTCTCATAATCACAGTATTCATCTATACATTTACCAGATTGTACGGCCATTTTTAATTTAGCATACTGTTTTCCAGTTTTTTCATAGGCATTATCTAATATACCGAAAGTAGTATCTATATTACTAGCCACATAATCAGAGTTATAAGCTAGAGCATTACTTTTATTAGCCTGCTGTATCGAAAGATTATATGTTATGTTTTTATTTTCCATGTTTTAGTTTATCATTTTCCTGGAATACCAGTTACCATATTGGTTACTCCGCCTATGACACCTCCTATAGCTCCAGTTACTGCAGCTGTTTGATCTCTTTTGGCAGCTGCTTCTTGACCTCTTAAAGCCGCTATTTGATTAGAAACTCTATCTAACTGTTGTTGTTCTCTTCGCTCTGTTTGACTAAATACAAATTGTTTACCTGACACATCAGCTTGTTGCATTCTTTGAGCCTCTGCCATTTGTTGAGTTTGCAGTCTTTGTTCTCCGGCTAATCGTTGTTGATTATTATTAGCTTCTTGTCTTTCTATATCAGCGGCAATACCTTTTTTACTTTGTAACGCGGCTTGAGCTAAAGCAGTTGCTCCGCCAGCTGACGCGCCAGTTGCCCTAAGCGTGTCTAAGGTATTAGCTAGAGCAATATCAGTTTGTTCCATTTGCATTTCAGTAGCTTTAGTAGCAACTGTTAATTTTTCAAATGGATTACTAAGCATAGCGCTTAAACTTGTAACTCCTTCATAAGGGTTTATAATTTCTTGGCGATTTGCTTCTAGTTGAGCTAATTTTTTTTCTAATTTTCTAGCTTTTCTTCTAGCTCTACGAGCTGCTCTTCTTGCTGCTCCACCGCCAATAATTCCACTAGCAATCGAACCGCCTGCGCTGATAGCGCCTACTGCAACTACACTCATATTATTTGCTTTTTAATTTTAATTGTCTTTTCATGCTTTCTATACTAATATCTGGATCATCAAAATCTTTAGCAATAACGTCGTTTAAAACGTCTTCAACAGTAGATTTATCTGTAGCATGAACAGTTATCCAGACACTATCTTCATGCATGTATATTAATCTTTTTGTTCCTGGTTTTGTTATTCCATTATAAGGCGCTTTTATACGCTTGATGCCTTCATCTGTTAGTACAGATATATCACCTTTTAATACAAAATAAGGATGTTCTTTTTTATGTATACCAGTAGAGATTATTTGACCTTTAGGCATAAATATTTCTCTAATATATAATCCACCTGCAAAAGTATGCTTAAGTGGATTAATTGTGTTAGCCACCTCATCTTGTCCAGGTTTTTTAGGATCACCATAAGAATTTGGTAAATCTAACAGTTTGTCTTCAAAGTCCATTATTAGCTCTCTAAAACGCTCCATGTGCTCTAGTTGCTCTAATGTGTACTCTTGTTTTACTAAGGAATTACTCATTTAATTTAATTTAATATCCGTTATTCATGGTGAAAGCGCTTTCTACAGAAAATAAAGATTTTTCACCTCCTACGTCTGTTGTTAAGTCGGTGGACATTTTAACTGTACAATAAAAGCCTTTTACACCTGTTAGGTTTTTGCCAAAATTAACTTCACCTGCGCTTGGCGCACTATTGTTTATTAAATTAGCAACGTATTTATTTTCTTTTAAATTGAAACCAGCATGGTATTTATTAGAATTTTGAGAACCAAAAGTTCCAGCACCTACTGAATAAGTAGAACTAGAAATATATCCATTAAAGAAAACCTTAGTGCCAGCTGTTAATGTTACAGGTTGGGTTAATTCTAATGCTCCAGTTGTAGCATTAAAAGATACAACTTCTCTAGTGGGTGGTGGTGGTGTTGATTCATAATAAAAATTATCTCCCTGTGAAATTACTCCACTTACACTAGTTGTCGCTAATAATAAAGTAGAAGAAGCTGTAACATCTTGAAGAACAGTAGCAGTAGACTCTGTAATTATATATTCTCCTTCGTTTAAACTAAGTATTACAGCCGTACTATCTTGAACTGAATAAAAACCAGTTGAAGAACTAGTTGCAGTAATAGGACCTGTTTCATCTGATACAAAACTATCTACTTGCCAACCATTACTACCCTCATATCCTATTGTTTTAAATGTTTTTGAATTAGTCGGGTTTGGGTTAAACACAAAAGTAATTGAACTTGGATTATCTTCACCATAAAAGTTTCCTCTCTTGACTTGATTGCTATAATGTCTAAATAATTTAGCTTTTCTATACTCGGGATTAGGCGACCCATCAGGTAGAAACTGCTCATCTATTGTTTTTACCGAATAAAAATTATTTCTTAAACTAAAAACTTGATCAGGTTGATAATCAAAAAAGCTAACCCATCCTTGAGCTTTTTCGTCAAAATTCAAAGTTAAAATTTCTGTTCTTCTTCTTTCTGGTGAACTTGAAATCTGCGGGTTTTGAATTGAAACCAAATATTCACTACTGTATATATCGTATGCTCCTAATATTTTTCCTTTAACAGATGGGTTTGTTGAAAGTTTAAGTTTATCTCTAAAAAAGTCTTTCATACCGTAAGACGATATTTCAGTAATACCATCATTTGATAATCTAAGAACCACATTGTTGTTTCTATCTGTAAAATATTTTCTATTTCCGTACGCTCCAAAGCTTTCAGGATTTTGAGATATTCCATACTTGCCAAGATAAGGTTGAATTGCACCAATGACAAGATTAGAACTTGTAACAGTGCCGCCACCTTCTGCAGAAAATATAGCATCTTTATCTATTAAGGCTCTACTTACTTTGAGTTCTTGAAATATATTTAAGTTTGTGTCTTCAGCATATAGCTTTTGTATACTTCCATTTGCAGGATCTAAAGATTTAGTGATGTCTTCTCCAACAGAGAATACATTTGTGTTATTTATACCTGTTCTTGAATTAAATATACCAGAGTATATTAATGCATTAAATCTTCTAGTTCCTATAGGCTCGTCTTCTACTATATAAGCTTTTGCTCCAAAATCAACTGAAGTATTATTATATCCTCCTCTTATTCTGGATTCTTCTATAACCCAAGTGTCATCTTGATCAAGACCACCTTGTATTGGATATCCAGTTTTTTGAAACGGCAATGTTGTAAAATCTAATGTATTAGGTATACCAAAAGAGCCATTCCAAACCGGATCATCACTTGCGTTATTTACCTTTTTCAGTAGAAAAGTATTAAAATATTTTACTTCTATTATTGCGCCTGCCATATTTAATTATTACTTATTTTATACTATAATTACTATATTATAGAATATTGAAATTGTCCCGCATTAGTTGGTTTATTTACTTGAGCATCATGAGCAGCATCATTTATACACGGTGTACTGTGGGCGCGGATTTGTGTAGTACAGCCAAATGTTATGTTAGTTTGGTTTATTGGGGTTGGCGTCGCAGAGCTTCTAAGCCACACTTGTGCCCAACTCTCCCAATCTTTTCTATTCTCTAGTCTCCATTTAGAACCAACCCATCCATCGTATGTATACATTGCCCACACTTTTTGAATTTCATCCATACTTGTAGTTGTTCCATTCGTTGGAACATAATACCAAGGACTAGTTGTATATTTTTGAGGGCCACTATATGTGTATATAATTTGAGGTCCTAGAGCTGCAAAATCCCAATTAGGGTCAAGTTGAGCTAATCCCCCTGAATTAGGACCATCAAAACCAAGTGAAGAAAGCGCAACTGGTTTAAAATAAAATTGTTTGTTACCTGTGAATGGATCTACTTTGGTGCTTCTTATTCTAGCAGTACGGCGTCCTGGTCTTCCACCTAAAACTCTACTTGCCATATTCGCTTGAGTAATTGCACCATTGTTATAATTCCATCCAGATCCGTAAGTACTAACACCGGTTGCGGGATCATAAGTACCACCAACATCTCTAAACAATTTCATACAACCCGTCAAGGCTAATCCAGGAGCACCTATACTCCCCGGTGGTAAAGCTGTTGTTTTATCTCCATCTAGTATTTCATAAGTCCAAAGATACTCAGCAGAATTATAGGCAGTAACTGCTATTCTACCTTTAATAAGTGGTGGTAATCCCCATCCAGATATTTGAGCTACTGTATTCGGGCTAAATCCATTAGGATCAGTTGAAGCTACAGGTTGTTTTTGAACTAAATGATTACCACCTGTTATAGGTGTATTCATTGGTATTTGTATTTGGTTTTGCACTCCAGTCGCATCAGAAGAATACTGTGCTAAAGAATAACTTCCAGCTATACCGTAAGAGTCGTCTAAAATACAACATTCTTGTGCGTCTTGTGCAGTATTATCAAAATACCCTAAAGCATAAATATACCATCCCCAATTATCCGAGGAAGAACCTACATCAGTACTTTTTATTTCAAAAATACAAGAAGGATAATACCACCATCTTGTTTGGTAAGAGTCAGGTTGACAAAACGAAGCAGCGCCGCAACCATCTAGACCATCAAAAATAGCTGGAGCACCACTTTGTATGTATTGAGGTGGAGATCCATTGTAGTTTTCAGCATAAGCCCCATACGCGTCTACTTTTTGAACTTTGTTCCAGAAATTACTATTACCAAGCTGAACGCTCATGTTAATTTCAATCGTCATAAACTCAAGAATACCTCCTGCGTCTTGAAGAGCTAGTTCTACGTAATACACACCTGACGCGAAAAGACTTGGAAACTGGAAAGAATTATTTATTAATCTAAATTGCAAATTTCCTAAATTGTCAGCTAATTGTTCAATTGAGAATAATGGAGTTTGATTACCATCTGGACCAGTAAACTCAGCATCTGGCCCGTTTACCGAACCAAGTCTTTGCCACCATATTTTAAAGACAGGATCTACACCTGGACCATTAACTAAATCAAGAGATCTAGTTGATAAAGCACCACCGCCATCACTAGGGTTTGGATCTACTGTATTTGCTGATCCGTTGTTTACATTTATTACAGCTATGTTTCTTACTCCTTTATTTGTTCTAACTGGAACTGCACTAGGATATGTAACTCCCACGCCTGGTCCATATGTTTCAAATGGCCCTGGAGTGTTCAAGGCTTGAACCGTATAAAACTCAGGAACTACATTACCTAAATTCGCTGTTCTAGTAACAAAGCTTTCTTGACCATCTACTACTATTTTAAAATTAAAAGTGAATTGTCTGAGTTGTTCGTCAGAATTGTAAAAATAATAAATATTATCAAAATAATTAACAGCTGCACTTACTGGTCCACCTAAAGAAGCTGCAGTTGTTTGAGATGTTGTTTTTATTTGCCAAGGACCAATACCTGATGGGTTAGTACCAAGATTATCTAATCTAAAATAATCTTTATTTGGTCCATTAACATTCTCTCCCAGCCCATTCGTTATTGCTGGTAATCCGCCCGCCGCTTCTAATGTTAATGTATCACTTCCTGTTAAAAATACCGTTTGACCAAAACTATCAATTACATTAAAAGAAGCCGCGAGTATATTACTATTTGCTAACAAACCTTCATTGAAATTAGGATTCCACGTAATGTTAGTTCCAGCAGGATTACTTTGATTATTTAGCACTGCTTGATTTAAATCTGATATTAAACCAGAAGTAGATGTTTCCCAAAATATATCTATAGCGCTTTCAACGGGCTCTGTTTCTGAAATAGCAAGATACTGATTACCTGGTTTTATAAGTTTAAATGGCGGTATAGAGGAAGTTCCTTCTGTTGGAGTAAAAGATATTTTAGTATTAGCAGCTAGATTAACAACTACGGAAAGACCAACTGGAAGGGTTGAATCTTTTAATACTATATTCATTTCTCCAGGTTGAACTGCTCCGACAGCGGTGTTGCTGGCAACATATGTTTCAGCTGGTATACCAACCCCAGAAACTAGATAATTATCTAAAGGAATAGTACCGTTTAAAATATCTGGATCTCCAGAAACAGAAGTTATTATTAATGTAGACGAAGGAATAGGAGGCGGGCCTCCAGGATTTAAAACAGATTCACCACCTGCTGGCAAATAATTGTTACTAGCTAGTTGACCTATTTGCACTTCAGTGCTTAATCTAGCAATCAAAGGATTTGACTCTAAAGAGTAAAATTGAGGAAATAAATTCAACAACGGCGGTTCGATTGGATTAAAATCAAACAAATCATTAACTGTTGAGATAACAGAAACCGTATCTGTAGTTCTTTGAGGATAATATTGAGTATTAGAAGCCCCAATATTAGAAGTGGTAATTGATGTAGTGGTGTTTTGAACTCTACCTATTAATTGAACTGAACTTCTAAACTGTTTTTGATCAGGTCCTACTTCAGTTAAATCTCTAGGTACTTTATTTATGTTATCATTTATAAGAACAGTATGAGAAGTTTGCCCTATCTCTAAAGTAGTATCGTTAGGATATGAAGCCATTATACCAGGTAAGTAAACATTGTAATAATCTTGCTCTGTTTGCTTAACTACAATCTTATATGAATACCAACCTAGAGGATTGTAATCTACACTTGTTATATCGCTATTGTATAAGTTATTATTTGGAATAGGCTCGTTCATTAAGACTTTTAACGAGTTACCTGGCCATGAAGTTTGAACAACCGACCGATCTATGTATGGAGAAAATAAAGTAGATCCCGCGTATTCAATACCATTTACTATAATAGATGTTTCATTATTAGACAAAATAACACTCGACTGTCTACCGTATCTATCAGATAAAACAAAACCTATTTGATAGTTTCTATTTGTTTTAACAGAGCTATTTGGATATTCTATTTTAGTAACAGAGTTCTCCGTACTGCCTCCTGGTTCTGCTATAACATTAACACTTCCAGCTGGAAATGTCACAGGATTAGAAAGAGTTATAGTAGAAGCGCCTGCGGTGTTTGAAGTTGCGCTTGTTATTTGCGTATCAACTGGTATAACAACTCCATAATCATTACAAGTAACATAATAGCCAGTCCACATACCTCCAGAATCAGTTTTTATAATTGTAATATTTATTGGATCACCAGCAGCATAAGTAGCAGCCCCTGCAGTATAACCAAAAGCAGCTTCACCAAGATTAAAATCGTCTTTTTCTGTTGATGCTACGTTATAGTTTAAGGAAGCTGGTGGATTTATTTTGTTTTGAAAATTACCATATATAACTCTGTTTCCAGCTACTTCTTGCGCTTGAGCTCTAACTGGTATTTTGTCATACACTCTAATTAAATTACTTTCCGGTAAGGTTTTAGTTGGTTTTGTAGATTCATATTTGTAATCAAATGCTGTTATATCACCTATAATAACAGGAGTATTGTCATCTAATTGAGCGACAGTTTTATTAACTTTTATAGTTCCTGCAACTGGATTGCTAGGATCTGTAGGGGTAAACTCTGTTATTTGAGTTCTACCAATTTCAAAACCAGGACCATTAACGAAACTACCAATTGTTATACCTCCTTGAATATTTTTTATAGTTATAGCAGTTCCGGCAGCAATTGGACCTACTTGATTTCCATCCACTTCGCATACGCAAGATTGATTTGTTATTTTATCTACGGGTAGAGTTTCTACTACTCTTACAGCTATACCATCTGATTCTTTATAGAGTATATCAATTTCTTTTATTTTTAAAGCATCTTGTATATCGTAATTGTTGAAAGGAAGAGGTATTTTAAGATCAATACTATTTACTTTATTTTCCATAAAATAAACAATAGTACTTCTATAAGCTTCGTCTTGGTCGCTCTTTGCTTGACTACCCAATTGACCACTTGTAGCTGTAGGATCTACATACATAAAATAACCATCTTGCTTTGGTATAAAAGCTATTTGAGTAAAAGGAGAAAATATAGAGTATGTATTATCTTGAAATCTATATCTATAAGCAAATCTAACAAATTTATCCTCTAAATAGTCAGGGTCTCCGGCAAATGTAGGGTTGAAGTAAGGGTTGGCGTTAAAAACAAGTTTTTGATTTTCTTTAATTGTTATAGCCCCACTTAAAGTTACATCGAAATCACCTACACCAGCAGCGGCAACAACACCTGTGACCGTAAAACCTGTGTCTCTTAAACTAAAATCACCTCCTGGTAAATTATCTTGTATAAAAGCTCTAGCAGCAGCTGTATATGGATTAGTAACTGCAGCGTTTATTTCACCCAAAATATTGTCTACAGGTATAGTAGAAGCTACTAGTGTTCCAGGTGTTGCGGATAGAGCTGATCCTCCATTTGCCAAAAATAAACTACTAACATCTTTCATGCTACTTTCGTAGTCCGATGCTTGACCTTGAATGCTTCGCTGATAAAGCTCTATTGCTTCAAAAGGATTATATTTAGCTACAGATATTTGATCCTCAGTTGTATAATATGTTGGACTTGTGTTTCTTGGATTTGAATTAGCTAAAGTTGTATTTATAACTCTTGGTTGGTTTCTATTATCTGTAAAGAACAATAAATCTTCTAATATATTGACACCAGTTATTAAGTTTGTTTGAGAAAAATTAAGAAATGCACCTTGAACTAGAACAGTAGACTGGTTATTAGCTAATGTATTTGTAGATATAATAAAGTTTTTAGCTGTAGGATTGTATTCTCCTTGACCTAAATTCAAATTAGGGTTTTGATCTGTGTAGTCTGTAAAAAATAAATAAATAGTGCTATTTATTTCATCTGAAAAACTACCGATGCAAACTATGTCAAGTGCGCCTGTTAAAGTGCTATAATCTGCAATATCAATATTTCCAAGTGTATTTTCTAAATTACCTACTTTAGATCCTTCTGATTTACTTACCTGTACATTTCTAGCGTCTCTATATTCACCTTCAGGTAGTAAACGAGCGTCCAAGTCTTTATTCATCTTGGACTTTAAAAAAGTATTTTGAACTTTAGCCATTAAATTCTAGTGTTTTATCCATTTAGATTTACCTCTCATTACTTGCACTATTTCATCAAGTTTAATGTTAGATAATCTTATTTTAGCATTTCTAAGTTTAGCACTTCTATCTCTTTTGAGTCTTTGAACCATTCCTTCTGATTGATTTGCTCTAGTGGAAACTATATTGTATAGTATAGAAGCATATAAAGCATCTTCTGCGAGCTTAGGTACTTTACTGTCCATATCATAAGCTAAACCATCAGATATGTATTCTAATACAATTAGTTTATTTACTAAATTACTTGAAAAAGACATTTTACCTTCTCTATAATTGCAATTAAACCAACCATTTACTTGCGCATATTGTGGTTCTATTCCGTAAAGCTGACCATATGCTATAGTATTGTCAAATCCATAATAATTAGCCCAATAAGCATAATCGTCTAAATTATCAAATATGCCTTGATTAATTAAAACGTCGTTAGCTTTTTTCCATCTTTCTTCAGTTATAGAAGTTCCTTCTATATTTGAGCCAAAGTTATCTTGAATTGGAATTCCAGTTGCATCTTGAACTAGGTTTTCGTATGGACTAGTTGTTAAGTTGTTTGCTGGATATATGGGTCTTTTAACACCTAAATGGTCAATATAGCAAACGCTAACATAGTTTACATAGTCTTGAGGTAGTACTATATTTAAGCTAGCTGGTATTGTTAATTCTTGTGAATGTATACTTTTTAAAGTATCATAGCTAAATTCTTGTAAAGATCTTTTAGCAAAAAATAATACATCAGATTTTTTAACAGATTGAAGTATTTTACCATCACCAACATAACCTACCATAAAGTTATTGCAAACATCTCCAAGGTTTAAATATTCATACCCTCCATAGTTGTTTTCTACTGTTGTTCCAAAAGCATCTTGATTACCGTAATTACCACCACTTAGTGATTTCAACTGAACAACTACATAAGTATTAACTAACAAGCTAGAAAGAGTTATAGTGTTGTTTTTTATAGTATAAGCATTTGTATACTCTAAAAAAGTTCCAGGCAAGCCGCTAGGACTAGTATATAGCTTAAAATTATTTAAAGCATAATTAGTTTCCGTTGGATCATAAGATCCTAAAATTAAATTAGTGTCAAAAGTTGTAGTAAAATTTTGATCATTTGGCGTAGGTAAAACTGCGGCTGATAAAAAAACTTGCGCGCCTTGATAGTATTGTTGATTTGTTTCAGTAACTAATGCCATGTTTTATTAAGATTTTTCGTTTGCTTCTACTTGTGCAACTTCTTGAGCCGCTACATCTATTATAGTAGGATCATTTATTATTACACCCGCGTATTTTAATATACGAATTATAATATTAGTTTGCTCTGAAGTTGTTAAGTCAAAATTAACAGAGCCCGACGGATTAACTATGTATTGACCTTGTTGTCCAGGTCTAAAACTCCATATTGGACTTCTAGGTTTTACAATACAATTTACTTCAACGCTACTCGGTAGTGGTGATATTTTAAAATAAGAAACATATCCAGGCTGCAAGATACCACTATCAGTATACGCTAGAGGATATTTTTCAGTTGGTGCTGTCAATTTAGATCTTGTAATTTTGTTGTATTCAGACTTGGAAACAAGTTGAGTTATATAATCACCGCCAGTTGTAGAGGCGTTAGAACCATAAGAAGAACTAGGGGAAGTAGAAGAATTATATGTAGAAAGTATTTCACCTGTCCAATATATTTCAAATGTAGCCTCGCCTGTGCTAGGGTCTGGCGCTATGTAAGCCCATCCTTTTTGATTTACGTCGTAGGTGAAAAGTAAATCTTTTACAAATGGAGTAATCTTTTCCTCTTGATTTTTAAAAATATTAAAATACTGAGTGTTGTTTTGTGTGTTGTTTTGGTTTTGACGGTTTAATTGGTTTCCATCTGGAAAATATGATTCAAATATTTCCAACTGTACTTGCTGCGCTAAATTATTAAATTCAGCTGGGGTTATATAACCTCTTTGCTCTTTATTCAATATTTGCAAGACTGTTTGATATACCGTATTTATATTTACCATATTAATTTTTTATTATACTAAAAAGGCGGCCGAAACCGCCTATGTATTAGTATCACTTGTTTTTATAGTTTTTTATCTATAGATTTATAGATCTCAACACCTTCATCTGTTTTTAAGAAAGCAGCAAATGCTGAGTAAGGGTTTTCATCAAAAGGTACATTCATTAGTTTTCTACCGTTTGATCCCCAAGTAAATGTTCTTTGATCTGGTGATAAATTAATTATACCAGCTTCAGAAGCTCTAATAGCTAAATTTCTTAATTGAACATTATCATCATTAGCTAAACTAATAAACAATTGTGGATTAGTTCGAGCAAACAAAAGTAGATCTCTTTTAATTTCTTTAGAGCTCATAGAGTTAACTTTTGAACCTATTTCAACTCTAAGAATAGCTTCCGCTTGATCTATATCAATATTTCTAGCAGCATTCATAGCATCAATTTGAAGATCTAATATTTCTAATTGATCAACAGCTTCTTCTTTAGCGCTAAATTCTTCATATAATTTACCTTTTAAAGGGTGATATAGAGATAGCAGTTTCTGTAAGTTTTGTTTTTCTTTTGGAACCTTTAAAGTTCCATCATGAAATCTAATATGTCCCATCGTTGCTTCACCTTTTTGTTCATCTACTAATGGTGAGTCTTGGTTTGTTGCATATCTAATCTCTCTTTGCTTACCATTTTTTTCATCAAAATAAAGTAAAGCATGTTTTCTAGTATGCTTACCGGGTATAGTAAGAGTTAAAGGAGATTTATTTCCTGTTAAATAATATATTCTATCTTTAATTTCCCACGTTTGTTTTGTGGGTTTAGGAGCGGATTTTACCGCAACCTCTTGAGGTGCAACCTCAACAGTTTCTGCTGTAGCTTTTTTAGCCATAATATAATAAAATTAAATAGTTAATAAAAATCCTAGGGCTACGCTCACTGTGTAGCCCATAGGATTTAATTTAAGAAGTAATTACACTCCTTTGAATAATACAAAGTTGTTAGCGGCTTGTGTTACTAAACATCTTTCAGATAGGAAGTTTACTTCCATTGCATCAAGAGTAGATGTAAATGCACCACCAGCAGAACCAGTCAACCAAGACTTCATACGACGATCATCAGCTTGTGAAGCTCTGTATCGTACATGTAAGAAAGGTCTACGGATATTAGTTCCTAATACTTGATCGTAAACAGTAGAAGTTCCAGCAGGTACTAATACACCTTCAATAGAACTAATTCCGTCAATACCTCCACGAGTAGAAGCATCGTTCAAATATTTCCAGTCAGTTTTGTAGAAATCATAAGATCCTCTACGGAAACCACTAAATCCAAGGTTTAATGCCATTTCCTCAGAGTTTTCAAATAAACCAAATGCAGTACCACCGGCAGTTCCACCAGAAATTGCAGCTAGCATATCGTCAAAATCAAGAGCTGTTTGTCTTTGTAAGAAAAGCATGTTTTCTTCAATAGCACCTTGAGTATCTAAGTTTTTCAAAATAGCATCAAACTCATCTAGTCCAGCGGCGGCAGTAAATCCTACTTCCACGTTACCACGAGATTGAATAGCAGCAAATAAACCTTCAGAACCTGGCAATTGAGCAACGCCAGCTCCAGCAGTAATTTGACTATATTCGCTTTCGACCATAGACATTTCTAAGTAATCTTCAAAACGTAAACGAGTTTCAGATTCAGCTTTTAAATACCATAAGTATCCAGATGTTCCGTCTTCAGTAGCAACTTCTACCCATCCAATTTGCGCCATATCAGATCCAGATACTACGTATTGGCTTCTAATGATTATTGGTGAATTAGAATACTGAGTAAACTGAGGCTCTACAGACACATATCCTTCTGTTTTAGCTCCAGCTCCAGCACTAACTGAATTTAAAGATTGACCTTTTTGATAAGAAGATCCATATACAAATATCTTAATCGAGGCAACTCCAGCTGTAATATTATTTCCAGCAGCTGTATCTAACTTTTTATTATTAAAAGCTTGAACTGTAATTGTTCCAGCAGCTCCAAGAGTAGACGATGTTACTAAACATTTTGCTTCACCTCCTGTAGCAGGATCTAAAACAACAATAGTATCATTAGGTGAAATAACATTTGTTACTCCAGCTACCGCGCCTGGATTAATAGTAATTACATTAGTAGTACCAGCACCACCAGCTGCAACAGAAACATTATCATAAGAGATATGTAGTCTATTTTGCTCAGACCAAATTACTTGATCAGATGTCATTGGCATTTCAGCGCCAACCATTCTTAAGAATCCAGATAACGTTCTGTTTCCATAACGCTCTACTTCTTGTTCATAAATTTCTGGTAGGTACTGTTGTGCAAACGAATCGCCACCATTACCAGGTCCAGCAGGACCACCAGCGTTAAATTGTAGGTAGTTACTGTTTAAAATCTCTTGCGTTTGCGAAGGGATTAAACTACCAAATTGAGGAGTTAAACTCATAATTGTTTAATTTTTTTAGTTAAATTTTCTTGTTTTTATTTTTAGCTTTGTAGAGTCAGCGCCTGAAATAGCTTTAACTTTAAGCCCGCCAATAAACACATCACCTTGAGTAGTTCTAGCTTTAGTGTCACTCAGGTTTTTTGATTTGTTTACAACTTCTTTTACAGCGTCTGCTTTTCCTTGCTCATAAAAATGAGCGGCAATTTTATCTACGTTGTCAGCAGCATAGATAGCTTTATGATAACCAGTATGATCTACAACGTCACCATTTTCGTCTAGGAACTTCCCAACGAGGTTTGTTATATTTGATTGGTTTTCTGCAACTTTATCTTTGTTTTGAATATTATACTTATATTTCTTTTCACCGACTGTGATATCAAAACCTTTGAAATCATCGCTAAAAAGTTTTTTTGTATTATTTTTAAACGCTTCATGTTGTTGCTCAGCTTGTTCTTGCTGCTTGTTATATCTATTGAAAAAATCCATAGCTTTTTGTTGTTCCTGAGTAACGCCCGGTCTCAACTTGATCTCGTCGTAATACTTACTCTTTGTTTCTTCTAAAAAGTTTTTGGCTTTTGCAACTTCTTCTTTAAACGCAAGCTTTTTTTTGCGTATATCTCTCTCCTCATCTATGTCTTCATCGTAGTCAAAATCTTCTAAAAGAAGATCTAAATCTTCAGAATCTAAATAAGGTTTATTTTTTTTATAATACTCTTTAATAAGAGTTTTATCATCTGTATTGCTATAATCAGCATTTAACCGCGTATAGTCTTCTATTGTTCCACCAGTTTCTTCCATGAAAGCAACTAGTTTTTCAATATTTTCTGGCAATGGTTTGCCTAATACTTTTTCATCTCTTATAGCCTCTTTAACTTCAGCTTCAACCTGTTTAACTTCAGCTTCTGTTACTTCTTGGATCGGAGAAAACCCTTCAACATCCTCGTTGGACTCTTGTATAGGTTCTCCCATCTCTGCGCTATCTCCGGATGGTTTTTCCACAGATACCTTCTCTGTTTCTCCGATTTGAATGGCATCGTCTTCTTTTTTAATTTCAACCTTAGTTACATTATTTTCTAATTCTACTAAAGGTTCTTTTGGATTAACATTTACTTTTGTAATGTTATTTTTTGTTTCTGTTAATTTCTTAGGTGTTTTCTTTTTTGTTTTTAATTTGAATTCACCTTCCTGTTTAACAGTTTCATTTGTTTTTACTTCTGACATAATATAATATAATTAAATAATTAATATAGATTTACAGCGACGGCATTATACCCGCTGCATCTTGTTCTTCAAAATTTATTGGTGGTAAATCTTGTTTTCTTTGATTTATCATTTGACTTTGCTGCGTACCTTCCATTTTTATACGCTTGTCTTTTGCACCTTCTCTCTGTTGATCACCTTGTGTTTTAACTTGTGATTGAAGTTTAGCTAATTCCATGTCAAACTGATGCTGCATTTGCATTTTTTGTTGATCAAGCTGTGCTTGTATTTGCATTTTTTGAATCTCCATTTGTGTTCTAGACTGCTCGTATTGAACTTTAGAACCGCTAATTGCTTCTTGCTTTTGAACTTCATTCATTGCAATTTTCTCATTAGCATCAGCTTGAGATTCTGCTTGAGCTCTAATGTTAGCTTGAGCATTTTCTTGATCTAGCCTAGCTTTAGCTTTACGCTTAACTTTAAGAAGTTGATTTGCTAATTTAAGATTTTTAATCTGTCTTAAATCTATAGCGTCTTCGAGATCAATACCTCCACTTTGTAGAGCTACTTGAATATTTTGTTCTAGTTGAGCTTTTTCTTCATCATCTGGTTCTAACTCTAAGAAAATACCAAAGTCATGTAGATTTAAATTAGCAACTTCTTTTAACGTGTTAACATTGTAGGTGCTAATAGAATTTGTTAATGATTCTGCTGTTAAAGGAAACTGCAAAGCATCAGCTAATTTAAGAGCTATGTTTTCAGCTACTCTAAGAGTTAAATAAGATGATGACTGCTTAATATGTCTAGTAGCAACATTAGACGCGTTAGCGGCCATTTTTTGTAAACCTACTAAAGTGCTTTTGTCTGGTGTACTACCATCTCTAGCTTCATTAAGACCCGTTACGTCACGTATCATTTGCAAGTAATACTGGTATGTATTTATAAGACTTTGTATTTTACCTTGACCAGAGCTAGAATTTAATTCTTGAATTGGCACTTTTCCAGGATTCATATCCCCTTCTTGTGTTAATGATCTACCAACAATAGAACCAGTTTGGAAATACATATTAAGTGCTTCGGCTGGATTGTAGTTTGTTCCATTGCCTAAATCAACCTCTGCTAAACCGTCCATGTCTAAATAAACACCATCTGGCACTATTCTTGACATCACCTGCTGTAACTTCAAGTGAGTTATTTGAATCATGTCAGCAAAACCAATACACTTACTAACTAAACTTTCTATTCTACCTTTGTACATCCGTGGCGCACAAATAGCATAATTCATTTTAACTTTAGTAGTGTCTGCATAAGGTCTTGACATATTCTCTGCCAACTCCCACTTAAGCATTGTATCTGTTCCTAGAACTTTAGCGCCATGGTATAAAACCTCAATAGATCTAGATACTTTTTCAAAGTTATCGTTTTCTGGTGGATCAAATGTATCTGGCTTTTCAATAGCCTTCATTAAACCTTGATCTGTTTGCTTTATTTTAAAAACTTGATTATGATATGTTTTGTAATCAAAATATAAAACCTGAACAGTGTTTTCGTCATAACCACCCCAACCAGTTACATATTGTCTGTTGCCAGGCATTTTTTGTATACGCTCTAATTCTTCTTTAGATATATTTGGAAATTCTTTTTTAAGCTCTGGTATTGTTATAGATTTTATTTCTCCAACGTAATAAATATCTTCAAAATTAGGATCTTCTGTATACGAGTAAACCATATAAGCTGGATCAACGTAGTCGACAGTAACGCCATTAGCTGTATTAAAACTAGTCTTAGCCGCTGCAATACCACAAACAGCTAAATCCATGTTTAATCTTCTTTTTACTAATTCGTATTTGTTTTGAGCCATTATAGAAGATATAGCCTCTTCTTCTGCTATTTCAATACTTTGCTTATACGAAAGTTGCATGTGAAGTTCTAATTCTTCTTCATTTTCTGGCAATAATTCAGGATTTAAAGTTTGATATAAGTTTATTCCTAAAGTATTTTGTAAATTATCTAAATAATCCTGAGCTAGCATGTCTTCGTATATTTTAGAAGCATACTCAGTTCTTTTCTTTATAGATTCAGGATCTTGAGCATAAGCTTTAACATCATAATGACGCTCTGATATACCGTTAACAACAATATCTATAAACTTAGACAAAATAGGTACTGGTTTCCAGTCTAAATTAAGATAAGACAAATCGCCATTAATAGACAATTCATCTTTATATTTTTGAACAGGTTGCTCACCTCTAGCATATAATCTTAATGTATTAAAATTATTCCAATTAGTCAAATAAGCGTTGCCGTTCATTCTACCTGATTTGAACCACTCATATTCAATAGCCATAGCGACTTGACTGCCGTATTCCGCGCTAGCCTTTTCAGCATTGCTAACTACTTGGCTTGGAAAAGCGCTATTTGAATTAGTATATATATTCATTTAACTTATTATTTTTGATGTAGTTCCCCTGTTGTCGTATCTTTTTATACCTAAATCTACAGGTTTTATAATTTTTTTATTTACTGGAGAATATCTATGCTTATTACAAGCCATAAGAGCAAGTCCAGAACTAATAGAAGCATCGTGCTTAGTTCTATTATTTATATTAAACTTAGCCCAGTCTTCTAATGTTCTTTGAAAATAAACATCACCGTAACCTGTTTCTTTTAATCCAACAAAATGCTCTATATATGTTTCTATAGCTGATGCGTGAGCTTGTTTTATATCTTCACTAGAATTTGGAATACCTCCAATTTCCCTTTCTGTCACAGACAATTTGTTATATTTTTTATCGGGTCTATTCATTGCAAAACCTCTATAACCTCTTCTTTTAAAATAATACAATATTCTTGGTTTATTATTTTCTATAAGTATTGGCATACCGTAAAACACACAAGCCATAAGAACATCTTCAAAAAATATTTCAGCTGTTTGTGGTCTAGCTATATATTCTAAGAAGAAATGATTAGGAGGCACGTCTTCCATAGAGAATTTAGTAAGACCATGTAAAGATCCTTTAGAACCTCTTTTATCTACTGTACCTGATATATCATATGGATCACAACCAAAAGCTCCCATATATGCATTGCCAGGGTGATTTATACCATTTTTACTATACTTTTTATTTTGCAAATGACTAGGTGGAACCCAAGTTATTAAAAACCTACCGTCGTTGTTTGGAACAAATATAACATTAGTATCTTGCTTAGCATCTTGCCATTGAAAAGATCCTTTAGTTACGCTTATTGAGTTTTTAAGATCTTCATTAAAATCTATTTGTTCATAAATTTTAGTTAGATTAAATAAAGATTCTTTTGATTCATCTCTAAAAGCATGCTTAGTAGTTCTTGGAAATTGTCTATAAAATTCATTTAAAGCATCTTGATCTTTTTTAAGACCATCTACTTCATTGTTCCAATATTCTATTACACCTAAATCTATTATTTCACTCTGAGGTCCTTCAACCGGTTTTGATGGCGTATCGAAGACAGGTAATCCATAAGAATCAATGTATCCTTCGTAATTCCACTCCATAGGTATAAACAAGCTATATAATCCAGAGCGAGTTTGTCCATTTGCGTTTCGTTGTGTGACGTCTGAATCATTGTATAGTTTTTTAAAATTGTCCCCACCTTTATCTAATGAGTTGCTTGTTGAACCCATCATACATTTACCTATAACTCTACTACCTAATCGTAAGCAGGTTTTCGTAACCCTCCAGTTGTTGAGGATGTTCGTCGGGCGCTCCCATTTACCGCTCTCATCGTGGACGAGTAGTTTGAGTTTCTCACCGTCGTACGAGTTGTCACCTGTATTCTTCCAGTCGATCGTAGTGTCGAGCCCGTCGAGTTCTCTAAGCGTCTCGTTGTTCTCGAGCTTCTTACGGGTGTATTTCGTCGCGGGTACTCTGTACGCAAGCTCTGTCTTTGGGCGGTCCATACCGTCCTGAATTGGTTTAAAAAAGAAGGGGTAATTAACCGATATTGGTACCACCTTGTCCGTAAACATCTTCTTCGCATCAGGTCCAGATTTAGATAATATTCCAAACCTAGAGTCGCTTGATATGGTTGCCATAT
>Ga0209337_1000624_pt1 | contig 28614 bp, 42 predicted proteins | sample LinPmetageLP53_FD_184044 | JGI IMG/M metagenome (GOLD analysis project Ga0209337, IMG submission 184044) | Marine viral communities from the Pacific Ocean - LP-53 (SPAdes) (version 2) | ecosystem: Environmental > Aquatic > Marine > Oceanic | place: Pacific Ocean | collected 2010-02-08 | reverse complement strand
TGGACTAGAAGCTCTCAGCTAGCAAACAGAGAAAATATAAGCAGAGATACAATAGCACGTATGGCATCATTTAAAAGACATCAACAACATAAAGATGTTCCATATTCAGAAGGGTGTGGCGGTCTTATGTGGGATGCATGGGGCGGTTCTAGTGGTGTAAATTGGGCAATTAATAAATTAAAACAAATAGATAAAAAATAAAAATTATGGCAAATTTAGTAGCAACGATTTCTGAGAGTGTAACTATAAATGGTGCATTAAGGGGATCAACAAACACATTAACAGTAACAGATATAACAGACACTTTTGAAAGAACTGTAACTTGTCCTCATTCAAATATTACTACAATAGCGTCTTTTAATAGTAGCGTTGCAGGAAGTGCTGGTAATATGAATTTAGATTTAGAAAACACTAAGTATATTAGAGTAACAAATACAAGTGCAACAGCAGTTTGTGATTTAGCTGTTGTTGAAGAAACTGGTGTTTATACTGTTGTGTTAACAGCAGGAGCGTCTCATATATTATGTCAAGCAGATACAGCAGTATTTGCAGAAGATGATTCAACAACCCCTGCATTTCCTACATTAAAAGATATTACAAGCATACAAGTGAAGCCAAGGGGTGCAACTGACAATGCAAACGTTGAAATATTTGTAGGTGTTGTTTAAATGAAAACAACCAACATAAAAAGGTACTTAGACAGCTTTGCTGGTCAGGTTGTAAATGATGCTAAGGCAAGTTTGCAAAGGGCTAAAGGGAACACAGCTTTAGGTGAATCAATAAGGTCTACAGTTGAAGTTACAGATAGTGGTTTTAGTGTCAAGTTTTACATGTTAGACTATGGTACTTTTTTAGACAAAGGTGTTTCAGGGAACAAAACAAAAAGAAGTTTTACAAACTATAAACAAGTAAATGAATCAAGTCCTTATAGTTATACAACAAAAGGACCGCCAATTGACATAATATCTAAATGGATAAAAAAGAAAGGCATAGAGCCTAAAGGTTTAGGTAGGGGGAGATCTAAAGATACTGGTCAATTCATATCTGGCTTTGCTTATTTAATAAGTAAAAAAATAAAAAGGGAAGGAATCAAAAGCATTAGTTTTTTTCAAAAGCCATTAGGTGCTGCATACACTACATTAAAAGATGATTTATTAAAAAATATTGCTTTAGATATTCAAACTTATATAACAACATTTACTAAACAAAAATAAAATGGCAGTTACAAATACAGAAATAATACAGAAACCTTTATACAGCACTTTGCCAGTCGGACAAGAGATAATATTTTCTGTTTTAAATGAAGATGCAGTAATTAATGAAAGCAATGTAAAATATATTGCAAAAGTATATATAAGCAACGATACACCTCCTGTTATTGCTAATAATAATGATTTAATTGGAACTTTTAAAATAGCACCTAATAATGCTGGTGTTGGAATGATGGACTTTAGTGCAATTGTTGAAAATTATGTTAGTGCTGATAATTTAGCTGCAATTGGAAGTCAATTTAAAACTCAATCAACAGATGATGATTTGTCTTATCCTTTACATGTAATAGATAAATATTCTAAAAATAGAAATATTGTAAGATATTTAGTGATTAGATTTAGTGTTGAATATTTAGACACTGCTACAAATACCATAGAAGAGATTAATGGAACTGCAGTTGTTACTGGATTAAAAAGAATTTTTAATGGTTACTTAAAACGAACAGATTCTTTAGTCAGAGGGGTTACTTTTACAACAGCACAGCCAAACACTGATTTTGGTTTTGATCCTAACTTCTTGTTTCCTAAATCATCTGCCCCATCAATATTTTTAACTAATGCACCATATACACAATATGCAAATGGCGATGATTATGGTACTTTTGGTTTTACAACAACTGAAAGTGTTTTTTCAGAAGCTGTAAGAAAAATCAGATTTAGATCTTTTAATAGTGCTGGGGTTTTACAATCTACTGACAATATAATTAGAGACAATGAGACAGCAGTTGGGTACACTGGGAGTTATAAATTTGATAATTTTAGTGAAGAGACAAATAAATTAATTGGATATATTGGTGTTTTTCCTGGTAATTTAAGAAATTGGGATAGCAACTTTAAAACTTCTTATGAAGCAGGAGATTTAGATGGTGGCTATTATATTGTTGATGGTTTAAATTCTAGCAATCAATTAACTATACAAGAATATACAATATATTTAAATTGTCCTAATCAAAAAGGATTTGAAAGCATTAGACTATGTTGGTTAAATCAGTGGGGTGCTTGGGATTATTATACTTTCATTCAAAAGTCAATAAGAAAAACAACAACAAAAGGAACTACCTACAACCAGTTAGCAGGAAGTTGGAATGAAAAATTCTATGTTCCTAATGCTTTTAAAGGAGGAAAAAAATCATTTAGAATAAATGCAACTGAGACAATAATTATGAATACTGACTTTGTAAGTGAAAATGATAATGTTATGTTTGAAGAGCTTACAAACAGTCCTGAAATTTACATTTTAAAAGGATATAATACCGCATCACAAACAACTTCAGTTTTAAATGAACATGTTACCCCAGTAAGATTAAAATCGACTAGCTTTACCAAAAAAACTGTTGCAAATGATAAGCTTTTACAATATACATTTGAAGTTGAAAAAAGTGAAACACTAAGAACACAATCAGTCTAATGAGTATACAATTAGAAATATTTCCACAAGAACATTTAGGGTTTTCAAGTGACTACACGCCACCGCCACTTGAATTATTAACTAATAGTCAAACATTTGGTGATCAATTACCTGTAAATGACAATCCCTTTGGCTCTCTTTTTACAAATTGGTGGGTTGGTTTGTTTTCTGACACTACTCCTTTTTTAAATTCAAATAGTTCTATTAACCAGGCAAATAGTGCACTTTATTGCTGTAACCTTGGTGGCACTACTTCAGAAGAGTGGATACCTGGAACATGGAAAAGATATAGAATAGATGCAACGACAGGAGGAAGTGGCATAGGACCGAGTTTTGATAGCCAGTTTACAACTACCTTAGAAATGGGATCTGCTACGGTTCAAAACTTTCCATCACCAATGGGTGTAGGTTTTAAATTTGGATTTGGATTAACACCAGGCAAGAATTATGTGGCAAGATTAAAATTGTTTCAAGTTACAAGTACAACGCCACCAACAGGCAATATTACTTTTACGCACATTGGTTATGACAACAGCACACAGACAACAAACAACATAAGCTATCCTAATGGTTATCCAGAATATAATCCTAATCAACCATCAACTACTCAAACTTTTAATGATCCAGCATATCTAGCAGGCACAACTCTAGAGTTTACATTTACAGCAGTAGGTCCAAATGATGTTATTTGGTTTTTATACAGTGCAACTTTGACACAACAAATATTAGTAGAGTCAATATCTTGTATAGAAGCAGGCACAGATCAAGAGGAAATTGTAGGTGGAAATGGAGTTGTAATTGCTGATCTTTATGAAGAAGAAAATATACCTTTAACATTAAGTGTCGATGATTTTAAAAATGTAGCTGAAAAAGTACAATCTTATTCTAAAGCATTTAAATTACCATCAACTAAAAGAAATAGTAAAATATTTGATAATATTTTTGAGATTACAAGAACAGCTCAAGGAACATTAGCTTTTAATCCTTATATAAAAACTAAATGTAGATTGCGAGAAGATGGTTTTGTTTTGTTTGAGGGTTATTTAAGGCTAATAGATGTTGTAGATAAGGATGGTGAAATAAGCTATAATGTTAATCTTTATTCAGAAGCAGTCGCACTAGCAGATATATTAGCAGAAAAAACATTTAATGATATTAATTTTGATGAATTAGAACATTCTTATGTGTGGTCACAAATAAAAGCTAGTTGGACTGCTGCTGGTGTTACTTATGCCCATGCTCTTAATTTTGCAAATGGTGGCTTTAGAAATGCCCAAACAGTAAAATATCCTTTTGTTGATTGGAATCATCAATTTCTTCCTTATAATGACCCATCATCAGTTCTTAATGGATTTCCACAATTAGACAACTTACAAACAGCATTTAGACCTTTTATAAATATTAAATATTTAATTGATAGAATTTTTAATGATTCACCTTTTAATTATACAAGTAACTTTTTTAATACTCAAGATTTTAAAAAATTGTATATGGATTTTAATTGGGGCAATGATGATGCTCCTACTTCAGGAAATGAAAGCGGTCTTGCAACATATCTAACAAATCATGGCAGCTTTTTAGGTCCTAGTGGTGGTAATCCGACTAATTATGCGACAACTAATTGGACTAATTTTAAAGTTTACAATGACAGCTTTCCAGTTGTTGCAGGTTGGGATGATACAAATTTCAAATTTGTAATTCCTGCTGGTTTTGATAATTTAAATGCAGATTTTGAAGCTGATATTCATTATGCAGTTAAAAGAGATACTACAATAGAATTTAGATGGATTAAAAATGAAGGTGTTACAGCAACAGAAGAAATTTTTAACTACTCTGGAGTTTTTAATGTATCTGGGGCAGCGGTTGCTAATGTAAGAGTTCGAAAACAAGGTGTAAACAACTTTAGTGCGATTAGTTCTACAGATATTCAGGCTGTTAAAATATGGGAACCTGGATTCTATACATCACCACCAACTGCTGTAGTTACTCCTGATGCTATTGGTACAACTTCACCAACTCAGGCAACTTTTAATCCAACTATAACAGGAAATGATTTGACAGGATGTGCAATTGATGATGATGGATTAGGATACACAAATTTTGGTGTTACTTATGAAATGGAATTTAATGGTGTAAATCCTAATAATTATTTCAATAATATAGCAAATAACATATCACTAGAAGCAGGAGATACTTTAGCTTTTCAGTGGAAAGCAGGACATAACAATCGTGTAAGACAAAGAGACTTAGGGGACATGATTCAAGGGCTTGGAACTTTAGGAGATGCTAATCAAAAATTTTTACAAACTAATAATAGTCAAATACAAGCTACTTTTAATTATATTGCTACAGTAGCAGACATAAAACTAAAAGCTCTTAGAGGCGATACAGAGCAATGGGGGTTTTTAAAAGGCATTATAAATATGTTTAATCTAATAACAGTGCCTGATAAAAGTAATCCTAATAATATAACAATTGAACCTTATGGAGAAATATTTATAGAAAATACTGATATTGTTGAGCATGATTGGACTGATAAAGTAGATGTTTCTGAAATTAAATTGACTCCACTTACAGAATTAAACCAAAAGACTTTATTTAAATTTCAAGAAGATGAAGATGATTATCCTTTTATGAATTATAAAAAATCTACTTCAGGGTTTTTATATGGAAGTCGATTATTTGATGCTTCAGGTTTTACTATATTAGGAGGGGAAACAGAGGAAATATCAGCTGAACCATTTGCTGCAACAGTTTGTAAGCCTATGATGGAGCAATATTCCGAACTTATAGTTCCACAAGTATATGCATTAGATGATGAAGGCGCTTCAGAAGGTTTTGAAAACTTACCTAGAATAATGTACGATAATGGAACAAAACAAATATTGCCATTAAAATATTATGTACCACCCCAAAATGGCGAAGGATTTCAGTGGTATGATGCATTTTTACAGTTTAGTCATGTAACTGACATTCAAACAATAGTTTCAAACCCACCTAGTGCAGGAGATACAAGAGACTTTAACTTTGGTCCTTGTCGATTAATTGGATTAGGAGAATCACCTACAAACAACTTATTTTCTACTTATTGGCAGCCTTACTTTGGTGAGCTTTATAATGCAGATACTAGAACAATGATCATTAAAGTTAAACTAAATTCTGCTGATATAAACACATTTAATATGTTTGATCGGGTATTTATTAAAAACCGAGTGTTTAGGGTCAATAAAATAGATTATAAGCCTGGTGATTTATCAACTGTTGAATTTATATTAATACCATAAAAATTAAAAAATGTCATTAACTTTTATTCCAGGATACAATGTAAAACCAGCCTCAATTGATTCATTTGGTGTTGTTCAATTTACTGATGGTACTAATGTAATTACTCCTAATCAACAACAATGTCAAGCTTATGGATATAAATATGATACGGCAACAGGCACTTGTTCTGCTTTTACATATAATCCTAAAATCATAAGCTCTTCTAATAACTCAACTAATATAATAAAAGGAGCACAAAACTCAACAGAAATGGGAACTAGTAACACTTATATAATGGGAGATAAAAATACTGTTAAAGGGTTAGCAAGAAATAACATTATTGTTGGTAGTTTTAATCAAATAAATAATAGTGTAAACAATGCAGCAGTATTATCATCTTATGGTAAAGCTCAAAGACCAGGAGAGGTTGTTTTTGGTGGAGGTGGTGATTCTTGTGGCAAAAGTCAAAGCTCTACTATACACTTGTCAGGAAATTCTATTGATGATGCCGTTGCTGCACCAACAACATTAAAAGTAAATGGTTTAAATGGTGTCACAATAATTGCTAGAGATACAGAAACAGCAAGTACATCTTTTACAGGTTTTGAAGCTAATGTAATAGGAGTAAGAACAGGCGGTTCAGCAGCAGGAAGTGTTAATGATAGGATATTATTACGAGCAACTGGCATAGCTTACTTAAAAGCAGACAATCAATCGGTGTCAACTTTAGGAAGTTTTGGAACTGTAACAGGTTGGACAGCTGCTATTGCATTTAGTACAGATGATATGATTTTTCAAGTAACAGGTGCAGCTAACATGAATATTACATGGAGTTGTACTCTTAACCTTTATGAAATGAAAGTATAAAAGTAAAAAGATATGGCAAAAGAAACAATAGAAGTAGAAATTAAGGGTAACACTAAGAGTGCTACAAAAGACGTAAAAGAGTATGTAATGACTCTAGATGAGGTTAATGAAGATTTAAAACTTCAAAAACAAATACTTCATGAATTAAAAGGTCAAGAGCTAGAATTGAAAAAGGCTAGGGCTGGTATGAATGATTATGAAAAAAGCCTTACAGGTATTGATAAAAAATTAGAGGAAATTAGTCTTGAAACAAAGCAACAGACTCACCATGTCAAAGGTTTAACAGACCAACAAAAAGAATTAACTAAAGCTGAAAAAGAAAACAATAAAGAAACAAAAGAAAGTATTGCAAACTTTCAGTTTATGGGTCTTTCTCTTAATGGTATAAAAAAAGGTTTTAGGCAAATAATACCTACTGCAAGGGCAATGTTTGGCACTATTAAGGCAGGTATAATGTCAACAGGTATTGGTGCTTTAATTATTGGTGTATCTGCATTAATGGCAGCTTTTAAAAGGTCAGAAAAAGGTCAAGAAAAATTTCAAAGAATAATGGCTGGTATTGGTGCGGTAACCAACCAATTGATGGATATGTTTGCTGACTTTGGCGAATCTATTATTGAAGCATTTACAAGCCCAATGAAAGCCCTTAAATCTTTTAAAGATGGGCTTTTTAAATTTTTTAAAGACCCTTTAGGTTCTACAATAGCAGTTGTAGCAAAAACAACAGCCGCAGTCAAAACAATGGTAGATGAAACTTCAAAAGAGGTTGATGCAATGATTGCTGTTACTAAAGCTAGGCAGAAAGCACACCATATACAAAGGCAGCTGCAAGTAGATAGGGCTAAAGCAGATAGAGAAATAAATGATATTAGGTTACAAGCTGAAGATAGAGAAAACAAAAGTGCAACAGAAAGAATTGAACTGCTTAGAAGAGCGCAGGCAATAGAAGAGGATATTACAAACAAAGAAATTAGAGCTAAAAGAATTTTAATAGAAGCCCAAAAGCAAGAAATGGCTCAGGGTAAAAACACTATTGAAGACAAAGACAAGCTAGCACAAATGCAGGCTGAATTAATTCAATTAGATACTAAAAAACTAAGAAGCCAAAGGTTATTACAAACACAAATAACAACAGCAGTAAATGAAGAAAAAGCACAAAAAGAAGAAATAAGATTGCAAGGTGAAGCTGATGATTTAGCACTTGAAGAAAAAAGAAAAAGAGAGGGTGAAGTTTTACTAGCTTTACAACAAGAAAACACATTAGCTTTAATAGAAGACTTGAAGACAAGAGCTATGGAAGAGCTAAGAATACAAGAAGAAAAAGAATTGGCTAGTGCAGAGTTAATGGAAAATTCAGAACTTGTTAAAGAAGAAATAAGAAAGAAGTTTGACAGGAAAAGAGGTGACTTAGGTAAAAAGTTTGATAAACAACAAGTCAAATTTTCAGAAATGACACAAGAACAGCAGCTTGGTATTGCCTCAGATACAGCTGGTGACATGGCTAAAATAATGGGTGAAGAAACAGCAGCAGGAAAGGCTTTTGCAATAACACAAGCCACAATTGACACTTTTGCCTCTGCAAATGCTGCTTATAAGGCAATGGCTGGAATACCTGTCGTAGGACCAGGACTTGGGGCAGTAGCTGCTGGTGCAGCAATTGCAGCAGGTATTGCTAATGTTAACGCTATTGCATCAACAGGCGATGGTGGAGGAGGTGGAGGAGGTGGAGGTGGAGGAACTGCTCCAACACCCCCAGCCCCACAAATGATGTCAGGAGCTTTTGATTTATCAGGAGTAGAAGAACCAGAACCAGTAAAAGCCTTCGTTGTAACAGATGAAATGACGTCATCGCAAAACCAGCTTGCAAATATTAGAAGAAGAGCAACAATTTAAATATCAAACAAATATTAATTAAATCTATTATATATTATGCCTTGTAAAAAATGTGAAGACGGTAAGTACAAATTTGGAGAAACAGGAGAGTGTAAATATGACACTAAAGAAGCCTGTGAATCTGACAATAAAGACTATTACGAAAAGACTACTTCAATAGTTGAACTTGTAATTGATGAGTCTAGTGAAGAGCTAGCAATTGATGCTATAAGCTTAGTTTCTGCACCTGCTATCGAACAAGACTTTGTTTTTTTTGGAAAAGAAAAGAATAATTTAACATTTGCAAAGGTTGACGAAGAAAAGAGAATGCTTGTATCTCCTGCTTTAATTCCTAATAAACAAATATTTAGATACAACCCAAATACAGACTCTGAGTATTACGTCTATTTTAGTCCTGAGACCGTAAGAAAATCTTCTGAGTTATATTTAAAACATAACAACCATCACAAAGCAACGTATGAACATCAAGATAGAGTATCAGGTGTTTTAACTACTGAAAGCTGGATTATAGAAGACCCTAAAATGGATAAGTCAAGACTTTTCGGCTATGACCTACCGAAAGGAACTTGGATGGTTTCTATGAAGATAAACAACGATGAGCTTTGGAGTAAGGTAAAAGATGGATCATTACGTGGTTTGAGCATCGAAGGCTACTTCACCGATCGCATGGAAAAGATGTCAGAGAAAACACCTACTAATGAAGAGATATTATCAGCTTTAAATAAAATAATAAACGAAAATCAAACAAAGTATTAACTATTCTATTATATTAAAAAAGAACCTATGGACATTAAAGAACAAATTTTAGTAGCACTTGGCTTAAACAAAGCTGAGGAAGAAATCAAGCTTGCTTGGCAGGCAAAAGGTGAGGACGGTACCATTTATGTATCTACTGCCGAGGAGTTAGAATCTGGCGTGGACATTTCAGTGCTTACAGAAGACGGCACAACGATACTTTTACCTGTCGGAACATACAAAACCGAAGATGGCATAAGCTTTCGTGTGGAAGAGGAGGGCGTGGTTTCGGAAGTGATGGAGTCAGAATCTGAAGAGGTTGAAACTGAAGAAAAAATGTCAGATGATACTGAATTAGCTAAAAAAGATGAAGATGAAGACAAAGATGACTATGAAGATGAAGCAGACGTAGCAGATTGGAAAGGTATGGAAAAACGTATCAAGAATCTTGAAGATGCAATTGCTGATCTGAAAAGAGACAAAGTAGGTGGTGATGATGATGTTGAAGAAATGTCAGAAGAAAAAACAGAGCCTTCTACAAATCCTAAGACTATCAAAACTACAGAAGTAGTTGAATTTTCAGTAGAAGATGAAATAGAAAAACTAAAATCTGAAAATGAAAAACTTAAAATTGAATTAGCAGAATCACCAGCTGATGCACCAATTAACACAAATAAATTTAGCTCAGACAATAAAGTTTCTTTATCTAAAAAACAATTGTCTAAATTAACTAAACAAGAAAAGTATTTCTACGAATTATACAAATAAAACATTAACATTAAAAACAATTAAAAAATGGCTTTAGCAACGACAAGTAACTACGCAGGAAAAGCGGCTGGATTTTACATCTCCGCTGCATTACGTCAAGCTTCATCAATGGAGTTCTTGACAATGATAGAAAATATTAAATATAAAAGCAACATCCAGAAAATGGCGGCTGCCAATATGGTGAAGGACGCAACGTGCGATTTTAATGAGGCAGGTACATTAACAATGACCGAAGCTGTTCTTACGCCTAAGAACCTACAAGTGAATACAGATTTATGCAAGTCTACACTTTTAGATTCATGGGAAGCGGCACAAATGAGAGCAGGAGCAGGAGCACCACCTCCAGCATCTTTTGATGATTATGTAATTTCTTACTTAGGTGAGATTATTGCTAATGCAACTGAAGTTTCTTTATGGAGTGGTAATGATGCAACAGCAGGTGAATTCACTGGATTTGTACAAGGAGCTGTTGGAAGATTAGTAACTGATGGAACAGTTGTTGATGTAGTAAATGCAGGGGGTGCAGGTGTTGAATATACTGCAGCTAACATTATCGCTAACTTACAAGCATGTACAGCAGCAATACCAACTACAGTTTATACTAAAGAAGACTTGTATATATACATGTCTCCAAAATCTTACAGGGTTTACATTTCAGCAATCTCAACTTTAGGATATGTTAATGCATACTCTATGAATGGAGATTATGATGCAGTATTTGAAGGAATAAAAATAGCTGTTTGCAACGGAATGAATAATGATGTGTTGGTAGCAGCAGAAAGATCAAATTTATTTTTCGGGACCGATCTTTTAAGCGATCAAACGAGAATCCAAATGTTAGACATGTCTAACCTCGATGGCAGCGACAACATGCGTGTGGTAGCAAGGTACTCAGGAGGCACACAAGTAGGTATTGGAGCAGACGTTGTTCTTGTATCGTAAATAACTAATTAATAGAAGCAGGGGTGTAAAAACCTCTGCATCTTTAACCTTTAAAACATAAAAAAAACATGGCATGCGGAACACTAACTAAAGGTCGAGGTTTAGACTGTAATAGGATATCGGGGGGCGTAAAGAAAATATTCTTTTCTGTATTTGATGAAAATGTTTCATTTACTTATGATGCAACTCACAAATTAGAAATTGATGCAATTGACTTTAACTCTACAACTATATTTGAATATGTTATGCCTTTAGGTGTAGCATCTGTGACTGATACAATTGTTGGTAGTCGTGAGAACGGAACGATTCACTACACACCGACAGTAAATATTATGCTAAACAAACTTTCTAAAGAAGACCAAAACGAAATTAAGCTTTTAGCAGCAACTAAAGTAAGAATTTTTGCTCAATTGAATCAACAATTAGCAAATGGACACGATGTGTTTATTGCATTAGGAATGACTAATGGATTGGAACTAAATGCAGGAACTATGGATAGCGGCGCTGCTTTCGGAGATCGTAACGGATACACGTTGACATTCGATGGCATGGAGCCTTTACCTTTTGCTTTCTTAGAAGATTTTACAACAGCACCATTTGATCAAAGTGGTTTTGTTAATGAAGCATCACCTTTCATTATTAAATCTTAATCTTAGCAGTCTTTATATATTTCTAGGGAAGAGTGGCTTAAATGTCACTCTTTTCTATTTATAAGGCAAACAAAAACAGGCTTTTTCTATTATATACTATATGATACAAGGATTTACAGAAAGCAGCATTACAGCATACTTGCAAACTGAGGATAATAGAATTAATACTTCTGTTGCATCTTCTAATATAAAGCATTTATTTAAGTTTACTAATGACATGGATGGTAGTGTAAAGTATGCTTATGCAAAGACTGAAACTATATATGACAGGTATACATACTTTTTGTTTGATTACAATGCAAGCCCTAACATGTTTTTAGGGCAAATAAACCTGTCACCAGCTGGTTATTATAAATATGAAGTTTATGAGGTTAGCTGGGTTGCTTCGCCTTCATTAGTATCAGGAAGAGCACCTGAAACAGAATTGGCAGTGCTTACACCAGCTGCAGATACAAGAGGAATAGTACAAGGTCTTGTGACAAAAGGCAAAATGTATATAGATGAAAAGTCAGGAACAGAAGAGGTATCTTATATACAAAGTGCAAACAGTGTACAAACATTAAGTATAAAATATGGGGGTGCAGGTTATACATCAGCACCAACCTTAACAATAACAGGTGACAATATAACTCAGGCAACAGCAACAGCAACAGTAGCAGGGGGTGTGGTGAATGCAGTAACAATAACAAATGCTGGTAGTGGATACACTAAGAATCCTACAGTGACAGTATCAGGCGGGGGTGCTACTTTAGACGCAAGTATTACAGCAAGTATAAAAGAAACAAATTATATATATTACGGACAATAAAATAAAAAAAAATGGCAATAGAAAACGTACAACAATTACTAACTGAGCAACTAGGAAAAAATGCAGGAACAGAAGTTTTTACAACAGTAGCACAAACAGGCAAAGACTTTTACTGTGTTTACTTTCCAGTAGAAAGCGTGGTATCCTCAATAACAGCCGCTAGTGTAACTGGTGTAACTGCATTACAAACAACTCTTCCAGCGGGTACAACACTATTTATGAACGTTACAGCTATTACTCTGACGAGCGGAATAGGTGTAGGCTATAAAGAATAATATGTTAGCATTAAAATTAGGTTTAAGTTTAAATTCATCTAACTATCCATCTAGTAGTGCGTGGTCACCTACTAGTGAAGCAAGTCTAGAGGCATGGTATCAAAAAGACGTAGGAGTTACTGAAGATGGTGGTGACATTACTGCATGGGCTGATAGTTCTTCAAATAGCAATAATATAACAACAACAGAAGGAAATCGACCAGCTTACTCAGGAGGTCGCTTGACTTTTACAGGAGCAAATGATGATTTTCTTACAATTAGTTCAGACATAAATTTAACAGGTGACTTTACAATTGGCTATAGAGCTAACCCAACTGGCTTAGGCGCTCTTTTGGGTAATACTGGTACAAGTTCTACTGACATTGATTTTTTAAAATATCAAAATACAATTAAAATAACAATAAAAATTGATAACGCTTCAAAGAATTTTGAATTGGATAGTGGTGTTTGGGGGAATGATAATATTGTTGTCACTAGAAACTCTTCTAATCTTATTGAAATTCATGTAAATGGGACTAAATTAACAGATACAAATACAGGGGCTGGTACTGTAAAAATTAATATTATAGGAAATAGAACCGCAGGCTTAAATGACTTCACAGGAACCGCTGAAGAATTCCAGTTTTACAGCTCAACAAGTGAAGCTTTAACAACTAATGTAATTGCGAGGTTAGCAAGTTTATAAAATAAAAAACATGAAAGACAATATCATAAATATCAACTTAGAAACAAGCACTTCACCAGTTATACAAGAAACTAGAGGTAAAGACTGGATTTCTTACGGCGATGCAAATGGGGAGTGGGCGAACTTATACCCACAGTTTTTAGTTGATTTATATTATTCTAGTTCTATATCAGCTGCGATAATTAATTCAACAGCTGAGATGATTGCAGGTGAAGATTTAATAATAGAAGATGAGGAAGACAGAGACTTAGAAGCTACTGTTAAACTACAAAATTTTATGAACAGGGCTAATAACAATGAAAGTCTACATGAAGTTATAAAAAAACTAGCATTTGACTTTAAGCTACAAGGTGGCTTCGCCCTTAACGTCATTTGGTCAAGGGATCGTACACAAATCGCTGAGGTCTATCATTTAGACGTTTCTAAGCTACGGTGTGCAAGGCCAGATGAAATGGGAAGGACAACAGGTTACTATATAAGTGGTGATTGGTCAAACACTAGGCAGCACAAACCTTATTATGTGCCAGCTTTTAATCCTAATGACAGAACATCACCGAATCAAATAATGTATTCAGGTCTTTATAGTCCTAATATGAACTCGTATTATACCCCGGATTACGTCTCTTGCAATAATTGGGCGCTCATCGATAGTCGTGTCTCTGAGTATCATCTCAACGCAATAAGCTCAGGATTTTCTGGCAGTTTTATGATTTCCTTTGCTAATGGTATACCGACACAAGAGGAAAGAATGCAAATTGAAAGAAGTCTTACTGAGAAATTCGTAGGACAGAAAAACGCGGGCAAATTTGTGCTAACGTTTAGTGACGATAAAACAAGAACACCAGAAGTTACACCAATTAGTACAAGTGATCTCGATAAACAATATCTAGCATTGCAAGAGCTACTCACTTCTAACATACTTTCTGGACATCGTGTAACGTCTAAAACTCTTATGGGTATTGATACCGCAAATGGTTTTTCAAGCAATACAGACGAAATTATAAACGCAGCAAACTTCTATCTCAATACGGTAATAAAACCATTCCAAGACCATATAGTAAAACAGCTTAGAAAAATATTTCAGATTAATAATATGGATATGCCTGTTAATTTTGTACAGCTTAAACCTATAACAGTACAATTTGACTCAAAGACTATAAGGGAGGTTATGACACAAGATGAGATAAGGGAAGAACTAGGTCTTGAGCCTTTAGGAGATGAGGAAGCAGTTGATGAATCATTAGAATTAAGTAAAGTTGGAATGATTGATGGAAAGCCTGTTTTCAGCACCATAGAAGAGGCTGAGGCGCATGCAAAGACTTTAGGGTGTAGTGGGTATCACGAACACAAATATGAAGGTAGAACGGCTTATATGGCTTGCGAGGGGCATTCAGAGGCAACAGGTCTTTCTAAATGGATAGAAAAGTTTGGTGAAGATATGCCAAGTGATTGGGAGTTGGTAGATGAAGAAATTGTTGATGGAGAGCATACAGACTTTGACTTTGAAGATGAGCTTAACAAATTAGCAGAAGAAAAGATTGAATTGGCAGAAGCTGTAACCGCAACACCCAATAAAAGAAGCTCACAGGATGGTGCTAATAGGTCAAGGAGTTTTTATTACAAAGTAAGATATGTATATGCTACTGATAACTTCTTAGTTAACAAGTCAGGAACTAGTAGGGACTTTTGCAAAGATATGGTCGATGCAAACAAGCTATACACTAAAGAAGATTTAGTAAATGCAGACAGTCAAATACTTAACAAAGGCTTTGGTCATGATGGTGAAGCGTACAATATTTTTCTTTACAAGGGCGGACCACAGTGTCGACATTTTTTCCTCAGAAAGATTTTCAAAACATCATTGAGAAATGCAAAGCAACCAATTGAAGACAGTCAACTTATAGGCTATACAAAAGCAAGGTCAGAAGGATTTACAGCTAAAAGAAATGATAAGCTTGTAGCAATAGCACCACAACGAATGGAAAATAACGGATATTATAATTAACTATGTCATACGTACTCTTTATCTCACAACAGAAGCTCGCTGAATCGACTGCAATAAACCTAAATGTCGATACGGAATTATTATTACCGTATGTAAGGCAAGCACAAAAACTATATGTTGAACCTAAATTAGGAACGGATTTAACACAAAAATTAAAAGATTTAATTACAGCAGGAACAATTGGTGATGTTGCTAATGCAGCTTACAAGACTTTATTAGAAGACTATATTGGCGACATGCTTCCAAACTGGGCGTTTTATCATGCTGTTCCGTTCTTGCGTTTTAAGATAGAAAACGGAAACATTTATTCTAAAACATCAGAGACAGGAAATTCACTTTCTACTGAAGAGGCACAACACCTAAGGGAAGAGATAAGAAATACATCTGAATACTATACAGAGCGAATGATTGATTATGTGACAAACAACTTATCTAGCTTTCCTGAGTATAATACAAATTCTGGTTCAGACGTTTCGCCAGATCAAAATGCATTTTATAATGGCATGAACCTAGAAAGACCTAATAGACAGGGAACAGAAATAACATTAAGAAACTTTTTAACTGCTGGAGATTAATGAAGAAACACTATAAACCAAAAACAAAAAACATAACAAAGCTTAAATCCTACTTGGAAAAAAAGCCTAATACAAAAAACAATGACAGACCTAAGAGACACAATACAAGTAGGAATAGCTAACGGCTCCGCAATAGGGGTTTCCCTAGTTGGAGAAGTTAATGAATATCTAACTTTATTATCGCTTTTATTAGCGATTAGTTTCACTATTTATAAATTCGTAAAATTTAAGAAATGAAAAAACTAATATGCAATCTTATATATAAATTAACAGGGCAAACTTATTGCTTAAAGTGGTGTGGTAATTGTGGTTTTAAGGGTTGCAAATGAAACGAACTAAGCTAAATAGTACAAACCCAAAGTATAAAAAAAACAAAGAGAATGATGCTAAAGTGCTTCAGGTACTTGTTGGAAATGTTAAGGGGTGCAAAATCTATAAAACAACCTATCTCTAAACCTAATTACATAAACCTTTTAATCATTCGTGATACCTTTACTGATGAATCAACTATCGGTGAGTTATTTGTTAATGGAGAAAGGTTTTGTGACACTTTAGAGTTACCATATAGAGATAATCAAAGAAGTATATCTTGCATTCCAGCAGGCGAGTATAAGGTAAGATTAAGATACCCAAGAGAAAGTGCAACAAGAAACTATTTGCATTTATTAGTACAAGAAGTCAAAGACCGATCATATATATTATTTCACAGAGGAAATACAGCTAAAGACACTAGAGGGTGTATCCTTGTTGGACAAGGTAGTCAACAGAACATTGTTCACAATTCAACCTTAGCAATGGATTTACTTATTAAAGAAATAATAAATTTGGGAGGCACAAATATTAATTTAATAATCAAAAACAAATAATTATGAAAACGTGGATAATAACAACGATTTTACGCTCAAAAAAATTCTGGTACGCAGTAGGATCTATAGTCGTTCCCGGAATTGTAACATTTCTAGGCGTTTCTCCTGAGACTGCACAAGAAATATTTTATGCTGCTTTAACTCTTGTACTCGGACAAGGAATCGCAGATGCAGCAAAAAGATAATAGATACAGACTAAAACCACATGAGATTGTGGCATTAGAGAAAATGAGGGAAACCGATACTAGGAATGTTCTAGTTATCGGCGACCTTCATGAACCATTTTGCCTAGATGGCTACTTAGATTGGTGCTTAGAGCAATACGAAGACTTTAATTGCACACAAACAGTGTTTATAGGCGATATAATCGATAATCATTACAGCAGCTACCATGAGACCTCGGCTGATGGTATGGGGGGCTTAGAAGAGCTTGATTTAGCTATAAGCAAAATATCTAAGTGGTATGATGCTTTTGATGATATTGGCACTAGGGTAATCGTTGGCAACCATGATCGTATTATAATGCGTAAAGCACAGACTTCTGCAATACCTTCTAAGTGGATTAAGTCTTACAAAGAAGTATTAGGAACTCCTAATTGGGATTTTGTAGAAAGGTTTGAACAAGATAATGTTCAGTACATTCATGGCGAAGGCGGTACTGCTAGGACTAAATGTCGTGCTGACATGATGAACACTGTTCAAGGTCATTTACATACGCAATGCTATACAGAACACTACGTTGGTAAGAAGTTTAGAGTCTTTGGATCTCAGGTAGGCTGTGGCATAAACCATAAGTCATACGCTATGGCTTACGCTAAATACGGCAAAAGACCAGCAGTTGGTTGCGCTGTTATACTAAACAACGGTAAAACCCCATTAAATCTGTTAATGCCATTATAATGGATAAAGACCTTAGCTGGCAGATTTACACCCTTTATTTCCTGATTATCTTACTTATTTTACTATTAAGTTTATAAAAACTTTATCTAGTAAAACCTTTCTTAACACTTAAATTGTTAATAACTTTGTAAGCAAATGTGTTTATAATTAATATTTCTTTGTACTTTTGTACTATTAATAATTAAAAAAAAGAAAAATGTTATCTAACTACAAAATGAAAGAAGCTACAAACAAAGACGAAGCTGTTATATCTATTTTAGATGTCTTAAATGAGAACCCATTATGGCTTAACAAAGTAAATGACAGCCTGTTTTTATTACTTAAAAATATAGAAGTAGAACATAGGCAGTTTTTATTACACAAATCAATAGATCAGCAAGTAATTGATTTATTTGTTAAGATTAAAACTGAATACTATAACTTTAAAGACAACACAAAATGGAGTTAATATGCGAATCTTTCTACTTCTATAATAATGGAGTATACAAAACAATTAAAAAACTCTCACCTAAAGGTTGGTTTACTGACCTTGAAAGAGTAGAGCCTAGTATCAAAATATTTGGCACTAGGGAGCAAATAGATAAAGCATTAGATGATTATATTGAATTAACAGGACTTAATTTAGATGAGGTTTATGATTATGAAAATGAAGAGATGTTAAAAGTCTATAAAGAAAAATATGACAAAATGAATAATAACAAAGCATTAATAACAACAATATGAAAAAGCAAGAATTAATACATAAAGACATGAGAAATATAAATACTTTTCAATGTTGTGAAGGTGAATTGTATTTAGCAGGAACAGATGAATATGGGCAAGACTTTCAAGTCTGTTTTGATGCATACGATTTTATTAGTTGGATAGACAAAGAACAATTAGAATATATAAAAGAGCAATTGATTAAACATATAAAATCAAAATAATTTTATATTTTTAACGAAACTAAAAAAAGTAAAATGAAAACAGAAATTTTAAAAGAAAAGTACATCAAGTACAGTTTAACCAAAGAAGATGTTTATAAGCATCAGCATTATTTAATCATCACACGCTCAGGAATCGAGAAAATACAGGCTCTTGAGGACATTAGAATTACATATGAATGTATAAATTGTGAATCTGACTTTGCAGCAGTTAAAGCAACAGGTGTAAAAGAGGGTATTACTATTGAAACATTTGGATCAGCATTAAAAGGAGGATTTAAAGATGGCAACTGTAATAGCTGGTATGTCTTAGAGATGGCCGAGAAAAGAGCAATGAGTCGTGTTGTACTAAAGTTGACCGGCTTTTACGAATTAGGAGTATTTGGTGAAGATGAATCAGAAGAGTTTAAAAGAAAATAACATAGATTGTGAAAAGGTTAGATAAAATACATTTAATAATTAGCTGTTATACTTGTGATGTTATCAATTCCTTTTCACTTTCTTTTTTTAATAATTAAAAACAATAAATATGAAAACAAATATGCCAAAAAACAGTATTAACACACCTTTAGAAAACAATGAAAGACTTGAATTTTTTAGAGTTGAAAATGAAAGAGTAAGAGAAAATAATTTAAAACTAAAAATGCAAATTATTGAAACAAATGAAAAGTTACAAAAAATTTTAAAAATAATTAATAAATAAAAAACATGAAAAAGTACAAAGTAAAAAATTTAAAAAAAGTAAACTATGTCGGTCCATTTACTATAGCAGAAAAATGGTTTAAAAATGGAATAGAAAAATGCAAGATTGTAAATGATGCAGGCTGGGAATATGTTTGTGAATTAAATAATCTTGAAGAGGTTAAAACAAAGTCTAATATAAAGAAAAAGAAATAATGGAAATTAAAGGAAAAATAAGTCACATTTTACCGCTAGAAACAGGTATATCAAAAGCAGGTAAAGAATGGAAAAAGCAGGATGTTATTTTAAAGCAGTTTGATAAATTTGAAACTGATGTTTGCATTACATCTTTTGGTGATGAATCACTAAAAAAGTTAAATGGTCTTACTGTAGGTGATACAGTTGAAGTTTCTGTTAATATAAAAAGCAATGAGTTTAATGGAAAATATTTTACAAGTGTAAATGCTTGGCGTTGGAATAATAAAAATTCAGAAAGCAATGAGGGTTTTGCTACTTCTGATGATAATGATATGCCATTTTAAGATGACAGAAGAGTTAAATTTTAAAGCTATTTGCAACCTCACTACAAAAGTAATGGGGTTGCCTACTGGCTCTTTGTCTACTAAGAGTCGAAAAAGACAGTTGCAGTCATCAAGATCAATTGCTGCTTATATTGGTTTGACTGAAGAAAACATAAACAGATATGTTATCGCTGATGTTTTAAATAGGGATAGATCATTAACATATCATTATGAAAAAACTCATAAAAAAAATTTTATACATTGTATTATTTATAGAAATAATTTTATAAAAATATATAAAAAGTATAAAGATATTGATAATGAAAAAGAAATATTTTTATCTAGTAAACACATGAAAAACTATTTATTACAAAACAAGGTTAATGAGTCAAGAAAATCAGATGTAAAGCTACAGGTTAAAAGTGGGAATGCTAAGTGTATTATACATACTACATATTTTGATTTTTCTAATCAAATTGAAAATGTTAACTTAGCACTCAAAAATTATCATTTTGCAATTAAAATATTATAATGAATAAACCTAACTACTATGCTATTATTCCTGCTGAAGTAAGATACAGTAAAAAACTTACACCAAACTCAAAACTTCTTTATGCTGAAATTACAGCATTATGTAATATGAATGGAAAGTGTACCGCTTCAACAGAATATTTTTGTAAGCTATATGAAGTCAGTAGGGTTTCTATACAAAAATGGTTAAAAATATTAGAAGATAATAAATATATAAAGCGTGTTAATATATATAAACAAGGTAGTAAAGAAATAGAAACAAGGGTGATAACTTTAGTTAACATACCTTGTAAAGAAAAGTTAACAGATAATATTAATGCTAAAGCATATACTAATAATAATCTTACAGATAGTAATAAAAAGGCTTTCTTTAAAAAACCATTTATTGATGATATTATAAATTATTGTAATTTAAGAAAGAATAGTATAGATGCAGAAGCCTTTTATGATTTTTATGAAAGTAAAGATTGGAAAATTGGTAAAAATAAAATGAAAGACTGGAAGGCATGTGTTCGTACTTGGGAACGTAGAGAAACAAAAAAACCTACAATGAGCAAAATACATCAACACCTGCAAAAAAATATGAATGTAAAAGAAAAAATTAAAAAAAGATTTAATGATATTAATTAAAACAATGTCAAAAAAAGACTTATTATTGTCTTGTGTTGATTTATTAACTAGAACCTATGTTGAAATAGGTCAACATAATACAGAGGTAGAGTCAATTGAAAATATGGCAGATAGTTTAGCATATGATTTATATAGAATGTATAAAAATTTTTATTTTGAAGATGCTATAAATGCTTTTAGATTAGGTGTAAGAAGTCCAATAAAAGGTGATTTTATACATTTAACTGTACCTGTTTATATAAAATGGTTAAAACAACATCAAGAATTAATTTGGTATGCAAGATCATTAGTTGATCAAGGAGAAGACCCAAAACAAGTTTTACATTACAGACCAGAACCAAAACTACTAAAATGATAGGCTGGGTAATAATTGTAGCAATAGTGCTGCATTTAAACTATAAATTGAAAGAATGAAAACATTAACACAAAAACAAAGAATCATTAGACATTTAAATGACAAAGGAGCAATCACATCAAGAGAGGCAATGAATGAATATGGAATTATGAGATTATCATCAAGAGTTTGTGAATTAAGAGATGAAGGCTACAATATAAAAAGTGAATTTGTAAGCAGTAAAAATAGATATAATGAACCTGTATCATTTAGCAAATATTCTATAATTGATTAAAATGGCTACTAAATCAATTAGTAGATTAAAAAAAGAACTTGACAAATACTTTAGCTTATTCATTCGTTTAAGGGAAGCAACAGATGAAGGTGCGGTACAATGCATAACTTGCGGATGTGTTAAGCATTATAAATTAGGGATGCAAAATGGTCACTTTCAATCAAGAGGCTTTTTATCTACTAGATTCGATGAAATAAATTGTCAACCTCAATGCGTTGGATGTAATATGTTTAAACAGGGCGAACAATACAAGTTTGCTTTAGCCTTAGATGCTAAATATGGTGAGGGGACTGCACAAGAGATGCAATTTAAAGCAAAACAAATTCATAAGATTTCTAGGTTAGATTATGAAGATAAAATAAGTTATTACAAAGAGGCTGTTAAAAACTTAAAAAAAGAAAAGGGAATTGAATAGACTTTTATTTTAATTTTGCCGTATGCACACGCCAATCTATTCAAGTGAAGAACACAAAATGATTGTTGAGACTTATATTACAATGTGCAAACAGTTTACAGAAGAAGTTTCATCAAAAGCAAGATATAAAAATTATTTAGAAGTAATTGATTTAATAGTAGAATATTCTAACGGATATGGCGAGGGCGTTAGAGAAAACAATTTCTATGATTGGATTGTAATACTACCAATAAACCTATCGGTTGCAACTAGTGGTTTTTATGCAGGAATAGAAACAAAGTCAAACTCAGCAGTTGTAAGGGCTTATAAGGTAGTACTTGAACAAATGTTGACTGAGACGGTTACAAAATTAGATTCTTTAGAACCAGATAATGACTGATATTTATGTTGAAATATCAAAGCTAACAGAAAAGTTTAGGACTATGGCTTATGGTATAACAACAGATGAGAATAGAGTAAATGAAGCTGTACAAGAATTAATGCTTTATTTTTTACAAGCAAACCCAGAAGTTATAAAAAAAATATATACTAATGATGGTATTAAAGGAATTTTAAAATATGGCGCAGTTGCTTTAAGAAGATCTTTGACCAGCAAGAGAAGCAATTTTTATTACAAAATAGATAAGTATTATAATCATATTGATTCATCATCAAGCAACATTACTTATGAATCAGATTTTGTCATTTCACATAAAAATTTATACAATATTGCTAATGAAAATGAAGATTTTGATCACACAAAAACTTTGCATCAATTAGAATTAATCGATGTAGAGCTTGATAAATTAAAATGGTATGATCGTGAATTATTTAAGCTGTATTATTATGATAAAAATACTTACAACTCATTAGCAGAAAAAACAAAAATAAGTAGGAATAGCTTATTTACAACAATAGACAAAGTAAGAACAATAATTAAAAAAAAATTAAATGAAGATGTATAACCCAAAAACACACGACACTTTTTTCATGCATTTTGGTTTTAAACACCCAGACTGGAGGCAACCATATTACTCAGTAAAGGATGAATAAATTCTTTGTGCCTAATGATGTTTATGAGGATAGAATAGCAATATGCAAAAGTTGTATTTTTTATTTTAAACCAACAGGCACATGTAAGGATTGCGGCTGTTTTATGAAAATCAAGGCTCGTTTAGCACCGATGGGGTGTAGCCAAAAGAAATGGCAGAAAACAACAAAGATAGAAATACCTGATGACTTGCCTAAAGAAATAATACATGAAATATTAAATATGTGGGAAGATTTAAAAACAGGTAGAGCAAAAAACCAAAAAGCAAAAAAGCGAATGATAGAGACGTACAATACAATATACAATACTAATTATTCTACAAGGACTAATTGTGGTTCTTGTTTGTCTACTTGTTTTGATGGTATTAAAAAACTATATGAAAAATATAAAAATGACTAAAGATTATAAAAAAAACCCACAGCCACACTACTATACTGGCAAACTTTATGGATATTCAGCTAAAGATATAATAGATGATTTTGATTTAACCTATAATGTAGGCACAGCTTGTTCTTACTTATTAAGATCAGGAAAGAAAGAAGGAAACCCAACTGAGCAAGACATACAAAAAGCGATTAACCATTTACAATTTGAAATTGAAAAGATACTTCGTAAAAGCAAAACAAAAACTGGAGGACTAGCAACATGACACTATACGCCTGTGAATGTAAAAAAGAAACTAAAGAAGTCTCTAAAGCTAAGATAGTCTATAGAGATAAAAACTGGGTTGCTGATGTCATGTGTAGTTGTGGCAAATACATGGATTCTCAACCTCTTGAAGGTATGCCTAGTCTTAAAAGAACAGAAGCATCATTAAGTAAAAAAAAAAGACATGACAAGTTATGGGAAGGGGCAAAAGAAAAGCTAGTAGGTGAAAGAGGTGTCAATGATCCTTATAAATAAAATCAAATAAATTCTATTATATACTATGAAGCAACAAGTTAAGATAAGTAAGGTTAAGGAAAATCCTAAAAATCCAAGAATAATTAAAAACGATAAGTTTAAAAAACTAGTCAAGTCTATTCAAGAGTTTCCTGAGATGTTAAAGCTAAGACCTATTGTTGTTGATGAGGATATGATAGTGCTTGGAGGTAACATGAGATTAAAAGCTAGTAAAGATGCAGGACTAAAAGAAGTGTGGATTGAAGTAGCTGAAGGTCTTAGTGAAGAACAAAAGCAAGAATTTATAGTTAAAGACAATGTAGGGTTTGGTGAATGGGAATGGGATATGTTAGCTAATGAATGGGATATACAAGACCTTGAAGATTGGGGGGTTTCAATTCCTACAATAAAAAACACAGAGCTGCTTTCAGAGTTAGAATACAATCCATTATATTATGAACCTGAAAATGAGCCATACATTAAACTAAAAGATTGTGTTAATTTAAAAAAATACAATGAAAAGATAAAAGCACTTAATGATTACAACTTAACTAAACAACAAAAAGAAACATTAAAGCTTTTTGCATATAGATTTATTAAAATAGATTTTGAAAGGGTTGCAAACTATTATCAATATAATGCAAGTGAAGAAGAACAGAAGGCAATAGAAAGACTTAGACTTGTATTGACAGATGATGGGGTGAATGGATTTATAGAAGATGACTTAATTAAATTATTAGGATTAACACAAGAAGATTATGCTTGATATTTTAATTCCAAGTTATCACAGGCATGACAATATAAAGACAGCAAAGTTTTTTATAAGGAAAGGATATGATGCAAAAAAGATTCATGTCTTTATTGATGATGAAGCAGATGATTATTTGGAATATAAAGAAAGCACAAGAAAGTTGGGATGCAACTTATATGTTTTTTGCATGAAAGAAGCAAGGGAAAGATTTGATTATGTTCACAGGGCGTCTAAGTCAAGAAGGTCAGCAGGTCAGGCAAGGAATATGTTTTATGAGTTTGCCAAAGAATTAAAATTAGATTTTTATGTGGTGATGGATGATGACACAACAGGATTTGAGATAAGACCATTTGGGGTGTATAATAGAATTGCAGATATGGATGAAATAAATGCAGTATTTTATGGAGTTAAAGACTTTATGAAGAAACACAAGGTTGGGATGTTTGGATTAAGTCAAACAGGGGATATGTTTGCAAGAACCAATAAAAACATATTAAGAAACAAAGTAATGAACACAACATTTATTAACCCTGCTTATATATATAGGGGTGAGAGGGGTGTTCAAGATAATGACACAAGTCAGTTTGTAGGGGTGATGAATGAAGGGTATTTTACAGGAAGCCTTGCAAGTGGATTGGTATTAAAACAAACAGTGTCTGCAAAAGCTAGTGGTGGATTGACTGAATTGTATCATGAATGTAAACTGTTGAACAAATCCTTAATTATACCAATACAATTTCCAAGTTTGTGTCATGCTGAAAAGCAAAAAAGAAATGGAGGAAGATTGCATCATAAAATAAACCACAAAAACTTATCACCTAAAATAATAAAAGGAAAAAGAAATAATATAGCTTGGGATTGTTACCCTGAAGATGTGCCTTTTACTAACGAACCAATAAGAGAAAATGGAACAAAATAGAACACAAATCAACAAAGAAAGAATGTTAAAAGCATTAGAGTCAAGTCTAGGAGTAATTACTACAGCACTAAAAGCAACAGACCTGTCAAGGACTAACTTTTACAAATGGCTTAAAGAAGATGAAGAGTTTGCAGCTAAAGTAGAACAGATTGAAAACATACAGAAAGATTTTATAAAGTCTAAATATTATGAATGTGTAAAAGACAAAGTGCCTTCAGTTGTTATACATGCTGCTAAAACTCAATTAGGCTGGAATGAAACAAACAAAGTAGACTTGACATCAAAAGATGATAAGATAAAAATCAATATAAATCTTGGAGATTAATCCTGAATTTACTAAGACTCAAAAAGAGTGTTTAAAATACTTGCTTGACAATAAGACAACAGAAGTATTGTTTGGAGGTGCAGCAGGTGGTGGTAAGTCTTGGGTTGGTGTAAGTTATTTAATCTTAATGTGTATTGAGTACCCACGTACAAGATACTTAATGGGAAGGTCAAAGCTAGATGCTTTAAAAAAGACAACACTAAATACTTTCTTTGAAGTTTGTACAGCCTGGAATCTAAAAGCTATTGAGGACTACACCTTTAATGGTTCAAGCAATGTTATAACCTTTTTTAATGGCTCAGAGATAATACTTAAAGACTTATTTTTATATCCATCTGACAGAAACTTTGATAGCTTAGGGTCTTTAGAAATAACAGGTGCTTTTATTGATGAGGCAAATCAAATAACAGAAAAAGCAAAGAATGTTGTTGCATCAAGATTAAGATACAAGCTAGATGAAAACAACTTAATACCTAAAATGCTAATGACTTGTAACCCTGCAAAGAACTGGGTTTATACTGAGTACTACAGACCTGCTAAAGATGGCACTATTAAGCCTTATAGAAAGTTTATACAAAGTTTAGTTGGTGACAATGCCTATATATCAAAGCATTATGAAAAACAACTATCTGAACTTGATGAGTTAAGCAAACAAAGACTTTTATTTGGTAATTGGGAATATGATGCAACTAATGATAGTCTAATACAATATGATGCAATCTTAAATATGTTTAGTCAACAAGGAGTTGAAGGTGATAAATACATAAGTTGTGATGTAGCACGTTTTGGTGCTGATAGAACAGTTATAATGGTGTGGGAAGGACTACACCTTAGAAAGATACAAACATTGCTTAAATCGTCTGTAAATGAGGTTGTCGAGGCTGTTAAGGTATTACAACAAGAGTATCAAGTTAGTTTAAGAAATATAATAGTTGATGAAGATGGTGTGGGTGGTGGTGTTAAAGACTACTTGAGATGTCAAGGCTTCGTCAATAATGCAAGGGCTTTGAAAAATGAGAACTATCAAAACTTAAAAACACAATGTTATTATAAGTTAGCTGATTTAATTAATAAAGCACAAATAGGTATAAGCTGTTCAGATGTTAATGTAAAGAACCAAATGATTGAAGAGTGTGAGCAAGTTAGAACTAAGGATGCTGATAAGGATAATAAGCTACAGATAATACCAAAAGATAATGTTAAAGCAATACTAGGCAGGTCTCCAGATTATTCAGATGCATTAGCTATGAGAATGTATTATGAGATTGATGGTAATTTTGGAAAGTATTATGTGCAATAAAAAAGGGTAGCAGGATGAAAGAAGATAGATTGAATAGAACTAAAAAATAGAAAGACCTGCTACCCTTTGAAGTAAAAATGAATACAAACTAAGGCAAAGATACACTATTAAACTAAATAACAACAATTTCTATTATATAATATATGAAGGTTAACATAAAGAAGAAAGGCAAGAAGAAAGAGTATAAATTAATCAGTAGCTGGACAGATGTCACATTAGAAAAGTGGTTAAAACTGGTAAGTTTAAAGACAGGATCAAAAACAAAAGAAGCGAGAGAAACAATATCAACCCTTTCTGATATTCCAAAAAATGTCATTGATCAATTGGAATTAAAAGATGTGGCATATATAATGGGAAAGGTTGCTGACCTACAAAAGAATGAGGATAGTTCTTTAAAAAGAGTGATTGAAATAGAAGGTAAACGATATGGGTTTCATCCTGACTTAGATAGTATTACGTTAGGCGAATATGCAGATATTGAGAACTTTATAAAGAATGACATTCAAAAGAATTTACCTGAGTTGATGTCGGTTCTTTATAGACCGATTGTAGAAGAAACAAGTAGTGGGGTTTATACTATAGAAGCCTATGATGGCAATATAAGTATAAGGGCAGAGCAAATGAAAAACATGGCAATAGAGCAAGTGCAAAGTGCACTGGTTTTTTTTTATCATTTCGCACAGGTATTATTAATGATTTTGCAATCGTTTTTGATTCGCAAGCAGACGGGAATGATAAAGCAATAGCATCAGATTCATTCGCTGAAAAGTGGTCATGGTTTGGTGTAATGTATAGATTGACAAATGCAGATATTTCAAAACTAGATGCAATTACGAAGCTCAATCTTTTAGAAGCACTAACATGGTTAAGTTATGAAACAGATTTAGAATCACAAAATAAAGTAAAGTATGCCAGTAAGCAATAAAACATATAATAACGTAATAAACACTTTGTGTCGTTTAGGTGAGTATCATGAACAAATATCTACAGTTTCTGTTGGTGATATATTTGACATTGACATGAATCAGACTAAAATGCCTTTGCTACATATAAACCCAACTAATGTTGCAACTGGCGATTCAGAATTAATATATAACTTTCAATTATTTATATGCGACTTAGTAAGTGAAAAAGATAATTGGCAGGTACAACAAAATAAGGAACT
>Ga0209337_1000622_pt1 | contig 28701 bp, 9 predicted proteins | sample LinPmetageLP53_FD_184044 | JGI IMG/M metagenome (GOLD analysis project Ga0209337, IMG submission 184044) | Marine viral communities from the Pacific Ocean - LP-53 (SPAdes) (version 2) | ecosystem: Environmental > Aquatic > Marine > Oceanic | place: Pacific Ocean | collected 2010-02-08 | reverse complement strand
TATTTTGTATCACAAAATGGAACAGGTTTTACTAGTGATCTTGCAATAGACGCAGTACAATTAATAGAAAGTTAAAATAAAATACTATGGCACTAAACGGAAAATATATATCACTTAAATCTATAATGGAACAAGTGTATGCAGATAATGGTTATCAATTTGAACTTCCCTGGACAGACTGTATGATGTGGACTGAAGAAGCTCTTAATCTCATAGGGCATCCTAGACAATATGAGCGTAAAGTAACTGGCCATAAAGAAAATCCTGACTTAGATATTAAAAATTATAGGGCACACTTACCTTGTGATTTCCATAGCTTAGAACAAATAGCTGTAAATGGTATGCCTGCAGAGTATTCAGGAAACACTTTTCACCATTTAATGGATGGGGCTTGTTGTGGTATTGAAGGTTTTACAAACTTAGCCGCAAACATTAAAGAACAAAATTATGGTCAGCTAGTTAAAACTACTACTGATAGCGGAACATCAGCCTACGAAAATAGAAACGATGCTAACTTTAATACAACAGACGGTATTATGTCTTTTGATATGACTGCAAGTGTAGACTCTATACATAACCCTATTACATTTGATTTAAATAATGACCACATTACTTTATCTACCAAAGAAGGTAAGGTTTGTATGGCTTACTTAGCAATACCTACAGATGAAGAAGGACTACCTCTTATACCAGAAGATACAAGCTATCAATTAGCGGTAAAAAAATATCTTACAATGAAGATAGATTACATAGCGTGGAGACGAGGACAATTACAGCCTGCTGTATACGAACATTCACAACAAGAATGGATGTGGTATGTTGGTCAAGCAGGAAATAAAGCTAAAATGCCTAACATAGACCAGTTGGAAGCTATTAAAAATCAAACTATGCGTTTACTTCCAAATATTAACGCACACGAAACATTTTTTAAATCCTTAGGATCACCTGAAATAAGACAAAACTTTAATAGATAATGGGACAAAGTTCAATAAATTCGTTTAGTAAAGGTATGCTCAATGATCAGGGACAGTTAGTTCCTGTAGAGGGTAGTTACATTGATGCAGAAAATATTAGAATTGTAGCTAATGAAGACAATGAAGAGTCAGCAGTTTTAGTTAATGTACAGGGTAACACACATTCTTTTGATTTAAATTATCCTTGTGGTACATGTAGAACTATTGTAGAGTCTTCAGGAAATCAAACATTTTCTGTAGGATCTCCTATACAAGTACTACCTGGACAAGCGTTTGTTTATTTAGGAGAAACATATGTTTCTTTTTTCTCCACTCTTGTTATATTTAGCACTGTGGGACAAATCAATAGTGCTCTTTCAAATTTTGACATTAAACTTTGTAACTCAGAAGTTATTTATGAATTAAATTTGGCAGGTTTATTACCGCAATGCTCTGCTTTACCTATAGGGTACGCTAGTATTAGAGACACTGTATATGTATACGGAGTAAATAACACAACCTCTAATCCTGGAGGAGTTTTTAATAACATGCCAAGCTCAGCATCAAGTGAAGGATTTATTTTTAAAATTAATTTTGATTTAAAAACTAATGCAGCAAATACTCCTGTACTTATATACACACATCCTGAGCTTAATTTTAGTGCACAGTATCCTATAGAAGCTATAGGTAGATATGAATCTTCTGAGGTGCAGAGACTTTACTGGACTGATAATTATAATCCTGTAAGAACTATTAATGTAGCAAATCCATCTGTAGCAGATCTTATTCCTGAAGAGTTAGATATTAATCCTTCCACTACTTTTTCTAAGCCTGAAATACTTGAGGTTATAAGTGGGGGATCTTTGCCTGCAGGGATGTACCAATACGCTTATAGACTAAGAAGTAAATCAGGATCTGAAACTAGATTTTCTCCCTTTACAGGATTTTTACATATAGTAGAAGCTTCTGAATCTGGAACTGCGTATTGGACATACACAGAAGACCCTGAAGATATTAGTCAATATGAAGGAAGTGATCCTGGAGCTATTTCTTCTAAAGCTGTTAAACTAGAAGTAAACAATATTGACCTAGCTTATGATACAATAGAATTTGCAGCTATATATAAATCAACAGTAGAAGGAGTTTCTAGTTCATACATTTTTGAAAGCAGAGTAATTTCTTCTGGAGTAGAAGAAGTGCTGCACAGTAGTAATACAGACATAATCTCTTTAATAAGTTTAACAGAAATAACATCTTTTAACTACAATATTAAAAGAGCTAAAACTCTAGAAGTTAAAGATAATAGATTGTTTTTAGGAAATGTTATAACCCCTATAGAGGAGTTACAATTTAATGCTAGAGCATACAGATACAGAAGAGAGGATCTTAAACAATATGCAATTACTCCTGCAGAAAATGTTTCTACATATGTAAGTGACATTGATTTTGATCCCAATAACTACAACCCATTAGACTATCAAGCAGAAGATTTAGATTTATTGCTTGACGCAATTAATCCTTACAATGAAAATTTATTAGCAGTAAACTATGCTGAAAAAAGATATGTGTATCAAGAGAATGGAGTTACGTTAGGTGGAGAAGGTCCTAATGTTTCTTATAGATTTATTAAAAAACAATTAAATGGAGACACTTATGTAGCAGGAGACACTGCTGTATCTCCTCCTTTTATATCTACAAATTCAGACACTGAAGTTGATTGTGGTGTAGGCGTAGATTGGTTAGATTATAAAAATCCTTTAGCAGTTGAAAAATATAAAGGATACCAAAGAGATGAGATATATAGATTTGGTATTGTTCTTTATGATATGCAAGGTAATCCAGGGTTTGTAAACTGGGTAGGTGACATACGCTTTCCTAGATTTAAAGACTTTGATGTAGATAAAGAAGGAGACCTAGCTAACTATACTTTATCTCAAACTAGAAGTAAATCTTCTGTAGATTCTGGAGAACTTTATTCTAATACAGGATCTCAAAGCGGTGTATCTTTTGAAAATATGACAGATTTAGATGGAGAAGATTTATCACAGTATACAGGCAGCACAGATGGATTAGTAGCAGGGTATGGAAAAGATTTAACAATTGATACCCATGTATTGTACGCGTTGGGTATAGAGTTTAACGTTACAATTCCTGATGAAATAAAAAATAAAATTTCAGGATATAGTATTGTTAGAGTTAAACGAAAAGAAATAGATAAATCTGTAGTAGCAATTGGGATGGGTGCTTACATGTATCAATTTGCAGAAGATGTACATGGCGATGATGATGAAACCTTTATGCTTGCACACAGTGCTTATATGGCTACTTGGGCGCATAATAATGGAGAGTATGCTTCCGCAAAAGATTTTGGTAGAATATGGAGTAATAAAATGACAATGGATTCTCCTGATTTTACTTTTACAGGAAAATATCCTACCGCAGGTAGCTGCGATTGGATACAGGTAGTAGGTAATCTAACTAATGGTGCTTCTAGAAATGCTTGGGAAAATCATTTTCTATACGGCGGACAGAACACAGGCACGGATGATGACTACTATAGAAAAATGTATTCACATCAAACTCTTATGCTAGACTCTCATACTTCTGACAATCCGTATATATTTATGGCTTCTAATGGGCAGGCTTCTTCTGAAGCAGACGGATCTTTTTTTAAGCCTGCAAATGCTAGAAAATTTGAAGCAGGAGGATCGCTGTCTGATGCATTTTTCCCTAGAGGAATTAATAATATTGGAGTAGAAGTAAATAATGGAACATCTCAAGATGTATATTCTATAGGTTGTGATACTTTATTTGTTGAGTTCGAAGCAGGCGTAGAAAACACTAACGGGTTTAGCACAATGCAAGATGAATTACTACCTTCAACAGCTTCTAATCCTACATCCGCACAGTTCCCATATTGGTCGTACTGGACTAATCCTGCAAAAGATAATATAACACATAATCAAGAACCTAATCCTAACCAGATATATTTTAATAACGGAGATAGTGGAGATAGTAATATTGAGCAAAGTTATTTTGCAGGTTCTGATCCTTTAGATGTGTGCGTATGTGGTGAGGAATCTGGGTCAGATAGATATGACGCACCTTTTAAAAGACATAAGGTTCAAGAAAAACCTTTACTTGCTTGGCGTAGAGACATATTTGATCTTCAATATGGAGGAAACAAAAGAGAAGATCGAACTAGAAACGTATATATAAATGCAAATAATTTTACACCTGTAAACGCAACTACAGGAACTCTTAATACAACTGTAGAGGTATATGGCGGAGATACTTTTGTTCAGTTTTATGATTTCCAAAAACTACGGAGATGGAGAAGTGAATCTCAATCCCCTGATAGTGGCTATACAAACAATACTAGCGGGCCTGCAGTAAAACATAGTTTTTCTTATGGTATCCCCATTGAAAGTACTATTAATACTGGTTTGCGACAAGGGTACCATTGGGCAGGAAAAGATACTGAGACAGGATTTACAGGAAAAGAAACTGATGGTAAACAATTAGATCAATATATATATGGTAATGTTTATTCTGCTGAAAATGATTTATTAATTTTTAGCGCACGTCCTCTTGACTATAAAGAAACAGATCAACATGATAGTAGAGTAATATATTCAGAATTAAAAATAAACGGAGATTTAAAAGATTCGTGGAGACAATTTAAACTAAATAATTACAGAGATCTAGACGCAGAGTACGGACAAATAAATAAGATAGTTAGATTTTCAGACAATATTTTTTATTTCCAAGATAGAGGAGTAGGAATGTTATCTATTAATCCTGTAGCAATAACTACAGCTGCAAATCAATCTGATATTGTTTTAGGTACAGGTGAAGTTATTCAAGACAGTAAATACTTTTCTACTAATGTAGGAAGTAAACACCAACGATCTGTGCTTTCTACTAATAAAGGACTATACTGGATAGACATATTAAATAATGCTGCTTACAAAATAACTAATCAAGGAGCTTTAGAGTTGTCTAGAGTAAAAGGTTTAAAAAATTATTTTGAAAAAAGACTAGAGAAAAGTAATTTTCCTTTAAATACATATAATAATTTTATAGGCTCAGGTTTAAATCTAGGGGATAATGCATTTCATAGAAATGGTATAACTCTAGGATACGACTCTAGAAATAATGAAGTGTTGTATTCTTTTATAGAAAGAAGAGAAAACGTTAGTAGTGGTAAACCTTACTGGTATCTCTACATCGCTGAGACTTTAGTGTACAGTGAGACTACGGGTACGTTTACATCTAAGTATACTTTTGGTTCTCCTATGTTTATAGATACACAAGACAAACTATTAAGTGTTAGACCTTGGACAACTAATCCTTCTACTACAGAGGCGTTAAATAAAAATCAAATTTGGAGACACAACAGCACTTCTTTAACTAACCCTATTCAAGGGTCCTGGTATGGTGATGTGTACGATTGTTCGGTTTCATTTATAAGTAATACAGCTCCAACCCAAACTAAAGTGTTTGATAACTTAGAGTTGTATACAGAAATAACTGGTGTAGAAAATTTAAATACAACTTGGGATAAATTAAATTGTGACAACTCTTATCAGTCTTCTGTTTTAAATTTAGTTCCTGAACAAACAATTATAAGAAGAGAAAGAACTTGGAAAACGGTTGTACCTAGGAATAAAACTAATACACAAAGACTTAGAGATAAATATTTAAAAATAAAATTATCTTATGATAATACTAAAGGTGGAAAATTAAAAACTCATTATGTTAAAACTAAATTTAGAGTTTCTAAAAGATAATCATTATATTTGCGAATTATGGCTAAAGTAAGAAAAAAATTTAAATACAAAAATAAATATCCTCATGGGGGTGTGCATGACCCTGCAATAGATTCTTTCTCAGCAGTAAATAATAATCAATCTTTAGCCAATGAACGTCTTGCTTTCTTTGCTAATAATCAAGATACGTATGATGAACAGGGTCAGTATAACCCAATCTTTAGTGGTACAGATGTGTTTGAGGGCCCGTCGGGAGGAGCAATAACTCCTGATAATTTACCTGCATCTATGGTTGTGCCTAGTAAAGCGTTTACAATACCAGCTAATGCTATTGGTAAGCCTTTAATGGCTGCATTAAATAAAACTCCTATACCTAAGTATGCTAACGCAGCATATAAAGCTACAAAAGAAACTTTAAAAGAGGTGGGGATAAAGGCGGCTAAAAAAATTGCACCAGAAACTACTACAAAAGTGTTAGAATATCGAGCTGCTAAAGCAAATCCTGAAATATTGGATAGAGCAATGGACGCTGGTAATGATTTTAATAAATTTTGGTTTGAAAATTCCGCCACTCAAAGAAAAATTAACCAATCTTTTGGCAGCTCTACTCAGCCAAACAGACCACTGCAACCTTTTGGGGATTCAATGCGTCGAGCCATACGTCATGACGGGTACAAGACAAGCTATCCTAGCTTAAAAGCAACAGAAGATGCTCTTGACGGTATAGGTAATCCTTACAATTATTTAAAAAAGGGAAGACTAAAACGGCCAATAGTACCACCTAATGCGGTAGGGGTATCTTATCCGTCCATAGATACACAAATGATGACTTCACCAAGATATAACCCTGTAGTTGACAAGACAGCTATGAAAAGCTTGCATTCAAACCTCAGGAATGTTCCAGGGACTTCTGCGGATTTAAATTTATTTTCAGGGCAGAATTTTGTAAGTAGAATGATACCTCAAACCTCTCCTACAGCAAGGAAAATGATTAACATACATGAAGGTGCGCACGGCATAACTCAAGATGGGTTTGTACTTATGAGCGACAGTTCTTATGAAACTCTTGCAGCAAGAATGAGAAAACCTTTTAAAAAGAAAGGGTTACAATTAAATAAAGACAGTAAAATTATAGACTATAGAGTTGAGGGGCTAAACGATATTTCAAAACAATATGATAATTACATTCTAGACCCACAAGAAATATACTCTAGAGTACAAGAAATTAGGCATCATGCTTTACTACTTCCAGGAGAAAAAGTAACAGGTAAACAACTTCAAGACGCTCTTTTTACAGCTAACGGAAAAAAATATGCTCCAGGAATAAGTAAGAGTGTACAAACTTTAATAGGTAAAGCTAAAAGTTTGCCAGAGCTAGCAGACTTATTGAATTATTTACCAGCAACAACAGGTGTAGCGGCAACAGGCTACGGGGCATCTAAAGAAAACAACAACAACATGAAAAGTTATAAAAAAGGTGGAGTATATTATGGGAAACCAAATTACGCAAAAGGAGGTTTTTTTCAACGAAATAAAATAGGTAGAGGAATAAGAGATTTAGGGGTTGCAACATTAAACACAGCAGCTTCACCATTTGAATCTATACTAGGTACAGATTTTGGTATTGATGAAAAATATGGATACTCTACAAGGTTAGGGCAAGCTGCAGGTTCTGCGGGAGAGTTTGCAGGATCTGCAGTTGGATCTTTGGTACCTGCAGCATTAAATACTGTAGCACCTGGATTAGGTACAGCAGTTCAACTCGGTGGCCAAGCTTTAGGGTCTGGATTAGAAGGTGCAGGCATGACTAAAGACATAACTACAGATCCAGAATCATTTGCAGGTTCTGGTATTGGAACTACATTAGGAATGGTTTCTGACTTTATGCCTAATAGTGGTGTTCGAAGTAATGTTGAAAACTTTGGACAATCAAAATTTATACAAGGTTTATCGGGAATGTTTATTTCTCCGCCTAACCCAGAAATACCATCACAAAAACAAGGAGCTATGAATTCTAAATATCAACAAGGCGGTGTCACACAAGAAGCGGATATAGAAGCTGAGAGTGGAGAACTTATTTTAACAGGCGGAGGTCAACCTAAAAGTTTAAATACAAATGCAGGTTTAAATAATTTGGGTAACGGTGCCTATGAAATAAAAGGAACTGAATCACACAAGAAAGGTGGAGTACCTGTTAAACTTCCTACTGGAGAAACTGTTATTGTAACAAATGAAAAAGGAAGATCTTCTAGAGTTAAACAAGCTTACAAAAAAATAGCCGCTGCTAATAAAAAAATTAATAGCGGAGACTTTATTGATGCTCAAACAGGGGAGCTAGAAAAAAGAAATGCAGAAGCAGCAGTACAAAAAGAAATCTCTGAACAACAAAACGATAACGGTAATCAAACTAATATGGCTAAATACGGAGGAAAATATATGAAAGCTGAAAATGGTGCAAGATCAATTGGACCAGGAGAGCAGCTAGGTGCTAACCCTTCAGGAGTAAGTTTTTTAAATAATGTTTTTAATGATAAACAATTTTATGGTGTTGGAGAAACATTTACAATGCCTGGTATAAATAGACCTGAAGGAATTTCATCTTCTATGTATGGGCTAAAGTTTAACCCTCAATCAATGCCTGGTATGGAGCCTGGTGCTTACTCTAATATGGATAGAAGTATGTCTTTACCTATAAGAGGTGTGCAAGGACAGTACGAAGGTAGGACGACTATGCCGCCAAGAGCTCAAGAAGGTGTAGTTAACTATAACATGCCCGCAATAGGACCATACTCTAACATTGGGGGGCAACTATTTAGTGGGGTACAAAATATGCCAAATGATTTAAACGGGCTACCTGCATTTAATAGGCAGATGGGTTTTATGAACCAACAAGGAAATCAAACTATGTATCCTGAATACCAAAATCAACAGTCGGCGATGTACAACCTACCTAGAGCTCAAGAGTCTGCTATATCTTTACCTTCTGTAATGCCGCAACAATCTGCTATGAACACCTCTCCCATACCGTCAAACATGAGAGTACCAATGGGTAATTTTGGAGTTGGCGATAGTATGGCAAGCACATCTCCTTATCCACAAAATGATAATAAAATTAATCTTTCTCAAGTAGGCTCTAGGGGAGTTTTAATGTCAGATCAAAATCAAGCTCCAGTTCAAGGTCCTGTAAATCAATTACAGCAAATTGGATTAAATAGAATACCATTTGAAGGAATAAATAATCCACAAAACATGGAGCTTAGAGGTAGGTCTATGAACAGTAATATTAATTTTACTCCTGCGTATCCTGGAGAAAATAGAAGTAACTTTGACTTAGGTAATATAATACCTTATGCTTCTTCTGCTTATAATATTGGGGCAGGTGTAGCAGGTTTAATAAATCCTCCTGAAGGTTTAAATGCTACAGATTATCAAATGCAAGGCAGAATGAAACCAAATAGAATGGATCCTTATGCAATGATGGCACCACAACAACAAATGGCTGCAACATTTATGAATCAAACTCAAGACCCTAGAAGAAAAGCAGCATTTGCTGCAAGTATGGCACCTCAAACATCTAACATGTTTGCAAGAACTAATTATTTAAACAGACAGTTGGAAGGAGAAGCTCAAAAATATAATCTAGGTATTGAAAGATACAATAAAGGAATCCAAGGTCAAGTAGATAAATTTAACATGGGCTTAGAGGCAATGCCTTATCAAATGATACAGCAAGGTTTAGGACAGGCAGCTAATACATATCTAGGAATGGATAGAAATAATATGCTTAGAGACTTATCTAACACTGCAAGATTTAAAGAAGGTAATATTAATATTGATTACGGATCTGGATATGTTAAACCAGGCCAAATAAAAAGATAGTAATTATGGCAGTAAGAGGACTAACAGGACTAATGATGGCGGGGCCTATGGAGCAAACAGAGCTCTCTCCCTACCCATACCAGGAAGTATATAATAGAAATTTAGCAAAAGAACAATTGTTTGATGCAACAGCGCAGTCTAATATTGCTTTTATGCAAGAAATGGATTCGTACTCAACTATACCTGGTACAGAAGATGAGGCTGCAACACTTACAAAACCGTATTTAGATCGTATGAATGAGTTGTACGATTCTTCGGGAGGAGATCTTTCTCAAATGGCTGCTCCTATGCAACAGCTAACCTACGAATACTATACTGGAATGTCTGATGCAGGTAAAAGGTTAAAGTCTGCAGGAGCAGCTTACCAAGGGCAGCAAGCAGCTTTACAAAAAGGTGTGCAAGATGGTACATATACTCAGGAAAGGGCTAGCGCAATGCTTTCAAAACAAACACAAAGCTACAATCAAAATCTAGAAGCTTTTAAAGCTGGAGAATTAGAACGTATGCCTCAAGGAACAGACTTTGTAGGGTCCCCTGTAGCTACTCCTGATATAACAGATGACATGTTTAAAATACAAGACATGATAAATAACAACCAAATCTCTAGTGTAAACATGGAACCTATATACGGTCCTGATGGGCAATCTATTGTAGGATACAAAGATGTAATTACAAAAAGAGAGTTTACAACAGGTGAAGGGGCTAGAGAACTTACAAACAGATTCTTAAACGCAATGCCTGAATACAGATCTTGGGCAGAAGAAGCGTATGATTTAGGAGTGGTAGAGAATTACAATAAAGATATTCACGGAACTGCATTTGATTTATACGCACAAAAAGATCCTACAGTGATGCCACTTTCGAGTGACCCTATGGTAGCGGCTGTGCAAATGCAGATGGCAGACGTAGATAATCCTGATCAGTATAATGAAATGATGGGGTTAAAACAAAACATGGTAAGACAACAAATTGCAGAAGTAGGCGAAGATCAAGCTGCAATGAGTCAGTTTAGAACTATGCAAAGAGAAGCTTTGTTAGATCAAATTGCAGCTGGTTCTGGTATAAGCGCAGTAGATAAAATATCTCTAACAAGTGCAGGTAAAGATTCTTCTGGAAATAATGCGCTAGACTATAGTATTAGCACAGGTGGTTCTTATAGTACAGAACAAATACCTTTAGGTGATGCTACAGGAAGAGTAACTAATTTAGAAGACTACCAAGCTGAAGTAGGGAATAAACAAGCTAGACTTACAGACTTACAAAATAAATTAGCACAAGGAAATGTAGGGCCTGAAGAAACTCAGGCGTTTACTGATGAGATGGGTGGAATACAAACAGATCTAGATAATCTTGCTAAGTTAGAGTTTCCACTAAAAACAGGTAGTCTAAAAAACAAAACTATTAAAGAAAACATACAGGACTACAGTAAGTTTGGAAAAACAATAGGCGATAATGCAATGCAAAGATTATCTCCTGAGACTAAAACATTCTATGATGCGTTTAATGAAAGAGCACAATTCTCTGAAGATAGTGTTGCGGGACACGCAGCACTGCATACACACTTTAACACAATTAAAAACTATTTAAAAGAAAACAGTGAGGTAGAGTTGGATAGGTTAGTAGAAAATTATACTGAAGCTGGCGCTGAAGACTTATTAGGACAAACAATACCTGGTGATGTGATAAGATTGTACAAAGACTACGCAGATAAATTTGAGCGTTTTGAAAATATAACAGACGTAGACAGACAGTTTACCTATCATCAACCTTCTATGGATGTAGATAATAATGAATACAATAGAGCGCAGAGAAGAAGTAATGATTTATTAACTAGTCAAGGCGGTCCATTTATGGATATACTACAGCCAGATAAAGGTTCTGTACAAGAAGTGTATGACGATGAGTTTGAAAGTATAAGAAGCGCTGTTTCAGGAACAATGGTAGATTCCGATGGATTAACAAATACATCAAGCTGGGCGCCTCAACTTTATGTAGGGGAAGGACTATTTGAAGGTAAGCCATATTTTGTATTAGATCCTAAATGGTATAAAATGGGAAACAAACAACCACAGCCCATACCTTTTAGTACTTTAAATAACAATGATTCTTTTGACACATTAGATGGTATGATTATAACTATGGATGATGCAAGATCTATGGATGCGTACAATTCTTTAGCAAATCAATATAAACTTGAAGGACGACAACTCTTTAACAACCCAGAAGAAGCTGCTGCCCAAGGTATGACCCCTGAAAGGGCACAACAATTGGGTATGGAAAGATTATCGCAAGGTATAGGAATGGAATTAAATGCAAAATATTTACCTTCACTACAAAATACAGGAATAGAAACAGCAACTTCTAGTATAATTACTGCTAACAATGATGAGTATGAGTTTAGAGAAATAAATCCTAGACAAATATTTGGAAAAGATATGGGAGTTCAGAAAAATGAAGCTGGAGAAATATACTTTGACCCAAGAACTGATCAATTACGTATAGAGCGTAAAAGACTTATGGCACCTAGAGATGTAGATGCACAAGAAAGTATAACCGCGCAGCCTATGTCTGAAACATTTTCATTATACTTTTATAGACCAACAGGTGATGCAGATGCAAACCTAAGAGTTGGATCTAACATAACCCCTTTAAGTTTTCCAAATGGTGAAACAGAAGCTCCGAGTTTAGAAGCTTTAATATATAGATTTTTTGACGGAGACGCTGAAGTACAAAGAGAATTATCTGGATTACAAAGACGATAAACTATGGTTAAATTTAGTGACTTAAACCTATCTGTGGCAGAACCTGCTACTTTAGACTTACAACCTTTAGACCCTTTAACTAGCTTACCTAAAGAAACAACTAGTGCTCCAATATCTAGCATGCAATTGCGAGATGTATCAGGACCTAAAGTAGGTAAGTATGCAGGACTAGGGTTAATGGATTTAACATCTTCTGCTGGTACAGATTTTACAATTACTAGTGCTAGCAGACATGGCAACGAAGGCTCGCATCACAGTGAAGGTAATGCAATAGATTTCGGTGTTCAGTATAGTAATGGAGATGGGAGAGACCTAATAAGCTATTTTTTTAATGATGAGGAGGCTACAAACTTAAGCCAACGGGGTGCAGATTTTCTTAGGAAACACAATGCAGAATTAATAGACGAAAGATCTCGTGACGGACAGCCACACTTTCATTTAGAATTTAACAACCCAGACACAGCTAGTACTGTATATGGCCCTGAAGATGATCAACCTTTTTATGAGGAAGGAGCAAAAACTAACAAGGAGGGGTTTCCTATATACGGGGTACAAGACTCCTACAAAAACAATGACTACAATTCTGCCAAAGGATATTCTAAAGCTTACGACGATCTTGTAGGAGAAGATGGTATGATGGAGATAGGATTACAAAGTGAATTCTTTTTAAATTATGGTACTACGTATGAAGAAGCTATAAGTGAATCACCTATTGTAGAACAGCCTAAAACTGAAAATCTTCCTACATTTTCTAGCCTTGAGTTTAAAGAAGGAAAAGATTTTGGTAGATATATAGACAATCCTTACGAACATTACAGTAACGAAAGAACACCTTTTGTACTACGAGGTAATCTTTTAGGAGATAAAAGAGATACTCGTGAGATGTACTATCCTATATTTAAAAATAAATCTGAAGCTGCTATACGTAGAGAAGCTAGAACAGGGTTAGGTGTTTTTGGTGACTATGGAATAGATATATACCCAAGCACTAACATAGCAAATGAAACAGCTGCTAAACAGTCAGGAGGTAATAAATTTATTAGATCTTTTGGTAATCTAATAAGCTCTGTAATAGAAGTGGGTGGGTCTACTGTTAACACTCTTCTTTTAGGTTCACCTTCTGCAATAGCCCAAGGAAGATTTAGTGGTGTATTTAACAACCCTGGTAATGAAATACTAAGTAATTTTAAACAGTGGTATAAACAAGAATACCCTATACACATAGCTGAAGCTGATAGAGATAAATTCTTCCAAGGTGGAGGAGGTAATTTTTGGGCTGATCAAGGTATGGATGGTGTAGGATTTTTATTAGGAGCAGCTCTTACAGGTGGAGCAGTAGCAGGACTAAAAGTAACTAGTGGGCTTGCAAAAATGATGCAGCTTGCTAATCCTAAAAACTATGCTAGAGCTGCGTCCGCTATGTTTAGAAAATCTAGTATATCTGGTGGCTTTCAGTTAGCTAGGAGATCTATACAACAGGCGGGTACAACTAGTGCAAAGCTAGCTGCTGCTGATTTTTTAGGCGCAGGTTTAATATCTGCAGCTGGTGAGGCCTCTATTGAAGCCAACATGATACTAAAAAATTCTACGGACCTTATTAAAAAATTGCAATCTGAAGGAGATCCTAGATACCAAGGTATGTCTGAAGAAGATATAAGAGACACTGTAGAATCTTATGCTAATATTGCTTGGGGGCTAAATGTTGCAGTTGTAGGTGCGTCAAATCTTCTAATGTTTAAAAATTTATTTGGAGGGGGATCAACTAATTTATTTAGTAAATATCTTAAATCTAGAATACTTACGCAGGGAGGTAAAACTACATTTAAAGAATTGAGTAAAGCAGGGTGGGTGTCAAAGTATGCTCAAAAATGGTGGGCTTTACCTTTAGCAGAAATGAATGAAGAGTGGGTACAATACGCTCTAGAAAGAGGAGGTAAAGATTATTTTACTCATGAGTATAATCCTGATCTAAAAAATGTAACAGACTTCATAGATAGTGGTGTAGGTATGACTATTTCTATGGCTAATGGGTGGTGGCAAACACCTCAAGAAGTTCATGGGCAGCAAGCTATGTTTTTAGGAGCTCTGCTTGGTAAGCTTGGTGAGGTTGGGAACGCTTATTTTTCAGGAGGACAAACAAAATGGCAAGAGTACAAAGATAGATACGAAAAAACAAAAGCTGTTGTTGATGAAATTAATGCAGTACAAGAAGGTGGTGATGTTTATAAACACATACAACATCTTGCAAGTTTAGCTGTTGCAGAAAAAAGACAGAAAGAATCTTTAGAAAAGAATGACACATTTAAATTAAAGACAGACGAAGCATTTAAAATATTTAAAACTATAGAATTGTTTTCTGAAACTGGACAAATAGAAGTGCTTTTAGAAATGCTAGATAATGTATCTGAAATGTCTGATGAGCAATTTATAGAAACATTTGAAAGAGAACAAACAAATCCTAATGATCCTCTAGGTTTACCCGTAACCAAAGTAGATGTAAATAAAGAAGTTAATTTTTTACGTGATAGAATAAAAGATTACGAAGATAATCTTGTGCCAATAAAAGAAGGTATAGCGGCAATGATGCCACAGATAGCACGTAAACTATCTGACAACCCTAATGTAAACGCACAAACTTTAGCACTGATACAACAAAAGCTAGCATACTATTCCTACATGTCTAGAGATTTTGATAGACGTACAGACGATATAAATACAGCGCTTCTAAACCTCACTGCAGGTATAGTAAACATGGAAGGGTTTAAAGGATTAGAAATTACTAAAAAAGATCTAAACGACCCTAAAGTATTACAAGAAATATTTGGAACTTTTGTAGAGAAACTAGAACAAATGGGTGAAGCTGAAATAAATCTAAATGATTTAGAAATGCAGCAGTTGTTTGATCTATTTGCAGACGGACTGCTAATGGCTAGAGAATTGCAGGCATTTCAAGAAATGATTTTAGGTATATATAACAATCCTGCAAAAGAATTTGAAGATGCTAAAAATGCGTTAGACAAAAAAAATGAGGATATAAAAAATGCTGAAGAAAAAATAACAAATATTGTAGAAAGTGGGGAGGGCTCTGAAAATTCTACAGAAAATGAAAATAAGAAAAATAGTAATGAAGTGTCCGAGGATCAACCTGTTGCTGATGAAAAAGAATCTGTCAGCCCAAATCAGCTTAATATCACACCATCTGCCCAAGCCTATGCTGATACTAATAGTATTGATATATCTAGTATCCAGGGTACTGGTAAGGATGGTAGAATACTAAAAAAAGATGTAATAAAAGCACAGAGATCTTCTACAGTTAATGAGTCTACACAAAATACTAATGAGGCTACAGAAAGAGATCCTGAAGTTCCTGATAATGGCACAACTATAAATGAAAACGAAAACTCTGAAATAACAATATCTAAAGAAACCGATAGTCTGCAGACAGGTATTGAAAAAGACAAACCCGTGAAACTAGGTAGCATACTTACAGCTGCGTGGAAATCCGTGAGAAACTTTTTTAACAACACCCCTGGTATAGATGCTACAACATCTAATTATTTAGAAAATCCTAATACAGGAAATATAACCCAACAAGATAAAGACATTGTATGGGAAATAGATTTTGATTACATAGCGCTTCGTGAGGGAGGACAATATCCTAAAGGAACAAATAACAAACTTAACAGTAAAAAAGATTTAACAGATGAAGAGTTAAGCGTAATACCTATAAAAGGTACACTAGTAACTAAAGAGGGAACTACGCTAACATTTTATATGCACGAAGAGGCTTACATATTTACTAACATGGATCCTAGTAAATGGGAACAGGCGGTGCAAGAGTTAAAAGATTTTAGAAGAGATTTTTATAATTTATACCAAGCAGGTAAACAGGCTACAGCTAAAGTAGAAGCTATGAGCGGTGGACATCTAGACACTCGTAAAGGACAAAAAAATAACTTAGGTACAGTTTTAAATAACGGAGACCCTAGAGTTAGAGATAAAAAAGTTGTGTTTGTATTTAATGATGGTAGTGAGTATATAGACGCGTTTGGAAGAACCTATCCTGCATTAAGCCTAAATACCACAAACCCTGAAACTAAAGGTGCAGTGTATATGCCTATACAAATGAACAACGGCTCTATATTCCCGCTACGTGTATCTATAGAAAATTTAAATAGACCAGTAGCTGAATTCTTGTACACTATTTTTACAGACAGAATGTCTAAAAAAATATTGTTAAATGATATTGTAAATGAAGAATGGGTAAATGAGTATATTAAAACACATACGTTTGGAGAACAAGAGGCATTTATGCAAAATCTGTTTAGTTATATAAACGATAGTGAACTAACTCCAACGTTTTCTGAAGTATTAAATATGTTAGTGTATGAGCACGATCAAATTACAGAATCATACATGTTTAGATTTGATGTAAAAAATAATTTATTAAAACTAGGCGCAGATGCTTACAGCATGCAAGACATAGAAAATAATAAAGAAAAAATTATTGACTGGCTTGTAGAAAATAAAAGATTTAATGTACAACGTTCTAGAACTTCTGACCCTAATTACGTAAGTTTGTTTGTTGAAAATTTAATTGTAAACACTAATGCTTTTACACATAGAGCTACGGGTACACCGTTTATACAACCTAGTATTAGAATGTCTGTAATAAATAGCCCTTCTGAATATGTAAAAGAAATTAAAGATGAAAAACCACCTCTACTTACATTAGAAAGTGTTGAAGATGATGACACAGGAGAAATCTTAATGGAGTCTGTTAAAGATAAAATGATAAAAAATAAGATTACAGAAATAGAAGAAAGTGAGGTTGCGGATGAAATTGTAACAGACCTTAATAGTAATATGTCTGAAGAAGAAACAGAGGCTGCAATTAATGCAGCAATGTTTGAATCTTTAGTAGAAAAACAAATAGTCTCGGATCCTGAGGGGGATGCAACTTTAGATTTTGAAGAATCTTTAGTTGAAGATAAAAGAGAGTCTATGCCTGAACAAAATAATAATGAACCTAGCTGGATGGACGATTTAGACGCGCTAGATGATATTGACAGCGATATAGATACAAGTAGTTTAGAAGATGATGACCAAACAAAGTGTAAATAATGAAATGTAATTTATTAGATGAATCGTTTAAAAACGGAAAGAATTCCGTGCTTGCACCAAATGGTAAAACATCTTTATTGTTTGGTAAACTGTATGATATATATAATCAAGACGGTCAGAAAGCCTACAATACATATCTTGTAACACAGGAGGATAATTTTAATAAGTGGTTTGCAGAAAGTGAGTCTGGTAATAATGTAGATGAGAACGGAGAGCCACAAATATTTAAAAACTTTTATGTAAGCATAGATCCTGAAACAAAGCAGTCAAAGAGATGGTATATATTTGATTCTAATATAGAATCTGCCACAGCTATGTACCCTGTAGGATTAACACGCATACCAGGCATGACGCCATCAGAAATAAAAGAAGCAGTTGATGTTTTGTCTGCAGCGTTTGTAAAAAATAAAAGATACCAAGTACAAGATTTTGATGATGTAAAAAATTTAGATTATAGATTCTTTGGAGAATGGGCTGCAGCGCATATGATACAGCTTAGAAAAGTGCCTCAATTAAAAGGTACAAAAACATATAGGTTATACCAACAAATATTTGAAGATATAGTATATCTACGTAAAGATGTGCAGGACAAAGACGGTAATAGACTACCTCTGTTAGATGAAAATAACATGCCTGTACCTAGATACAATCCTAAAGATCCTATAAACTCATCGCAACTATTAGAAATGGTTTTTTCTAGAATGAGTAGAGAAACCAGAATAGAGTTAAAAGAAGATGAGAAAACCGCAGCATTAAACGTAAAAGATGCACACTTTAATAATCCTAAGGAAAAAATGACAGCAAATGTCAAGCTTATGATTAGAAGTTTGTTTAAAGTTACGTTTAAAGAAGGCAACATTGTGCCTATAAAAAGTAAAATACTTGGAAAGCCTACATTAGTAGATCTTACTAAAACTTACGCTACTATAATGCAATATCTAAGTAACATATATTCTGCAGACCCTACTGTAGATGTATATGATATGATGATAGATAGATTAAAGGATGTACAAGGGTTTCACCCTGAGTTCAACGAGCTCATAGCAATGCTAGAAAGAGCGCCTCAATATAAAAAGACACAATTTGTTCAGGCATTCTTAAGGCCAGATTTAGATTACACAACTACATTTGTAGACGGTACATCTAGAACAGGAACAAGGATAGGTAGTCCTGATGTGCAGTCTAGTGAGAAAAACATTAGAGATAATTGGCAAATAGCTTACGAACAACTAATGACTAAACCTAATCAAGTAGGTAAAAGAATATTAGATGTACGGAATGCAGAAAAAGCAGTGGCTGCTTACACAGCATTTAATAAAAAACTAAAAGAAGTTTATAAACGAGCTCTAATTGTGTCAAAGAAAACAAACATACAAGATCTTACAGAAGCTGATATAAAATTAAAGCCTATAGCAAAGGTGTTTGCAAAAGTATTAAATACAATTGGTGTGCAGGCAGATCCTGTAGCTCTAGAGTATTTATTCAAACAAGCAGACAACCCAGCGTTAGAGCCTAACAATTTAATGTCTAGCATAAAGTATGTATTCTTAGGAAGTACACGTAAAGGCTCATTAGGATTACAAAATCTTTTGAGTAATTATAATGCTACAAAAGAAGGTAGATCTTTCCCTGTGTTAGAAGACATAGAAGGTAATATAAATTCTATAATGTTTGATGAAAAATCTATCAAACCTTTTTCTACAGCCCAAGGTGTATACGATGCAGATTTATTAGAAACTACTGTGCTAGGGCCAGGCGCTACATTGTATTGGAAATACGGTATGTATTCTTACTTGCACACGGCGGTGTTAAGAATACAGAAAGGTGATAAGTCTTATGTAGAGCAACTAAAAAAGTTACCATACACAGAAACATCTGTATGGGTAAACTGGTTATTAGAAAATGAAGATAATGCTTTTAAAATAAAGCAATTTCTTCACATGGTAAATGTAGCTACTAAATCTGAAGGTAAAAAGAATACATTCCTTACAGGTGCTGATGCACTAATAAATAATATGACTAGAGTGCTAAAAGGACAGTATACAACTGTGTCTACAGGAACATCTAGCACACAACATTATCTGCAGGGGCCTGAAAATATAGATTCTGGTGTAGAATATTTAAACAATGCAGTTACGTTTAGTAATACTAATGTTGTATCTACATTCCAACGTTATATAATAGCAGATATAGAATCACAAAGACAAGCTTGGAATCATGTCTTCGGTAAAGATAAATTACCTGAAGATGAATTATACTTAAACTACCACTACAAGTTAAATAAAGATGGTACAAAACAATTCATCGATCCTAACACTAAGTTGCCTACAGGTAATGTGTTCAAAGGAGAGACTATGATGTTTGCAGATCTAGCTTACGGCAAGCCGCTAGCAGAAAAACTAAAACTTTACCACAAATCTGCTTCAGATACAGAATACACTCGTGGTTTACCTATGCATCTTACAGAAGAAATTCTTAATGATCCAGAAGTAAAACAAATGATAGAGGCAGCTTTTAAATCTGAGTTTAACAAGAGTTTAGATTTAGCTAAAAAGTACGACGTATACTTTGAAAATAAAGAAGGAATAATAATTGCTAAAGCAATTGACAGTAATTTAATAGACTCTTTTAAGTCTAGAAGAGGTAAAGATGGTAACACACTCAGCACGCAAATATCCGCAAGAGCATTTGGCGATTACGTATTTAATAGTATTGTAGCGGCAAGAGAGTCTATGGGTATGTTTGTAGGGCACCCTGCAATGTACAAATCTATGGAAGATGTACCTAAACGTTCAGGACATTTTACTACACCTACGCAAAGGTTTAGAATATACAAACATAAAGGTAACTGGGCTATAAATCCTAAGTATTATCACGCAACTATAGATGACATAATGAGTCCAGGTGAGTTCTTTACAGATCCTAAATGGAAAAGAGCATTAGGTAAAGATATATCAAAAATGTTTGAAGAAGTTGATCTTGCTGATGGTACTACATGGATAACACCCGAGTTATTTAAGCAAAGAGAACGAGGTCTAGGTAGATGGCCTGACTCTAGAGAAAAAGCTTTTGATCGTATTATGCGTAAAAAAGCTAAAAAAGGCGATTATAAAAAAGTTAATTTTACACCGCAAAAGTTTACAGTTAGAGGTACTAACGTTAAAGGACAATACAATGTACCTAGAATAGAAAAAACTGCATACGTAGTTCTTTGGCCTGACTTAATAGAAACAACACCACTAAAATCTTTATATGATAAAATGGTGGCTTTTGAAAAAGAAAACACCACTGATGAGGGTATTATAGGGGCACAGGTTGCGGTAATAAGCTCAATCAAAGCAGGAGCTAAAAGTGTAACTAAAATAGATACTAACGGTATAATAAATGATGATTTTGAGTTAGATTTCTCTTTAGAAAACCATGAGATGATGGGTCTAGCGCAGGAAGTGCCTACAAAAGGGTTTAAATCTACAATTGTAGGTTCTCAGCCAAAACAAATTATATTATCTAATATAGATTTAGATGCAGCTTACCCTGGGTACACTAGCGGCGCTGAGCTATTACAAGACTACTACACTAACGAATCTATAATAGCAAATAAAGGAAGGCAAAAATTTGCAGAACAGCATGGACTTAACCCAAGTTTTTTAGAACCTGGTATAGAAGATCATTCTAAATTGCATGCAAAATTAATGCAGCGCTATCTAGACACACAAAATGACAACATGATAAAAGGTCTAGAAGATGGCACAATACCTCTAGACGCTATGTTCCAAGATAGAAGAGGGTTACAAAGCGCTCTAACAAACGGCCTTAGTAAAAATTCTATATTATATAAAGCGCTCGGAGGACAGTTTGTGCAAATAACTGGATTTGGGCTAGGGCAAGACTCTGCAAGGTACTCTGAGCTAAAAAAGGATGAGAGAAACAGAATCAGGTGGATGATAGACACACAAAATCTAAAAGCGCCTCAGTTAGATTTAGAAAATAAAAAAATAATTCCTGGGCAAATTCTATTGCCGTATGATTTTATAAAAAAGATAAAGCCAAAAGATGGTAGAAAAATTGAAGACTTAACTAATCAAGAATTAAGAGATTTAATTACGCCCGAAGCTTTACGAGTAATAGGTTATCGTATACCTAACCAATCCATAGCGTCTATATTCTCTTTAGAAATAGCAGGAATAATGCCTGAAGGCTCAGGAGATACTATTGTAGTGTTTGATGGTATGACCACACTAACAGGGAGTGACTTTGATGTTGATAAAATATTTTTATTAGTTCCGCATCTAGAATTTACAGAAGATAAATTAAGAAGAGTTGAATTAGACAGCTCTGACTCTATGGAGGCTTTTGAGAATGAAAGAATAAGAATATGGGAGTCTATACTGCAAAACGCAGAAAAAAGCGGCGAACTATTATTCCCTACAGATACAGGTTTCCTAAAAGACGATGCTAATGCTGTATATGAAATGGCGTTTGCAGGAAAAGATGATAAGATTATGACTAATCTTAAGTTCTTTGGCCCCGTATACCAGGACTCACTAAAGACTAGATTTTTAATGGGTAAGAAAATGGTTGGGTCTGTAGCAAATAATATTGTAGATCATATACCATCTGCACTTGCTGGGTTACAACTAACAGAATATACAGGATATGGACATATAGGTATAGGAACTAAAAACAAAGAATTTGTACAGTACACAGATTTATCTAGAAATGATGTTATAGGAGATGACATGCTTATCACGCAAGTTATATCTGCATATATGAACGCAAACGTGGATATTGAAAAAGATCCATATATATCGTATGTAAACTTTAACACACACACTGTAAACGTAGCATTCTTATTATTGCGTTCAGGTGTAAACTATAAATGGGTAAATAGATTCCTAGCACAACCTGTAATTAGAGAATATGTAGACAATTTATTCTCGCTAGACAGTGAAGCTCTTACAGATGTACAGCTAACTAAAAGTGGTATACAAAGAAAAGCACTTAATAAAACTAAAAAAGATTTCTTCCCTAAAACACGTGAAGTAGAAGAAGCTCCTGTAGAGGTAGAAGAAGAGACTGATGAAATAGCAGAATTAGATGAAACTACACTAGAGGTAGAAGAGCAGGAAGTAGTTGTAGAAGAAAATACTACTACGCAAGAGCTAACTGTGCCAATACTAGAAGATTTGTTAAAGTTTGGTGACATGCAAACTAACTACTTTGAAATGCAGAAATTTATTCTTGATGAATTCTTAAGACTAACCGAACACGGAGAATCAGTGTTAGAACAAATGTTAGGATCTAGGCTTATATCTACAGGGCTAGGTAGAAACCTTACAGAAGTTAGAATGAAAAAAGAAAAAAAGGAGTCTCTAGAAAAAGATCCTAGATTTGTAAACTTTGGAAGTAAATATCAAAATAACAGTGCAAACGGACTAACTCTAATGGGTGTTGCTCATCAGTATGTAGATTATATATTAGATACATTCCAAGATGAATTCTTATCAGAATCTGATTTTATGGTAGAAGGATTACATAAATTACTAGATGTAACATTAATGTCAGACAATGTTCTAAACAGACAAAAACTAGTAGATACTATGTATACGTATTTGTATTCTGGATTTCAGATAGCAAGTACAGAAGAGTTTGGAATGCAGAAATTACTATTTTCTAAATCAGAAGCAGCGTCTTTTGTAGTAGAATTTAGAGAAATGCAAAAAAATAATCCTGACAACATACTGTTAAATAAATTACTAAGTAGTAAGCTGCAGGCGTTTGGGCAAAATGAATTACCTAGTTATGTATACGCTAGAGGACTTAAAAGTGTGCCGCCTGAGATACGCAACTTAGCCATACAAGAGTGGGAGGACTTATATATAACCCCTAAAACAAGAAGCTTTGCAATAAAACTAGTTAACATGGCATTTTTTGTATCTGGCTTTAATAATAATAAAAATTCTTTCCACTCTTACATACCTATGACATGGAATAAAAACAGTGGATTTGCAGAATATGTAAAACAAGATCTGTCTGACTTAAATTTGTTATCTATAGATGATATGGTAGAGCAAATTCTACGGCATAACACAGATAACCCTAGAATGGTTACAAACCTTGCTACAAAACCTAAAAAAGTACAACGAGACATTAAAACTAGTGGCTTTACAAATGCAAAAGGTAAATTTGTACCATTTAAAAAAGAACTTAGTATAACTCTTACAGGTAAAGCTAAAGATGCTGTAAAAAGAAAAAGGGGAGATGGTAAAATTGTGTACGCACCTATAATAAAAAGTATGGTGTTAGGTGAAATAGAAACAAGAATAATGGGGTACAGAGAAGATGGAACTCCTGTCTATACCAAAGCTAGATCTAAACGAAGTTTAACATATAAACTAATAGGATTAAAATATACAACAGTAAAAGGACAACCACTTAAAAATCCTGTATATGAAGTTATATCTCCTTTAGGGTTTAAAGATTCTAAAGGTAACACTGTAAACGAATACAGATATGACCCTGATGGATATACGGCAGAAGACAATAAAAAGAAAGTAAATTATAGTATCTTTGAGCAAAATGACCCTAAAATAGAGCTAAAACAGTTTCAATTAGCAAGTTATAGGGAATTTAAAGATACCTTAAAAGACATAGTAATTAAAGTAGATAAGAAACCTACAAATATTAATCCTGAGAGAGACATTTGTTAATTATGGCATGTAAATTAAAAATAGACTTAGACAATAGCGCTAGATTTAAAGATACTTCAGAAGCTGTATTTGATTTTGTGCACTCTCCACAATTTATAGATTTATTTGGCGACTGGTTATCTGGTGTAAACACAGGAATAACATCAAAAGAAGATCCTAGATTAGATGAGTTTGGGTATCCTACTATAAAGTCTGTAGCAGATATTATTGATAGCAATGATATAAAAATAGAAATACAGCAAGAATCCACATTACTACTAGGTACGGAATATCAAGAAGCAACACGAGATAAGGTAATAACAGATCTTATAAAAAGAGTTAAAACTAGAATAAAAAACTTAAGAACTGCTAAAAAAATACAAATGTATGGGGCTGAGGAGTTACAGTCTAGAATAGAAAATGCCACCTCTGTAGAAGAAGCTCGTAAAATACGGATAGATTACATGCGCTCTAAATATGTAACAGATTTAGAAGCTTTGTCGTCACAACTAGAAAAGTTCAATGATAAAGTTGCAGTAAAAGCATACTTAAAAACTGTAGAATTATTACTAAAAAATGCAAAGCAAGTTTTAAATATAGAAGGAGCTTTAGATATAGCTACAATATACGAGTATGACCAAAGATTAAAATTTATAAATACTGTAGATGAAGTAATACAACTTTTATCTAAAGAAAGAGATTTAGAATTATATGTAACAAAAGATAATACAGGAGGTAAAGGTATAGACTACAACAAAATACTTTCTGATAAAGCATCTATACAAGCAAAGTTTAATTATAAAGCTAGAGAAGCAATTTCAAATAAATGGGGATCTCTTCCTGGTAAAATGACTGCATTATATTTTAGAAAATATGAAGATGCATTTAGTGATCAAAAACAAGGTGGTGTAACATATACACAATGGAGAAAGTCTAGAGGATTAAAAGATAGTACGGTTGACGGCAGTAGAACTAAAACACGTAAACTATACCAGGAAGCTAAATCTAAGTTTGTAGCAGATCAAATGGAACGTAATGCAGATTTAATTAAAGATGCAGAAGTAAATAATTACATGCGTATCCTTAAAGATAATCCTAGAGATATATCTGGGTTTGCTCACTATATGTTAGATGCTCGTAATATGGGAGATGACATAATATCTTTAGCTGCAGAACTTTTAGACAAAAAAGATTACCTAACAATGCGTAAGACTGTAGAAAAAGTTACAGAACTAGAAAAGTTATGGTCTGAATACATTAAAGGTAAAAGTAGTACAGACATGCGTAGTTTGTGGGGAGATATGATCGGTAGAGAAGAGAGTGGTAAACTTACAAAGTTTTTAGTAGATGAAATAAAACCTGAATTCTGGACTGAACGGCAAAAGTTTTTAAAACCTATGCTCGAGGCTCAAGATAAATATGGTGTAAATAGTTATCAATATATAGAAGCAAAAAAAGAATACATAGAGTGGTATAACGAAAATGTAGAGAGTAGAGAAAAAGATTCTGGTAAATACAATGTAAAATCTAAATGGAAAGATTCTAGGTTTGCATTTTTTGCAGATGAAAATAATAAAAATAAAATAGAGTATAAAATGTATTGGTTCTTTCGAGATATGATCACTGAAAGAGACGAGAAGTATCCTAATAGAAGAGGATTAAAACTTCCTGCAATACAAAAAACCTTAATGGAGACTAGCTTTGAGGATGGATTAATACCAGCTATAAAAAGAATATACAAAGATAACTTTACACTTACGGCAGATGATATTGATTATTATGAAAAAGGTGAAAACAATTCTGAAGATATAAATAAATGGGAGCAGGTAAAAGCCTTGATGTATTCGAGTTTAGATGAGTATGGTCAAGTTCAACAAAAAATACCTGTATACTACAGACAGGATGATAAAGTGCCTATATCCGAACAATCTTATGATTTACCATCTATATTGTTAATGGATTATTGGGGATCTGTAAATTACGAAGAAAGTACTTATGTACAGGCAGAGTTAGAGATTTTAAAACAAGTGGTGGGATCTAGTAAGGTAGGAAAGTACCATTGGGGAAAAAAGAAAGCGCAAAAAATAAAAGTAAAAGGGGAGGAGCAGCTATCTTTTGAGATGGAGGAAGGTGTTGCATCTAATGTATATAAAAATCTTACTTCAGTTATAGAGGATAGATTATACGGAATTAAAAGTATAGGGTCAGGTAAGTTAAATAAACTAGCTGGAACTCTAATGGCTTGGACATCGGATACTATGCTTATATTTAATTATTATTCTGCAATAGCGTCTGTCTTTCAGTCTAAAACTATACAATCTATGCGCGCAATGAGCGGAATGTATTTTGATGTAGAGTATGGAATGAAAGAAATAATTCAGGCAGAAAAAAAGTTTGGATTAGATATGGGTAATATACTTGGTGACGTAGGTTTAGTTAGGCCTGGAGCGTTAACAAATTTATTAGGAGAAAGGTTTCAGGCAGAACAAGACTGGAATCCAGCAGCCAAAAGATTTATGGCAGCTACAAAACTTAGTCAAAGTGCTGATAAAAGCACATTACACGGTTTTCATCAAATGGGTGAGCACTATGTGCAGCATCTGTTAATGTACTCCTTTTTAAATGGAATAAAAATAAAAAATAGTAAAGGGCAATATATAAATAGAGATGGGAAAGTCGTAAAAGATAGGAATCAAGCAATGTCGTTTGATGAAGTTTACGAAGCAAAAGAAAAAGAACTAAAAGTTCGAGAAGGACTAGATATAGGGTCTCTAGTGTTTAAAACAGGAAGGATTATAAAAGTAAAAAATAATAATTTAAGTGATGCAGAGTTTAAAGTTACAAGACATTTATTTGAATTAAATTACTATGTTAACGGTAACTATACTAGCAAAAACAACGCTTACGCACAAAGAACCATAATTGGTAAGGCAGCATATGCTTTACGTAGATGGATGATACCTGGAGGTTTAGAAAAGTATAGAGGCGCAGATAAAATGTTTACACCTAGAGAAGATCTCCGTGCAGATGATTTAGAATTTAGTAGACAATCTGATGAACTTCAGTTTGGTATGTTTACAGAAGCAATGCGATATGTAAATACAATGATTAGACAGGGTGAACTTTTAAAAGCAGAAATGAAAGCAGACAGATGGAATTCTATGTCTGAAAGAGAAAGAGGAGATATACGTCGAGCGACTATATATATTGTAGAAATGTTTTTGTCAGGTATAAGTAGTAGTTTATTATTACTTGCCGCTAAAGCAGCGCCTGATGATGAAGAGAAAAAACTTCTTTTGTATGGAGCATTTTTTGTACGTAGATTGTACTCAGAGTTATCTTTTTATATGAACCCACAAGAACTTTTAAGAATTTTAAGAAGTCCTGCAGCATCTATAAGTATGATTGAGAATGCAATGGAACTATTTTTAAGATTTTTTGGAAAAGAAATGCCTAGATTAATTACAGGTAACGGATTTGAAACTTACACTAGAGGTAAGAGAAAAGGTAAAACAAAAATAGGAAAAGAAGTAAGAGATGTTCTTCCTATATTAAAACAATTAGATAGAGATGTAGAAAACTCTCTTAAATTTTTATACGGAAACAACTCTTAATGAATTTAGCATTTGGTATAACATGGGCAAAAGGCATAATATTTGGAATAAGACATTTTCCACCCGAAGAATATGCTCCTTACTATGAAATACAATTTTTTTTAGGATTAATACAAATTTATATAATTATAGACAATGGCAACACTAACAGTAACACTAACTGAATCTCTTGCATTAGGAGACGGAAGTACAGACAGAGGTACAACAAATATACAAACAATAACATCTATAGATGAGGTCGCTCACAGAATTATGGATGTAACTGCATCTTATGTAGACATTATTAAAGTAGGATCTGTTGCAAGCGCAGGTACGTTTAAAACAGGAGGTATTAAATATTTAAGAATTACAAACTTAGATGATACTGTAACTATAACGTTAAGAATGCAAAATGCAGACTCAGAATATTTTGTAACATTAGAGCCAGAAGATCATTTTATTTTAGGAAATGATAATATGGATGCACATGAAACTGGGGCTACTGCCTTAGGAACAGCAGAATCTTTAGCTGATATAGATGTTATATCTGCAAAGTCTAGCAGCGGTACAAAACAAATAGAATATTTTATAGCTTCTGTAGTAGCATAATAAAAGAGGGGGATTTCTCCCCCTCCGTTATTTCCTCACAAGAACAACACAATTAGTCAACAACAACAACAAAACTTGTGAGGATCAACTATCTTACCAGACAATAGTATCTTGTCCTGATTTAGTAAAATATTCATTAATCCATTGAAAATGTCCACTACCTAAGAATCCTCTGTGAGCAGAGAATGGCGAAGGGTGTGCGCATTTTAATGTTATGTGCCTAGAATCTATATACTCATCGTACTTTTGAGCATGTGCACCCCACAACATAAATATAATAGGATCAGTTCTGTCATTTAAAGCTTGTATAGTTTTAAATG
>Ga0209337_1000621_pt1 | contig 28711 bp, 39 predicted proteins | sample LinPmetageLP53_FD_184044 | JGI IMG/M metagenome (GOLD analysis project Ga0209337, IMG submission 184044) | Marine viral communities from the Pacific Ocean - LP-53 (SPAdes) (version 2) | ecosystem: Environmental > Aquatic > Marine > Oceanic | place: Pacific Ocean | collected 2010-02-08 | reverse complement strand
CACCGGTCGAGATGGTCGAGCCCGGGGCGCGGCGTGCGGCGGCGAATGTTCGCGCGGTGTCGATGCTCGTGCTCGACTGTGACTCGGGAGAGCCGATCGAGCGCCTGGAGAGCCTTGGGGACGAATACATGAGGATCGGCCACACGAGCTGGAGCCATACGCCCGGGCATCCCAAAGCGCGGATCGTGTTTCCGTTCTCGCGACCGTGCCCGGTGGCTCACTGGGGCCGCGTGTGGGGCGCTGCATCGCGTTGGGCGGCATCGCACGGGGTAACAGTCGACGCGGCAGCGAAAGACCCGTCACGGCTGTATTTCGGGCCGTTCGTGCAGTGTGCGGAGACGTTCACCGCGTGGGGATATGACGACGACCCACCAGGGGCCGCACCGGTCGAGGGAGCACTACCGCCTCGGCGGCGGTCGCTGATGTGCTGGGCGTCGCTCGTGTCGGCGTGGCCGGAGCCTCCCCGGGAGCGGGTGACGGTTCGGATCACCGCAGGCGCGGGCACGGCGAGCGCAGAACAGCACGACAAGCGGCGGCGAGCATTTGGCAACGGGCTGATCCTGTACCGGGCGCGGCAGCTCTCCACGACAGGTGAGGGCGGGCGCAATTGCCGTCTGTTTGGGGCGGCGCGGCTCGCTGCACAGTTGGTGAGCGCGGGCGCGTGTGACGTGTCGATCGCTCTTGAATCATTGACCGAGGCGGGGGCGGCGTGTGGTCTGTCCGCGGCCGAGGTCTCCCGCACAATCCGCAGCGGCTACTCTGCCGGGACCGCGGATCCACCCTACGACATCAAAACGGAGATGGGATGAACACAGCAGAAGACGCGCACGCGATTGACGAGCGGGCGCAGCAGATCAGGACGGTGATCGACCAGCTCGACCACACCTACCGGGACGGCGAGAGGCACAAACCGAAAAGGACATTCACGAACCTCGACAATTTGTTCAAGCTCGACCCGTGGATCCGCGACCGGTTGCGGTTCAATGGGCTGTCAGAGGTCATCGAGTGGGAGGGGGCGCGGCTGCGGGACAGTCACATCACCGACATACGGATCGCCATCGGCCGCACCTACGGGCTCGAATACAGCGCCCAAGCGGTCTACGCGATGTGCGAGCAGACCGCCCGACAGCGGACGTATCACCCGATCGCGCGCTTTCTGTCGGGGCTTCTGTGGGACGGACAGCCGCGGATCGATGGCTTCCTGTCGACGCACATTGGGGCGGTCGACTCGGAGGTGACGCGGGCGATCTCGCGGCGGTGGTTCGTGTCGTGTGTGGCCCGGGCGATGGGCTGCGGAGAAAAGCCTGTGCCGGTTCACAGTGTCCTGATCTTGGCGGGGCCACAGGGGGCCGGGAAATCCACGGCGCTGCGGTTGCTGGCGTCGGATCAGTGGTTCAGCGACTCGGCGCTCGACCTGCGGAACCCGAAAGACTGCTACCAGCAGATCCGCGGGAACATCTGGATCTATGAGCTTGCCGAGCTTGCCTCGACACGCGCCCGGGATGCCGAGACGGTCAAGGCGTTTCTCAGCGCCGCGACCGATCGCTATCGCCCGGCATACGGCAAGACGGTCGTCGAGAGTCACAGGCAGGTCATTTTCACAGGGAGCACAAACAGTGAGACCTTCTTGTCGGATCCGAGTGGCGCCAGACGATTCTGGCCCGTGACCGTCGGCACCATCGACCTCGAAGCGATCAAGCGGGATCGGTTGATGCTGTGGGCCGAGGCCGTCGCGGCTTTCCAGGCCGGCGAGGTGTGGTGGTTGTCTCGGGATGAAGATCAGGCGCTCGCAGACATGCAGGAGCGGTACCAGAACGTTGATCCGTGGGAAGGCTCGATCGCGGCGTGGTTGCCGTCACAGCCGGCCGGGGTGTCGGTCGCTGACATCCTCGAAAGCGCGATCGACATGGACACTGACAAAATGCACAAGGGGCATGAATTGCGGGTGGCCGGCATCCTTGGACGGCTCGGGTACACCAAAAAGCGGGTCACCCGCGGATCTTCGCGGGTTTGGCGCTGGTTCGCGGCCTAAGGTGGCTCTACCTGCCACCCCTTTTCTAAACCTTTTTTCTATTTTCTCTCTTTGTTTTGTTTCTTGGAAAAAGGTTGGATCATAGAGCCACTAAGACGAGAAGGGCCACAGATAGCGCAACGAGACTGATCCAACCCCTCGCAAGAGGTAGAGCCAGGGTAGAGCCACCACACCAAAATGCGCCGCGGGAGCGGCAACACGGAGGACACAATGAGCGCACTGGACATTGACATCGAACACTGGCTGTTTGATTTCATCCCGATCCCACCGGGTAAGCTACCGTTCGGACCCCAGGTCTACTGCATCGTATCGGCTGACGAATACGTCAAGATCGGTAGAACCACGAATGTTCTTCAGCGGTTCCGAAACCTCCAGTGTGGAAACCCGCACAAACTCCGGCTGTACTCGGCGGTAGCTGGAGACGCGAAGGTCGAGACGTGGCTCCACGAAAAGCTCCAAGCGTTCCGGGTCCGTGGCGAGTGGTTCGACGGATGTTTAGAAGTGCTCGATCCGTTTCTGGAGGCGCGGTATTGCCTGCTCGATCGACATGTCCCCAACTGGCGCGAGATGAAACCGGAGGGGACACGATGAGAGCGATCGAACTATTCGCGGGGGCAGGGGGCGCGGCTCTCGGACTGGAGGCGGCGGGCATCGGGCACCGGGCGCTGTGTGAGTGGGACCGCCACGCGTGCGCCACTTTGCGCGCTGCGGGGCTCGGGCCGGTGGTGGAGGGGGATGTGCGAGACCTCGACGCGATCGAGGCTGTGAGCGGTCCAGGGCCGGTCGATCTGCTATGGTCGTCATTCCCCTGTCAAGCGTGGTCTGTGGCTGGTCAGCGCAAAGGGGCAACGGACGAGCGCAACGGGTGGCCGTGGACAGTCGACGCGATCGACCGATTCCGCCCGCGGTGGTTCCTTGCCGAAAATGTGCGCGGGTTGCTTGCTCACAGCACAGAGGGACACCCCGATCCGTATCAGTGCCCGCGGTGCTACTTCGAGGTCGTGATCTTGGCGCAGCTCCGCGCGCGGTTCGATCATGTCGGGTGGTGGCTGCTCAATGCAGCAGACTACGGGGTGCCACAGCATCGGCGGCGGGTCATCATCTGGGCAGGGCCGGCACCGCTCCAGGCTCCAAGGGCAACGCACGGCGACCCGGGCAAGGCTCGACAGGGCGACCTGTTCGGGCCGCGTGTGCTCCCGTGGGTGTCGATGGGCGAGGCGCTCGGGCTGTCGTCGGGGGTGTGTGCGACCAATGCGCGCTACCTCATGCGGCCCGCTCCGTCTGTGACGGCGACAGAGGCCAAAGGCCATACCAACCCCGATAAAGACCGCGGGAGAAGCGGCGTGATTAATCGGGCCTCAGATGCGCTCTACATGGCAACAGGGCGCAGGCGGTTGACGATTGCGGAATGTTCGCGCTTGCAAGACTTCCCCGATGGGCACCCGTGGCAAGGACCGAAGACGGCGCAGTATCGACAGGTGGGAAACGCGGTACCGCCCCGTCTTGCGGCGGTTGTGGGGCGTGCTGTGGTTGATGCTGATAGGATGGGCAGCACGGAGGCACAATGACGCGACAGAGCGCGACACTTGACGAGAGGCAGATCAGAGCGGCGCGCATGGAGGCCGCGGGATCGTCGACGGTCGAGATTGCTGAGGAGGTCGGGACACACCGCGCCACGATCTACCGTTGGCGAGAGATTGACGAATACCGGCACCTTGTCGCGGCCCTCCTGGCAGACACCCAACGGGCCGCCCGGGCAACGCTGAAGGCAGGCGCGAAAGCCGCAGCGGCGCGCGTTCTGGAGCTGGTCAGCAGTGAGGACGAACGGATCGCGCTGTCGGCGGCCCAGACCCTTCTCGACCGCACTGGACACCCCAAGGCCGAACGGGTCGAGCTGGGCGGAAGTGTTGAAACCACGGCATCGATCACGGTCGACCCGGGCGAGGCTCTCGCGGCGATGCTCGCCGGGGGCATGGAATGACCATCGACCCCGACCGCCTCACGGCGCTGGCGTGGCAAGTGCTGATCGTGGTCGTGCTCGCCTACGGCTTGACGGCGTGGCTCTCCTACCGGGCAGGGCATCGGCTTGGCTACGCGCTCGCCATTGCCGAGGGCGCGGCACCGGTTCAGCAGTGAGCGTTCCCGCGCTGCGGGCCGTCGAGCGTCCACAGGCCCCACCGCCCCCAGGTGTCGACGCGTCCCACTATGACCGCCTCCGGTGGGCGCTGTACGTCGTCCGGCACGGGTGCGAGGTCTCGCCCGACATTGCCGGCGCGTGTCTGCGGCTGGTTCAACACGAGATCGCACAACGACAGGAGCACGCGGGGAGCCCGCTTCGCTTCGTCGAGCTGTGGCGGCCTGAGTGTCGGGTGTGCTCTGATGTGACGTGGCCGAGGGGTCCAGACGGCAACCTGCTGAACACGGGCGGCAAACCATGCGGCCGGACAGGCCCACACGACGATAGACCGATGCACGGCGTACCGATGACGCACACGGGCGAGGGTGTGCACCGTTGCCCCAGGTGTGGAGTCGAGGAAGAGCGCACAAGCCAACGCGAGATGATCCGGCGGTGGCTGGTCTCGCCCGCGCTCTATTTCGTGGCCCTCGGCGGCAACCGGTCGAGTAAGAGCTGGAGCGGATCAGTCTGTGGGGTGATGTCGGCAATGGGCGCGGCCCATCCTGATGTGGTCGAACTGCTACGCCGCAACGGGCTCACCCGCGGCCGGTTGCAATCTGGCCCGGCGCTCGTGCTCGCCGGCTCGATCACGAACGACGACAGCCGGGACTACCTGCGCCCGATCTATGACAGCCTGCTCCCCGACGATTGGCAATGGTCGGCACGGTTCGCGGCACAGACGGCGAGCACATGGCAACCCGGCAGTGGGGCGGGGCTACCGGGATCGGTGCTCTTCAAAACCACCAGCGGCGCCGATGCCTCGAAGCGCTGGCAGGGCACGTCGACACCACTGGTCCACAACGACGAGGATCACGGAGACGTTGACGTATTGCGCGAGCAAGTGCGCGCGGTCGCTGATCAGGGCGGGCGGTGGCTCGGCACGTTCACCCCGACGCGGGGCAAGAGCCCAGCCGTGATCGACATCCTGTTTCGCGACCCGCCCCGGGCTGCGGGCGAGGTCGAGGTGTACCGGCTGGATCCGGTTGACAACCCGATGATCGACGGCGACGCCATGGGCCGGTGGCTTGCCTCGATGACAGAGCGAGAGAGGCAGGTCCGACGACACGCGCAATTCGTCCAGCTCGATGGGCTGGTTCACCCGTCGTGGGATCCGGCCGTGCACGTGGTCGCCGCGCTACCGCCCGAGGCAATGACCGACTGGCCCCGGGTCGATGGGCTGGACTTTGGATTTCGTGCGCCGCTCGCGTACATCTGGGGCGCAGTCGACCCGCGCGGGGTGCTGCATGTGCTCCGGTGCCGCTATGTCGCAGGGGTCAACACAGACGCCCACATTTACGCGATCCATCGCGAGGAGTCGTGCCCAGCGTGCTGGATCGGGCGCGAGGACTGGCCCGCGGATCGCTGGTGGGATCGGCGGTTCGCTGCGGCCGAGGCGTGCTCGACATGTCACGGCACAGGTCGAGCCACACCCGAGCCATACGCCAGGGCGGCAGACCCCGCAGACGCAGACGCGCGCGACCGATGGGCACAGATGGGTCTACCCACCCGCGCCGCGATCAAGGCGCGCCGGGAAGGGTTCGCCGCGGTCGATCGGCTTCTGGAGGTGCGAGACGGATCGCCCGGTCTCGTCATCCACGACCACCCAAGCACCGCACCCCTTCGCACCGAGATCGCAGAGCTGGCATGGAGAGACCCCGACGCGGGCGGCCGGTCTCAACTCACAGTCCATCGAGAGACGGAGGTAGTAGGGGCAGATCACGCTTGGGACGCGCTGCGGTACCTCGTGATGGAGGCGCGGCGGTTGCGGTTAATTGCTGAAATATCAGAGAATCTATTGACGGGAGAGGGATAGCGGGCCATACTTCAGGGGCGAGGCGGGAGCCCCGCACCACAACACACGGAGAAACCACAATGAACACCGCACCGCTTCAGAAGGTTATCGATCAGCTACTCGATGAGCTGGCCACCTTTCAACCTTCCGAGATTGAGGACGGCCGGAACATCTGCGTAAAGGTTGCCGGCACTTTGTACGGCATCACGACGGGCGGAATGAGCGCAAACGAAGCACAGCGCCACATTGAAAAAATCAAAACCTTGAGAGAAGTCGAGACCGATCGAGACGGCTGGCCTCTCAACTGACAACCGCCCCCGGGAGGGGGCACCCACGGAGAAACCATGTACCTTTGCATAGATGACAGCTACGACCCGAACGGATCCACCTACGACGGCCCCGAGGACTTTCGCGAGATGTGCCGCGCCTGCTTCGGTACCGCTCCCGAGCTGAGGGAGACTCACCAGGGGTGGACCGATGAGGCCGGCGATCTGATCCTGATCCCGGTCGATGTGTAGAAATATCAGAAAACCTATTGACGAATCCAGAAGAACGGGCCATAGTAATGGGGCGAGGCGGGGACGCCGCGCACACAACACGGAGAAACCACAATGACCGCAGCATTCAACAACCACCGCACCAACACATTCGTCTACATGATCGAGAGCCGTAACCGCATGGCACCGGAGATGGTCTACACCCTCTGGATCCAGATTGAAAGCGGCACCGGGAAGCGCACGGCAGAACGGTTGCAAGCATGGCGTGAGGCGTTCAACTACTGTGTAGCCAACGGCCGCGGGGAATACTTGGCACACCTGGAGCGGCGTCTCATTGACGCCGAAAAGGCCGCGGCCTAACCGGCGACGGGCCGCCCCCCGCGCGGGGCTCTCGCATTCTTGCGCCCGTCAATCCTGAGAAATATCAGAAAGTCTATTGACGGCAGGCGCAGAACAGGCCATACTAAAAGGGCGAGGCAGGGACGCCCCGCACATACCACGGAGAAACACAATGACCGCATCCTCATTCCTCATTCCTTCCGCCCTTCCCTTCAACGTCGGTGGCTTCCGAGCCATGGTCGAAGAGGCAGAGTTGCGCCTCGTGGAGTTTTTCAGCGACAACCCACACGGTCAAGGAAACGCACACACGGCCTCGAAATCGTATGGAGTCCTCCTGAGTAGTGGCAGACGGCGCGAAGGCGCGCGATTCGTTGCCGACGTGACTGGGGCTCCGTTCCACGTTGCGGCTATTGTCTTTGCGCAGGACCTCGCGCTCAACAAGGCGATCTGAGTAGCACAGTCCACCATTCGAGCCCCGCCCCGTGCGGGGCTCTCGCATTCTTGGGACATGAGCGGGGGCGCGTGATATCGTCGGACACATGAGCCCGACGCATACCCGCCCCGAATCGCTACCAGTTCGCATCTTGCGGGCGCTGTCTGTCGTCACAGTCGACCCGCCGGCCGATGTGGAGTCGTTCAACGCTGGATCCGACTTCGCGTCAGCTACCGCCGTTCCGACCGCCTACGACCCGCGCCGGGCCGCTTCTGCGCTTCTGGCGTCGCCGTGGTATTGGCGCGCCGTTGCGATTCGTGCGGCATCGCTCGCCGCTCTACCGCTGAAGGTCCAGCGCTACACCGCGGACGGCTACGAGACTATCGAAGATCATCCGCTTTGTGATCTGCTGAAGCGGCCGAACACCAGCCAGACCGCGCGCCAATTTCGCACCCAGCTCGTTACCGATCTGCTGCCCGGTGGCAATGCCTACGTGCTCCCCGTCGGCGTCAGCACACCGGGCACGGCACCCGCGGCGCTTCTGCTACTGGAGCCCGCCCGGGTGAACATCACGCCCGGGAGAGACGGCGCGGCGCTCGCCTACGTGTACGACACCCAAGGGGCAGAGGTCAGCTACCCGCCCGATCTTGTTGCCCACCTCCACTACAGCGCTGCGGGCGGTGGCATCCAGCGGCTCTACGGTACGGGCGAGGTCCAGCCGATGGATCGGGATCTCGCGGCTGATGTGGCCATGGCTGCGCAGATGGCGAAAAAAGCCGGGCGCGGTCGACCGGATGCCGCCTATGTCCCGAGCGACCCTAAAAACACATGGGGCCGTCCCCAGGTGCGGGACATGCAGACGCAGATCGATCGCATCCTCACAGAGCAGACGGGCGGAGTCGCGGTGCTCTCGGGCGCGGGCAAATTCGAGGCCCTCGATTGGACCGTTGACGAGCTGGGGGGCATGTCCGCGCGCGAGTACACCCGAGCCGTGATCGTGGCTGTGACCGGGGTTCCGCCTACCCTTCTGGGGCTCCAGAGCGCGAACTATGCCACGGCGGAGATGGAGCGGCGCTCCTACATCGCGGACACCTTGACCCCGCTTGCCAGCCTCATCGACGACGCCCTGACTGATCTGGTCCGGCGTCTCGGGTTCCCCGACATGCGGGTCTGTCATGTGCTCCCCGAGATGGAGGACGGCCGCACCGAACGCCTACAACGTGTCGCGCTCCACATCGCCCACGGCATGAGCCCGGCCGACGCGTACCGGTTCGAGGGCTTCGACGACGCGCCCGATCTTGCCGAGTTTGGAGTCGACCCCGACACACCAGGGGCACCGGTCGACGCACCGGAGCCCACCGCCGCTGTCGATGTCGAGGCCGTCGCAGACATCCAGGCACAGGCCGACGCGCTCGCCTCGATGCTCACAGATGACGACCCCGACGACGAGGACGACATAAGGACGGAGCTGGGCGCATTGCTCGACCTCTTGGGGCCGATGCTGCGGGACCAGCCGTGACCGTGGCAGAGGTACCGGGTGAGCCTGTCGTACGTGAGGGCGGCCCGATTCCGGCGATCTACGATGACATCACGTTGACGGCCACCAAACAGATGGCAAGAGCAGCGGCACGGGGCAAGGCGCTACGCCAGAAGCACCGCCGCGGGGGCACGAGCAAAGCGCTCGCCATGGCCAACCGGATCCTCGACGGGCAACGCATCCACCCCGACAACGTGCGCGACATGTTCTCGTTTTTTGAGAGGTTCGCAGACGAGGCCCAGAGGCAGCGCCGAACCGAAAAATGGGACACTACCAGCGACAAAATAGGGCCGCTCCGCATCGCGTGGGATCTGTGGGGAGGCGACGGCGGGCGCGTGTGGGCACGGGACAAGCGGCGCCAGATCGAGACCGCAGACGCACGACAGGAGAAGGCACACGCCGACACGCTCGGGCCAGTTTCCCGGGCCGTGTTGACCCGTGAGGACACACCGCGCGCCGTGTACTGGCGGGCATGGCTCGACAACGTGCAACGGCCCACAGAGCGTCAGATTCGCGGGCAATGGCGACGCGGGAGCGCGGGGATCTTCCCGGCACAGGTCGCCCGCTACAATGCGCGGATCGGTCGCGTTCTGCGGGGCACACGTTCGATCCGGCGGAATGTCACCGACGAAGAGTTACGCGCGATCCTCATGGATGACTTTGAGCTGTCCATGCTCCGCGATGAGTTCGACCCCATGACGGTGGAGCGCGGCGTCCGGCGTGCCCATGCGGTCGTGGCTACCCGGCTGAGCGCAGAGATCGTCTTCGATCCGACGCTCGACCCGGCGCGACAGATCATCGCGCAAATGATCACGGACGTTCAGCAGTCGACAAAGGATCGCGTTGCAAAGCTGGTCAGAGCCAGCCTGTCAGAAGGTGCCAGCATCGGAGACCTACAAAGGGCGCTCCAGGCTGATCACGCATTTTCTCCGGCCCGGGCGCTCACCATTGCTCGCACGGAGACGGCCCGCACCGTTTCCGAGGGGCAGGAGATGGCATTTGATCAAGCGGCAAACATCGGCGTTACCTTCATGCGCGAGTGGGTGAGCAGTCGGGACAACGCGGTACGCCCGACCCACGAGGCCCTCGACGGTCAGCTCCGACAGCCGGGCGAACCCTTCGACACAGACACGGGCGCGGCCGGTCTCGGCCCGGGGCTTTTCTTCGTGCCGTCCGAGGACATCAATTGCCGGTGCGTCGTGCGCCCGGTCGACATCAGAGGTTGAGAATGAGCAGCAACACACACCCGATCTTTGTGACCTCCACCCCGGCCGATGTCGTGCGCCGCTGGATCGGTGAAGCGACCCGGGAAGGGCTACAGGACTATCTCGTCGAGCGTATGGCCGAGTCTGTCGGCGGCACCGCTGGCGACGTGTACGCGGTCGCGCGTGGCTCGGCTCCTCACCTCGATCAGCTTCTCGATCCCGATCTCGTGCAACGGCTCGCCACATCGATCGGAGAGTCGCCGCTCTCGCTGGCCTATCGGACGGTCTTGCGCTTTGATCTGTCAGCCATGGAAGACGACGAGGAGGAGGAGCGCGGGACCATGGAAGACGACGAAAAGCGACCCAGCTACCGCTTCGTCATGTCCGACGCCGAGCCCGATCGGGCGGATGACATCGTAGAGCAGACGTGGAACCTGTCAGAATTCCGACTCAACCCAGTAGCGCCTTACAATCACGACTACAGCGCGCCCCCGATTGGCCGGTGGGTCAATGTCGAGGCGTCCGGCGGTGTGCTGCGGGGGACGCTGATCCCTACTCCTGTCGACAGCTACCCGCTCTCACAGACGGTCGCGGCGCTTCTGTCAGAGGGTGTGCTTCGCACCGTATCGGTAGGGTTCCGCCCGGGCGCCGTGATCAGCCGGGCATCCCTCGCCGCCGATGACGACCGCCGAGCCGATCGCGGGGCCGTCTACGTGTCGCCGCGGCTTCTGGAGGCGAGCGTCACCCCTATGCCCATGAACCCGCGTGCGGCTCTCGCCCGTATGATCGAAGCGCAACCCGTGTCGCGCTCGGTCTCCGTGGCGCCCCGGGCCAGCGGCCTACCGTACGCGCCCGCACCCACACCCGAGCCCACACCGGGCGACGGGTTCCCCTGGTCTTGACTTGTCCCCTTACTCATGTTCCGTGATAGAACATGAGCACCGCCCATGCTGGGCACCTCACCACAACCGGAGCAAAACCATGCCCCAAACGCAAGCCGAGTGGAAGGCGTTCGCCGCCTCTACCACTGAAAAGGCCCAGCAGCTCGCCCACAAGGTCGATGCAGGCGCCCGCACTCACACCGAACAAAGCGAGCAGATCGCACGCATGGCGGACGATCTCCGCACCGTGCGGCAGGAGGTCGCAGAAGCGACCGCCCGCAACGTTGACCCGATGGCCACCCTTGGCGGCACCGATCGCGAGCTGGTGCAACGGTTCATCGATACCGACGGGCGCGTCTTCCTTCGCGGCCACGACTCCGACGATCCGGCGCTTTTCCGCTCCGACTCGGCCGGGCTCCTCGCCTCTCGCCCCGTCAACGATGCACACCGCAACCTGATCGAAGCAACCGAGGCGCTCTATGTGGTCGCAGTCGCTCGCCACGGTCGCGACGCATTCGACCACCGCGGACAGGGCTACCGGGCCGACGTCATCCGCAAAGAAACCAAAGCCTGGAACAAGGTACAGCGCGCATGGTCGCGCATGCCCGCCCCGATCCGTCGGGCATGGGACGACCAAAACGGCAGCGGCGGCGAATTCATCCCGACCCCGCTCCTCGCCTCGCCCATGTGGCAAGTCGAAGAGTACGACCCCGACGGTCTGATCGGTCTCTTCGACCAAATCACGATCCCGTCTGAGTCGGTCGAGCTTCCCGTCGGCACCGCGTACCCGGTCCCCTACAAGGGCGGCGGCGCTACCGGTGACAACCCGGCCGCACTTGCCAAGGCAAGCGTGGGCACCGACAAGCTCACCCTCACCGCAAACCCCATGTACACCATGGTTCTGATTCACGAAGACGCCGCGAGTGACTCCATTGTCGCCGCGTTCCCGTTCATCCGTGAAGCCATCAGCCGCAGTCTGGCGATGGGTCTACGCCTTTGTATCCTTAACGGAGACACCGCAGCGACCCACCAGGACGACCTTCCTAACTGGAATCTAAGGGGCTATTTTGGAGCCGTAGACGCAGGCTCCATAGATTATAGACGTACGTTCATGGGTCTACGCGCTATCGCGCTCGACGACTCGAACGGCGTCAACCGCTCCACTCACAGCCTGTCGACGCTCTTTAGCGATATCAACGCTGTAGGCGGTCCGCGGTCCGTTCCTTCTGACATGCCGATCATCACCTCGCCAGAGGGCTACCTGTCCAACTTTGTCGGACTGTCCGGCATTGTCAGCGCCAACGACTACGGCAACCGGGCACCAATCGCGGCCGGTGAAGTGGGCTCTATCGCAGGTCATCCGATCATTATGACCGACGCGATGCCCGCCGACCTCAACGCTTCCGGCGTTTACGATAACGCCACTAAGACGAAGACGGCTTATACCGTGCTTAACCGTCGCATGTTCCGCCGCATCGTGCGGGCCGGCGCTACCGTGTCGCTTCAGAACGACATCACAGTGGCCGGAACCTACATGCGGGCACGTCAGCGCGTCGGGTTCAAGGACATGACCAAGAGCGCCGACAAGGCCGTTCGCTACGCCTTCAACATGAGCAAATAGGGATCTGACATGAGCCAATCAAACGAATTCTACACAGCCCAGCTCTACATTCCGGTCAACAGCGCGACCGCTGGCAACCTCGACGATCTGTTCTGTGTCAATCGCCTCGGCGGTAAGGCGCAGGTTACAGCCGTTGACTACGTGTCCGACGGCGGTGTCACCGCAAACGATTCCAACAATAAGACGTTCACCGCGTCGGTTGCGGGCGTCTCGATCGGTGCAATGACTACCAGCACAACCGGCACCGGCACCATCACTGACGGCGGGGTCGCATCGATCACGCTCTCGGCGGCCGGTTCCAACCTCGTAGCCGAGGGTGGAGCGGTCAAGGTCGCGATCACTAAGACCGGATCGGGCGTCGCGGTAGCGGGTACGCTTGCTGTCACGATGCAACGGGTGCGCGCTGACTGATGGTGATTGACCGCGCCATCCGGGGCACGATTCCGGCGCCTGCTGTGCCCCTTGGGGCGCTCGCAGGTGAGGCGCGGCCTATCATCGCCCGGGTTCGCTCGGGCGCTTGTGACGCCTACCTCGCGCCGCTGCGGGCCATCGAGATCGACGGCTCGGGGCGGCGGGCTGTGCTGTCAGCAATTGACGCGCGGTCTCGTCTCCTGATCAGAGGTCTGTGATGGCTCTCGCCACTGCTGCCCAAGTTCGGGCGCTGTCTCCGTCGCTGTCGTCTGCCGATGACACGACGATCAACGCGCTGATCGCTCGCATTGACGCGGCGTTTGCGCGCTACTGCCTCCATCCGTCCCCCGACAGCGGGGCGCCAACGATGGAGGCCGCCACATATACGACTTTCCCGGGACGCTACGATCTCGGGATGGGCGATGACGCGAACGTGTGCGTCGTGCCCACACCGCCGATTCTGTCGATCACGTCGGTGCACATCGACGCCGAACAGGATTACGGCTCCAACAGCCTCCTCGCCGCGGCCGAATACGTCAAGGACGGCCGCCGGGTTGAGCTGACAGTCGACGCCGATCACACTTGGGGCCACAGCCACAGAGCAAACAAAGTGATCGTTTCTGCTGGCTACACAATCGCGGACCATCCGACGCTGACAGACGCGGCAATTGTCCAGTGCATCCACCAGATCGGCAACACGTCGACGGCCGGATCGACCTCGACACAGACCCGCGGGGGCTCTCGCTCCGTGGCTCCGCTGTCCCTTCTGCCTGAGGTTCGCGAGATGCTCGCAGACTACCGTCTTGCGGTGCCGTGATGGAGCGCTTGACGCCAGAGGAATGGGAACGCAGGTGTGAGGAGGCCGGGCCGCGTTTGGCCCGTGTGCTCCAACGTCGAGCCACTGCTATCGCGCTCAAAATGCAGAGTCGCGCGGTCAAGAATGCCACGAGCCGCCCGCGGTCGAGGACCGGCACACTGCGCCGGAGCATCGCCGGGCGCGTCGTCCAGGGCGGGCGCGTTGTCGCCACGGTCGACAACAGCGGACAGGCGTCGCTATTTGGGCGCACGAGGCAGGGCGTACCGCTCGCCGCGATTCTTTCCGGAGGCGGGCGCACGAAGGGCAAAAACGTGATCTACGCGCGGATCCAAGATCAGGGCGGCACGGTTACCCCAAAGAATGCCCAGTGGCTCGCCATCCCAGACAAGAGCGTAAAGACGAGCGCAGGCGTCGCCCGCTACGCCTCGCCGCGCGACTACCCCGGGCGGCTGTGGTTTCACGTCATCCAAGAGGGCACAGGCAAGAGCGCGTCAGCGGTGCTTCTGGAGAAGGTCGGAGACAAGAACGTTGGCCGCTGGTGGCTGCGGAAAGAGGTTGAGATCCCGGCGTCGGGCTTTGCTCGCCGCGCGTGGTTCAAGACGCGATCCGAGGTGCCGCAGACCCTTGGGGATGCCGTCGACGTGGCATACCGCGCGCCCGGTAGCATTGCCGCGGAGGGTCGATGACCACCGTCAACCGGAACACAATCGCGACGGCGCTCGACGGGGTACTGTCTGCGATCAATGGATCGGGGTCTTTCACCTACGATCTCAGCGGAACGGGGCAGGTAGAGCAGCTCGACTTGGCTGGTCCTCCGTTGTCCCGGGTGCGCCCGTACGTGGCTTACTACTTGGGGCCGCGCCAAGACATCCGAGGGGGCGCGGGCTCCGATCTCTCGCAGTATGGGCAGACGTTGACGATCGATCTTTTGGGAGTCGTCACGGGCGGGGCATCGCCCGCGGCTGCGGTCACGGCGGCCAACAATTTGGAGGCCGATATCGTGCTTGCCCTTCACGGTGCGCGCAACCTCGGCGCGGCTGCGGTTCACGATCTGACAGTCTCCACGGAGATCGTCACCGGTCCCGAGGTCGACGGCCGATCCCGCGATGCTTACGTAGCCATGACGGTCGAACTATTCTGGTCGAGGACATAGATCATGTCGTGGTTTTCAGCAAACAGCCTCTACCGGGCGCCGATCACCGTCAATAACATCGGCGGCGCGTCGACGATTGACGTAGCAGTCACCATTCCGAGCGACTGGGGCGCATTCTGGTCAAACGTCCAGACGAATGGTCACGACATCAAGATCACCGACTCCGACGGTGTGACCGCGCTGACGTTCGCCCGGGACACGTTCGATCACGCCGCCCGGTCAGCAATCATTGAGATCAACGACTGGACACCCGACAGCGCAGACGGGACCGTCATCGCCTACATCTACTGGGGGCAGAGCAGCCCCACCGATACCGCGTCGAGCTTCACCGTCTCAGGCCCCAAGATCGGGACTGTGCTGGCTTGCAAGCCCGCGCCCGGTGCTGTCATCGTTCAGGCCGAAGCACCGCCCGTGGGCGAGGATGTGCCTCGCACGCGCTACGCGTGGCCACCGGGTCAGGCAGGCTGGATCGGGTTCGACGTGTCGGCTCATCTCAAAAAGCAGGCGATCCCGCTGAACGGCTCCGCAGACCTCGAAACCGTCGCGATCGTCAATGTCGCCACACGCAACGACGGCAGCGCCTACAATTCGGGCAACGTGCCCGCAAATACTCGAATGAGCGAATACGACGGCCGGACGATTGTCTACATGTGGATCACCGGTTCCGTTGACACGGCGACCTACACCGACGAAATTACTGTGACTACATCATACGCGCGCGTCTTGATTTTCCCGGCGCTCCGCATCGCACACACCGCAGGGGAGACTTGAAATGGCCACCGTTCAGCTCGGCAGAAACGCCGCAATGGGGATCGGATTCGAATCCACAGAGGGGACCGCTGTAGCGGCGGCACTGTGGGCGCGTCTCGCCTCGCTCTCCCTCACCGTCCAGAGTACCCGTCAACGGATCGACGATCTCAGCCTCGGCGGCACGTCCTACCTGAAGGCGCGGTATCTCGAACAGGTCGAGGTTACGGGCTCTTTCGAGATTATCTGCTACTACGAGGGCGGCGCGTTGACGTCCTTCCTACAGGCGTGCATCGGCGGCACATGGTCGACCACCGGATCCGGCCCGTACACCCACGTCTTGAACCCGGGCGCCGAGCCTCCATCGATCACCCTGCGATCAGCTCGGGACACGCTCAGCACATCGGGCGCGCTCCAGCGCGGGGACGTCATCGCAGGCGCGCGGATCACATCGGCCACGCTGTCAGCACAGACCCCCGGACTCATGCGTCTAAGCATGAATTTCGTCGCCATGAGCAGCACCCCAGGTGCCGCCCCGACTCCGAGCCTGTCGGCACACGAAAACCCCGTGATCTACCATCAGGCAAACCGGTTTGCGTGGAATTCGGTGGACTACACCCCGCGCTCGCTTTCGCTTGATTTGGAGAACGCTGTCGAGGGGTTGCGCGGGTTCGGCGCGTCCAGCCTCACCGGCTCGGCTGTCACCGGGATCCGAAACGCCAGAATGACCGTGACCCGGTACAAAACCAACGACAATTGGCCCGACGCACAGACCGCCGGCACCGAGAGCGACGGTGACATCACGTTCACAGACGGTACCGATCAGTTCCGGATCAATATCTTCAACGCTCAGATCCCCGAGGCTGTGACCATCGCGGCTCAGAGTGTCGGGCTCAACGAGGAGAGCGCGATCTTCGAGCCACGCGACGACGGCACCGATCCCCCCGTCCAGTTCGTGGTGGTCAATGACGACTCGTCCGCGCTGGCTTCCTGATGGCGATCGACCTCCAGGCGCTCGCCGCTCCGGTCTGGGTTGAGACCGCGGGTCTCGGTCAGCGGTTCGATTTCGGCTGCGTGCCGCTTGGGCCGGGCGATTTCGACAGCCACGCGGCGACGCTTTTCGGTCTTGTCGCAGGCATCGACGGCACCGACAAGCCCGCCCGGGAACCGGTCAAGGCCGATCTGGAGAACATGCAGATCCTGGCATGTCTGACAGTGCGACACATCCGACAGCCGGGCGGGGAACCGGAGGCGGTGCGGTTCGTGCTGTCTGAGGCAGACGAGGACACCGCCGCGCGCCGGTTGTGGGTGGGTCGTCTCCCGTTGCAAGAAGTCGGAGAGATCGCAGGCGTCGGGATCCGAACATACGCGGAGGCAGCGGCGCGGGCGGTACGATTTCGCCGCCGATCCGAGGTTGTTGCACTCGCTCGACGAGATGGCGAGGCGCTACGGGACGACCCCGGGGCGATGGATCGCGAAGCTGGATGATCCACCGCTTCTGTCGCTGTGGCTCGATCTGCTCGTGTCGCGGTTGTGCGCAGGCGCGGCGGTTGAGACCCAGCGGCAATGGCTCAACCGCAACGGTGATAGTGTGATGTGGGTGATGCCCGCCCCCGGGAGCTGATGAGATGGCAGACGGCACCGTCGAATACCTGATCCGGTTGACCGACCGCACCAAAACCGGCACGCGGTCGGCTGTCGCCGGATCGCAGAAGCTCGAAAACCAGACGAAGCAAACCAGCCGCGCGGTCGACAACCTCGGAGATGAAAGCGCACAGACAGGCCGACAGCTTACGACCATGGGCCGCAAGAGCAAAACCGCGGGCGGTGGGCTGCGGGGCATGGCGACGGGACTACGCGGAGCCATGGGGGCGGTGTCAGGGCTTACCGCGGGCGTCGGCGGGCTGGTAGGTGGTTTGAGCGCTGGAATGCTCCTGGGCGCTGTGACGGCCGCGGGACGCGCGTTTCATCAGATGGGGCAAGAGATCGCCGATCTGCGGAATGACATCACAGACGCATCGACCCGATCGGGCATTGCGGCCGACACGCTCGAAGGGCTCCGCCTCGCCGCAGAGGGCTCGGGCCTGTCGTTTTCGGCGCTGACTTCGAGCCTTGATCAGTTCGGGCGACGTGTCACGGCGGCGGCCGACGGCGGAAACGCTACCGCAGACGCGTTCGAAAAGCTCGGCGTCAAGGTTGTCGACGTAAACGGCGATCTCAGGGACGGGGACGCGGTTCTGCGCGACACGCTCGCCGCGCTGAACGGCATGGAGTCGGGCGCGCTTCGATCCTCGCTCGCTATGGAGACGCTGGGCAGGTCAGGCGCAAAGCTGATGCAGGCTCTCAGCGGCACCGAGCTGGAATCTTTCGTGGCTCTCGCAAAGGAATTTGGCGTCGGCGTCGGGCCAAAAGCAGCCGCAGAGGCGGGTAAGTGGCAGCGCGCCTCAGCAGAGCTTGGCGTCGTCATGGACGGTTTAAAAGCGGAAATCTTCGACATGATCGGAGGCGCTGACGCTCTGATCGACCTAACTGAAATTATTATTCTCAGTTTTAACTTTGCAAAGGGCGCGGTTACCGGCTTCGCGGTCGGAATGCAAAACGCCAATCGTAGAATTCAATCCCCTTTTAAAAGTCTGCTTGGCTCTTTAGAAACTTTACTCGCAGCGCTTGAGCAAATCAAAAGTGGAGACTTTAGCGGCGGTGTGCTGACAATTTCAGACGCTTTAGATCAGTTGAAAAATTCAGCTACAGAAGCCGTTGGCGCGACGGTCACCGCTGTCACCGGGCCGCTACTGGAGGGCGTTGCCACAGCGGGAGTGATGGGCCTTCAGGGTGGTTTGGTAACTGGTACTACAGAGGTTCGCAGGCTTCGAGAATTGAGAGCCGCAATTGAGACGCCAGCAAAAAAGAAAACCACACCCGACGAGCCGATCGACGACGGCAAAACACCCGGCCGGCAAATTGTGCCGACAGTCGACCCCCGAGACCGCTCCGACCTCGCCGCAATCGCGGCAGCGGCGGCCGGCGGGCCTACTCTCGTCGGCCGGGCAGGCGACCCAAGCGGGCTCAGTCAGGCAGAGATCGACGCGCTCACAAGAGCCGAACGTCTCGAAGGCGCACAGACCGGGATCGGCGTCGCAGGTCAAGTGCTCTCAGGCGATGCAGGCGGGGCGATCTCTTCCGTAGCCGGTGCCGCGGGCATGGCTGGTCTGGGCGTCGCAGGCGCGGCCGTGTCGGGGCTCCAGTTCATCGGCGACCAAGGGATCAAGGGGATCAAAGACGCTCTGAAAGGTTTAGAAAAAGGCTTGCTCACTGCGATTGAAATTTTACCGGAGTTGATCGGCAAGGTTTTACCCGGGCTCGGAATTTCGCTGGTTCAAAAATTGGTCCCGGCGTTGATCGAAGCGGCTCCTGAACTATTCAAAGCTCTGTTGGTAGACCTCCCGATCTCGATTGCCAAAGCACTTGGCGAGGTTTTGCGCAGTATTTTCAAAGGCGACGAGGAAAACCGAGGAGCACGAATCGGCGCATTCCTTGGCGCGGGCGTCGGCTTCCTTGTGGGCGGTCCCTTGGGAGCAGCAGCAGGCGCAGGCGGTGGCGCTGCTGTTGGAGCAATGACGCAAGACATTATTGAAAATGCCACAGGTGAATCCAAAAGCTCCGCCCGCACCGCAAGCTCCGCCCGCACCGCAAGCTCCGCCCGCACCGCTACCGATGGTCAGCGATCAGTCGCGCGAGAATCAGACCGCCTCGCCAGCATGAGCACTCGCCCCCGCCGCGGTCGCGGTGTCGTGCGTTCCAACCCGTTCGACGACCTCGCCCGACAGTATGACGCCCAGTATGGGACGTATGGCCGGGCATCCTCTACGACGATCAGGCCGGCGACATGAGCGAAACCACGATCAGCTTCTACCCGATGGGCATCGGGAACCTCGAAACCATCACGATCCCGAATTTCATCACCGACCTACAAGACGAAGATCCAGAGGTCATCGCGGCAACGTCGGAGACGGTCGCGGGCGGGATGTCTCGGCAGCTATACGGGGACTGGCGGCGGGTCGTGTTCATTCGTCAGCACCTCCGACCGAGTGTCACGGCCGAGGCCATCGCGATCCGTGGGCTGCGGTCGCTTCAGTCGCACCTTCTGGCGGGCTACTCGATCGGCGTCGCAGTCGGTAGCCGGGCCGCGTTTGGCTCGTACACTGTCGCGGGCGCGTCTCGCGGTGTGGATGTCATCGGGATCCCGGCGAACAAATACGCCCCGTGGGATGCCGCGGCGTCTCTCATCTCGGGTGATGAGGTCGTGATCCAGTCTCCAAGCCCGGGCGGGGCGCGAGAGGTCCACAAGATCCAGAGCATCACGGCGATCGGCTCGACGTTTTTGGTCCAGCTCTCGCGGACGCTCCGGTACGATCACCCGGGAAGCATCTTGATCAGGCGTCGGACGTTTTACCCACACCTGAAGATGCCAGAGGACCAGCTCGAAACGCCGATCATCACGTCATCATCCAGAGGGCAGACGTTCGATCTGCGCCTCGAATTGCGCGAGGACATGGCCGAAGCGTGGGCGCTGGGTGCATCGGGCGAGGCGTTGACCGGTGCGACTGGACAGGCGCGAACCGTGATCGATCGATTCTCTCAGCTCGGGCGAGGATACTGATGGGGTGGGCGGCGGCTTTCATTGCGGCGCTCGGCGGGTCGAATTCGTGCGCCTACACCATGCGCAAGATGCCCGCGTTTACGCTTGTCCCCGGCATCCCGAGCGACTACGCGCGCTCCGATCAGGGGTCGCACGGGTTGATCGCGCTGTCACCAGGGGCGCCGCTCTCGCTGTCGTCACAGTCGCTATCGATCCCCAGCTTTGCGGTGAGTCAGTCGCAGTGGAGAACCGCCCTCGCAGGCATCGAGGCTGGGGAGTGGGCTGTGCAATCGCTCCCCCGGGGCGCGGCGTGTGAGATTTACTTGCGTCTTTTCGGCGTCGGCATGGCAGAGCGGATCATCGTGGGGCAGGCGCGCGACGTGTCGGGCGTCGGGCCGCAAAGCATCGTGTCAGGCTGGGGGCCGCTGGCGCTGATCATCAGCCGGCCCGAGGCGCTGGTAGCGGTCACGACGAATCAGGACGCCGGACTTTTCCCCGATTGCACAGTCGACAGCCCGCACACGGGCACACTGGCGGCAAATTTCAATTTTGGCACGCACACGACGATCCAGCTCACATCGTCCCCGCAGATGGAGCGCGAGACCGGGCAGGACGGCGCGGTGCTCGTGACACCGACAAGCGGAGAGCCCTACATCGTCACGTACACGGGCGTCTCGGGGAACAACCTCACCGGGGTCAGCACCTCGGCACAGTTCGCCACGACGGGATCGAGCGCCGTCACAGGTGACAAGATCCAAGAGGTGTGCTGGGTCAATCGCCACCCCGTCGACATGGCCCGGCGCATCCTCACCAGCACAGGCGCAGGCACGAACGGCACACACGACACGCTCCCCAAGGCTTGGGGGCTCGGCATCCCGGCCGATCTGATCGACGTGGACGGGTTCAGCCAAACCGCCGGACGGCTCAACGGCACGATCTCGTCTGGCACCTACATCGTGCAGACCGCGGCAACCTCGCCGCAGACGCCCCCGATCCAGTGGCTCCAGGCGGAGCTTGCTCGATACGGGCTGTGGCTTTGCACACGGCAAGGGCAGATCAGCATCCGGCCGGCGCTCGACTACTGGCGCCACACGCCCGCCTTTACGATGAAGCTCGACCGATCAAACATCCTCGCCGTGTTGCCCCAGCGGTCGAACTACGACCCCGGGAACGGTGCAGAGGCGCGGTATTTCACGGTCATCGGGGCGTCCCTACCGGACTCGTTCGGCATTATCGAGGCGCCTGATACACGGCCCATGATCGGCACCGTCGCAGGCGGCCCACTGATCCAGGCGTGGCCCAACGTCTACCAGAATCAGGTTGTGATCAACGAGTCGATCGCGCGCCGTTCGGGGCCGTGGCACACGCGGATTTGCGTCGTCATTGACGTGCAAGTGAACCTGTCAGCGGCTCAGTTGTGCGTGGGCGATTGGGTCGACATCTCGCACGCGGGGTTGTGGGACAAAACCACGATCGATCGTAGTATCGGCATGTCCACAAGCGGCGGGATCTTGCGCCCGGCAATGGTCACCGCGATCTCTTGCGACTGGACCGCGGGTGTGGTGTCGCTCCGTCTGCATGTGCTCCCCGAATCCTGATCCGCGTGATAGGATCGGGTCAACAGACAAGGAGGCCCCATGGCTGTCTCGAAGACGATCCACGTAGATGCCGCCGGGCGGCAGCTTCACCGCCTCCGGTGCACGTTTGCGAGCGCGAGCGGGACCACCGTGGAAGAGCTCAAAGTGGACGAGCATCTACCCGCGGCGTGTGTGCTTACCCAAGTGCACACCTACGGGGTGAGCGGTTCGTGCACGAATTACCGAACCGACATCCACGAGGCCGTGGAGAGTCAGAGCACCGTGCCCGCAGGCGCCGCGATGCTCTTTCAAGAGGTCAGCACAGCGAAGGCAGTACAGGCAAACACAGCGCGGATCGGCGGTATGGTGGCCCTCGACAGCGGCCGATCGCTCTACGTCCGGCTCGTGCCTGATGGGTCGAGCGACAACGCCGGAACGGTCGACGTCTACGTGATCCCGACGATCGGGGGCGTCTGATGGCCTACCCCGCGGCGCCATCGTTCCCGGCGACCCCCGACGCGGCAAGCGGCGGCGGCGGCGGCGGTGCGTCCGGTGGAGCGTGGACCGCCCTTGTCGACCTCGATCTCACAGACGTGACCACAGCAAGCGCGCAAACGAGCGGCACCGTGACGTTGCAATTTGAGAGCAGCGACGCGACGCTATCGCAGACAGTTACGCGGTTCTCGTCGGCAAACGGCAGCGTCACAGCCACGAACGGCACCGGGCTATTGTGCGACGGCGGGACCGGATCAGGCACGGTCACAGCAGCGTGGGACATTGACGCGCTCCTTGACAGCTACACGCGCGCGGACGTGTCGTCGTACATTTACGCGGTTCACGTAGTCATCACGTCCCTTGTATACCCTAACGCTGGGTCTTCTCAGGCGTTCATAGGGGTCAACAAGGGCAACAATGCCAGCCACAACGGCGGAGAAGCGCGCGGCATATACGTAAAAGACAACAACGACGGCACCAACGAGGATGTGCGGGTAAGGTCAAATACCTCAAACAGCAGCGTACTCGCGACCACCGCGATCAAGACGTCGCGGGTCATCACGTCGATTGTTTTGTCTGGGGCAATTGTCGAGATCATGGACACGTCGGGCACCACGCCACCGACACCGCTACCGGGCGGTTCAGGCACTATAACAGTGGGCGGAGATGCAGTAGGCCTAAACGATTCAACGCCCATATACCAAGGTGACGGCCTAAACGCCTACGTCGGCGTCGGTGAGAAGGCAGACTGCACCGTGACTCGCATCCTCGTGCAGAGGTACAAATGAACAACGATTGGATCAGGCTTGTCGAGGTCGCGTACGCGGACAACGGCGACGCCCTCGCACACATCGAGGCCACGGCGCCGATCGACGCGCCATCGCTCCAGCTCACCCCGGCCGATGATCTGGAGGTCGGCATGATCTGCACGGGCGTTGACTCCGCAACGGTCGCAGGTGTCGCCGCAGACATCCGAGCCCGGGTAGCGGCGGGTCAGACCGGGGTCTTGAAAAGCCATCTCGATCAGCTCGGGATCACCGCGGCGGTGCTCGCCTGGAGTGGAAATGGATGAACAGGCATGGCTTAGTCTGGCCACCGGCCCGACCTCATCGCTCCTGCTGCTGCTGACGATCGGTCTCGCACTGTGGCGATTCCTGCAGAACACCATCATCCCAGCCTGCACGCGCTGGGTTGACTCTCATCTCGCCCAAGTCGATCGACTCATCGACGAACACGGCAAGGATCGAGAGGCGTGGCTGGAAAGCATGCGCGATTGCAAAGAGCAAGGCGAACGAATCGAGCGAAAGGTTGGTGGGCTCTACGCCAAGCTCGACCGGTCTGCTTGATGCACATCGCGATCATTCCCGGTCACGGCCACCGCACACGGAACGGCGCCTACCGGTGGGATCCGGGCGCTACGTCGGACATGGGACAAGAGGCAGACATCGTGCGGGCGGTAGCGGCCCGTGTGAGGGCTCTTGGCGGCCCGCGGGTGTCTGTGCATGATTCAGACGCGGACGGCCCGTACACGTACACCTCGCGGCGGGAATCGGCACATGCAGCCATCGGCAGCGGCCCGGGCGTCGTGTGTCACCTTCACGTCAACGCGGGCGGGGGCTCCTACATACTCGGGATGAATGACCCCCGATCGACAACGGGCGCGGGTCTCGCGGGCGCGTGGTGCTCGACGGTCGCGGACATGTTCAACGGGCGATGGCGGGCGCGGTGCATCCCGGCGACCCGTTCCACGTGGAACCACGCGGCCAACCTTCTCGAGCCCTCCTACGCGGTCACGCCCCCAGGTGTCGCGGCGGTGCTTTTAGAGCTGGGTTTCATCGACCACCCAGATCACCGCGACCTCTTGACCGGTGACGCCATCGAGACACACGCGCGGGCGATTCTCGACGCGTGGCCCTGAACGACGAAGCCCCGCGCGGGGCGGGGCTCGGGTCGGTCTTGATGCTCAGCCGTTGTACGCTGCGATCATTGCCTTCTTGACGGCGCGAAGGCTCGTGCCGTCTGCGATGTCGATGTGGACGTCGTTCACTTCGACCGTGTACTGGTAGGACTGCTTGGTGTCCCGAGCGAGCCCGCGAAGGTGAGCGCCGAGACGCACAGGGCGCTCGCGGCTGATTGAGCCAACGTTCTTGCCGTCAACGACCATGAAGCACTCGCCAACGCCGTCGTAGGTTTCCATCTTGTCGAAGGTGATAGCGGTTGCGGTTGCGGTTGCGGTTGCGGTGGTCATTTTCGTTTCTCCGTGTGAGTGAGCGCCGCCGTCCCCGGCGACACATTTACTATGCCCCGTCGCTCCCGATACGTCAATAGGATTCCTGATATTTGTGAGATTTAATCTGCACACGCCTCGCCGCGCATCGTGTCGATCAGCAGATCCCGCACCGCGGAACACTCCGGCCGCTGGCTATTCGACTGCCCAAATTGCAGACAGCTTGCCCAGAGGCACGCGACCCCCAGGGGCTCACCGCCGGCATCCTTCCGACACTGGATCGGGATGTCGGAGAGCTGCGATCTGATCTCGGCGTCGATGACCACCGGGCGGCTGAGTGTCGCGGCAAGCTCCGTTTGGCCGTCCTGCATCGCTTTGATTGCGACCGTCTGCGCCTCGATGGCTTGGGAGGCGTCCGGCACCGGGCGAAGGCCCCAGCCGGCACCAAAGCCGACGACAAGGGCAGAGATCACGGCGAGGGCTGTCAAGGTTCCGGCGGGCATGGGAGATCCAGGGGTGAGAGTGTCGACGGGCGCTGCGGGTTCCAACCGTGTCGATTTTTTGATGTGTGACGTGATGCAGCACCCGCCGACGTAAATCATAGCGCGCGAATGGCCCCCGGGATGTCGCGGGCATCGAGGCCGAGGCGCTCCAGCTCCGTCTCGATGTCGTCGAGGGCCGCCATGGTCTCCCGGTGGCCATCTCCGCAGAGGAGGGCATCGGTAAGGATGTCGTCGCAGTAGTCCCAAAGCAGGAGCAGCCACAAGACGAGGTGGGTCCGTTGGTGCGTGTTCATTGTGTCTCCGTGTGCCCCGTCCCCAGGGCGGTTGTCTACTGCTGAAGCCCCGACCGGGCGACCGGTACGGGGCGAATGTGCGCGGCGTTATTTCAAGCTGCTACGGGCCTTACCTCATCCCACACGTCTTCGAACGCGCTACCCGCGTCGATCACGCAGCGACCATCAGCCGAAAGTGTCACGGCGCAATACTTGTAGATGTAGGACGTCTGGCCACGCCGAGCGTCGACGCGGACAAGGAGAGAAGCGCCGACCTCGTAGTCGGCGCGGAATGCTTCACCGACGCAGAAAAGATCAGCGTCAGCAGGAACGTTGAAGGTGCGCACCATGTTTGTTTCTCCGTGGTTGTCGCGGTGCCGTCCCCGGCCCGCCCAAACAACCTACATCGCGAATCCTGATAACGCAACCACAAAATAACAGAAAAACCAAAATACCCAGACGCAGGAAACCCCGCCGAGTCGGGGGACATTCGGCGGGGCTGCGGGTGGATGGACCGCCACGCCCGCGCCCGGCACACGGAGAGAGGCCGGGGGGCACGTCTGACGCAAGGTTACCCCGTACGCGTTGCGGCGTCCATGGCGGCGATCTTGGCGTGTGTGAGGCGCGGATCTTCCCCGTGTGCCCAGACCACAAACTGACCCGAGGCCGGATCAATCCGCAGAACGCGCCAGCTCCAACCGTGATCAGTCGGCGTGATCTCGATGTCGGCGTAGGGCGCCCGGGTGGACGCTTGCCAACCTCGCCCGAAGCGGAACCACGGCAGATCATTCAACATCGATCACCTCGCCATCATGGAACGAATCGATCAGGAGGCGGCCCATCGACGTAGCCCGCAAAACAGGCTCTCTTGATGTTCCGGCCTCTTCGATCAGTCCCCACAACCGTAGCCGACGCCGAGCACGCCATACGCCTTTAATCGACAGGCGCGCGTCGTCTGCAACGTCTGAGGCCAAGAGCCATGCACCATCGGAAGCGCTCGCCGCGACATCGAGCACCGCGATCGCGCTTGCATTGATCGACGGCAGCGCCATCACAGCGCCATGGGGTCGTGAATGACGACAGCAGACACCTCGACGGGCTCGGGCTCGGGCTCCTCTTCATCGTCTGATCCGAACACATCCGAGGGCGACGGCAACGCCGGGCGCGCAATGACCACCTGGGGAGGCGCGGCGATCTCCGTGCGTGTGTCCGCGGCGATGGCTTGATCCAGCTCGATCGACTCGATGGGCACGAGGCCCCGAGCGCATGCCCACTTGATCGCCGTCTTCTGTGCCATCTCCAGCGGCCACGAGCGCCACACAGGCCCCGCGCCGCGTGCGCTGGCACGCTTGCGCACGTCTGCACCCGAGAGCCAGTAGCGGCCCAATATGGCGCCGTCTGACAGCCGTTTACACGACACGATGACGCCCGAGAGATCGTCGAGACCGGTGGCCGGGTTGTCGACCGCGGCCCGGTGTTCTGTGACCTCCCCGAACTGGATCACCACATGATCAGCGGTGCCGACCACACAGGTGGAAAGCTGGTAGCCCGCGCGGCGGCAGAGGGTGGTGAGGCCACGATGGGAGATCATCCACTGGAGGTCACCCGAGCGGGGGACCAGCCACACCGACGGCATCGCCCCGCCCGGCATAAGGCCGGTGAGAGCTGACAGCGCGACCGCAGAGGCGATCGATTCAGGAGAGCAGCGCTCGATGTCTCGCGGATTGCGGGCGGCTCGATGGGCGGCGGCGAATGCCATCCCGACCCGGGCCGCGGCTTCTGTCGCGCGTTCCTCCCCCACCATGTCGAGAAGCATCGATCCGGCCATGCCTTGCACACGTTTGCGGAGCGTCGTCATCACAGCCCCCGCACGGTGAGGCGTCCGATCTTCGACACGGAGGCGGTGATCCGTCCCCCGGTGTCGCTCTCGGCGTAGATCCCCTTGTTTCCGCTGTCTGCGATGGCATCGCGCAATGAGGCGCGGATCTTGGCGATCTCGGCTTTGTCTGCCTTGAATCGGGCCGAAATTTCCGACAGATCGGCCAAGAGGTCGACCTCTTCCGCTTCTGCCTCTCGCTTTCCGCTCAACGGGTCGCGGGTGTCGTCCCATGGCGTCGGAGGTGCGAACGCCACCGGCTCCCGGTTGCCCTCGATGATCTCGGCATGTGCAGCCATGATCGACCGGCCGACTTTTGCGAGCGTGTTGTCATCTCGCCAGATCCGCAGACGTGACCAGCCGTCAACGGCGATCGGAACGTCCCACCCTTCGACGTGATGCCCGAGTCGGACATCTTGCGCGAAGACGGCGAAGAGGTCCACGTAATCCAAGCCAGTGGCCAGAAGATGGACCATGCACTGGACGACGTATTGCCGATCGACAGGCCAGCGGCCAAGCGTCGAGGCGTCATCCAGATCGGCAAGGGTGCGGACCTCGAGCACATCGGCGGGGTACCGGTCTTTCCGCCACGGTTGCACGATCTTGTATTCCGCGACACCCACACCCGCGGACGGGTGACGACAGAACGCATCTGGTGAGGCGCAGATCACACCGTCGGGGTGGGTCGCTGTCATGTGTTCCGAGACTCCCCAGGTCTCGGCGCCGGTGTCGTCTCGGTAGAGCTGATCAGCAAGGGGCTCCAGGGCGAGACCCCGAGCGAGTAGGCGCTCGTTTGTCACGGTGTCGTCCAGCAGCTCGGGAGCGTGGACAGCGGCCCAACAGTCCCAAGGATTCCGCCACGGTGACAGAGAGAGCAGCGCGCTCGCAGTCGTCGAGCCGATGCCCCCGGCAGCGATCCGCGCCTTTCTTGCTGTGAGCCAGTCTTCGCGGCTGTCGTGGATGGTCAGGCGGTCGCGTAGGGCGTCGAGCCACGCGGGCAAATTTGCAGACATTCGATCTCCGATGCCCCGGCATCCATCGCCGCGGCTCGGGTCTTGTATGGTCGCCGTTGCCTGTCGTCAACAGAAAGCGCGCACGGTTTCCGCTTGCGCAAACAGAAAACGCACAATAGGGGGCCAGTGAATCACGGAGGTTCAATCATGGATGCACAGCAACAAGAGACAAACGCCAAGCACGGCGCCGCCATTCGTGCACTACGAGAGGCGTGTGTGCCTCGGATGTCACAGGCCGAGCTGTCAAAGCGGCTCGACATGGCACAAGGCTCGATCTCGTCAATAGAGCGGGGCGCGACACGTTGCCCCGTGGCTCTCGCCCACAAGATCGCCCACATCATTGCGGGGCGGTCGGAGCTGAAGGCTTGGCAGGCTGCGGTCTGGATCGTGATGGGGGAGGCACAATGAGCGGCGAGACCGTCGAGATCCCCGGCTACGTCTGGCGAACGGTGCGCGATCAGTCGCTAC
>Ga0209337_1000620_pt1 | contig 28730 bp, 45 predicted proteins | sample LinPmetageLP53_FD_184044 | JGI IMG/M metagenome (GOLD analysis project Ga0209337, IMG submission 184044) | Marine viral communities from the Pacific Ocean - LP-53 (SPAdes) (version 2) | ecosystem: Environmental > Aquatic > Marine > Oceanic | place: Pacific Ocean | collected 2010-02-08 | reverse complement strand
TATCGCACGAAGAGCATCACGCAATGGATCGCAAAGAAAGGAAGGCCCGCGACTTCGGCCATTGTGGATCATGCCGCAAGTGCTGGAGCGCTGATATCGGCAACGTCGATTATCTGCAACATTAAAAGTTAACGGTTGACAGGCGGGGCAATCTATGATACGCTTCGCTTGTCAATTGGAACGGGTAAGATACACAACAGGAGCGCATCACATGTTTGACGATCATAATGACAACAACGAAGATGATATAACACTGGACAAGTTGGACAGTCTGTGGCACAGTCCTATCAGTGAATGGGACATAGTCCCAACATCACCAACTAGTCGCATCGATTATAGCGGCCAATCTAACTGGAGCATAGACCATGTCGAATAATAATAATAATTTCTCAGTAGTGATGAAGCACAAGCGCAACGTAGCGGGCGCCCATGTGTTCACCGTCAAGGCTCGGGCTATCCGAGGCGCAACTACTAAGCGCCGCGCCAACGACATGGCGATCCGCCAACACCCTAACGCCCGCGTTCTGTTCGTGCGGGACAACGCGACGGGCCGCGCCATCGCATAAGAAACAGGGAGGATATATATGTCAGCCATTGTGCCAACACGCGCGGTGGCTTTCATATGTCGCCTTCTTAAATAAACTGAAAGGATAACGGATATGATTGCGTCGGATATGATGATATCAAACACGCGGATAACCGAGCCGGAGGTTATGCAATCCGCCGCCGGTTATTACGTGGGCGAGTATTACGAGGAAGAGGACGGCATGTACGGCCCTTACTCTCGCTTGTCCGGGTACTTCGCGACAGCTAAACAGGCTGAAGCATACTTAAGAGGGCTTCACTATGACGAGGATAATTAAACCAGCCAACCCCGTCGCCCGCGATATGGCATACGATCGCCGCAAGTGGGCTAACCGGGTGGTCCTATCTAAGAAAGGTAAAGGATCATACAATCGCGGTAGCAGCAGTAAATCAACGCCCGCTATTAACCGGCGCGGCGTCATCGATGTGGAGGTATAAATGTTTACTACTTATGGAGCCATACGAAGCGCGGGAGAGCGCGAAGGATATGGGGAATTAGAGATGCTCGTGTGTCAGGATATCTACATCAATTCCCCTTATTGTGGCGTGGGCAAGGGAGAGTACGCCCGCATCGTAGAAACGGATGCTACTCAATATGTGGGCATGATAAACAGGCACTGGGAAAAGCGCCTTACTAAATAAAATAAAATAAACCGTTGACAATCTGTATAAGTTATGGTACAACATGTTTACTAATGACGATGTCGAGTGAGTGTACAAACACGGTTAAGCGGGTTAACGACACTAAACTAAAGATACCCGTGGGAAAGGGTGGGGCGCCCTCGCTAGAAAGGCCCCGCGCATCGTAGCACAAATCAGCATAGGGATATGCATATCATGTTTGATGAGAAGAAATACTATCAAGATAAGATGAACACCTTTGATGAGGCCCTCGATTTCCCCGTACATAAGGAGCGGATCACCCGCGCGGGGATCAATGATAAATTCTTTGTAGTTAATAGCAAGACCGATGAAGCATTAGGCATCGTTGGGCAATCGTTCCTGCCCACTTCGCACCCTGATTTCTTCGGCTCTATCCGCCCCGTATGGCAGGATAAACTCCCCCACCTCTTGGATGATGTGAAGATCCATAACAAGATCAGTAGCAATGGCGCGTGGGCATTAGAGGAAGTCATCTTCCCCCGTGCTAAGACGACCATTGAAACTGACAAGCACTCAACTGATATCGCGCTCCGTTTCATCTATTGGCACGGCCTGTCTGGTAATTGCAAGTCAAATTGCTTGGTCGGGGCCATCGATTTCTACTGCACTAATGGCATGATCCGAGGCGATTACGACCATCTAAAGAAAAAGAACACGAAGAACTTTTCCTTGGATGATTTCGTTGATGACATAGGGGGACTGGAGGAACGGTTTGAAGCTCACGTAGAATGGTGTAAGCAGATAGCCGCCAAGCGAGTGTCGGAAGATCAGATCAGGATGCTGTTGGATAACGTCATCCCCTTTGAACGCACCCGTACTAAGATGCTGGACTCTGTGATGGAGGAAGTAGGCACCCGTGGCTGGAATGTATGGTCAGTCTATTCAGCCTTCACACAGTACGCTTCACATGAGGATCGCTTCGGCTTAAAGAATACCGCCAACAATAATATCGCGGAGCGTATGTTCAATCGTAATACGGACGTAGCTAAGTGGACTTCATCGCCTGAGTTCATGGCGATTGCAGCCTAACATATCTAACCGGGGGCATTGTTGAGGTGTCCCCGGCCACCATTACTAAGGGTTAACATCATGACATCATCATCGTCTTCATCCTGTACTATTAAAATGAGGCCCCCTCGCAAGTCGGCTGCTCCCAATAGAGTAGGCAGAATAAATAGGATAAAGAAAGTTACGAAGAGGGATAGGGCCGCGTCCCGTCCTGATAAGTACAGTATAGTTTCTGCAATATAATCTTATGGAATGGAAGGCACACTCAAATGGACAGCAGCGATTGGATACGCAAGGCGGTACTGGAGCGGGAGCTTGCCGATATAGAGAGTAAATTTCATAAGCCTGTAGGGGAGATTAAGACTTATGAAGAACACGAGAAAGCTAACGAAGAGTTTATGAAGAGATGCCATGTGTGCGAGTATATACGTGATCAGTTGGGGGAGATGAGTTAATGCTGACCGAAAAAGAAGTGAGTACTTTAACTGAAATTGTTGAGCAACTCAAAAAGATAAACATGGACATAGCCGAATGTTCTGACTTGTGGCTTTCTGATGTTCATAATCTATCCACTATGGTATGGAAGCTGGACGCTATCGCTCGTGCAAACACAGAGGATAAAGATTAATGGCTACCTTCTTCACCAGTGATAAGGATGAACAGTTCTTCACACCCTTCGGCCCAGGTATGGCCAAGCTCAAGCTGTCTGATACTTATGTGAATAAGATGAATGACATCATCGAAGGATTGCCAGGAAGGGATGCTCCACTAACAGATTTCTCTGACAATCTAGTAGGTAAGGTGGACGAAGAGCTTCTGTTTGATGACAACATGAAAGAGATGTTTCTACAAGAGACGCGCGAACTGGTCAGCAAGTACGCCGGTTGGATGGAGATCCGTAATAGCATGGGCGCCAGATCTATGGACTCATCTAAAAACAAATACGGTATCCAATTCGTAGCGGGGTGGGTAGTACGCCAACGCGAGGGTCAGTACAATCCTTTGCATATTCATACCGGTTGTAAGTTAAGTTGTGTAGGGTATCTGTCTATGCCAGATGGAATTGACGCAGAGTTTGAAGAGGATTACAAGGATCATCACCCTAGCCATGGGCATATTCAGTTTGTTCACGGGACGCCTAGCCACTGGAGCGCCACTAACTTTATGATTAAGCCAGAGGTAGGGGACTTCTATCTATTCCCATCGGATCTATTCCATTGTGTCTATCCGTTCTATACTAAGGGTGAGCGTCGCAGCTTCAGTGTGAACTTAAACTTTCTGGAGATGCCCAACGATTGACATTCAACTATAGATGTGGTAGGGTGCGCTATGCTAGAGAACATTATAGATAACCTATCTATTGACGACACGTACAGAGGGGAGTGCCCCTCATGTAGGCGGCGGGGAACCTTTACTGTCACTAGGCTACGCACTGCCATTATATGGAATTGTTATTCTGCCAGTTGTGACTTGAGGGGCCGGAGGTATCCCGACAACCTGTCTGTGGAAGACGTAAGGGCAACGCTTCGCCCCTCTATTCACTTTAATAGTAATAAGGAGATATCGAATGGGCCTATTGATACTAGGTATCTGGGGAGCCATGCTTCTGTCACTGATTATCTGAACAAGTACAATATATACTATACGGACATCCCCGTAATGTACGATGCAAAGGAACACCGCGTGGTGTTTCTGATAGAGAACATCAAGGGGGAGTACATAGACGGCATCGGAAGAGCAACCAACAGGTATAAGTTTCCTAAATGGAAACGCTATTCTGCTTCAGACGATCCGGTGATACTCCCCTTTGGTGTACCAGATACTTTAAGTAAGCTATACATAGTAGAGGATATAGTATCGGCATGGAAGCTGGTTAAGCATGTGCCATCATGCAACGTCATGGCGCTGCTAGGTACTAGCTTATCAGATAAGCATCTACAGGCAGCATGGAAGTACAATAACGTAGTGATATGCTTAGACCAGGATGCGACTAGGAAGTCTATTGCTATGTCCAGGCGTATCGCCATGGGAGTGAAGTCGTGTAGCATATCGATGCTCAATAAAGACATTAAGGATATGACGGTAGAGGATATACAAACATGCTGGACTTGATCAAGTCTCTATGCAGTAAGGATGCCTTCCATTCGGCGGGGCCTATCCCAGTAAGCGCATTCGATAGGGAGCCTAAGCGCGTAGTACAGACACTAGTAGAGGTACACGATAAGTTTGATCGCGACATAACTGTGGGCGAACTGAGGCACGTATTCTTTGCCCACAACACTACCCTTACTGAGGCACAGAAGGATACGTACAAGGTACTGTTCGCTAAGATAGATCACGCGGATACCATAGGGGCTGATGTCGTGACCGATGTTATGCAATCTCTGTGGCGCGTAGAGACAGGGCGTCGTATCTCTGAGCTTGGCTTTGAGTTGATGGAAGGCGTAGACACTAACTTAAACAAGATAAAGAAACTGATAGAAGATACTTCGGAGGGCTTCGTATCTACGGGATCTCCCTTCCACGGCATTGACCTCAGTCCTGATAGTCTACTCGACTCTCTTGAGACACAATCTAAGTGGGCCTTTAACCTATCTGCCTTAGCCGAGAGAGTACCCGGCGTAAGTCCAGGGCACTTCGTGGTGGTAGGGTCTAGGCCGGAGACGGGCAAGACTAGTAGCCATGCCTCCTTTGCTATGTCAGCAGGGGGATGGATAGATCAGGGTGCCGTCGTGCATGTGCTATGCAACGAAGAACCAGCAGAGCGCGTAGCCTTACGGTACATGTCTGCTTCCACTAATAAGACAGAGCCAGAATTGTTAGCTAGTAAAGGGCAGATCAATGGCGAGTTCAAGAGGGGCAACCTTCTTATAGATAGGATAGATGACACGCACGGGATTGACGGCGTAGAGTCTCATCTCAACACGCATGGCCCTGACATCCTGGTAATTGACATGTTGGATAAGGTGACAATTGAGGGATCATCTGACCTAGCGCAGCATGAAAGGCTTCGTGAACTGTACCGTAGGACCAGGGATCTAGCTACTAAGTATGGCTGCGTTATCTTCGGATACTCTCAGCTAAGTGCAGAAGCAGAGGGCAGGGTTAATCTAAACTTGTCTATGATGGAGAACTCCCGCACAGGTAAGGCAGCAGAAGCTGATCTTATGCTTCTTATTGGTAAGTATTCCCAGGTAGAAGGGGCCCAAGAGAACGATCCTAGGCGTGTATTCAACATAGCTAAGAATAAAATCAGTGGATGGCACGGGCAAATACATGTCATGCTAGACGGGAGAAAGGCTAAGTACGATGACTAGAAGACTTGTAGTGGATGTAGAGAACAGTGTTACTAAGCCTTCAAGTGGGGGAGTAGACAATCGCCCCTACAATAGTAACAACGAATTAGTTAGCATAGGAGTGGTTGACATAGATACCGGCGCAGTAAGCTATGTGTGCGTGTATCACGAAGAGAAAGACCCAGATCTAGCAGGTCTTAAGATGGTTAAGGAGCTTATCGAAGGGGCGGATCTGATCGTTGGTCACAACATTAAGTATGATCTTCAATGGTTGTGGGCAGTGGGCATCCGGTACTCTGGGAAGATACATGATACCATGGCAACAGAGTACATCCTGCACAGAGGTATCCGTAAAGGGCTGTCGCTTGGCGCTATCTGTGAGTACCGGGACTTGGACATTAAGAAGTCTGATATAACTAAGGAGTACTGGGACCGGGGGATAGGGTACGAGGCCATGCCTTGGAGTGTTGTAAAGGAATATGGCACGGCGGATATCCTGTCTACCCGTGAGCTTTATCTTAAGCAGGTAGAAGACTTGGAGGGCACCTCCCTTCAGAAGACTGTGGATCTTACAAATGAGATGTGTATGTGCCTATCTGAAATAGAGAAGAGCGGCATGTATATTGACATGGATGTATTGGATAAGGTGGAGTTCGACTATCGCGTAGAGAAGAAGGCCCTGGAACGTAGGCTTAAATTCCTGGTCAATACTTACATGGGGGATACTCCGGTTAATCTAAGCAGCCCGGAGCAATTGTCCTCTATGATATTCTCACGATCACCAAAGGATAAGAAGAGGCACAAGGAGTTCTTTCAGTTGGAGCGCAGCTTCCGGCCCTCTGTGTCAGCCTCTAAGTTCAAGGCCTATCTAAGCAGCGGATGCACCATAGTTACTCGTACTGAGTCTAATGTATGCAGCGACTGCCGGGGAAATGGTAAAGTGCTGCGCGTAAAGAAGGATGGTAACCCCTATAAGTCTGCTAACATATGCGGTGGATGCGGGGGAGATGGCGTCGTATACAGATCTACTGGGCAGATAGGGGGCTTCAAGATTAATCCTCCTGACTCTCAGTGGGCGACCATGAATGGGTTCTCTACGGATAAGCAGAGGTTGCGGATACTGGCTAGTCAATTGAGGGCCAAGTCCCCCGACACGTACTCCGATGCGATAGAGTTCTTAGAGAAGGTTGAGCGCCTGGGTGCAATAGAAACGTACCTGTCCTCCTTTGTAGAGGGCATACGTAAGCGGGCCATACCTTCCAGAAGCACAGTGATTGGTGGGTCCACTTCCGTAAATCGTATGTACACCTTGTACGCAGAGTTTAATCAGTGCCGTACTGCAACGGGCAGGTTGTCATCCAGTCGGCCCAACATGCAGAACATGCCACGGGGAGGGACGTTCCCTGTCAAGAAGGCCTTTGTCTCTAGGTTTGGGGACCATGGGATGTTGATGGAGTTTGACTTCGCCCAGCTAGAGTTTAGGGCAGCGGCGTATCTGTCCGATGATGCCGTGGCCAAAGAAGAAATAGACACAGGCTTCGATGTGCATACGTACACAGCGGACTTCCTCACTAAGATGGGGCAGTCTACTTCTAGGCAGGAGGCTAAGAGCCGGACGTTCGCCCCACTATATGGTGCTATGAATGGATCTCCCGCTGAGAAGGCTTACAATGTACACTTCATCGATAAGTACAACGGCATAAAGGACTGGCATAGGAGACTACAGGACGACGCTATTCGTAATAAGAGTATCGTACTCCCTACTGGAAGGGTGTTCTCTTTCCCTGATGCCAAGAGGAATAGGAATGGAGGGGCGACGGGGGCTACTAAGATTAAGAACTATCCGGTGCAGAGCTTTGCCACTGCTGACATCGTCCCTCTGTGCCTAGTCAACTTGAGGGAAGCTCTGCGATGGAGAGGGCTCAACTCTAGCATCGTGAACACAGTACATGACAGCGTGTTGCTGGATTGCATGGAGGATGAAGTGCCTGTTATCAAACGCATACTAGAGGTGGAGTTTTCTACTGATAGCATACGGCAAATGATCGAGGACTTCTACGGATTTGATATGAATGTACCTCTGTCTATCGACACTAAAAAAGGAGAGAACTGGCTAGATATGGCTTGACATTATACGTGATGTGTAGTATAACTATAATTCTGAAACTAGGAGGATATACTTTATGAGTATGACAGAAATTGCAACGATGGATAAGGCTACGCTGCTTGCGGCTTTCACGTCACGCTTCAGTGATGTCGAGGAGTCGTCTAATTCAAATGCCCTGGGCCGCGTCCGTATTCTACGGGACAACGTAGAGGATAGCGACGGGGACATCCTGTGCCCCGCCGGTCACTTTGCTGTTAGTTACAATGGCGAGACGGTATACGCTAAGACCGTAGACTTCCGCTACTACGATCATCGCTATCGTCATAAGCGGTACGATGCCGATGCAGAACGTAAGAACCGCGACGGGTCAACCTCACGAGGCAGCTACGTACACTCCGTTCTTGTGCAGGGGCAGCGGGATGAGGCCCCCTCTGAGGATGGCAGCTTCCAGTGCGGTCGCCCTCTGGAGTACATCAAGGATTGGAATAGCTTGTCTAAGGATAGGCAAGAGTTCATTCGGTCCTGCCGCATCATGACTATCTTCTTTGGCGAGGCGCATGTAGTAGGCGTCAATAAGGATAGTGAGAAGGTAGACGTTACTGTTCCTGTAGAGATGGAGTTGTCTGGCAAAACTTCCGGCAAGACCCTGGCTTCGTTCTATCATGACATTGCCGTGCGTCTTGGCATCTACCCTAACTTCTGTGATGTTACCCTGAAGTCTAAGAAGATTACAGGAGGCGTTACGTACTACGATATTGAAGCGTCTATGCATGGAGATCCATCTCACACGATGGACGAACGCGCCGTAGATATGCACGGTAAGTTTGGTACTCACATTGCACAGATTAATAAATGGATCTTGGAGAAACATCATGGAGCTTTATCCCCTGTTTCTACTGATAAATCTATTGATGCTGATAGTTCTTTTGTGACACTGGATTCATAGAGTGGATCTTAAAGTTGCAAGAGTCGTAGCTTGGCTTCAGAAGAACTTGGAGGGGGAGGTATCCATGAGTGAGGATACCATCTCCACCATTTCTGAGGACGTTAAAGAAGCTATGCGGAAGCAGTTTGCCTCACAACGGAACCGCAACGCAGGGTTCAGAGTCAGACCTTCTAACTTGGGGCGCCCCTTATGTCAATTACAAATGGAGAAGGCGGGTACTAAGACGGCAGATCCCACCTATAACTTTCTCTTACGCATGGCAGTTGGGGACATCGTAGAAGCAGTATTGAAAGGGGTCATAAAAGAAGCTGGCGTTCCTGGGTTTGTGTCATCGGAGAAAGTGCAGGTTGATGTAGGAGGCAACACCATAAACGGGGAGACAGATCTATCCTTCGATGGTATGCCTGATGACATCAAGTCCACTTCGGACTACGCCTTTCGCAATAAGTTCGTGAGTTGGGATACTCTAAAGGCGGACGATCCCTTCGGGTACGTGGGCCAGTTACATTTATACGCCAAGGCTAAGAAGGCAAAGCCTGGGGGTATTTGGGCCTTCAACGTAGCGAAGGGGCACATCAGTCGTATTGAGTGTACCGACACGGACGAGGAACGTGACGTAATCCTTAAAGAGATTGAGGATAAAGTAGACACTATAAATCTAGACTTGCCCTTTAAGAGGTGCTTCGAGGACCAAGAAGAGTTGTTCCGCAAAGTACCCACTGGCAATCGCAAGTTAGGAATGACTTGTAGCTGGTGCAAGTATAGGTTCAGTTGTTGGCCTGGGCTAACAGAGACGGGGTCTATCCCTTCCCAAGCTAAGACCAAGCCGATTGTATCGTATACATATATAAAGGAGGAACACGCATGATGAAAGAGACACAGGCGGAATATGCGGCGACAGTAGGTGCGCCAGATTTTAGCTTCCTCTATGGCCACTTCACCTTATAGTAGCAAAAGATGGAAGCTGGCCAAGGGCTTTAGGTCCGGTCTAGAAGAGAGGGTATCTGAGCAGTTAGCATTCTTAGGTATAATAGATTGCTACGAGACAATGAAGATACCCTTTCTTCAGCCGGAAAAGCACCGTAACTACACGCCGGATTTCATATTACCTAATGGTGTAATAGTAGAGACTAAAGGTATCTTTACCTTACAGGACAGGCAGAAGCATCTATGGGTTAGGGAGCAGCATCCACATCTGGACATACGCTTCGTATTTACAAGCTCTAGATCCAAGATAAGAAAAGGCAGTAAGACTTCGTATGCGGACTGGTGTGATAAGTATGAATTTGTATACGCCAATCAGAGCATCCCTGAAGAATGGATTAAAGAAAGGAAGAAGCCTCGTGGAAAAACTAAAAAGCGTGGAGGCGTCGGGAATAGAGCCAAACGAATTGATGGTAAAGATAACCGTGCGGTCAGAGGACCCCTCGGACAGTAGTATCTTCTACGACATAAGCCCTTTCCATCACCCAGACATGTCCGTTCTTTCTGAAGAAGGGGTTGAGGCCATGACCGATGTGATAAAAGCTATGTGTGTGGTTACTACCTTTCCCCCTGACGAGATTGCATATCTGGTAGATAGATACGATACTATGTTTGACGATGAACATGAGGGCGTAGAAATAATTCTGCATACCGATGATAACGGCACCGTACATTAAATTAAATAAGGAGTACATCTATGGCACTTAAAGAAGTAGACGATCTTATATTCGGGCCAGCATCATCGACGCCGGATGACTACTATGATGTGCAAGATAGCATAGAGGAGAATGGTAGAGAGGCCGTGCTGGACACTGCTAAGAAATTGATCTGCGACGATAGGGCAGCATCATACGGCCCCGCCTACGATATGTACGAGAGGATTGCTTCCGGCTGGTCTGTCATAATGGGTACTCCTGTAACTAAAGAGCAGGTTGGTATGATGATGGTATGGATGAAGATCTCTCGACTGGTCAATACCCCAGGCCACACAGACTCTTGGGTGGATGTGGCAGGGTACGCCGCTTTAACGGCAGAGATATCTAAGTGCGGACGAGTGGGCCAATGATAACCAGACATTTCAAAGTGTCTATACGAATAGATCCTGAAGATTTCCCCGTGCCTACTGACGGAGATGTTGATCAAGAAGTTGTTGACATTCTGCAAGATTTATTGTTTGATATAGATGGAGCAGAGACACTGAGCGTTGTGCCATTAGGTAAGAGGAAACCATAAAAGATGCTTTCATATAAATCAAATGAAAATCCTATGTTTAGATCTAAGTTCTCTGAGGATATATTTAACCTGAAGTACGCGCATCCTGGATGCACCACATGGCAGGATCTTTCCACCGTGTTGGTTAAGGATGTGTGCGGGGACTTGCGCGACGGGGAACAGAACTTGATGTCGGCCACTGAGATAGCCCAGCTTACTCAGTACATTATAGATCTGAAGTTCGTGCCTGGGGGACGGTATCTCTACTACGCGGGGCGTAAGAACAGGTTCTACAATAACTGCTTCCTGTTGGCAGCAGAAGAAGATACGCGAGAGGACTGGGCAAACCTAAGTTGGAAGTCAGAGTCCTGCCTCATGACGGGGGGAGGTATAGGGGTAGACTACTCTGTGTACCGCCCTTCGGGACGTGCGCTAGTGGGCACGGGAGGTACAGCCAGCGGGCCTATTCCTAAGATGTCTATGATAAATGAGATAGGAAGGCGCGTGATGCAGGGCGGCTCGCGCAGATCCGCTATTTACGCTTCCTTGAATTGGAAGCACGGGGACATAGATAAATTTCTTAAAGCAAAAGACTGGGGATCAATGCCTGTAGGTAACACGGGCCAAACTTTAAAACAGATTAAAGAATCAGACTTTAACTTTCCGGCACCACTGGATATGACAAACATCAGTGTGAACTACGATAACGAGTGGCTGTATAGATACTGGACCACTGGTGAGTTAGGAGAGGTGTACATGCAAAATGTACGACAGGCTCTAATGTCGGCGGAACCTGGATTTAGCTTTAACTTTATGGAGAATGAAAATGAAACTTTACGCAACGCCTGTACTGAAGTTTGCTCTGCTGATGACTCTGATGTCTGCAATTTGGGCAGCGTCAACCTTGGCCGTATTGAGTCGCTCAGGGAGCTTGCAGATGTCGTAGAACTAGGCACTAAATTCCTTCTGTGTGGTACACTTAGGGCGCAGCTTCCTTACGCCAAGGTGTACGAGGTTAGGAATAAGAACAGGCGGCTAGGCCTAGGCTTGATGGGAATACATGAGTGGCTGATTAAAAGGGGGCATAAGTATGAAGTTACTGACGAACTGCATAGATGGCTTCATGTGTATAAGAGATGGTCTGATAAGACGGCTTCATCCTTTGCGGATGAGTTGTCTGTATCACGCCCCGTTGCGGTACGCGCCATTGCTCCTACTGGCAGCATTGGGATCTTGGCAGGTACTACTACGGGGATAGAGCCCTTGTTTGCCATAGCCTATAAGAGAAGGTATCTGACGAACGGTACTCGCTGGAAATATCAGTACGTTGTAGACAGTGCAGCCAAGGAGATGATTGATGTCTACGGCATAGATCCAGACAATATAGAGAGCGCCCTAGACCTAGCCTCTGAGTATGAAAGGCGCATTGCTTTTCAAGCAGACGTTCAAGACTACGTTGATATGTCTATTAGTTCTACGATCAACCTGCCAGAGTGGGGCAGTAAGCACAACAACCCTGATACGGTCGCAGGATTTGCCCACACGCTAGCTGACTACGCCCACAGGCTTCGCGGGTTTACGTGCTACCCTGATGGCTCGCGAGGAGGACAGCCCCTTACTCCTGTGCCTTACGAGGAAGCTGTCGATAAGCTAGGGGAAGAGTTTGAGGAACACGTAGAGACACATGATATATGTGAGATAAGTAACACCGGCGGCGTTTGTGGAGTATAAATAGATGTTGACACGTATCAGTAGAGATGTTAAGAGTAGGGATACTGGCAAGCTCATGCACAAATCCTTCTCGGAAGGGGTGCAAGGATTTTACAGTAACTCTTATAATCCGCACAGTGGCACGGGAATAAAACACAAAGAGTGGGAGAGGGGCTACAACTCTGCATACTTTAGCAACTTGAAACGTATCTTAAAAGAAGATAAGAAGAAGGAGACAAATACAAAATGTGGATCATGACAAGAGGTGGGTTTGTGTCAGTGGTACAGCTACACGCTGAGAACGATAGGGACACGGGCAACTCAGTCCCTGAAGATCACCTGATGGTACGCTCCCGTAAGAAGAACCATCTAGAGGGGCTGTTCCCTGGTCACGATATTGTGTACACACCTCATAGGGATTACGCTTACCGCACATTCGTTAGCAAGTACGATGTAGGGGACTGGCTTACGGAACAAGTACTAGACATAGATTACGACAACTTCAAGAACTCTGTGTCCGATAAAGATTATAAAAAAGGCCTAGGGGACTGCTGGTACGGTATGTACCGGGCACTGCAAGTGGAGAAGGAAAGTCCATGCATTTAGCGGTTAAGTTCTTAAAGGAATTCCAGAACAGCCTCTCCGTTAAACTGCAAGGGGAGGGGCTGGAGGAGTCTGGGGATCTTCATAAGACAGGGCACGGGCTCCCTTACTACCATCACTCTAAGGGCAATGCGTCCTGGGATCTTTGTTTGGACCTAATTCAGGAAGAGTACGATGAATTTCTGGATACGGTATACGAGGTAGAGAGCCTTCTCCAGGTAAGTCCTACGGATGAGACTGCAAGTACGCAGACAGAGCAGGATGCAAGAGCCGCGCGATTACTAAAAGAGATGTGCGACTTACTGTACGTTATCATTGGCATGTCTGTCCGCTACAAAGAACTGTCCTTCTTGCCGGAAGCATTCAATATGGTACACGCAAACAATATGCTGAAGCTGAATGAGGGCACCCTAAGTGAGTCAGGTAAATTACAAAAGCCCCCTAACTATTCTCCGGTAGACCTTACCGAGTTGGTGGTCAGAGGTCGCGAACTGTGACGCATTCAGCACAGCTAGACATGTTTGAGGAGCATGGGGACCTAGGGGCAGGGGAAGGTAAGGTATGTAGTAAATGTGAAGAGTACCTCCCCCTGTCCTCATTCTCTATGACATCAGGGGGTAACTACCTTCGGCCTGAGTGTAAGAAGTGCAACAGATACTTGCACAATGTAAGACAGGTGTTACGTAAAGAGCATGGTATGCCCACTGTGGGCTACATCTGCCCTATATGTAATCAGGATGAGGATCAAGTTAAGGGCAAAGGGAATACCAAGAATGGGTCATGGGTATTAGATCACTGCCACGAAACAGAGACTTTTAGAGGCTGGCTCTGCCACAAATGCAACAGGGCATTGGGCGGCTTCGATGATTGTGTTGAGATTTTAAATCGTGCAATAGCATATCTTGAGGTGGGCAAATGAAAGTAGAACTGATAGACTCGATGGGGACGGACCTCTCCGTAGTGAACGCGGCCAGGGTCAGCTTCAACAAAGAGTCCTCATATAAACTGACGGAGATGGGGGCACACGTAGAAGAGAAGGATATAAAGCTACTTAAATACTTAGCTGACCACGATCACTTCACACCCTTTACTCATGCCACTGTTACGATGCGTGAGAAGGTTCCATTGTTCGTGGCTAGGCAGCGGTTCAAGCATACTATTGGTTTCTCGTACAACGAAGTAAGCCGTAGGTATGTGGATGAAGATCCAGAGTTCTACAAGCCGGACGAGTGGCGCGGCAAAGCAGAGGATAAGAAGCAGGGGTCATCTGATGTAGTTATAGATATCAATCCTGCTACTGCCAGCGGAAACGAGGCCATGGTAGATGACTATGATCACGCTATTAACAGATGTATGTGGGTGTACAAACAGATGCTACGAAAGGGCGTATGTCCAGAGCAAGCTAGGATGGTACTGCCCCAGTCCATGTACACAGAGTACTACGTTACTGGATCTCTATACGCATGGGCTAGAGCGTACAATCTACGGTCCCAGCCTGACGCGCAGCAAGAGGTGAGAGAGTTGGCGAAGCAGTGGGATATTATAATGATACCTCTCTTCCCTGAATGTTGGATGGCACTGACTGCGCCATGGTAGTAAAGGAGATAAGTGTGATGGATATTATTCTATATGGCGTAGTGCCCTTAGTTATATTTGCTGCTGGCTATGCCGTAGGTTTCTTTATAGGAAAGTTAAAATACAATCCCAACATACCCGCACCTAACTATCTAGGCGGTCATCCCAACGAGGAGACTTGACATGACTGAAGCCACCGAGTATCTGGAGAAAGAAAACCCAATTATGAATATGTCTATTGATACCTTATCCTATGTGCTTAAACTACGAAAGAGGATGGATGATCTGGAAAGTATGTTGCAGCACATGGACGCTGGTAATCATTCGTCTGCAAAGCTGAACCTGCCTATGGGTAGGCGGGAAGATCCAGGTAACTGGGTAGAGGTCTGGGTGCCAGCTAAAGTGCAGCGGGAATTAGCCTTGGCTGAGATGCTCAAGATTAAAACAGAGATGCTACTGAGCACCGTGTCCGCACCCAGTGATGCAGACGTGTAACGGAGAAGAAATATGCAAATATCAGAGCTAATGATTATCAATAGTGATTGGGGATATTATGTAGGGAATATTTTTACTGATAATGGAAATAGTGGTCCTTATTCTAGATCATCTGAGTACTTCCCAACTTATATAGAAGCAGAAGAGTACCTACAAGAATGCGGCGACAACCTAGCAGATACTGGTGAACAGTACCGATTTACGACGAAGATTGAAGCATGATAACCTACTTAGTAACAGCAATGATGTCGCTAGGCTCTCCAGCACAGATCACAGAGATAACCAGTGTTAGAGTGCCGAATATAGAAATCTGCCATACGATGGTGGACGGATACGTTACAGAAGCGCTGAAGGTTAGTAGTAGAATTACTCGCACTTATCTTTGCGTAGATAAGGATGAGTCATATAGAGGAGGAAATAGTTATGTTACCGAGCAGGAATAGAGACATCGTTCTAATAACGGCCATGGTCCTATTGGTGTTTGCGCTTATAGCGTGGTTCTCAGCCCCGGCTCAGGCCCAACTTGCATCGGGGTGTGCAGATGTTAAGGCCGGGTCAGCCAAGTTAAAGCAAAGTTATGGAGAAACCCCTGTCTTTAGGGGAGTGTCTAAATCCGGCTATATGGTTATTGTATTTCTGAATGCAGATACTGGGACGTGGACTGCTGGCAAGATCGTGCCACAAAACATAAAGATTATGTGCCCTATAGATGCAGGAGAAGGGGGCTCTGTCCGTATTGGCCCAAGCATTCAAAAGGATAAGAAGAGAGTGGAACAGAAATGGTGAGTGCGAACATGATTTCTCGTGTCTATCACCACGTAGGCCACGATAATTATTTAGAGGTAGACTACAAGGAGGGTGGATGGCTTCACTCTAGGATCATGCACTCGAAAGATTACAATAGGCCTAGTGGCTTTACCCCCGTGTACAAGGATGTGTATATCTTTCGAGAGGAAGATCTGCCTGACGTAATAAAGACTGCCCAGTCAGGGGATCATGGGCTATGGGGATCGGATGAGGATTATTAAATGACATATAAAACAATTGTATATAAGCCTAACGGTATATGTATCAGCAACGCCTTCCCTCTTTTACGGAATGCTAAGAAGTACGCTAGGCAGACGAGTGATCCTGGGGACAGGGTGAAGATAGAAGAGCATTGGGAGGATGAGCAGAATACCCTGTACGAATATGAAGTAGAGGATTGGAATGCCTGACGTATCCTTCAAGTTTTATTTCGTGAACATGCCAGAGTTTGAGTGCCTCCTATACTTTGTATTTAAATTCTGAGCCGCCTCACGGAGGGATTAGCAGCCTGTATATAGTCTCTTCAAAGCTGCTCATGAAAGGAACATCATACGTTCATCCTTTCTTCTTCTAATAAGCCCTTTTAATTTTCTTCCTCCCGCAAATACCCATCGTGGAAATTCGTTAGCCGCCTCTTCATATGCCCCCCTATTTAGTCTGCGCCTGAGTGTGCTACTCTGAAGCGCCCCTGATCCCAGATTAAATACAAATGAACAGAGGGAATCAAACTGCCCATCGGACAAGGGGACTTTGATCAGGCGTAGTACAGCCTTCTCAGATTTACCCACGTCCCTACGTAGCAGTTGGTTCCCTTGTTCTTTACTTACATCTGGGTGGGCTGCATCCACTCTGGTCCCGTATATGCCCCATATAGCTCCATACGCCACTGTCCAGTAGCCAGCGGGACACTTATATGGGGCGCTGCTAAACCCTTCGTAATGCTTTATGAGGTCTAGCCCTTCGGCAGTCATGGATCTCATGCTGCTATTACTTCTTCATCTTTTTCTTCTTCTTCTTAAGTTCCTTCATCTTCTTTGCAGCGGCGCTCTTTCCTTTGTCCGTGTACGGATACTTCTTACCGGCGACCATCGGCATTTCTATTCTCCTTCTTTAGTAGGGGCGTCATCGCCAATTAAATGGCATTCACATCGGCACACATCAGGATCGCACCCTGTCTCCTGACAGCTATCGCATGGGTTGGTCATGAGCATACCTGTGACATCGAATTTAGAAGTCATACTACGGCACCTCCCTTATTCCATTTTACCTTATTTGCCCAGTAGGCGGCGGACATTTTGCCCTTCTTAATATTCTTGCCGTGCCTAGCCTTGAAGCTCTTGCGCTTTGCCTTCATCTTAGCCGACTCGCCCTCCTTAGGTTTACCAGCAGTAGAGGCTCCCTGCTCACCGAAGCGGATCATCTTAACTTTATCCCCCTCTTTAGCTAAGACCACATGACTTTTAGTGGAATGGCCGGAGGTTCTCTTGGGCTTGTTATACCCCGAAAAGTTCTCTCCTCTGTACGTTACTGCCATGATACCCCTCTATATGCTTACGTTAAATGATTCGCCGCAACCACACTGGCTAGATACCAGAGGGTTCTCGACCTTTAAATACGTACCACCTAGCTCTTTAATATAATCCACTTTACTTCCTAGCGTATACATGATCGACATACCATCAATGATTAACGACTTGCCTTCCCCCAGATCCACCACCTCGTCCTCTTTAAGAGGGCCGTCTGAGAAGTCCCATATGTAAGAGAACCCGGAGCAGCCCCCACCCTTAACACCAAAGGCGACGTAGTCACGAGAGTTGTCGGTTGCTATACCTCTAAGGTATTCCTTGGCGGGCTCAGTTATATCTAACATCTACGAAGAACTCCTTGATCTCTGGAGCGCCCTAGAACCAAACCAGAACGCGATTATGGCTGAGAAGATTCCCTGTGTTTCCAGGTCCCACAAAGAGATGACAGCGACTTCCCAGTCAGTCCCGTTAGCGTGTATCATAGAGTACAGGGCGACGCCCTTAATGGTAGCAAATAGTAAGAAGAATAGATAGGTCAGCACAGGGCGGACGGATGATCGTAGCGCCCCAATGAATCCAGTACTGGCCATGGACTGGTCATGTTTGTACAGAGCCTTAGACTCAGAGATGTCTGCTTCTATGTTGAGGGCTTCGATCTTTTGGCCGTGTAAGACTTTAGCTTGTTCTACCTGCCGGTCCATGACTTGCAGTTCATGCTTACGATCCTGCCAGTCCTGTACCATGTCGAATACTTTAGGGAGGGCAGATCCGGCAAAGCCGATAAGTGAACCTAGTATAGTGATCATTCTTTCGGCTCCTCTATAATCTTTTCAATCTTCAGGAATTTAATTCTTTCATTCGGGACGTACCTCCATACGTGCCCTCGTCCGTTGAGTATGGAAAACACAGTCTCGTACACGCCGATCTTAACTATGACAGCCCTGTCTCCATCTATTATGCAGCGGTCGCCCTCATTGAAGGAAGGGTCCATCTTGAACTTGAGGCCATTCATTAGATTGAACAGCCAGTCCTTTACCCACAAACCTATGAACAGGCTTATCAGAAGGGCAATCATAGGTGTAAAGTAAGCTGTAAAATCTAGAGATAGGTTATCAATGGCGTCCATTAATTATCTCTCATTTCGCCACCGGTCCAGGTCGGCAGCGGCAGGACTCAATTCGGAAGTTTCTTTGTCTACTATCTGATCAAACCGGGTAGTACCCGCCTCCTTGTACCATTTATTTATGAGATCCATATGGTTTTTCTTCAAGTAATCGTCCGCCACTTTCCGAGATTCCGCCTGTATTCCTGATATTACCTCTTGAACAGCTTTGACGGCAGTCCCTGACTTTCCCTTTTCTGCCTTTATTAATAGCTCCCTAAACTCTGGTGTTTTATTAAGAGCTATTAACCTATTCCTGTAGTGGTGGCCCTGATACTGAGATCTCAAATCGTACAGAGCAGGGTTTAATTCCTTAGGTGATGCTGACGGAATGGGGCTGAACTTCTTAGATACCCTAATGGCCCTGACCCTGTACTTCTGCTCTACATACACCATAGCCTGTTCTTCTAGGGTCAGGGGGGAAGATCCAGGGCGAGATATAGTCCCCGCCGCATTTAATAACCTACCCGCGAGATCCTCTTTATCGTAGGGCATTTCATCCCTGCTGATAATCTGCCCGAATGAGTTTCGTTTTGGCATGAATGCGTCCATACCAAGATCCTTTCTAGCACCGGGGATTTTAGAGGTCGCCTTATATATGAATCTTCGTACCCAGTCCGCTTCGGCGTATAGCTCTCGTATGTTGTGGTCGTAGAAGTACGATGCCCCCTCCTTCTCGTCGTGGAAAGCCTCCGCTACTCTGCTGACTATATTAGGGACCAGCCCCCCTACAACACTGCCCCCCACATTCGTAGCAACCGTTCCTACTGTGCCTAAAAGGTCGAACTCAGTCTCTCTATCCCTAGGATTCATGAAAGTCTGTGCAACTTCTCCTAGAGATTTAAGGTACGATTTATCTACAATCATCTGTGGAATGCTGCCCGCCAACCCATTCATTATGTGGTATAGCCGAGAACCCGCATTGTTCTTATCTTCTGGGGACATCTTCGCCTCTGCCAGCGTACCCGCTAAGTGCTGCATGTCTGCGCCCAGGGCCGCTATCTGTGAGAAGGGGTCCAGCCTACTGATAGGATAGTACTCGTACTTAGTCTTCCCATTCTTATCTTTCGTACCTATCCTTATAGAGTAGGGCTTCCACCCTAACTCCTTCTCCATCTTATTACGTTGAGCCCAATCGGAAGGGCCCGCACCGGTTATATATCCTGCTGACGCAGCGTAGTACGCACCCGCTAGGTACGACATCCCTACGACCTGCTTATTATACATCTTCTCTATCTCTATAGAGGCGTCGTTTAGTTGCCGCCGAACGGATACAGAGGGATTCTTGATGCCGGATAGCTTCTTAATTGTTGCTCTGGCCTTCGTAACTTCTGGTGCCATATACCCTAGAGGAGTTCGATCTAAGCTATACGCTATTAGATTTATAGGGGTTCGTACAAATGGCATAAGCATAGTGCCTACTGGGACCACGCCTCGGCCCAGTTTTTCGTTAAGGAGTTTCCTAACCTTTTCCCCCGCCTTTGTGACAAGCCCTTCCTGTTGAAAAGTCATCTGTAAAAATTCATCACGGGCATACTTATCCATGCTCGCGGTAGGATTGGCTACCAGATGCTCTACGTACTCAGCCGCCGTAAAGGTGTTGGGGTTACCTCCATCGCCATCCCCAGGTAGAGTAAACATATCTTTATTGAAGGTTGCCTTCTTACCATCTGGCATTACGACTGCGTTGTCTTTATTCTTACTGGCCCTATATTTCAATGACCGTAGTTCCCTATACGCAGATTCATACAGGGCGGCATTGTCGGCCAATGACTTAAATGCGGTATCGAAGGCCCCCATGGTAGTAGTAGGCAGTCTCAGAAAACGGCCCAGGACGGGCACGGTGATGGCCTTCCCTCGGGTGGCTTCGGTCATCTCATACTTAGAGTACCTAGCTTCTGTCGGCATCTCGTGCTTAAATGCCTGTCCAAATAACCTAACAGCCTTGCCAAAAGCAGATACGGAGGCTCCGTGCTGGTCTATGATAGAATCCTTAGTACGCGAATACAGCTTATCCCATCCCTCCTCTCTCACTACTTCTTCTACTGTCTTACCCTTACCATACTTGCCAGCAGATACGTCAAGAATTAATTTATCCATGACTACAGGGTTATCTTTTCCCCCCATTAGCGCGACACGGGATAGCCCCCCTGCCTGGGACTGGCCATACGTCATGCCTTTTACACGAGCCCACACATCCCCAAATAACATTACGGAGCCGGGATCTATGTCTTTACCCATAAGTTTAGCGCCAGCTAGTTTGAAGGTTCCGCGAGTGGCCCCCACGGTCCCCTCTAGAAATGTCCTCAGGATCTGTATACCAGCATTGCCCGCTATATTTACAAGCTGTGTGTCTGGGGCGGATAGTATGGAGTTGTACCAGTACTCCCCCATTGCGCCCTTTGCTTTTTCTAGGATGCTTTTAGCATTCTTGTCGCCAAATAGGGCTTTCTGACGGTCCTTCCCGGAGGCGTTAGCGCTCAGATTATCGGCCCTATTGCTTATGCCCGTTATGACATCGTCAAGATCCGTACCTAAGCTGCCAATCATATCATTAATAAAGGTAGGCTTGAGGCCGTTACCTGCGTTGATGTTAAAGGACTGGAGCAATCTGCCCGCCTCACCGGCAATGTTATTTACTGTATCCTGTACGTTTTGATAGATAAGAAGCTGTTGCATAAATGCAGCTTTAGAGGCCTGATACTTCTGCATATCCTCTGCACTGGCTTTTGCAAACTCACCGGGCTTCAGTTTTTTAGTCTCTGAGGCCAGCGCAAATACTAAGTCATTAGTGTTCATAAGGAGCTGACGCGCAGCGTAGGCGTAGGAGGTGAGGCCCTGTAGCCCCGACCCTATTACTAGTTCCCCTTTTCCGTCAGGGTTCTTACTTAATTTAAGGAACCCCTGGGACTGCGTAAGGGCAGCATTCATAGCGTCTATGTTATCGTGCCCTAGTAGTGCAGCAGCATCTTCCTGGGTCTGCTTATTGGTTATTACTTCTTGCCACTTGTTTCCATGCATCTTCTCTAAGGCATAGCCAGTTTCATTAATTAAATTGTATGTCTCTAATCTACTGGATGCAAGATGCTCCGTATTTAAAGACCCTACGTATTTCTTAACGTAGGAGTCGTCGTACCCCAGCGCCTTTAGCTTCGTAACAACGACAGTATTTACGTGGGCTGTGCCTTGTACGGTGTTAACATCCACCTTCCCGTCTAGCTGCATCTGATTTATGTCTTCTTTAGTGATCGTAGGAACGTCCTTGTCTATTGACGGCTTACTACGAACGCCCGCTATAAGCCCTTTAGCCCCCAGTAGAGCCACATCAAAGGCGGCGCCCAGTCCCAGCCCCTCTACGAACATCTTAGACCTTGCTTCAAATTCCGTATCGTCGGGGTCTTGTGCCACTAGGGCCGCTATATCAGATACGACGCCCATCTCGGCCTTTTTAAGGGCATCTGAGATTCGGGGATCTGTAGTGTCGAAGGCATACTGTTCCGCCGCCCCCGCAACCAGAGAAGATTTAATTATGGATGCTGTCTTTGGGGCCTTAGTACCAAAGTTAATTAGATTACCGGTTAAGTTGGCGACCGTAGTACCCTTGAATATGCCAAATGCCCTATTTACATTAAGAAGCATCCTGCCAACAGAAATGCTCAGACCCACAGTACCTGCCCCAGGAACCAGTCCCGGTACAAACTGCCCTATTCCAGATGCTATGTTGCCCCCTATTGTAGTGGGCTTATCGAACGTGTTTACGGATTCTTCTACGTCGAAGAGTTCCCTACCAGTTGCCCACTCTGCAATCCCCTCTGCCCCCTCACGAATAGTGTCGTATGTTTGAAGACCCCCTTCTACAACTCCGTAGGAAAGCCCCGTCCCAATGTCACCTAGGTATTCCCTAAAGGTGGGATCTTCGGGGAATTTCTTAGGCTCAGGGTTTCTTGCCCTCTCGTCCACTATCTCTTGTGCAGACATAGGAGTATACGTACTTTGGAAGGGAATACTTTCATCGACTATTGTGCCTTCTTCTGCTGCGCTTCCAGAAGATACGAAGTTGCTTTCATCAATTACTATGCCCTCTCCATCACCGCCGTCACTTCCAGAAGATACGAAGTTGCTTTCGTCAATTACTATGCCGCCGCCCTCTCCATATTGCTCTGTTAAGCTCATTGCCCGGCGCCAGGAACTAGCGGCGGGGCACCTACACCAAAGTTTTGCGCCGCGTCGAAGCCGACCTTCTTACCTGGGGTATTTAATTTACGTAGAGAATCCATGAACTTGCTTTTGTACGTCTGTAGGATAATCCTGGGTGTAAGGTTCATTCTGTCCCCGCCCCCTAAAGGTTGAAATGTATAAGGGGTACTTTTGTCTTTCATTAGAAAAGGCTTATCTAAATACTTCTCTGTAATAGTGCCCCTGCTTTGTCTAATTAAGAAGTCAAATTGTGCTTGCTCACTTGCCGCTAGGCCTTGCTTAGTCCCTAGGAGACGGGAGAAATTATCAAGCATTGACTTGATTTGTGGGGACTTTTGTATTCCTCTATATACGTCAACTCCTTTGACTGTTTTCCCCCCCTTATAAGTCAGATCCTGAACAGCCAATGTATTAGGAACCTGCTCGTTTGCGCTTGCCAAACTCATGGCTACACTTTGGCTAGGGTCTGATGGTTTCCTAAAATTGACGGCGCCACCTCTTGATGTGACTGTTCTAGGAGTGTACCCTGCCCCTCCGTACCTTTCAATTTCCTCTGGGGAGAACCGTGCGCTCAATCCAGCTCTACTCCTCCGTATAACTCCTTCTGCGGTCAGGCCCCCGCCCAACATCTTGCGTATGGTGTCCTCTGCCATAGTATCTTCATCTTCATCTTTTTTGTCAGCTTCTTTACTAGTAGCGTCAGTCCTAAACCCCTTGAGGAGAGTGGGCAAGGATTTCTGATCTTTTCTCCTCACGTAGGGATTGAAGTCTTCACCTAAATTAAATTTCTTTGCTATAGGCCTATACCATTCCGCGGTATTTAATGTGTCGGCTTCTGCCTGGGCTAGGATTGCTTTCGCGTAAGCGGGGCTGGCAAGAGTTTCCCTTAAAGTGCCAGGGTCAAGTCCCGGCAGCGCCTGAAGAATATCATTGCCGTCTTGAATGTACTTCATCTTCAGCTTATTGTCAGCGGTTTTACCCGCTTTGATACGAGTCTTTAAGTCTTTAGTTGTGGACAATATATCGGCGCGGTCCTGCTTTGCCTTCTCCGCAATATTAGTAGCGACGGTGTCACCAAAGCTCAGTAGGAACCCTTCTCCAAATTCCATCAAACCCTTTTTGAAACTAGCCATATCCTATACGTCCTCTAGTAGAAGTTCCTCGTCGGCGCCCGCTAATGGGGGCATCACTTCTCCCGTATCCATTACTTCTTCCGCCATCATCATGTCTTCTTCCGGGGGAGGGGCCATCATGCCCATTGGAGGAGGCACGGACTCTTCCCCTTCTTCTGCCATCATATCATCGGGAGGAGCCTGACCGGCAAGTTCCTCCATAGCGGCATCAATTTGTGTCTCTTCATTACGCCCAATTGATGGATCAGATAATACAGGCTGCACTTCCGCCTCTTGTGCAATCAGCATCAACAATTCCATGACGGGTTCTTTGGAGATGATGGCCACTTGTGGCGTGATCTGCCCCATCATAAAGGAGTTCATCAGGAGGCCATCCGCAATGGTGTTAACTGGTATTTCCATCTCCAGCAACTTCACTACGTTCATAAGATTCTCCTCGTCATTGAGGAGCTTATTTACGGTGAACTCATAAAACTCATCTGGATCTGGAAAATCAGGAGGGTTCTCCCACGGATATGATCCCATATCTTTATCCCCTGCTAATGACTGACCAGGGATGGGCCCCTCAAATTGACTGCGCATTGATTCGTCTACGTCTGACATGACCATGTTAGGCCCTCCTAATGGGGTTTGAACCTGTATTCATTATTGACGCTATCGCTTCTCTCCAGACTGCGCCGGTGCTTGTTGCTGCCTGAGACATAGGCGTAACACCAGATACCATGGGCCTACGTGTGTTAGACTTACGGTTTTCTGGGGAGTATTCTTGGGGTCTTTTATTCAAGGGATTCTGTCTGCTACTACCGAAAAATGCAGCCGTGTTTACGTGCTGAACTTTATCTCCGAACCTATCTGTATGCGACATAGTCTCCCCCTCAAATAATGATTAGTTATACCACATAATGACACATTTGTCAAGTGGTTTGTTTCCTATCCAGGAAAAAAGCTCGTAGGCAGTAGTGCTTTAACACCAGAAGCAATCAAACTGCCTCCGCCCTCCGTACCCGCAAAGTTCCCAAAGATTTTCCCTAAGATTCCGCCAGCCGCACCTAAGAAACTTCCGCCACCTCCGCCACCGCTTGCCTTAGAGGCAGCTTCAGCTTGCAGGGTAGCTATTGCTAGGTTGTTAGCCCTCTGAGAGGCATTCTGGGAGTTATTAAATGTGAAGTCTGCCTGATCACGCATAATCTGTAATGAATTATTAAGGGCATTATTAGATCTATTAAGGATATTAGTAGCATTGAACTGATTCTGCGCGTTGATCGCCGCCGTATTTGCCGTATTTACCTGCCTGAACCACTGCGTGTTAGCCTGTTTAATTGCAGTGTAGTTCGTAGCATTGAACTGCTGGGCATTTATGTTTTGAGTAGCACGGAACTGCTCAAGGGAATTTGCTTGCCCGGCATTGAATTGAGATATGGCCGTCTTCTGGGCTGCGTTAGAACTTAGAACAGACTGCTGTAGTCCTACGAAGAACTGCTGGGTCTGATTATCCGATGCGGCATTAATGCGCCGCGCAGCATTCGCCTCTGATTGGTCCGTAAACAGAGCTTGCACCCGATTTCCCGTATTAAACAGAGCGGCCTGTTGAGTATTGTCCGAATCTTTAATGTCCGTGGTCAGCAGGTTAGCTGCGTTCTGTACCTGAGCCTGTTGCCTGTTGTTTAAATTGAGCCGCTGAAATTCCGCATTGATGTTAGCATCAGCCTGTGCTATAGGAATTAGAGTACCCATTAATGAAGACGTAATGACGCCAGCCGTTATACTAGAAGCGCCCAGTCCTCTACCCGCCATCACCGCCTTCGCCGCCGCTACTGGGCCTTCTGCCCACGGAGGGATGACGCCCCCGTCAAAGTCACTCGTCAGGCGGGTTAGCTGACCCCGCACAGTAGACATATCGCCCGCTTCTTCTTCTTGGGCAGTGATCATTTGTATCTGATCATTTATGAGAGTAGCGTTCGCCCTCTGTTCAGATATAGCATCGAACTGTTGTTTGGCCTCGAACTGGGCCGCTGCCCTTTCCCCCACAGTCTGTGCGCTCGTGGCCGCTGCCCCCGTCTGTTGTACGAGTGGGAGGGTGTTTATATACTGCCCGGCGTCTGTCGCGTCTTGTACGGTTCCAGGAGCATTCGGATCAATTAAAGAAGTATCTATCACGGTCCCTTCTGGCATGTCTGATGTTGGGGAGGTGAGAATGTCTTCTAGGCGTCCAGATGCACTCTTGTAACCGTACTGATCTACTAGACCTCGTCGTCCTTTATCCTCTTCCACAAAGTTACGGACCATAGCATCGGATATGTCTCCCGTAAATCCCCTGGCTCTGGCGGTTCTGCGAAAACCTAGCTGGCCCGCATTGACATCAGTATTCACCCCAGGAACGCCTATACGAGGATCAGATATTTCTCCACCTAGCATGTCTGGATTGAGGTTGTAAAATTGCTGGCCCGTAGTAGCATCAGTCTGTAGTATAGGTGCGCCCGTCTCTGGGTCAGAAGCTAAGAATTGACCGTCTACAACTCCCGGAGCGACCCCTTCAGGAACAATGTCAGGAACCTCAGGAGTTTCTTCTTTCCCCCCAGGGGTCCCTTCCGCAATTTCATCTGGCGTGGGGGGCCTGAACTGCCCGTTAGGGCCGAGCCCCTCGTCAAATACTTGTAGTTTAGGTGCCATGTCTGTTTCCCTCTACTGTCTCATCAACCCAGCCTGTGGAAGTAGACGTGGATCTACTGATACAGGCCCTAGGGGGCTCAATGGCTGCTGCTGTACAGGAACAGGCTGTTGCTGGAAGTTCTGCGCTGTCTGGGCAAACTGAGCCGCCTGTTGAGGCATACCTCCAGGCACAGCCCCTGCCCCTAGTAATGCCGCCCCTTGCGGCGTGGATAACATCTGCTGACGGGCAGCGGCCATCTGTTCAGCAGCGCGATTAGCTTGAATACCCACGTCGCCAACCTGCCTCTGTATCTGCTCGCGTCCCGACAAACCAGCAGCCTGTATGTCGCCGCGCTGAACATCGGCACCTCTCTGATATGCTTCCATAGCGCGTTGAAAACCTGCTATATCAGCCCCTACTCCACTAATGTCTCTACCTAAAGTTCCCTGTAGCTGCTGCTGACCCGCCATTAAACCTGTCTGCCCTGCGTACAGACCCGTGGCCGGTGCCTGATCTGTAGCAGCCTGACCCACTGTTTGTTGCAGACCTGTTACGCCAGCTTGTACTCCTCCTACCTGCTGCCCCACTTGTCCCACTTGTTGGCCTACCTGCCCTACAGTACCGGCCAGTTCAGCCTGACCAGCACCTAGGTTTTGGACCCCTAGCCCTAGAGCCTCCTGGCCTTGGCCCAAATATTCTTGACCTCCCACTAGGCCCTGCTGACCTTGATAGAGAGACTCTTGACCTTGCCCCAGCCCCTGCTGGCCCGTCATCAGATCGCCTTGACCTGTCATCAGATTGCCTTGACCTGTCATCAGATTGCCTTGACCTGTCTGGAGAGGGGCCATAATTCCGCTAATCTGGGAGTAATCTATTTGTGGGGAAACCACAGTTGGGGGTGCAGAGACAGGGGCGGACTGTGTCTGAGGAACACTGCTTCTACCCGCTTGGAAATTGACGAACCTGTTTTCGCCCCAGTTTCCACCAAAACCTGCATCTAAACCCGCCTGACGTGCATTCATTGCACCGGGGTCGGCACGTAGCGCTGCCTCTGTTGTAAAGCCGCCGCCTAAAAGTCGTGGATCGATTGCCATCCTATCTACCTCTTTCTAATACTTTATCTATCTTATCTTCTACTCTATGTAGACCATCAATCACATTCTTCATGTCTTCTCGTAACTCTTCTCTAGTAGCGTACTCTTCTCTGGTACGATTTATCAGTATCTGAAGTCGCTTTACTTCACTCAGCAAACTTCTAAAACTCCATAATGCTGGTGCAATTACCAGAGTTAAAACTACATTCCAAAAGATTACCGGATCTATGTCCATACTCACTTACCTACTTTGCTATTCCAGAGGTCAAACAATGTTCTAACCTTCTCTTTAATTATCTGTATATCCCCGTGCATCTTAGCTAGTACAATTACTAGACCAACAACGCCAATGAATATAGGCCATGTAGTTGATATAGCATCTAATACAGCCATCGCGGCACCTTACAGCCTAGGAAATAGCTAGAAGAGTAGTCACAGACAGCATCGCTCCTGTGAGAAACTCAACGAATGCAAACGCAGGTACTTTATCTTTACTGTAATACATTTGATGTTCCAACACCCAAAGCATAGGAGTCGCTAGAGCTAGGGCTACACATGGTAAAGCAAACCAGGGGTTAACGAAATAGAAACAAATAGCAGGTACTAAGAACTGTGCAAAGCGCATGTACAAACCAGCTAGGTCACGAGTAAATGAAGACTTACGTTCCCATAGCAGATCACGTAGCTTATGTCCGGTTTCGTTATCTGGGTTATCATTCCTTCCCAGATCCATCTGCCTACCCCAGCCATCAGCTTGTGCGCCAAAGAGTGTAACAAAGCCTAACGCCATCGGTAACCATACCTGCCATGTAGTTGGCACGGAAGTGAATACAAAGGCTGCTGTCATAAACAAAGGTACAGCTAGAAGAGCCAGCCATCGAGTCTTACCTAGCCAACCCCATGACTGTTGTTTGAATAGGCTACCGCCACGGTAAGCCCATGCCCAGATTAGGTTTAGTGATAAGATGGTTGTTAGC
>Ga0209337_1000619_pt1 | contig 28740 bp, 41 predicted proteins | sample LinPmetageLP53_FD_184044 | JGI IMG/M metagenome (GOLD analysis project Ga0209337, IMG submission 184044) | Marine viral communities from the Pacific Ocean - LP-53 (SPAdes) (version 2) | ecosystem: Environmental > Aquatic > Marine > Oceanic | place: Pacific Ocean | collected 2010-02-08 | reverse complement strand
ACCCCTCACTCATTTGCTCTATCCAATAAGGACACTCTTTTAAAAATTGTCTTGTATGATTAAATAAATTTTCACTTGATAATAACCATGCACAGCCATAACCTTTTTCTGCACTTGGCGTTGACCCAAACATACCAATAACACCTTCTTCTTTAGTGCCAATAATAGAATAAGTTTTATGACCTTCGATTGTAAAGGGAACGATTAAGGCTTCTAATGGTGAAACATTATCGGAAGCTCTAATTTCTGCTCTATCTCCTTTTCTAATTTTAGGAGCTAACTCTAGTACATCTGCTAACTTAGCAATGCGTACATATTTTTCTTTCATTACATTCTCCTTGAGCGTCTATGATAGTAACCCTCGACTTCTGCACTTGCTATAAACATAGGTAAGTGAGAATCACTTTTAATATTAAGAGTAAAATCTGTGTTACGGCATTGAACAGGTACTCTCAATGTGCCTGAACTAATTGCAGGTGTACCTACTGTACTTCCTGCTGTACCAATTATATAACCATTCATAAATGTTGTATTTGTATCTCTATTTTCAGGAGATACTTCTACTTGAAAATATCCTGAGTTTTCAAAATCAAAATTTATTGTTCGTATTTGATAACGACCTGACGTAATAGCCATAAGTCCTCTACCTGTATCTTCTCGAATATATTGAGGTGATAAAGTATATAAAGACTCATACGGAACACCTATGTAAACATTTGTATGATTACCAATCAGTGTGTAGTTAGAACCACTAACATACGTTAACGCATAGTTAGAACCGTTAGTAGCATCAACTGCCATAAGTCCTGTCTTAGCACCATACGGTGATGTTACTGTAGTTAAGCCTGTAACTGTACTATATGTTCCAGTAACTTTTTTTCGTAAATCTAAATGAACATTAAAACCAATAGTTGTGTCTTCTAAGTTTCTTAAATCTATTTTAAATAATTTTGTATCTTGTCCTTCAGCAGTAAATAAATAAACAAAACTATCGCTAGTCATACCACCTAATATTTTTACTCCATTAAATGTCCACTTAGACCATGCTGTTTGTACCTTCTCACCTTTATCAAAGAAATATTTATAAAGATATATTGTGTTAGCATTTGTTGGAGTAACAGCAGAACCTACAGAAGCAGGAGCTACTGCACCGTCTGCCGTATCTGATACTAAAAATAATAAAGTATCTTCAATCGTATTACTTATAATTTGATATGGATTAGCAGGAATTAAACTTTGTACTGCCACACTAATATCTAAACCATCATTTGTTAAAGTATCATCATCAGCATAGTATTCTCTTACTGCTGTATTATTATTTCTTGATTGACAAAAATATGCAAATTTACCTGCCGCTACAGGAGTTACACTGTCATCATGCTCAAACACTGAGACTTCATTTAGTATAGCTGACGTAGGTGTTATTGTATCACCACCTGAGTCTAATTTATATTGAGCTGTATCAGAAAATAATAATAAAGTTTCATTAAATGCTACAGAGTTTTTAAGAGTATTAACTTGTGTACCTGACGCCGCTATATCAATAGGGTCAGTGTCTAAAACTTGTGTAACTGTTGTAGCAAAGAAATTAAAGTAACTTGCATTTTCAGATAAAATTAAATTTTCACCTGATAAAATTCCTAAACGACTTTTATAAAATGTTAAATTTTGAATTGTTTTACCAACAAAAGAAGGGTCAGAGTTTGATAAAGAGTCTCCACATATTCTGTCAGTAAATTCTATTTTTTTAAATGTAAAAGTACCATTATTATTATTAACAAGTGCATGAGGCATTGTAGTGTCTGTTAATCCTATGCTTGTAGCAGGAGCAATACACTCATTCCAAATACCATTGCCTTTAAATTGCACAAAATAATCAGAAAGAGTATCTCCTTCATCACCTGTTACTTGTATAATAACATCATCTTTTCCGTAATAAGGTAGCTTTGTAAAATCTTGTATCTTATCTTTAATAGCATACATAGACGCATTACCTGCACCATCAGAAGTAGACACAGTATAGTTTGCGTTTCCGTCAGTAGGCTTACCATAGATAACAGAGTCATAAGACTCAAAAGTAAAGTAGTTACTAATACCAGAATAATTTGTTAAACCTTCAGTAGTAGATAACGTAGCTCCTGTATCAGTACGAACAGTTTTAAATCCTATTTGTGACGCACTCCCATTCCAGTGTGTACTTGAAGTACCTTTTAAAAGTATATCTGTAATTTTATTTGTATCTCTAAATTCACTGTCAGTAGTTGCATCATTACCACTAGGCATTTGAAATATAACTTCTATCTCATACGACATACTAGGGTGTTTAAGAGCAACTTTATATTCTCTACCGTAGTTAGATGTCTTAGCATAAATTAAGAACTCTTCTACTTTAGCCGCAGACGTTGTACTGTCTGCTGTTGGCACAATAGATTTATTAGCAATAAAAGTAAAGTCAGCTATGTTAACTAATTTAAAATCTTCTTTTGGATTAGTTGAGTTAAGATAAGTATTTCCATTTGGAAAAGAAACTGTTTTTTCATTACCTGCTAAATCATATACCTTTACACCGTTGTCATAAAAAGCACATAAGTATTGATTACTTTCATCACGCTGTATGTTCCATAATTTTGCTGTGTTGGGGAATACATTTGAAGCATCAAGTGTTGCTATATATTCAAGAGGTGGACGCTTTGATAAACCATTTACAATATTGTTTTGTAGATTTACTTGTTCAGTTGCTTGATTAATTCCTCTTTGTGTTGGTGTTTGCTGAGATATACCATTAATAAAATTAGGAATACTCTGCGATACAACTGGCATTAGTATGTCCTTCTTGGAGGTCTGTTAATTATTGAATAAGTATTAGCGTCTCCTGAAAGTATATTTACATCAGCACTTCTTGTATCAGCTTGTTTAAAAGTATTGTGTGCCTCTTGTTCATCAGTACCTACTAATTTAGTTATTTCAGAGTCACCAATAAAACGAGAAGCAAATCTTCTAGCTGATTTTAATGTAATGTATTGTCTTGCGTATTCAGGGAGGTGTTCATATTGTTGCACTAGAACTACATCAAGTGTAGGTGCAGTAGTGAAAACGTCAGTGTGATTATCCATATCATATAAATAGCCATCACGGATAACAACATTCATATAACGGAAATCTGCTGAGGCGTCAGCTTGAACGCAGTTTGAGGGTAGTGGTATTTTATTATCAGTGTCTAAAGAAACTACATATTTATATTGTGTGTTAAAATTCCAACCTTGAGTTTGAACTGACATAGATGTTTCATCTAAAATATTTTTAGCGACTGATACATCTACATTCGTATTACCTGTAATTGTATTAACAGGAGCTTCACCTATTACTGATAACATAGTATTAACAGCTTGAAGCTCAGTAGTTGGAGTAATCTGTGTTGTCATAGTTTCCCTTAAAAAGAAGAAGGCGGAACTAAGTCCGCCCTCTAGTTAAGATTATGTAGTTAAAGAGGCTTACGCTTCTTTAATACCTACAGCCGCTTCAGGTCTTAGGACGCCATGTCCCATTGCGTATTTAGCAACCATTAATGTACCTTGACGTCTTATGTCATATTCCATTTCAGTTGATAAATCCATCAGCTTAACTGTACCTGCCGCACTAGGGTGACAAACTAATGCCACATAGTTAGCCAAGTTAACAGCTTGAGGATTTGAACCTCCTGCTGTAGCTGAACCTTGGTCTACGCCTGAGTTTACGTTTGAAGAAACAAAGTGAGGAGTTGGAATTAACTCAATTCCTGCTACTTTAATTACTTTACCTTCAGCCACACCACCATTAGCACCGCCACTGAAGTCAACATTGACTGCATTTGTAGCGTTAGCTAATTTGTAGTATTCTTCTAATCTTAGGAAACACTTTCTACCTTCTTTTGGAACGTAGTGTGAGTCTAGGTTAGAAGCGGCATCAAACAATGAGTCAATCATTGCGTTTGCCGCAGTAGCCGCAGTTGCAGAAGCGATACCTGTATTAGTTAATACTGTACCTGCGTCTCCGCCTGTTACGTTGGTAGCCGCCTGAGCCGCTTGACCGATTGTTTGTAAGATATGCTTATCTTTTTGGAAAGCCAAAGCTCTACCAATTTCTGTAGAGTAAGCACTTCTTACGTCCCAGTGGTTCTTAGCTTCTTCAATGTTGCTAAGGAATACTGAGCTTAATAGTAAGTCATTAATTGTAATGACTTTTTCGTTGTGGTTTACGTCACTTCCTGTGATTTCCGCACCTGCTGTGTGATAAGCCGCCGCTACTCTACCCATTACTGGGAAAGTTGCTGACTTACCGTTAGAGATAGAACGTACCATCTCTGCACCTGCTGTTACTGAAGCTCTTTCAAAAGAAGTTAATACTTCTCCTGCAAAAACTTTCAGAAATAAAGCGTCTTCACTACCAGAAGCATTGACTTTGCCCACCGATACTGGTGTTGCATTTGCCATTTTAGTCTCCTTTAGTTAAGGTTATTTAAGAAAGCCTTACATTGTTCAGTTTCATAATCAGAATTGTCCTCCGCAAAGGGTAAAGTTACTTAACTTAATTATGTTTGGCAGTTGCCACATATACCATGTCGCACAACTATATTTTACTGTTCGCTAGTTTTGCTTTTACATCTGCTTGATAAGCAGGGTCACTAGAATATCTAGCGTCATTCATTGCAGTTGTAACTTCAGCCCATGAACGATAACCTTGTTCACCAGTTGGTGACGCCTTACCTTGTACGAGACTAGGTTCAGTACCATTAACTTGTTCATATTTTGCTTTAAGTCCTTCTACTGCTAACTTAACAGTATCCATGTCTCTGCTATTAACGGCTGTGTTATATGCTTTCTTTTCGCCTTCAGACATATTACCTGCCGCCCATTCAGACATGTTCTTATAGGCTTCATCTCCACCTACAATACTTTTAACTTCGCTTTGTTGTTGTGTTGCAAGAGCTTGTTGCCCTTGTATAAAAGCGTCAACATAATCTTTTGGTATTCCTGCTTTTTCTAATGACTCATAAGAGCTATCATCTAGTTTACCATTTTCATTATATTGTGTTTGTAAATTACTCATATCTAAACCTGCGTTCTCAACAGCCTTTTCAGCTATCTCTAATGACTCTTCAGATTTAGTTTCTTCTTGCTTAGTTTCTTCTTTAGGAGCTTCTTCTTTTGGCTGTCCTAATTTTGTTTCCAATTCACCATAGGCTTTAGCCATATCTTCAGGTGAATTAAATTTTTCAGGTAACCATTCAGGTCTACCTGTTGTTTCTTCGACTGGTTTTTCAGCCGTAGTTTCTTCTTGTTTTATTTCTACTTGTTCTACCATTATTGAGTATCCTGTTTCGATAAGTTATTTGCAACTGGTGCAACAGCTTTCTCAGCCATGCCCATCATTTGTTGTTGTTGCATTTGTTCTTGTTGAGCTTGTTGCTCTGCCGCTATTTCCTCTTCTGTTTTCATTAAACCTTCTGTATCTATGCCTAGACCAGTAGCGATACGTTTAATTAAATCATTAGGATTTAAGGCACTTACTACTTGTGGATTTATTTGAGCTAAGTTTGCAATCTCAGCTACAAATTCTCTTAATTTTTGTAAATCATTCCCTCGTCCCAGTGCTTCTATGCCTGTTATAATTGTAGGCTTAACACTATTTTTAGGTAATGCAGGTATCTCTTTGTTTTGTTGCATACGTTTCATTAGTACAGAAACTAATGGAAGTTGAAACTCTTGAGATAATAAAGAATATATACCACCCATACTTGTTTCAAGTTGCTCCGCCATGTATCTAATTTCTTGTGCTGTTACACGCTCTGCATCTCTTTGTATTGATGTGTGTAATAAGAAAGCATAAGACATACGTTCTTCTATTTTTTGTATGGATTGCTGTACTACTTGTAAGTCATATTGTTTATCAGTTTGTAATACTGAGACATCATCTTTAGCACCAGTTATAATGTCACCATTTCTAGTCATAGCTAAATCTCTTTTACGAGTTACTGCATTAGGTCTAACCATAAATACAACTTTTGAACTAGCCGCCGCAGACTCTACAAGAGCTTGTGATAAACCTTCAAGTGATTTTAAATCTCCTAAAAATTCTTCAACATATCCTCTACCATAATCTTCGCTGTCTACTCTAACCATTCGTAGTGCTTGATACGCCATGTTATCAGAAACAATAGTCCCTATTGAGTCAGGTATTTTTATTCCTTTAACTTCCTGACAAATATAAAATTTCTTATCATCTAATTTATAAATATGAGTATATAAATCACACTCTTCATCTTCTTTATAATCAGAGTCTTTTGCAATTTCTTCACGCACAGCTTCATCTAAACTTAAAGGTGTAATACTTTCTTTAATTATAATTTCTAAAAGTGTTCCTGAATTATCTCTTCTACATACATATTGAGATAAAGGATACACACGCATTGTTCCATTCTTAGGTAAATATGTTAGAACATTACCACTTACAATAAGATGTTTTAATGCTTCAAATACACTTGTTCTAATTGCAAGTTGCTCAATCTTACTTGACACTTCTCTTTCAATACTAGCAAGAGATTTTTCAATTTCAGATTTTAATTCTTTTTGACTCTCCAATTCTTCTTTAGTTTTTCCACTTACGGATAATCTAAAGAAGGGAGAGTTGGGAGGAAGTAGTAAAAGGAGGAGTTTGGAAGCAAGGTTATTAACACCTCTTGCTCCTATTGATTGAAAGGGAGTATATAAATCTGACGAAGTTTTAAATGTATCATCAGGAATGAGAGCAGGTATAGTTATTTCAGAACATTCTCTTGCTCTATCTAAGTAATGTTGTCTATCGTGTTTTAATTTTTCGTAGCGTTCTTTTGCTGTATCTATCTTTATATTTTCCATTTATTATTGAATATTAAGACCAGAATTTGACGAAGCTGTAGCAGTGTTAGTACCAGAAGTTTGTAACATTGAAGTACCATCTTTTTTCTTTTTCTTTTTCTTCACATCTTCATCTAATTCATCTGCTGTTACCAATTCAGGAGCTAAGTCATCACCTATTGGTGAAGCGTTTACTACTGGATTTGGAGCAGGTTCAGGACGATTACCGCCGCCGCCACCCATACACATTATAGTTTCCTCATTTTATATTTTCCTTTAATTTATATTTAATCCTGAGTTAGAACCTTCAACACCACCTTGACCATAATTGTCTGTAACAACTTTTTTAGCTAAATCAGTAGTAGCAGTAGTAGTTTCTTCTTCAGGAATTTTAGGGTCAAATACATTACCGTTATTGTATTTAATATAAGGGTCAGGTCTAGCGTAACTTGGCGTTCTATTACTCATGCACATCAGTCCTCACTCCTCTTTTTTAAAACATTAACAAAACGCACTACGTCTCGTTGACCTGCTTTGAAATAAATTTCTTTAGCATTGTCTTCAATAGACGCAGATTGTTCAGGATATGTCTTATTTAATAGCTCTAGTAAGTCATCAACTGTCTTAGGAAGAGCTAAATCATTTAATGTATTCATGTATATCCTCTAAAAAGGGAACTTTATCCCCATAATGAGCCTGATACTGTACCTTTATTGTACTCAGTTGCTCTGTTTTCAAAGAAGTTTGCATGTTCTACGCCGTTAAGAACCCAGTCTAACCAACCTAAAGGATTATCTTTAACGCCATAGTTAGGTTTTAATGATAATTGTAACAGTCTTCTATCAGCAATGTACCTTATGTACTGCTTAACTTCTTCAGCTTTTAATCCTCGTATCCCACCCATTTGAAATGCAAGGTCAATAAATCTATCTTCTAAGTCAACCATGTCTCTGCATGTTTGATAGATAGACGCTTTAAATTCCTCAGTCCATATCTCAGGGTGTTCTTTGATAAGCTCTTTAAAAAGTTTTATCATAGACTCAACATGATGTGTCTCATCTCTAATAGACCATGTAACTATTTGAGACATACCTTTCATACGACCATAACGACTAAAGTTAAGGAGCATAACAAAGGAAGCAAACAACTGTAAGCCTTCACCAAACGCAGAGAAACAAGCCATCTCTCTAGCTAGTCCTGATACGCCTTCACCTTTATCTTCAAAAAGATAATTATGTTTATCAGACATTTCTTTATATTCTTGAAATGCTTTATACTCACTATCAGGTAAACCAATAGTATCATTAAGTAATGAATAAGAATGTGCGTGATTACATTCACTTGTTGCAATAGCTGATAACATCATTCTAATTTCAGGAGGTTTAAACTTAGGAATGTATTTGTCATTATAAGCCTGAGCTATGTCAACATCTCCTTGCGTAAAGAATTTTAATATTTGATTAATTAAATTTTTTTCTTCAGGAGTTAATCGCTCATTCCAATCCCTTACATCTTCATGCAATGGTACTTCACTAGGAAGCCAGTGCATTTTTTGTTGTAAGTCATAGGCTTCAAACGCCCACTCATAATCAAAAGGTTTATAGTGTACTCTCTCTTTAAATAAACTCATACTAACCACCCCCACCAATCAAATAATTCTAACGCTTCAATTAATATTATTATTGCTAACTCAACTGCCAAGACTGTGTGATAAACAGTCCATAAGACAGATTGTTTATTACCGTCCATTGATTTATATTCTTTCATTTTACTCCTACGCCTGACAAGCTAGACATTCATCTGCTTCTGGTATTACTGTTCGTTCTATTTTTTGTGAGACTAACTCTGCTCGTTTAATTGCTTCCGACCTACAATAGTAAAGAGTTTTTAATTTCTTTTTCCACGCTAACATGTGCATGTTATGTAAATCTTTTATGTCTACATCAGCAGGGACAAAAACATTTACTGACTGTGCTTGACATATATATTTCTGCCTGTCAGTTGCGTGTTCTATTATCCATTGTTGGTCTATTTCTATAGCAGTTTTAAAAGTATCTTTTTCATACTCTGTTAACTCATCTATATTAGATACCGAACCTCTGTTAGCTAATATCTTTTGCCAAGTTTTGTCATTATTAATTTCTTTCTTTTCTAATAATTTTTCTAAGAATTTATTTTTAACTAGAAAAGAACCTGACATAGTTTTTTGAACATACGCATTAGCTCTAAAAGGTTCTATTGATGGTGATGTTGTACCACATATAATTGAACTAGAAGCGTTAGGTGCTATCGCTAACAAGTGAGCGTTACGCATACCTGTCCCTTCCATGTCAGGAGCTTCACCTCGTTTAACTGCAAGACGTTTAGACTCCTCAACTGCTTGTTCTTTTATACTTTTAAATATCTGTAGGTTCTGACTCTTAGCTAATGCTGACTCAAACGGAATACCTTTAGATTGTAAATACGCATGGAAACCCATAGCACCTAAGCCAAGACTTCTTTCTCTCATTGCACTAAACTTAGCTCTGAATACTTCTTCAGGAGCATTATCTATAAAGTGTTGAATGACATTATCTAAGAACCTAATTAAATCAGGAATAAACATACTGTCATTTTTCCATTCATCATACTTCTCTAAGTTTACACTAGATAAACAACACACAGCAGTGCGGTGTTCATCAGTTGGTAAAGTTATTTCACTACATAAATTTGAATGATGTACTTTTAATCCTAAATCTTTTTGTGATTGAGGTAGTCCTTCATTAATAGTATCAATAAAACTTAGGTAAGGCTCACCAGTAGCTACACGATTTTCTAAAATCTTTTGCCACAACTCTCTAGCTGATACAGTCTTAACTACCTTCTTTGTATGAGGGTCAATTAAATCCCAACTGTCATCATAAGTAGGCTCACTAAGACAGTTATCAATTAACTGCATAAACTCATTTGATATATTTACACCATGATGTAAGTTTAAACATTTTCTATGAACATCTCCACCACTAGGTTTACGCATGTCTAAGAACTCTATAATTTCAGGGTGTGTAATATTTATGTAAGCGGCGTAACTTCCTCTTCTTGTCTTGCCTTGAGAAAATGCTAACATCTCTGAGTCAACTACATGAAGAAAAGGTATTGACCCTGAGCTTTGACTACCGCCTGACGTAGCAGTACCATCACTTCTTATGTCTCCCCAGTAACCGCCAATGCCACCACCAACAGAAGCTAACCATGCGTTCTCTGTGTAATGTCCTGTTAATCCTACACGACTATCAGGAACATAATTTAAGAAACAAGAAATAGGCTGACCTCTATTTGTCCCACCATTAGTAAGTATAGGAGTAGAAAACATGAACCATAACTTTGAAGAATAATTATAAATACGTTCAGCCATCTCATCATTATCTGAGAAGGCTTTAGCCGCTCTCATAAATGCGTCTTGCGGTGATTGTTCTTCAGGTAATAAGTATCTATCTTTTAATGTAGTCTTACCAAAGTGAGTTAATAAATCATCTCTTGTATAATCTATCATTTATCCTCCCTGAATTTTATCTCTCCTGCAATCGCACCATAAGCCGCCATGTCAACATAAGTATCTCTACTTATTGCACCCAGTTTAGTACGAGCCATTTTTAAAAGAACCATCATCAAAGCTACATCATGTGCAGTAACAGGAATATCTAAATAGGCTGACCATAACTTAGCTATGTTACTATGGTTATCTACTTTATCACCATAGTCTTTTTGCCTATCTCCACCCACTAATTTATTTGCCTCAACTAATAAATCACTTGTTACTTTACTTGCCATAATGTTACTTCTCCTGTCTCTCTATTGTATTCTTTGTCTGTTAATATTCTTGCAACTCTAGCTTGTTGTAATGCTTCCTTCTCTGTGTAACCTTTTGAAGTGTATGCACTCACAACTTTTTGCCATAAATCTAAGAGGGGAACATTAGTATCGTCTCCTAATATCTTTTGGGCTGTCTTAATTCCTACCCCTGCTATCCCATCATAGCCGTCAACTTTGTCACCTGCTAATGTTTGTGACATGAACCAGTAATCGGCTTGACCTTGAGTTACACTCTCAGTATCCGAACCATTACTAGAAATTACAGAAGGTATTTGTTTTAAGTCTTTATCTATAGAGACAATAATGCGGTATTCATTATGGTCTTCTGTAGCTAGAATACCTAAGACATCATCAGCTTCTAAGTTTTTAAATACAACTGCATTATATTTTTCTATTACATACTCTCTTAAAGCATTAAGAACCATTGGCTTTCTTTTAGCTTTACGATTATCTTTATAAGATGGTAGTACATCTTTTCTAAAATTATGTTTATGTGTCAATGCTATTGTAAAAGAGTTAGCATCTAAGTCTCTCATTAAATCATCTAAGGTACTATCAACATGAGCTTTACAAATATTCTCATCACAATGAAGAGTCCACATACCGTCACCCCAATGAGTATCAACTTCGTTTTGTGTAGCAATTTTATAAATTAATATATCACCGTCTATTAATAATCGTCTCTTCATTATACTATCCTTTCCTGCATAGATTAGTTAAAATTTTTTTCTGAAAATACTTCTGATAAAGGTACAAGAATTAATTTACTTGCACGATTGTCTCCACCCATGACGTATTTATTTTGATATTTCTTTGCTAGTTTTTTTACATTCTTTAATGGTAATAGTAACGAGCCTAAATAATTTTCATTACCTTTGGCACATAAATTATGTATCCAATATTTTACTTTATTCTTTTTATGTGCAGGGTGATATACACCGCTAGGCTTACCATAACATTCTACTTCAATACACATGTTACCATTACGAGTCCAAGACTCAAACTTTTCAGTCTTAACTTCTACAGTAGACTTATCCATGTTTAGTATTTTAAATATTTTTTGTTCGTGACTTTCACCAAAGGCTAAGTCAGGTTTAAAATTTGCTGTCATATTAATGTGTCTCGCTCCAATTATTTCCTATTTTGTATTCACCAGTAAGAGGAATACGCAGATTGAAATGTTCGCCTGACCGTTGAATAGACTCGACAGCTAACCTTCCTACCAAGTCAGCATCTTTCTCTTCACACTCAACTTGTATTTCGTCATGTACCCAAACTACCTGCTGACAATTTGGAATATCTTTTGTTACTTTATTAAACTCAATCAACCACTGCTTTGATACTAAACTTCCTGAACTTTGTAGAAGAGTATTTAATGCGGCGTGAGAACTACGAACTTTAACATGTCTTTTATCAAGACCTATTATATACCCACGCTCCGCCGCTTTCTGTGCTTGTTGTATTAATTTATTTAATGCAGGTAAATTATTTAAGAACCTCTTACGAATTGCTGAGGCTTCTTTTATTTTCTTACCTGTTATCTGTGCTATTTTTTTCACGCCACTTCCATATAAAAATGCGTAGTAAAAAACTTTAGCAATATTTCTTGACTCTAGTCCTGCTAGTTTCTGTGTCTCTGTATGTATGTCACCTTCTAAAACTACTTTAGAATATTCTCCGCCATCATACTTAGACATGAAGTGAGCTAACATGCGTACCTCAAGTCCTGAAATATCTATACCTACTAACTTCCTTGATGATGGTACTGTAAATAATGCTCTACAATCTTTACCATAAGGTACAGATACACTTGGCACTTGCCCTAAATTTGGAAACGAATGAGAAGCTCTTGCTGTTACAGTTGAGTTTGTATTGCAAGTCCCATGTATTTTATTATGCTTCTCAGTCTTTAACCATGCCTGTGTACCAGTTGCAATCTGTGCTATTCTTTTATCTAATAAAAAATGTTCAGCTAATAGTTTTGCTTCAGGATAATTTAACTGACTTAAAACTATATCATCTAATTTAGGTTTACCATCTGCTGTGTATTCTTTAGGCGTCCAACCATACTTAGTTGTTAACCTATCAGCAATGTGTAATCTACTAGAAGGATTGAATACAGTTACTTTATCTTTTAATTGTTTACCTGTCTTTTCTGATATTCTTTTAGTAGTAATAGGTAAGAATAATTTTTGAAACTCCTCTTCTAATTCCATGCGTCTAGCATTTAATTTAGAATATAATTTCTCCGCACCTTCAGTATTAAATGTAAAGCCATGCTGTTCTTGTCTATGAATAATAGAAACAACATCATGCTCTAGTTGCATAGCATCTTTTGAGTAACCCTTTTTCTCAATTAAATTATATAAAGAATGTGTTACCTCAACATCTTGAATACAATACTCTAACATTTCCTGAGTATATTCTGACCAGTCTGTTTCAATAGATTGTTTGTACTCACCTATTCTATGACCCCATGCCGCAAGGCTGTGACGCCCTATCATTTTAGTAGGAAAATCTTTACGTCTAAAATCTTGGTCTCTAACGTCAGGGTATAACAAACGAGTTGCTACTAAAGTGTCAAAAATTTTTGCCTTATTTTTAAACTGGAATAATTTTTCTAATACTGGAATGTCATACTTAATTATATTATGACCAATAATTAAATCAGCTTTCTCTAATTTATTTGTACCAATGTACCAGTCCTCTCTTTCATAAGAAGTTATCTCTTGAGTATCTATATCCTTTAAAACAAGACAATGTATCTTAGAGACATCATCAAGTAATCCATCAGTTTCAATATCAAATACATAACTAGACATTTATATCCACCTTTATTAGTTTAATAATATTACATGACGGAATGACAGTAGAAGAACCTGCGTCACCTAACGTCTCATCTTTTTTATAATTAAAATCACTCATTAATATGTGTACGTCTTCATCTTTTTTTATGAGCCAACCTGTGCTAACACATACGCATGGTTTTGATTTTAATACATCTGACATATCTTTCCATGAAGGGTCTGACTCAATGTCTTTCCAATAAGCAACATAGAAACCATAGTTAAATGGAATACTAGGTAGTTTAACTTTTCTTTTTTTCACGCTTAAATTTCCTTCCTACAAAAAATACTATTACATTTTGTACTGTGTTTATTGTTACCATTACAATTAACCATGCTTCCCAAATCTCCATTAATGTACCGTTGCGATTGATACTAAAATTCTTGAAGCCGCTTCATCAATAATTGATAGTTCGTTTAATGTTATCTCTGCGGCTATCTGTGTGTTTGCATTAGGTACTTCTATTGTTACGTTATGAAATGGATTTTCTTTTGCAAACTTTATAGCTTTACTAATCTCTTCTGTTACAGTCCACAATTTAGAACTCATTAATTGTGTCCTCCTTAACTTCATTCAAACACCCAGTTTCTAAATCATAATATAAATGACAAGCCTTACCTGTCTCTCCGCTAAAACGATTTTTAAGTACGTTGACTTGAGCTAAATTTTTCTCATCTTGTAAGTCTCTTGAAATAGATAAGATTAAATCTGATAACTGACCAATACTAGCTGACCCTCTTAGACTATTCATACTAACAGCAACGCCATCTTCATAACCTTTGTTGCCGTCTTTTGTTCTGCTTAGGTGTGATACTAAAATCATACCTATGCCTGTCTCTTCTACTAATGTCCTAAGTTTAGATACGGTGTAGTCTATGAGTTTACGCTCATCACTTGTATGCTCATCACCTAATGCTGATAGAGCCATGTGTAAGTGGTCTAAGATAACAAAGTCTACCTCACATGATTTAGCTAAGTATCTTATTTTGTTAAGTAAGTTATCAGCAACGGTAGAACCGAAGTGATTATATAAATAAAAATTCCCATTACCAACAGTTGATTTAAAGACGGTCTCCAGTTGTTGTTCATTCACGCCTTCCCTTGTTAAATGTAATGGTTTTTTTAATTCAACACCCATGATACCCAAGGCTGAACGCTTAACGCTTTCCTCTAATGCTATGTAACCAACCTTAAAATCTTTCTTTAATAAATCTAAAGCTACATGCCTACAAAATGAACTCTTCCCTACTCCACTACCTGCCGTAATGGTGACTAGCTCACCTTTTCTAAGACCATGTGTTTTTACATTGAGACTAGGAAATGGATAGTCAACACTGACATACTTGTCTTCCTTCTTAATCTCATTCCATAAATCAGAACCTAATACTATGCCATCAGGTTTATATTCTTTACTTGAGAATATACAGTCAGTTAATTCTTTTACTTTACCTGACACTAACATTTCGTTAGCGTCTTTAAGAGGTAAGGTACAAATCTTTGCTTTGTTTGGGGAAAATAATTTAGCACATTCTAATGCCGCTTTTTGACCTGCATCATCTTGGTCAAACATTAATACAACAGACTCATAACCTTCTAAGAACTCAAGCTCTTTGGCTAAATCTTTTTTAGCTCCTGCCGCACCAGTTTTAATACTTACTACTGGAAATTTATTTTGATTAGTTTTACTTACAGATAGACAATCAACTTCACCCTCAGTGACGATTATCATACGACCTTTATCTCTCCAAAGTTGCTGACCAAATAAACCTGCTTGTTTACTGTCACCCAACCATTGAAAAGTTTTATCAGGGTAGCGTAGTTTCTGTGCTACTAATTGTTTATCTTTATTATAATAGTTTGCAATTTGCACTGGCTGATTATTATGTGTACCAGTTTCATACTTGTATTTTTGTACTGTATTAGTATCTATTTTTCTTTTTGTTAAGGGAGTTATCTGACCTTGAATAAAATCAGTATTAATAGGTGTGAATGTTTGTTGCAATGAATTGTCTCCTTCTTTAGTTGTTGTTTGACAGCCAAAGCAATATGTATGTCCGTCATCATAAACTGCTTTGTTATCTTTAGAATTACATACCTCGCATGGAGCATGGTATAGAAAATTGCTTTCTGTGTTTTGCATATAAATTTTTTAGGTGAAATATTTGGGGAAATAAAAAACCCCCTGAGTATTTCTACTCAGAGGGTAACAACAACTAACTCAACAACTCCGTTATATTGAAGTGCGGAGTCAGGACGTCAGCTACATCTCTGTAGCCAACAACAACAGCCGATTTATAATCTTTTTTTAAATCATTTACAAGCTCCACAAGTGCTTGATACTGACTAAAAGTAAAATTACAATCAGGCATATTATCTTCAGTGCTACCACCAACCAGACAAATACCAATACTATTAGCATTAGTAATTTTTCCTGCGTTGTTTACATGAACACCAGATAATTTTATGTCTCGTCCATTTTGTATCTCACCTGAACGAGTAATTATTTTATGAAAGCCAACAGAAAAAATACCTTCTTTACGGTGCTGTGTATCAAGGTCTTCTACATTCAAATCTTTTTCAGGAGATGTATCAGACGAATGAATAACAATATATTTTGTGTCTAATCTTTCATTTCTCATTTTAACCATTCTTTAGGAATATGCTTATCTGCATATTTAAAACCATATTTCTCTGCCCACATTCCGTAGGTAGTTTTTGACTTCTTGCTTATCTTTGCTTTAGCATTACTAAAAACAAATCGTATGTCTAACTCAGGGTGTTGTTCTTTTATGAACCGCATTTTCTGACGGTCTTGACTGGTAAACAATCCCTTAGTTTCAATATAAATATTTTGCTTAGGTAAATAGAAGTCAGGTGTATAGGTATGGATTTTCTCAGGCTTAGTATATTTCAACTTTGTCTCTTCAAATTCATACCTAACACGATAACTTCGTAACTCATCTGCAATACGCTCTTCGAGTCCTGACCTGAAGCCATGTCTAAGTCCGACTTGTTTAGAAGTCAGACTCCTCTTCAGCCGTCTCTTGAACATCTGTTTCCTTACTTTCAAATTTATAACCGTCTTCAACTTCGTCAAAGCCGTAACCTTTTGCATTACTGCTACCACCTTCAACAAGTTTAGTTATCTGTACTGCTCTCAATCTAAGAGAAACACCTGCACCTGCCATAGCGGTGTAATAAGGAATTAACTCTGCACTAACTTTCATCTCCGAACCTGACCAGACATTAGCGTCCACCATTGGTGTTCCCTTGCTGTCAAAGATAGCTACCCTATTAGGTATTACCTTGCCGTCCTTAGAAATAATTTGTGCTTTAGTCTTGAACTTGAAAATAGTATTCCCTGTAGGTTTACCATCATCATCAAGCTCCTCAAAATATGGAGCATCAGCTTGTTTGATTTTCTTTCCTTTGCTTTTCTCTTGTGCAAGAGATAAACTTTTAGAAAGCTCATCATCAATAGCTTTTATTGTTTGCTGAACTTTATCAGTCTCCACAATAAGGTTCGTTTTAAAATGACCTATCTCATCAAAACGAGTATCAGCCGTTGTTAGCCATGCGTACTGACTAACACCGACTGGTGTAATTATTTTTGTATTATTGTTCTTCGCCATCTTCTTCAATCTCCTCTAGTATCCAACCTTTAGCCATTAGTGCGACTGCTTCGTCTAATGGTAAGTTTCTATATTTTTCGTTAATCATAATTGTTGACCTTTCATGTCTACTATGGGTACTTTACTATCCCATAGTGGTTTGCTATCCGTAGTTGCATAGGTTTAGGCAAAGAAAAAGTCACATTGTCTGAGATTTTCTATTTCCAAATCACCTTGTGCAGGTACTTGTGGTAATTTATGACGTAGCTTCTCAGGTAACTGAGCTTCCACATCATCTCTAAAATCTTGGAGGACGTTTGTCTGTGTAAACACATTAATAAAAGACTCTTTTAAACATGTTATTAAAGTCTCTACATCTGCCGCCGTTGTTCCAAAACTGTCATGCACATTTGCAAAATTTCTTACCCCATTAAGATTAGCTAAGTTTACAGTTTTTAAAAGACATGCTGAGTCTATCGAATGAATAACATTAGGTGCTATTGCATTAGACATTCTAAGCCTATCTGTTTTATCTGTTTCAGTATTAATACGAGGTTTAATTACCTCACCCATTAACATTGCCTTAACTCTTTTAGATTTCATTTCAGGATAAGATTGATACACTGGAAATCCAATAGGCGTTAACCAGTGAATAGGTAATTGTTCTTTTGAAACAATCCTCGCTATACTTTGAAGGTAATCCATACCTATTCTTGCTGAGGTTAAGTTGTCTCCAATACTATCCCATATCACACCTGCTAAATAAGAGGCAGGTCTAAAGACATCAATATCAAAAGGGTGTTCTTCTCCTTTATCTTTTCTTTTTGTTAAGTCTTCAACAACAAAGTCTGTGCATGAGTACCTTGTTGAGCCATAACAAATTGTCATAATACTTCTTTTAGTTGTGCTACGTTTAACGCCGTAGTCTAACCATTGCTGTGCATATGGCTTACCTTCTCTTGCATCTTCTTTTAATTTCTCATTAACATTATCCGCTACTATTTGATAAATGTCTTGAGGCTTATCTGACGGCACTACATTAACGAGCTTACCTGCCTGTGCATCTTTTAACATTAAAGAATAAAGTTGCAGACCATTACAAGAACCGTCAATAGACACTGGTAAATTAGAAACATATCCGTAGCCTTGTTGTTTAAACTGCCACCACTCCTCACACCACGCTAAAGCCATGAATGGATTTGAGGCTTGTTCCCAATCTCTATTTGTAAATGGGTCATCAGCACATTTAAAAAACATGTCTTCATTCTTATGTACCCACTTAACTCTCTCCTCAAGGGTAATTTTATCTTCACCCCACATGTTAGCTCCATGTACGGCTAACCAAAACGCACCGTTATTCTCTTCCGTTATTTCTTTACCATTAGAGAATTGTAAGAGAGCCTTAGCTCCTTCAATGCTTTGATAATTTAAGAACGCAGGTACACAATATACTCGTCCTCTAAAATCCATTTGTAAAGGAAAGTAAATAGACTCGTAGTCTTTAAATTTTTGTGCAGACCAGATTATCTTTGCGTACAGTAATCTCTTACTAAACATTCTAGCATTTTCCGTATGAGCAATAACAGCCTCTTTCTTCCATGCTTTACGAGCTACTTCATTTGTATCAATGTCAGTAGGCTTGTTAGGTACATCTATATTTTCACTTGGAGGTAAACCACCAACAGACAAACCTCTGTCCCATGCTTCCTGTAGTACGCCTAAGATATAACTGTTAATTTTAAATGGCGTATTCTGCATGTTGTTAATTGCACTATAAACTTCAGGCATCTCAAAATTTTCAAGCTCTTTTTTAAACATCTTATTTTTTTGTTTTACCAAGTCTAACTCAGGAAGCTCTTTCGTCCAGTAACCACCACCTTCAGGAGATGTCCATTGTTTAGGCATCATAACAGTTGGTAAATACTCAGGATTTAAAAGCTCATTGAAACCATTTCTATTTTTAATCCATTCTCTAGTTTTCTGTGTTTGCTTAATAATTTTAGTTTTCTTACGATTAATAGTTTCTGTAGCTATCTCAATCATGCCTGTAGATTGTATCATCAGCTCAATAAGCCTTAATCCTACATGAAGTTTTTGAGGAGTAGTCCACTCTTCCCAAGATACCTCACCTCTTTTAGCACTCTCTTTTAATTTACGTCTTTTGTAGCCGTAATTGTATGACCTCTTGTCGAGGTCTTGTTTGACTGTCTCGTATAGCTCAGGATTTAACGCCTGAAAATTCTTTAAGGCTTCCTCAGTCTCCACTTTACCGCCTAGTGATATGCTTGTAGCGGTTAATGGTTTTGATTGTGTAATTGTATTGATAATGTGTTTACCTGTAATTAAGGCTAGAATGTCAGGTGAAATATTAGACATCTTTACATAAGCGATAGGCGGCTGACCAATAGTGGCATGATGGCAAGTCTTAAAATACTGTTCAATGGCATCTGCTAAAGGTCTGATTGTCGTGGCTACCATAACTTTACCATAGCTAGTCACTGACTCTTCTTCTCTTTGTATATGGGAATTTAAACGCTTATTGGTGCGTTGTTGACCAAGTAATTTCATCTCTTTTTCGTGAGATAATTCGTCATTATAATTAGGTACTACTTCTAAAAGTTTTGTTGTTGTCAAAATTAACTCCTTATTAATTGTGTTAATAGTTTAAGTATCTACTATGGGAACTTTAATAGGAGCGGATAGTGGCTACATACTGCCAAACAGAGGAAAATTAAACAACCTAATTACTTGAGGATAGGTACAAAAGGATTTTCAGTCCTCTGCTCTACCGACTGAGCTACCTGGGCATGTTTTAATTTTTGACTGTATACAGCGATTATTCCGCTCCTACAATTTATTTTTTTAACAAAGGATAAATCTTAATTTGTAAGCCTATCCAGTAACGGATTGACTATTATTATGATTATCCAAGACATCTATCGCTCCTAATAAATTGCTAGGTATTAAATGTGAGTAGCGTTTAATCATTACCCAACTTCTATGACCTAACATTTCACCTACAAGATGCAATTCTATTTTACCTGACTGTGCTAGTCTTGTCGCACAGGTATGTCTAAGACAATGTATTACAAAATCTTTATCATCTTGTAAGTCCATTTCTTTTCTGAGCTTACGCCAAACATTTTCTGCTCTCCAATAATTTAGATGAGAGAATATTTTGTCATTACGCTCAGTATTGTCATACAATGGTAAAACAATAGATTTAGCTCTTTCTGTCAAAGGTATACTTCTCTTATGACCATTTTTGGTCTGACTACCTTTTAGATTAACAACAAGTTTCTTTTTATTGTTAACTTCATTGATAGTTACATTTGACTTCTTAAAAGATAGAGCTTCCCCTAATCGCATACCTGTATCAATTAAGAATAAGTAAAGCTCAAGATAGTCAGTCATATTCCAATCGGTCAATAACTTAATCATCTCCTGCTCTTCTTCAGGCATTAGATAGCGGTCTCGTCCTTCGTTCTCCTCATGCCACTCAATAAAAGGCATACGCTCCATGTGATAGATTGCATGTCTTTTGTGTGCGTAAGATAACATTTTAGATAAAGACGCTAAGTAACGATTAATGGTGCTACCTTGTAGCCCTCGCTCCTCAAGCGTATTAACTAAATGCTCAACATGAGTCTCATTCACTTCCGTTACAAGCATTGCTTGACCTAAAAGCTCTATCACTTTTAAAGCTCGTTTAGCTTGTAAAGACTCCCACCCTTTATGGGTTAGTTTTTTGTGAATTTCAGTTAGTAGTTTTGGATTTTTAATAATATCCTCCTCTATTTTTTGACTAACTCAGCAAGTGTCTCATACACTCGCTTTCCCTTAGCCGTTAATTTTACTAGCTTACGTCTTCTCTCCATAGGGTCTTCAAACGCTTCTAATAAATCTATTCCACGCTCTCTGTGTCTATTAGTAAATGATAGTTTAAATACATTTCTGCTAACAGTTGATTGAGCTAGGTCTAGCTTCTCCGAAATATCCTGCATTGATATTCCGTCTTTTCCTCCATTGAGGCAAACCACAAAAAATATTGCTATGGCTTGACTTTCCAACAAAGGGTCAAACTTACGCATTTCCTCTATTATCTTTAGTAAGTTATATCCTTTAGTCATCATTATATGCTTCCGTTACTTAGTTCAGTTTTTCTAGTGTGGAGACGTAAGTAAATCACACTACGAGTATTTAGCTACAGCACATATACACGCCAATAGCCAAAATCAACAATGAACTCGTATCTATTAGTGATAGTTCTAAAAGAAACCCACTTCGAATATTTTTCAACATAAATGCTGAATAAATAAAAATTCATCTTGACTCCTATCTCGTTATATTGGGTGCATTACTTTGGTCAGTAAAAAATCCTGTTTGACTTCCAAGACTCATACTTGTTGTTTTAGTAGTTGCACTAAACCAGTAAATATTAAATATTTTTGGTGTTGTATGTTTCATATAACAAATCACCTCCCAACAGTAATTTTAAGTTATCTAAGCATATAACGCACTACTGCGTCAATATGTACTGAACTCATCAGTATGGAATTAATCCACAGACGCCTATTTCTAGGCGTTTCGTTCTAAAGTTTTTTGTAATAAGCGTTAAAGTTTTTACCTCCAATAACGAATCGTTTTGTCTTGTATTCCTGAGTTATCTCTAAAGCTCTCAGCTTTAGCAAGTTGTTAAGCTGTCTATTAATAGAGCTAGGATTAATGTCAGGAGCATTACGTCTCAATAGTTTTAGAAAAGGTTTTTTCTTAATTGAGTTAGGCGGTAATAACTTAAACTCATTTAAGATATATTGTCTAACCTCTTCCCTGCTATTAGACTCAACGGCATTGGTATCTTTTATAGGTATCCAATAGCCGCCTGAGCTATACTTCATTTCCCAACCGTCCTTAGTTATATAGGTATCACCTATTTTAGACTTAGGTTCAGATTTGGTAGTATCAGGCTTCATAGCGTTGTCTTTCAGAAATTTAGGAATTTCTAATAGAGTATCATCAAGCATAATATATTTCCCTTATTGTTGTTGTTTGTTGTTGCCGTCTAGTCATCAAATGGAATTTTGAGCATTGCCGTCTAGTCATCACATTATGAAATAATGATTGCCGTCTAGTCATCACAAAATAGAAAAATTAGGGTAAGATTACCCCTAAAAATTAGATTGTTTGGCGTTGCAATTCTAAAAAATGTTAGATTGTAACAGATTAAACCGCAATAAATGCGGTCTAATTTCGCTTATTAAAAGCTCATCAGTGTTACTTATTGTTAAAATAATCAGTAAGTTTATCAGTCCATTTTTTCTCTATTGCATAAAGAATAAAAAGAGCAGGAACGAAAGCCAATATTATTAAAAGATTATTTAACATGTTCTAAATCTATTAATAAACTTTCAATTTTTTCCGCTTCTTTTTCTGAAACTTTAATATCTTTTAATAGTCCTATAATCCTTTGTTGATACTTGCCTTTTGATTTTTCAAATACAATGACAAGTTGCTTTCCTTCTGTTGTATCTTCAGTGTAAAAATCTATTTTCATGTTGTTTGTCCTTTTGTTGTTGTTAAAAGCTCATCAGCATAGTTATAAACTATGGACGCCTATTTCTAGGCGTTTCGCTTTTTGTTAGTCTCTAAAGCCGTTTAATTCTCTTCTTAACGCTACACGCTCATTTCTAAACGCTTGAGCCTTCTCCTCCTCTTCACTCTTCCATTTTGTAAAGTATTTGTTTTTTAGCTCCTCTTCTTGGTGCTTTGCATACTCTTCATTGAGGTCTACAAGTTTATATTCACCGTTATCTATTTTTTTTCTTGTCTCTGCTATACGTTCACCAAGAAATTCATTTCTATATTTTCCTGTAGTGCGTGAGTAATTCCAGTAATTAGTATCTAAAAAAACTTTTCCATAATCATTAATTTTAGCTATCATAGTATGGTAGCTCTGAAAAAACGTATTACCTAAGCCGTCAAAAATAGTATATTGATTATTAACCACATTCCCTGAACTTGGGTTAGTCATTTGGTAAGATTTCATGTTGTTTGTCCTTTGTTGTTGTTGTTGTTTGTTACGTCTAAATGTAACAGACGCCCATATTTCAGGGCGTTTCGCTTATTTAAAGCTCATCAGTGTTACTGGATTAAAAAGCAGGTTCAACGTCCCTGCCCTCGTTAATAGTTAAGTTTATTCCTGTTAAAAAAAATTTAACTGTATTAGCTTTTTTTATCTCATCAAACCATAATAGCTCATGATATAAATTCTCCGCTTTTTTCTTTGTAGCCTGTAAATCAATTAATAATTTTTTATTGTCTTGATAAACAATACAATCATCAGTCAATTCTATGCTTGTTTTAATAGTCATTATAAATGCCGCTTAAAACTAAAGCGATAGCGGTTATAATAAAACTAATAAACGCTAAATCAAAGTGACCGTTAGCCAGTGCCACTATCCCAAGTATAGGAGCAAATAATAAAATTGGTAATGATAAAGCGATTGTGAAAGACTCTAATATATTTCTAATCATTTAATTCCCCTTTATCTAAACAAAATATTAAAATAGGTGCAATCCAAACTAAAAATAAAACAATATATTCCCACTCCATTAAAACCCCCTTTTGAAAAATGGATTGTTAATGTGCATTTCAGCAATCTTTAAATCATGCTTTGATGTATCAGGTTTTTTGATATTAACCTGACGCTTTAACCATTGTTGATGTTGTTGTTGTTCAACTTGTTGTTTTGTCATTGTTGTTTTCCTTGTTGTTGTTGCTGTGTTTCGCTTTTAGATAAGCTCATCAGTACATTTTATAAATGTAGACACTAAGACATAAACGGCTCTATTGAGCCGCCTCATAATGTGTGTTGTCGTATTTTTTTAATTGTAATGTTAGATATGTTCTGTGAATATCACCACATTTTACAATTTGGTCTTTTTTAAAAAGACAATAAGCATGAATAAAATCATTATATAAACCATGATTTTTTTTACTATTAGGCACACCGAGTAACGCTCTAAATGCGATACCTAATCCAAGTTTCCATTCTTTATCCGCTTCATGTATTTGTTTTTTTTCTGTATTCATTGTTGTTTCCTTGTTGTTGTTTGTTTCGAACTTAATTGTTCTTATCAATGTAATAAATAATTACAGACAAACAAAACAACCTGACCTACTTAGCAAACATGCTACCGCCTTCAGGTAGAGAGGGCTTCCCTTTAGCTTTAAAAACAAACTCGGTTCAGATACCGCCCAAAAAGGACGCAACCGCCAAAGGCTCTATATTTTTGTTATCAGGGCGAAATATGCAAAACCCTTAATCAATATTTAATTTAGTTATTTATGATTTAAAGTCAACAACGGATTGTTGATAAGTTGTAATTAATTTAAAAAAATAGATAAGCCTATAATTATAAGCCTATCTATTTAATGCAGGAGTAATGATAACTAAGTGTATTAATAAGGAGTAATGATGCTGTACTATATAGCTAGTGTTTAGCTTCTTATCTCTACTATGGGAACTTTAATACATATGAATAGTATTAGAAAAAAATAGACCCTACCTCACACATAAACAAAACATTTAATTAGCTTTGATATACAAAGGATTGAATATCCTCATATACACAGGATTTTTGGCTTATTCATTGGCTTTTTTTGGGCTGTCTTTGGCGTTTTTGGCGTGGGCTATGGGGAAAATTGGATAGTCATTATCGATGATACCTACTCATATTTTTCTATCAAATATTTGCCATTACCTCTGACATACTTTTAGCTCTCTCTGGTGTCTGCTTTGCCCACTTTGAGTCTAGCATTTCCATACTTGCAACTTTATACTGTTGGTCATTCACCGCTTTTAAAAACCTGACAAACTTAGAGACACCGTAAGTCCCCATTTGGAATACCATCTCCACAACTAAGCCATGAGCGGTTTGATTAACTTCAGGATTAGTTACAAGCTCTGAAGCTCCTACACAGGCTGTATCAAAGTCTGACTCAAATATCTCTTCCCAACCTTCTTTAGTTGAAGGTATAGCTTCTCCGTCCATAATTCTATGTCCGTATCCACCTGTTAAATAGCCTTCAGTACATTTATAGGCTTCTAATCTGTAACCTTCGTGCTGTTTAATACGAGCTTTGACGTCTTTCATTTAAAACTTCCTTGTTAATGATAATAATAGTTGAGGATACTCAGAGTTTTCTGAATATACTTTAAGAGAATACACAATATCTTTCATTGTGTGGTTCTCATACGTTAGTGTTTGTCTTAATCCTTCATAATGATGTGATGTTTCTAATAAGATAATATAATCACTTACTGAGTCACAATCACTTTCATATATCTTTACACCAAAGTTAGCATGAAGATTATTCAAAGGCTTCATGTGAGGTATATCTAAATCATAAGTACGGATACCAAATAAAGCGTTACCTTCCGTAGCAAATCGACTACGACCCCAGTTAGACTCTATTACACCTTGAGCAATCACTAGGCTCTCAGGTATAAACGACTCTGAGACGCTGTTATGAGCTTTTAAACATGCCTTTATAGTGTTAACAAACCTCTCTTGATAATCTTCCGCAAATACATTAAATGAGCTAAAGAATATAACGATAAATACTAATACTTTCATAAAGTACCTCCTGTTAGAAGGGTACTATATCCACCTATCGTCTCTTGATTGTCTGCCTATGGTATGTTCCATAAACCTCTCTAAATCTTGATTAATCAAATCATCTTTATGTTGGTCAAAAGCTAGAGTTTGGTCTCTGTCAATTCTCTCAACCCAATAGTTAGCCGCAATAGCTAAAGCATCTATTTGGTCATCATGTCTTAACGCACCCTTCTCTCTTGTTATTCTAGTCATCTGTCTAAATAACTGATGGTCAGGGTCTAGTTTAAAGTCTTCTTTGACGAGTAATTCATCAATAACAAGCCTATGAGTATTCATAATAGGCTCTAATGTGTCTATAATTCTCTTCTCTTTTTGAATATTATGTCTTACTTCTTCTATTTCACATGGGTGTATCTTAGCCATAACAGGTTTTAGTAAGGCTGTAGCCATACCATCACCAAAGTTACTCTCGATAACCACATGATTTACTTTATTTCTTTTAGCAATGTTAGATAATTTCTCTAATACAGTATCAGAATAACCACCTTCTAATGCTCCTATGTCTGTTAAATACAGAACACCATGCAACATTTTAAGAACTGCATACGCTGTCTTATCTGCACCACGACCTGAAGGGTCAATAGACATGGCTACACCTTCAAATGGTGTAAATTCGTCTGACATATAAAGAGGAGATGTCCAATAATCACCTTTAAGTCCAACATTAGGTAACTCAGGGTCAACCGCTTTTATTTGGTCTTGTCCTGAAGCCCATTGTATCTTAGCAGGAGCTTCTTCCCATGTTGTGCAACCTGACACCGTAATTAAATCATTAAGTTTAAGAGGGTGTTTGTTTGCGTCAGATAAAGAAGTATCTAACATAAACTGTAAGTTAAACCCTGAACGACCATAAGAACTTAATCGTTCCATCAAATCTATTTCATTGAACCTTAAAGGGTCAGTAGGTTTACCTTCTTTGTCTATAACATTATTAATAACTGGAGCTATCTTATGCCCATACCCTACTGTCTGTACTTTATCAGGATATAAAGCTGTCCATATTCTAGTTTTAAACCCACGCTCTTCTAAATCATTATATAATGACATTTCAGTTTGTGGTGTACCTAGAAATACAATTCTACCAACTTTAGGTTTTATAATTGCATCAAATTCTTTTACTGTTTCACCTAATCTGTCTCTCATTAATTGTGTTTGAGAGTTATTAGCTGACTCAACGTCATCAGCAATAATTAAGTCTGCTCTTGAACCTGTAAGCTGTCCTGTAATACCCATAGATTTTACTGAGGGTGCATGTGACGCTAATGCAGGTGCAACATCAAAGCTAACTTTACTTTGTCGTTGTTCATTTCTAGGCTGTAAGTGCTGTAATAGAGGCATCTCAGCTATGAGACGCTGTGTAAATGTACTAAAGTCATCTGCTCTACTTTTACTTGCAGATACAACCAAGATATTTCTTTGAGGATTTAATAATAGTTGATGACAAACAAATGCACTTGTAATCCAAGATTTGCCTACACCCCTAAATGCTTCTATAACTATTCTTTTCTCATCTGATTGTAGATAGTCAGCTATATCATATTGTATGGGTGTTGGTTCAGGTAAGTTTAAATGTTTCCAACATAAGTATAAAAAGTTTTTAAAATTCTTTATACGTTTATCCGTCAGTGTCATAAGGTAAGTCCTCAAGTATATTCTTAGCTTTCTCTACAATATTTTCACTACTGTATGTTTTGCATACGTCTAAACACACTTTCATTTCTGAAGCTGTTAGGTCTTCACCTGAAGTTAGTTTTTTGTAGGCTTGAGAAACTAAAAGAATAGGTAACTCTTCTATTATCTTTTCTATGTTTGGTTTTACTTGTGGATTTTCCTTTTCATTCATTAAAAGATGTTATTCCAAAGAATAACTAGCAGGATAATTCCTACACCTATTAAAAAACGTCTAAAGTTTTTATTTAACCCTTTCCATGAGTATTTAAACTCGTCTAAAAAATTTTGCATTTAATATCCCTTTGGTTTCGGTTTTGGTTTAGGTTTTGGTTTTTTTGGCATGTTATTTTCCTTTCGCAGTTTTAGCCGCTCTTTTAAAATTTGCGGCGGTAGGAGAACCTTTTGTTCCAACTTTTCTCATTCTTTCATTACTACCAGACGCAATTCTTTTACGTTTAGCGTGAATGTTTGCATATAATCCTTTTTTAGTCATTACTTTGTTAGTCCTTTCGATTTTTCAAAACTTCTCATTCCTGCAACACCCAACATTGAAGTGACTATTGCTAGAAGCGAACCAGTTTCTATATTAGGAGCAGTTATTTCTAATCCTGAAAATTTTGCGTACCATTCTATTGAAGGTGAAAGTATGAACTCAAACATTAAAGCAAAGCCGCCTACCCAACCGATTGCAGGTCTCCAACCGCTCACAAATATTGACCTGTGACCTGCTTCGACTTTATTTACATCTAATTGTTTTTCAGCTAACTTTTGCTGAATACGTTGCATTAATATTTTTTTATCTAGTTTCTCATCTTCTGAGGTATGGATTTCGTCAACTACTTTTGCAATAGTTTTTAAAGCTCCGTCTTTACCCCCTAATAAACTTCCTATTACTTGGAGCATGAGCCACAGCCGCAGTTACATTTATTCTTTTTTACTAAGAAAAGTAACACTACTAATATTATTAAGTTTAATGCTGAAATATCATTCATTAATAAACTCCCTATTTGTTCTGTTTTCATTTCTATCCTATCTTTAAAATTTTCATTATTGTCCAAATTGCGGCGGTAGCCGCTCCTATCCACATGACTGCTTTAATACTACCTTTGCCAGTAGCCATTTCTTGTTTGAGAGATTGGATAGCACTTCTATTTTCCTTAACTTCTATCTTTATCTCATCTAAGGTTTTTTGTAAGTTACTTACT
>Ga0209337_1000618_pt1 | contig 28752 bp, 11 predicted proteins | sample LinPmetageLP53_FD_184044 | JGI IMG/M metagenome (GOLD analysis project Ga0209337, IMG submission 184044) | Marine viral communities from the Pacific Ocean - LP-53 (SPAdes) (version 2) | ecosystem: Environmental > Aquatic > Marine > Oceanic | place: Pacific Ocean | collected 2010-02-08 | reverse complement strand
GCGATGCAAATCCACATGTTATCAGAAAGATGTTTGATTACACAAGGTGCAAACAATTTCATGATAATGAAATAAGCACTATTTATATTAAAGAACCGGGGCTTCGGCCTCGGTCCTTTTATTTTTATTAATTTTATTATATATTATATTATGGCAAAAAAACAAAAAAACACAGAAGTGGAACCAACTCCACAAGTTGTAGAACAACCAAAAGTTGAAACACCGGTTATGGAAATTCCAAAACCAAAAAAAGATAAATGGGAAGTAAAAGATAGAATATACTATTTAAAAGGAGGTAAAAAACCTTTATCTCGAATGATTAAGAGCGCTGATATACATTGGTTCGATGAAGAGGCTGGGTATGAAAGAGAGTTAAAGTATACTTCAAACCAAAAAACCGTATTTGTCGATGAGATGAAAGGCGATCAAAGATTAGAACATATCATCTTTAGGAGCGGAAGTCTCTTTGTAGAAAGAGAAAAAACAGTTTTGCAAAAACTTTTATCTTTATATCATCCTGATCGCGATAAAATGTTTCATGAAGATAAACCTGTTGCAAGAGCAAGTAATCAAATTGAAATATTAGAAATGGAAATTGAAGCTTTAAATGCAGCTCAAAATTTAGATATTGATATGGCTGAAGCAGTGATGAGAGTTGAACTTGGTTCTAAGGTTAATGAGATGAGTTCTAAGGAACTTAAAAGAGATTTACTATTATATGCTAAGAGAAACCCAGGTTTGTTCTTAGAACTAGTAAATGATGAAAATGTTGTACTTAGAAACTTTGGTATTAAAGCAACGGAAATGGGGATATTAAAATTATCTTCTGATCAAAGAACGTTTAGTTGGGGATCTAACGATAGAAAACTAATGAACGTTCCATTTGATGAGCACCCTTATTCAGCTTTAGCTGCTTGGTTTAAAACCGACGAAGGTATGGAGATTTACTCCAATATTGAAAAAAGATTAAATTAATCTAACTGTAGATGCGGTCGCTCTACGGAGCGATCGTAAACTACAAATTTAATTATATGGAAAAATCAAAAGGATTAGGAGATACAATAGAAAAATTCACAAAAGCAACTGGAATAAAAAAAGTTGTAGATAAAATAAGTGAAGTAGCTAAAAAAGATTGTGGTTGTAATAAAAAAAAAGAAACCTTAAATAGACTATTTCCCTATAACAATAAATAAAAAATTATGGCAGTAAGTATAGATACAGTATATCAAAGAGTTTTAGCTTTTGCTAACAAAGAACAGAGAGGATATATAACCCCTCAGGAGTTTAACTTATTTGCCAACCAAGCCCAACAAGAAATATTTGAACAATATTTTTATGATATAAATCAACTTGCTAGAGTCCCGGGCAATGATACTGTTTATGCAGATGTAGACGACATGCTAGAAGAAAAAATACAATTATTTGAAAATGTTGATGGATCTGCTACCGTGAGTAATTACGTTGGAGCTGGAGCAGGAAGTACAAGCAAAATTCTTCCAAACTATATATATAGAGTACACAGGGTAGAATTAAATAACGTGGATTGTGAGATACTAAATACTAAAGACTTCAATGACAGTCGTTATGCGGGTCCATTAATTGCACCATCTAGTCAAAGACCGATCGTGAATATTAGGCGCAATACTATGAGATGTGCAGGTGGTAACAATACTTTTTCAACACCAACCGGAGTGTTTTATTTTAGGATTCCAACTCCCGTAAGATGGGGATACGTTGTTGTAAATGGAAAGGCTCTCTACGATCCAACCGTGGGCAGAACAACCCATTTTGAGCTACATCGATCAGAAGAATCAGAATTAGTTTATAAAATATTAAAATTTGCAGGCGTATCTATGAGAAGAGATGACATAATGAGAGCGGGTCAAGGTTTAGAAGTTTCACAAATACAACAAGAAAAATTATAAATAAATGGGATTATTAGACGGAACATCACAACAAACATATTATACGGGAACTGATTTTGGAAATTATCAGTTTATATCTTTAGACAACATTATAAATCAATTTATGTTTGTTTACGTGGGTGAAGACAAAATAATATCTAAGGTAAAAAGAACTGATGTTGCTTTTCACGCCCAGAGAGCTTTACAAGAATTATCATTTGACACGTTTAAATCTACAAAGGCACAAGAAATTGTTGTACCAGCATCTCTTCAAATGATACTACCACAAGATTATGTTAATTATGTTAAGTTAACTTGGAGTGATTCTAGTGGAATAGAGCATGTTATATACCCAGCTATAAAAACATCAAACCCAACGGATATCACTCAAGATACAGATGGAGAATATACTTTTGATAGCCAAGCACTAGTCACTGATAATTCGTCTTCGACTTGGGATAATTATAAATCTGGAACACCATCTGAAAATCAAAATGATTATCAAGACGATACTTATTGGCCGATGGATGGATCTAGGTACGGATTAGATCCTCAACATGCTCAGGTTAATGGATCTTTTTATATCGATGATTTAACGGGGAAGATACATTTTAGTTCTAATATATCTGGTAAAACTGTAATATTAAAATATATAAGTGATAGTTTAGGAACAGATCCAGAAATGCAAGTTCATAAGTTTGCAGAGGAAGCTATGTATAAGTGGATATCGCACGCGGTTTTAGCGTCTAGGGCTAATACACCAGAATACTTAGTGGCTAGATATAAGAAAGAAAGATTCGCGGCTATTAGAACAGCAAAATTAAGATTATCAAATATCAAACTAGAAGAAATTACTCAAATTTTAAGAGGTAAATCAAAACAAATAAAACACTAGTACATGCCAGAGATTAAGCGTAATTTTGCCGGTGGCAAGATGAATAAGGATGTCGATGAAAGACTTGTTCCAAATGGACAGTACAGAAATGCTATGAATATACAAGTGTCGACTTCAGAAGGATCTGATGTTGGTGCCGCGCAAAATATATTAGGGAATACAAAAATTGACGGTTTTACTATAGAAGAATTAAAAGAACATTGTGTAGCTTCTATTGCTGATGAAAAAAATGATGTTGGTTATTATTTTATAGCAGGCGGGGAAAATTATACTCCCCAGGATTGGTTAGCAGCAGGTGAATCGCCAGCGTGGGGGACTTACCCTGAGCATAACTCTGCTTTATTAGACTTTGAAAGAGATATGATAATAAAGTTTGATGGCACCTCTACAACTCCTGTTTTTGTCGATCCATTTCTTAAAACTGCTATTTGTTCCAAGAATATATATAATTCGAACGCAGGTACAATCTTACTTAACGCGGGAACCAACCCTTTTAGTATTGAGGCCGGCGATATTATAACGCGTATAGAAACTAGTGCTGATGTTTATGATGATCTTAACATCCCAATACTAGTGGCAACCACCAAGCTTTTGATTAATGAATCTGACGTCCCAAATCAAAGTTTATGGTCACACATAATTAATAGTGCAATTAATGGGCTCCAATTTCGCGTTGTCGTTAACAGAAGAGACTCTAGAGTTTTAAAGTTTGATGTAGTAGAAGACGAGCTAAGGAGTGTGGGAAAGTTAATTACTGGAATTAATATTATTGATAACATGCTTTTTTGGACAGATGGTTTTACAGAACCTAAAAAGATTAATATTGATAGATCCACCCAAGGCACTTTGGATTCTTTTAAAAGAACTAAACTTGTCGTTAATGATACCCTCACTTCTCATGCGTGTGAGGAAGAGAACGTAACAGTAATTAAAAAAGGACCTAATAAAGCCCCTACAATAAGTTCTTTAAATATATTTAGAGGCGGAATAATATATAGTAAATCTGAAGGTACTAACACTTTCGGAGACGGGGCAGGAGCAGCTTTTCCAATTGGCACAACAGCATTTGTAGCTATTGAAGATGTGAATGCGCAGCCCGTCAGTTTTGTAGTTGGGGATGTATTGAGATTTTCTAGTGATCAAAATACACTACCTCCAGAAAATCATCAAGTAAGAGCAAGTGTAATCTCTGGTCCTCACGCTGGGCCCTTATCACCCCCATTCCCATCAAGTGGACCTCTTTTAGGCACAACATTGGCAGGTGAGACTGGTTACGGGGTTGAAATATTAACAATGTCAAGTAGTGGTCTTCTCGCGGCCGCTTCTTCCGCACCCACAACTTGGTATGTAGGATTAGAACAAATAGGGAAATCATTATTTGAACAAAAACTTCCTAGATTTTCTTGCAGATATAAGTATGAAGATAATGAATACTCTGCTCCGGGTCCTTTTAGTGAGGTAGTTTTTATCCCTGGAGATTTTAAATATCATCCACAAGAAGCGTATAATACAGGTATGGTTAACTTCCTTAAAGATTTAACGTTACAGGATTTTATTCCTACTGATATGCCAAAAGACGTTGTACAGGTAGATCTTCTTTATAAAAATGAAACAAATCCTAATATATACACGATAGAAAACGTAACAAAAGAAGACACGTTGATTAGCGGCGTAAATGCTTGGACATCACCAGGTTCTCAAGATGGATTATTTGGATCTTACAAAGTTTCCACGGAAAATATCTACGCTACTTTACCATCAAATCAGCTGTTAAGAACTTGGGACAATGTTCCAAGAACAGCATTATCACAAGCAATTTCTGGAAATAGAATTATATACGGTAATTATCTACAAAATTATAATTTAAAGGGAGACAACTCTATTGAAAAATTAGTACCAAACATACAGACGACAATTACGAGCAGAAAAAATAGAGTCAATAATATAGGTATGAAGTCAATTAAATCTCTTAGGTCTTATGATTTAGGTGTTGTTTGGGGTGATCAATACGGTAGAGAAACACCTATAATAACACCTAGTTCTGGCTCTACTTCAGTGCCAAAATCTTCAGCTTCAAACTCTAATGCTTTTGGCGTTGAACTAGATGGGAATCACCCAGATTGGTCTGATTATTATAAAATATTTATTAAAGAAACCTCAAATGAGTATTATAATTTAGCGATGGATAGATTATATGATGCTAAAGACGGTAATGTTTGGATTTCTTTTCCATCTGTAGATAGAAATAAGGTTGACGAGGACACCTACTTAATATTAAAAAAAGGAATTGATAATGATTTTGTTGTTGAAGATGAAGCTAGATACAAAATAGTTGCTATAGAAAACGAGGCTCCAGAATTCATTAAAACATCGTACGAAATATTAACAGAATCAAATACTGATATAACACAAATTGAGTATTCATCCCTGCTTTGGGGTGGAGATCAACCAAGTTCAACCGCCTCAAGTGGTTTGCCAGATGGCGGGAGAAATGCTCCTTCTCCTGGGCAAAAAGGATTTAGTATTAATAGCAAACTTTGGACTAGCCCATGGAGAGGGGCCACGGGTACTAATCAAGGTTTAGCTTTATTAGATGAATTATTTGATAAAACAATTTCCGATGGCCTTAAAGAAATGTATGTTAGTTTTTCAAGGGAGGACGAAGCGAATAGTATTTTCCATAATACTAAAAAATACAAGGTTATATCCATATTGTTAGATGAAGCTGAGGATGGTGATGGACCCATGGACGAAGATTCTTTTTATGACATTAACATTGATGAACAAATTCTATCATTGGACGAACCTATATCAAGTGGTGTTGAGGATGTGCTGAGTGGTGATTTTGTTAGGGTTCATTTCTGGGAGAGAAAAGTTGAAAACAAACCCGAGTTTGATGGAAGATTTTTTGTTAAAATCCTTAAAGACGATATTATAGCGGATAATTTAGTAAATAAACTTGATGTTGAGGATAATTGGTCGACTAGTGCGCAAACAATTTTTTATAAAATTGAAGACACTTCTCTAAGTTACCATGATGGCGCTTATTCACTCTACCAACCGATTGGTAATTTCCAACCTTATGCTACAAGTGGTAATGCTCCACAAACAAACAACAGTACACTTAGCAACACAAAAACCGAGGAACATTGGAATCAAAGATTGAAGTTTGGAGGTACAACCACCAACGAGAGTTGGTTTATTGATAAAGCATCTTTTGCTAGCTACCAACCCGCGGGATCAACCGCGAACTATAAAGATGCAATTACTAAACTAGGCGGTCTCCTGAACGCTACAGTAGAATCGGCTGACACAACATCTAATCAGACATTTGGTTATGAATTTAAGCATATAATTTTTCAGAATTGGGCGGATACTATTTATCTTCCCAGTCCATGGCCAGCTTATCACTCTGGCTCCCCAGAAGATTTAGGAGATGGTTTAAGTACGGGGGTAATTGGAATGAGAGGTGCTCATACAGATAATAACAAACATTATCTAACTTTGAGCTATTCAAAAATTGGTCCCGACTTACCAAGCCAATCTAATACCTCTCAACTCACCAGCGCCGAGCAACAACCAAACTTTACGGTCGGAGAAGATTCAACTTCCCTAACGAACACTACCACCGAGCAAGAAGAGGCTATTGTTAGTAGTCTTAAACCGGAACAGAGATTTAGAATCAAAAACAATCCGGTTATTTACAAGATTATTGCCGTGAATAAAAATAGATTGTATAATTTCAGAGGAGCGCACACGTCCCCATGGAGACATACAGGAACAATTATCCCAGGTCAACCTGGCTCTTGGGGTACTATATACAGTAAAGATTACATACCTCAACACCTAGAAATGGGGAAAGGTACTAACAGAAGAGCGGCTTATAGAATAAACTATGAAGTCGATTGGAGCAGCGCACCTAATCCTATTTTAGTATACGATAGTAATGGCGATTTAGATATTTCGCAGATGATGCTTAATAATCCGGAGTGGGCCGGTTCACAGACTAGTATAGAATCGCTGGAAGATAACGCCGAGTTTAATCTTGTAAATAACAATTCAAACCCAGCCGCATCCGCAACTATATTATTTATAGATCAATTTGAATCTAACGTACCAAATACTATAAGTAGAAATCCAGCTATATTTGAAACAGAGCCAAAAGAAGATACGGATTTAGATATATATTACGAAGCTACTAACAGGATACCTACAAAACTTACGAAAGAAAATCAAGAATTATTCATTCCGATTGGAGCTACTTTAGAATTTGATGCCTCTATTGCGAGTGATTTTCCTGCGGGTATATTTGTTACTAGTTGGGAAGATCCTATTATTAACGCTCCAAACACACTCATATTATCTCAGATGCTTACCCTCACCCAATTCCAAGCAATTGTCGCTTTGCCTAAGATTAAATTTGTTAGAGATGACGGGAGTTTTACTTCTGTAACATCTCAAGCTGGTCCAATAGTAAATGTGAACGGTGTTAATATGATATATGCTCTTACGGTAGAAATATCAAATAAAATTGGTTTAGGATGGTTTAATTGCTGGTCATTTAATAATGGCGTTGAGTCCAATAGAATAGGGGATACTTACAACAAGCCATTTATTACAAATGGAGTCAAAGTATCCAGTGTGATAGTTGGTGATTATAAGGAAGAAAATAGAATAAATGGACTAATATATTCTGGTATATATAATTCAAATAGTAATACAAATGAGTTAAATCAATTTATTGCAGCTGAGAAAATCACAAAAGATATAAACCCAATATATGGTAGTATTCAAAAATTGCATTCAAGAGACGGTGACCTAGTGACTTTATGTGAGGATAAATGTTTAAGAATATTAGTTAGTAAAGATGCTTTATATAACGCTGATGGTAACCCACAATTATTAGCAAAAGAAGGGGTGCTTGGTCAAGCTATACCTTTTGTCGGGGAATTTGGCATATCTAAAAATCCAGAATCTTTTGCATCAGAATCCTATAGAGTTTATTTTACAGATAGAGTAAGAGGTACCGTGATGAGATTATCAAGAGACGGCCTAACACCTATATCAATGCATGGAATGAAGGATTGGTTTAGAGATAACTTAAGATTATCCACTGAACTTATTGGTAGTTATGATGACAGAAAAGACGAATATAATATAACAATTAAAAAGCCAGATTACACACAGAGTGGAATAATATTCAATGATTCTACTACAGTTTCTTTTAAAGAAGACGCTAAGGGTTGGGTTAGTTTTAAATCATTTATCCCTGAAAACGCAATTAGTTGCGCTAACCAATACTACACTTTCTTAAATGGAGAATTGTGGAAACATCACACTGAACAATTTGATGGGTTTGGAAAAGAAATTAATAGAAATACTTTTTATAATGTTCCGAAAGAATCTTCGCTCTCTGTTATTTTAAACGATCTTCCAGGAAGCGTAAAATCTTTTCATACATTGAACTACGAGGGTAGTCAATCAAAAGTTAATAAATTTATAGAATATAATACTTTTGGGGATAGCGGAGTTATTGTAACAGGAACTTTAAGCGATAAAGAATATTATAATTTAGATGATAAACAAGGCTGGCATGTAGAAAACATCGAAACAAATAAGCAAAAAGGAGCAGTAAATGAATTTATAGAAAAAGAAGGTAAGTGGTTTAATCACATTAAAGGCCAAGAGGTAGTTTCAAATAATTTTGGTAATATTACTAGCGGATTTGATACCGCTAACTTCGCTATTCAAGGTATTGGTATGGCACAAGCGGCGGTAGTAAGCACCGTTTTAGGATGTACAGATACCACGGCGTTTAACTATGATCCATTAGCAGACTTTGATGATGGTTCATGCGTGCCAATTATACACGGTTGCACGGATCCCTTAGCAAGCAATACTAACACTAGCGCAAATACACCTGATGGTTCTTGTTTATATCATGGTTGTACAGAACCTGCAGCATGGAATTATAACGCAAATGCTAATTATGACGATGGTTCTTGTATTGGTAGTGTAGAGGGTTGCACAGACCCTACAATGTTTAACTATGACCCGTTAGCAAATACTTTGGGTACGTGCGTGCCATTTATTTATGGATGTACGGATAATTGGACTGCGGATGGCTGTGGTATTGGTTGCAATGGAGCGGTTAACTACAACAGCTTAGCTAACACAGCGTGTGACCAACTTGGAACTGGTCTTGGCACTAATGATTGTTGTAGATATGAAATCTTAGGGTGTACTGATAGGGATGGAGCACTTTATGATCCATTAGCAACGGTTGATGATGATTCATGCTTGTTCTGTGGAGATCCAACAGCTAATAATTACGACAATGCTGTCACCGCCGCAAACCTTCCTTTTTATGATGGTTGTGAGTGGTGTGTACAAACAACAAATTTACACGCTATAAACATAACAACAACAGGTGTAGATTTAATATGGGATACCCCTACAACGAGTCAACCTCAAGCTGCTGGTGATTACTACCTTACAATTACAGAGACTACTGGAGGTGCTATAGTATTTCAAGGTAATATCACGCCAATTGCGAGTGGTGCTTACCAAAGTTACGCCACTATAAATTCTGTAACTTTAGCCGCGGGAACTGATTATACTTTTGAAGTTGGACTTCAATGCAGCAACAGTAATGGCATAACGGATACTTTTTCAGTATCAACCTTAGATATACCAGGTTGTATGGATAATACTGGTGCTGGTAATACAATTGGCTCTTGGGGTGCTTGTAACTATGACCCACTAGCTACTAGTGATGATGGTACTTGTGAATATGCTTCATGTGCTGGATGTACTAATCCAGTTGCATTAAATTATGATCCATTAGTTATATTTGATGATGGTAGTTGTATATTACCTATTCCTGGATGTATGGATTCAACTATGTTTAACTATAATCCAGCAGCTAATGTTGATGATGGTTCATGTATTCCTTTTATTTACGGTTGTACTAATGATCAATTAGATAACAATGGAATTTATAATAACGTTCCAACTAGTTACGCTGCAAATAATTATAACCCATTAGCTAATACACCTTGTGATGCAGCTGGAACTGGCCCGGGTAGTAATGAGTGTTGTGATTACAATTGCCCAATATTATTTCAACAACAAGGATTCTCTTCAGGTACTTTTGTTCAGAATACAGTTAACTTAAATGTTAATCTTCTTAATACTTTTTACTCACTTGGTATCAGTGGTGGTGGTGATCCTGATGATTACAAGATATATGTATCTGTTCAAGATGCAAGTGGAGCAATTATATATGATAACGGTGGTAATGAGTTGTCAGGCGTTATAGTTAACGGTCTTGGTTACCATTTAAAAAAGCTAACTTTTGCAGTAATGGATGTTCCTGTAGGTGAAACTGCAATTTTCGTAGAATGGGTGGTTGAAACTAATGATGGTTCATGTGATCAGGATGGACCTGCTGTGACTTACACTATAGGTTGTACGGATACAAATGCTAATAATGCTGGTAGTTTTGCTTTCACTGATAATACTCAATGTACTTACACTGGTTGTACGGATGATACGTTAGATAATAACGGAAACTACGCCGCGGTAGGAGCATTCCCATACAGTGTAAATAACACTACAGCTTGTAATAATGGTGGTGGTGATAACGATTGTTGTACTTATAACGAAACTCCAACAGCGATATTTATACCTCAAGATCTAATTAGTGGTACAACAGATTATTCTTCTTTAGAAACACTTGAGTATGACTTTAACGGAACAGCATATCACAGTGCTGCTATAACCTCATTTAAAGTTACAACTCCTGACAATCTATCTACTACTTGGCTTCCTGAATATATAGGTGGTGCTTGGCTTAATGCCGATCTGTACACTGATCATATTACAAATAGCGCTACAAATTTAACTCTTTCGCCAAATTACAATACCGGACAAGCAGATAGTTCAGCAATACCATCAAATTTTGATAATATTGATCTTACTACGTTTAAGGTTCCAGCAGCTTCTACTACCAATGCTTTAGCACACAGTCCGCTTGAAATTGAATTTACAGTGGAATGGAATGCAACACTTCTTAATAATGCATCTCTTGGTAATTCTATAACTACCACTATCACTTATACTCAAAGTTTCACAGGTGGATGTAAGATTGGAAGTAATATTTATAGTAATTGGGACAACACATTAGACTTACATATACCTGGTTCATGTATACTTATACCAGTTCTTGGTTGTACAGATTCAACCGCGATTAATTATAATTCCTTAGCAAATACCGATGATGGTTCTTGTTGTCTTTCATGTGATGATGTAAGTACACTTACAGCTTCTAATCCTACGATGTCGGGTAGTTATGCTACGCATATGTTATTAAATTTTACTGAAGTTTGTGAAGCAACTGTTTATAGTATTGATATGAAGATAGGTAGTGGAAGTTGGAGTAATATAAATCTTTTATCTGCTACAAACCCAAATCTTGTAAATGGTGAATATACTGTTTTTCTTCTTACTCCTCAATCTTCGGGTACTGAGTTATCTTTTAGAATTGGTACAGAGTGTACTGATGGTTCTACATCAAGTTATTCAAATACTGCTTCAACAACAATACCTTAATAAATAAATAATATGGCTTTTATACTATCTTTAGATTTTAATATTGTGATAAACGTATCCGTACAAGTAGGAGATATAGCCTACTACACGCCGGTTGATGTAGTTGGATCAACTAATGATGCTCATAATACCGCTAAAATAGTTGATACTATTACGTTAGGTAAAATTACGGAAATAATAAATCCTGATTTATTTGATGGTGGAATCTCAACAATAAGAGTACTTTGTGATTTAATTGATCCCGCCACAAATACTCCATTTACCACAACACCACCAAATATAACTGGTAGCTTTATAATGTTTAGTAAAAACAAAAAAGTTAATACAAATAGTTTATTAGGATATTATGCCGAAGTTAAGTTTGTAAATGACTCAGCAGAAAAAGTAGAGATGTTTTCAGTTGGAGCAGGAGTTCAGGAAAGTAGTAAATAAATAAAATAATAAATGTCATATCATAACATAACATCTTACACACAAAGCATGGTGAATACCGAGGGACAAGTTGCTCCTGATGGATATCATTATATGCCAGACGGTACACTCATGTCAGACGTAGAGCACGCTGGGATGACGAGTGCAAAAACAATAACATATTTTAATTTAGATTTTAGCGATATAAAAGAAGCTGGCGAAACTAGAAGATTTAGTGTTTCAGGAAATAATAAGGCTAAGTTTAGCTTGGAGGTTACAAATGAAGATAATAAATATTATAATTTTCAAACTAACCTATTTCAAGTAGCTAAAACTAGATTAAATAATATAAGCATTAATGGAGGTTTATATTCTGGAAGTATAGTATTTCCGTTAGTTGCAGACGCTGATCAATATAACTTTACTTTATTTGCAGAAGAAGGCACATATCACGCGGGTTATAATGAAGTTAGGTTTTTAGATGACACTATAGATATTAATTCTTCTACAGGTTCAAATTCAAATATATTAAAAAAAGTAATATATCAAACTTTAGATGTTGATGTATATATCAATGGTTTTTCTGGAAGCAGTTTGATAACAAGTTATGCAAATCCATCTCAAACCATAACAGCTTCAAGGGGGAAAGGTGTTGCGACAATTCCTTTCTCAACAACAGTTTCAGTTTCAGCGGGGGCATTAACAATAGATAGACAGCCAATAGACAGTGATATATTTGCAAGTATCGATAGTTATACTATCGGGGCAAATCCAGTGGACATACCAAGGGAAAATATATATCCAACCGCTACCACTGCTTTTACAGGTGATGATATTAACGGGGCTATTACTAGTGGTAGTGTAGTTAGAATGGACAACACTGATTTATCTGCAGTGATTAAAGTTGGAGATAAAATAACTACAACCGTAATGACCGATACTGTTAATGGTGATTTTGCATCTGGAGCTACGGCTATAACAATGGATTCTGCTGTTGCTACTAAAATGGCAGTTGGAGATCAAGTAACTGGAAATGCAGTTCTTGATAGGGGTGTGTTTCTTGTTGCTTCCTTAGACTCTACGAATGTTTTTTCACTTGATGCTGAAGTAGGGATAGAAGATGGTACAACGCTATCGTTTAGTTCTAAAATTAATAGAAGTTTAACAACGGTTACAGTTGTTGAGACTAGTGGTACCGCCACTGATTTTACAATGACACAAGCCATTCAGTTTCGGGATAATGCTCCTTTAACTTTTTTTAACCAAAGGAATTATAGGTGGCCTATTAGTAATACACACCTATTAACAGAGGGTATGAGAGTAAAAGCTACTACTGCAAATGGATTTACAGATGAGGTTACAATTGCAGATTATTTAGACGAAACAATCGTGTTTGAAGACGAGATAAACGAACAGAGATTTACAAATGTAAAGGTTCCGGCGATAGATACTTTAGGTGTAAAACCAACCATTGCAAGGAACGCCACAACAAATGTGGTTGCAACTACGCAAACTGGAAATATAACGTTTACTGAGCAAGCACTAAAAGCGCTAGGTGGTACTGGCGTTAAGATATTTGGCTATGGAGTAGATGAGATAAACCGTATAACTGGATATGATGTAGAGTTTACTGATTTAAAAGCTGAATTAAACACGGTTACGACAACTACTACGGCTGCGGTTAGTGCTCACACAACTATACCCGTGCATGCTAAAGTGGGTATTGTAGATAAGACTACGCAAACCGTCGACGGGGCAATTACAACGTCTAAAGAGGTTGTGCTAGATAGTGTTAGCGGACTTGGTATTGGTCAAAGTTTATATGCTGTTTCAGCGGGGGCATTGAATGGTATACCTACGATAACAGCTATAAACGAAACCACTAAAAAAGTAACGTTATCAATAGCCCAAACCTTTGCGGATGGTATAACATTAACTTTTCCTAATAGCATTATAAGTGGAATTGGAATTGATCCTGCGGTTGTAAATCCTTATGTTGATACGATAAGTAGTTTGAACTTAACGGCTAGCGTAGCTCAGACTTTAGAAGACGCACAGACATTTACTTTTACAGGCGCTGGAAATATTGTTACCATAACTGGGTATGTTAAGATAAACAAAGTAGGTAATGATGCAGTGGCGTTAAGGTTCGATATAGACAAATTTCTTACCCAACATTAAAAAAACGCTAAAAACTGTAACTATTATAGATATAAATTAAATTAAATTATGTCTAAGAATGAATTAGAAAAAATACTTGACAATACGCTAGCTGTATCGTACAGGGAAAAGGTGAAAGAAATTGAAGACTACCTTATAAGCATTGCTGATGGAAAGAATATTATTGGGAGTGGGACGGAGATAATATATCCAGAAGGATTGTGGGAATATAAACACTCTTTTGCTGATGGGTTATACATTAGAGAGATGAGAATGAAGAAGGGTCAATTGGGATTTTCAGCTATTCATAAGCATAGCTATGGCTTCTTCTTGTTATCAGGAATTCTAGCATCGTCAAAAGAAGATGGCGTTGAAGAATTTATAGGACCATGTTATGTTATATCGCCGCAAGGCGCAAAAAGGATAGTATACGCAATTGAAGATTGTGTTATAACAACTGTACATGCAAATCCAACGAACACACAAGATTTAGATAAGTTAGCAAAGATAAACGTAGTGTTTGATTGGGGTGAATACAAAGAATATTTAAAAGAAAATCAATTATGATAAATTATAGTGGTGTAATGTCACCAAATAACCACATGGAAAGATCGTGGGGTATGATTGTTGTTGCTGCTGTTGGGGCTACCGTCTCACTTGTTAATGCTTCTAAAAATAGGCAAGAAGCTCAAAAAAAGGATGCTGAGATGTCTAGGTTAGCCGCAATAGAACAAAAGAAATTAGATGCTCAAAAAGCTAAGTACAGCGCTATGACTTTTGAAAATCCGTTTGCTAATATGGAGAACACATACGAGGATTTAACCGTCAACAAACAACAAGCCCAATTCCAAGCGCAGCAAGGTTCTCAACAAAGAGCTAATATAATGCAAGGATTGAGAGGGGCGGCGGGAGGGAGTGGTATAGCTGGTCTAGCCCAATCATTGGCCAATCAAGGTCAAATACAAACACAAAGAATATCCGCGTCTATAGGATTGCAAGAATCACAAAACCAAAAACTAGCAGCTCAAGGTGCTGCTAATATTCAAATCTCAGAAAGACAAGGTAGTAAATGGGTTAAAGAACAAGAGGCTAGTAGACAAACTGCATTATTAGGCATGCAATATGGAGCGTCTTCCGGTGCTAATTTAGCATCTCAACAAGCTCAAACAAATATGATGCAAGCTAATATCGCTCAGCAACAAGCTACGACTGATATGATTGGGATTGGGGCGCAAGCAGCTGGAGGATTAACGGATGATATGAAAGAAAACGAATGGGGACTCTATTAATAAAACAAATAAAATATGGCAGCAGCAGATAGTGCGTTAATAAGCGCGGCAATGGAGCATGGGAAGACAAAAGCGGGGATAAGTGTTCCTAACCTAACCCCATTATATGAAAGTACAGTAAAACAAGGTCAGCAATTTGGAGGTATGATAACCGCGGCTATAGCGCGGAGAAAGGCCGAGCAAACTATATCTAAGGCTAGGAGAAGTAAATTGGCGGGTGGTCTCACCAAATCAATAGAAAGCAATTATAAAAAACTATATGAGAATGGAGATACCCATCCAAATGAGGAAGTTGCATTAATCGCAGCGAGAGTGAAGGAAATACAAGAACTATATGATAGTGTTCCTGACGATAACTCTGTAGAAAGCATACGGTTAAGAGCTGAATACGAAGGAGAACTTAAAAGATTATTCGGCGGAGCCACATCAAATACTGAAGCGCTAGGTGAATTAAATACCAAATTGAATAATAATCTATTGGATGAGAATGGTATGGATCCAAAAACAGCTTCAGCTGCTAAACTAATACTTGAAGGTTTTGATAATCCAGAGATAAGACAACAACAATTGGACAGTGGAAATTTGCGGATAACGCTAGGGAGTAATAACGAAACTATATATCATATTAAAAATTATAATAAAAGAACAGAAAGAGTAAAAAGAACAAGAATAATTGGTAAAAATCCAGATGGTTCTATAATTACTGAAGATGTTTTTGAAGATGAGGAGGTCGTATATGGAGATGAAATATCGCTAAGTTTCTCTGATATGAATCAATCTTTAACGGGTCCTATGTCAGTTAAGGGAATTCAAACGCGAAGTATTGAGCAGCTTAATGATGCTATAAAAGAGGGAACTGATCACGCTGAAGCAGGTGGGGAGAAGGATTTTGATGAGAAGCGAAGTAAATCTAAGCATAATGCAAGTATAAAAACTGTACAAGAGTTGGGATACATGATGAAGAATGAAATTGAGGGAGTAGGTGGAAGTACTTTTCATGAGGATTTACTTGAGAGTGGAGAGTTGGATGTAAACATTGTAAAAAACATGTTTATAGACGATAACGGGGACCCATTACCAATATCAGATGAATTTTTTGCAATTCTTGATGATAATAAGGATGGCATAATTGATGAAAATGATTTAAAAGGATTGACACCAGAAGAAGCGGCGATTTGGGATGAGAATTCAAAAAAGCTTTTGGACGTTATAACTAATACTTCAAATAAATTTTTTAACGAAGCTATTTCTAAAGAGATGTATGTTAGTTGGCAGACTGATAGAGAAAGACAAGAATATGATAAAGCATATGATAAGAAATTGAAGATAGATAATCCTGATGCTAAGATATCGCCTAGTAATACTTTCAAAATGTTTGGGCAGTCATACCCCAAACCTGAAGGCCGCCCAGCAGAATTGGAATTACAAAACATGTTCAATATCACTAATATGGTGCCGGAAGTTTACGTTAATGGGGTTGAATATAATTGGGATGGAGAAAATTATACTGATGGGGAGAATGTTCTTTCTCGACACCAATTAATGAGAAGAAATAGCAAAATATATTTCGCTCCAGAGAGTTATGATTTTAATAAAACTACAACTCAAAATGACGCTCCAAATTTAGAAGAAGAGACATTCCAAAAAAATCTAGCTGGGTATGCTAGTTACTTAAACAAACCTAAATAAAATATGTTTGAATACAACAACAATGTTTATACTTTAGAAGACTTGCAGATAGGTGCTAAAGACCAAGGTTTGGACTTTGAAACGTACCTAGAAGGAATGAAAGCACTTGGTATGGTGGAAAAGCAAGCCGATTCGGGTGATGGTTTATTGGATTTGCCAGAAATTAAACACGCCTCTATAGATCAAATGAAAGAAGGTAATTCTTGGTTACAAACTGAAGGAGATTTTAACAAGAAGATGAACGAGTATTACAAAGGCACTGGCGTTATATTCCAAGACGCTATAGATGGGAAAGATGCTTTTACTATGTACGATGCAGCAACTGACGAGACATCTGAACCTGTTAGAATTCCAGGTTTTTTTGGGGAATCACAACACGAGGGATACGGAATAAAATCTTGGGATAATGTGGATGCTAAGGTAAAAGAGTTTTTTGGTAGAGAAAAAAAGATGACCAAAAATTTTAAAGCTGCTAAAGAAAAAACAGAAAATAAAATAGCTGAATGGTTAGAAAAACCAGAAAATTTAACTAATTTACTTGGAGAAGACTACGACTGGGAGTATATACAAAAACAAGATAGAGGTGGGAAAAGTGGTGTTGGGGAAGAGAATGATTATGAGTTAATACTAAAAGCTTTAAAAAAGCAAGTTGGAGAGTTTGGAGGTGGGATTTTTGGTGGAGGTTTTGATGCAACAGGCGAGTTTGCCGCTATGAGCGAACAGTCTATAGAAGAAATAGTTAAAAATGCTGTAACAAAAAAGTTTGAAAAAGATAAAGCAGATAAGGTTGAGAAAGCAGTTACAACTCTCGCTGGTACTATAGCGGAAAAAAATACTACGGAAACTATAATAGATAAAAAATATAAAGATTATGATATATTAACCCTTAGTAAAGAAGGTAAAAACTTACACAACGGTATAGAAAAGTTAAAAACTTTACAACCTGGAACAAAAGAATATACCGATCAAGAAACGATCAATAAGGGTTTATTAAAGGGTTATGAAAAATGGTATGAATATAGCTCTGAGTTTTTAGTAGATCCCATAACCGGAGCGTCTATAAATCCGGAATCTCCAGAGGTAGCAACAGCTATTGTTATGACTAAAGAAGATTTAGACAATACAGAGAATAAAATTAAGTTAACTTATGGGGAAAATGTTGAGCAGGCGTATAAAGTTATTGGAAGAAAGAAATGGCTTAGCGATAAGCATGGTGAACAAGAATATGACGTTACAATAAACGATCCCCAAGCCGTTGCGATATTTCAAAAATTAGGATATGAAGTAAAGGGGAAGAATGACAACGGGTATGAGATGATAGTTAAAAAGAAACATCTATCAAGATACTACGATGCTACTGTTAAGTCTGATGGGTTTACTCTCGGTGAGGGGTTGGTTGGTTCAATGCGAGTTGCTCCTGAAGACGTGGAGATAGTTGGTGGTGGTTATTTTGACGTTGGAGCAAAAGCTAGAAGAGCTGGGCTTTATGGTATTGAAGATTTTAAAACAGATGTTGGTTACTTTGGATTAACAGAAAAAGTAGGTGAACAAGAGGTTATAAGTTCATCTTTACTTCATGATCTTACAACTAGAACAGATGAGTATGAAGAAGGAGTTGATTTATCAAAAGCCTTTAAAAGAAGTTTAAAAGATTATAGAGATGATCGTTTTAATATAATAAAAGAAGGTAAAGTATTAACTAAAATGCATTTACTAAATATAGATGTACCATCGAGAAAAACATTTCTTCCAGAAAGAGGAGCCGAATTAGTAGTAGAAGGTTTTAAAGGTATATTTGGTGGAAGTCAAGTTGACGTAGATGTAATGACTAGTGGTAGAGAAGAACGAGATATTTTAGAGGGTATAGCAAATAGCAGCAACATCAAACTTACCACAACTCAAGCAGAGAGAGTTAAAAGAAATGGAGCGTATAGAGTTTATGAAGGGGTAACGGGATTTGTTCCCGCTATAGCAGAATTTGCTTTAATAGATTTAGCTATTAAAAAAGGTGTAGGTATAGTTCCTGGTGTAGCAAAGTTAGTTTCTAAACTTGGTAAAGGAAATATATTACAAAAAACTCTTTACCATACAGGTGGTATTATAAAAGAGGAGCTTAAAATGAAAGCTGCTTTTGATGAGCATTATCATTTAGGTGGTGGTACTGGTTTTTATGCCGTTGGTAATCTTCTACCGAATTGGAAAGGTAAATATCAGCTTTTTAATACCTTTATGAATGCTAACAAAAGTGGTTTAGGTGGGGCTTTATCTGTTCAAGCAGCAGCTAATTTAGAAGCTTTAGCTAGAGATGTTGCGGGTAAAGAATCATATCAAACTTGGATTAAAGAGAATTACGCGGACTTGGGATTAACAACTGAAGATTTTATTGTTGACTATCTTGTGTTTGCTACAGTTGGAGCAAAAGGTTGGGCTTTTGGTGGGGGTAAAAACTGGAAGAACAACTTTAAAACAACGTCTAGATTAGAAAAACTAGAAAGTGAATTAATCGAGAAGATACCAATATATAGAAGTGCGTTAGAAAACATGAAGGCTACTGAGCGTGAAGGTTCTAAAGAGTTCTTAGAAATAGCTGAAAAATTAGAAAAATCCCAAGAATTATTTACGGGCGTTCACACTAAGCTAGAAGGTATATACCAAATGAACGATTGGCAAGATCCAGAGAAAGCAACTAAAATGCTAGAACGACAAAACAAAAACATTAAAGCTGTATTTGGTAAAGACGTTTCTATAAAAGCTGTTAACAATAGAAAAGATAAAGATGGTAACGAATTATTTAAATTCGATGATTCAGCGGCAGAGTTTTCTGCGGATGGTAAAACTATATTAGTAGACGTTAATAGAGTTCAACCAGGTAAAACTCCCCATGAAGTGTTTCATTTAGTAGCGGCTAAGATATTTGAAAACAATAAAGATTTAATGAATAGATTTAAAGCTAGTATTGAGTCTAGTTTTAAAGGGAAAATGTTTGCAGATGTTCCCGTTAGAGATAATAAAAGTGAATTAACAGGCGAGAAACGCAGTATGTCTATTGAAGAACTAGTTATGAACGAACACGGTTCACAGAAAAACTTTGATAATATAAAAGCCAATGAATTCTTAGCTTATACAGCTGAGGTTTTATCAAACCCTAGATACTATAGTAAGTTTGTAGCGAAAGGAACTTGGAAAAAACTGCAAATGGATCTAAACAAGTTTACCAATAGACACATGGGAACAAGTGTTATAGAGAGTGGTACTAAACAAGATTTAATAGACTTCATGGCTAACTTTTCTAGATCTGTTATGGCTGGAAATCTAACAAGAAAACAAGTTAGCATGTTTGAGAAAATGAAAGATGGTAAAGTTTTTGCAGAATCTATAGAAGCTGACAGTAGAACAGAACAAAGAAAAAATGAAGAAGCCTCTGAGGATTACGTGCAAAAAGTGGTTGCGTCCAAATCAGTTGAGTTATCTAGTAAAACTCAAAAAGTATACGATGATATAGTTAAGGGTAAAGAAGGTTTAAAACTTGACAGAGCTATAGAGCAAATGACAGCGCCCTCAACAGAACGTGGTTCTGTAGCTGGTAAAGAATTTGACGGCATAATATATGACATGATTAAAGACTTATATAAAGATGTACATAGAAACCCAGATCAAAAATACACTCTAGCATTAGAAATGGTTTATGACCTTAGTAGAGGTCCTGAAACTAAAAACAGAGGTCTTCAAGGAATAATAAAAGATTACACTGAAAGAAAAGACTTTGGCACAACTACTAAAAAAAATAAAGACGGAACAACAGAAAAGCTTCCAGACTTATTTGATTCTGAAGGAAACAAAAGATTAAGTAAAGAAAAAGTTAACGCACTAGAGAGCAAGTATGGAGCTAAATTTGGTACACCTGAGTTTATAAAACAAGCTGAGGCTGAGGGTTATAAAGGTAAACAAAACTTAACTAAAACAGTTATGCAACAACTAGCCTTACGTATTCATGATATGAAACGTGATGCTCTTGATAAAATGGATGACTTTGCCGAGCTTGGCTATGGAGTGAGACAAGAAGACATGCGAGAGGCTGGTAAAGAACTTGTTGACACTAGTATCAAAGATTTTGAATTTAAATCTCAAGAGGATATAAATAGAGAAGCTAAGGGTAAGAAAAAAATAAATCCACTTGATTATGTCGAACCTAGAGATTTGGTTAGTATTAGAAAAAATACAACTGATTACTTAAAGTCAACAAAGGCGTTAATTGACTTGAGACCAGAAAAACTAGCTGAAGCTATTACTCCTAAAACTCGAGAATTATTTGAAAAACAATTTGGTAGATATAAAGAAGCCGAAAACAAAGACGGTAGTATTACTTTAGAAAAAGTAGCTAAAAAAGATTATTACGATATTTCTAAAGAAATATTCGAAACAAAAGAAAGGGAGCTTTACGAAGCAATGCTACCAGAAAGCAGAGATAAATATACATCGGAAACTACAAACGCTGCTAAATCCGCGTTTAGAGATGTTTATGAATCTAAAGGTGAGTTTACTTTTGCTGAACTAAATAAAGGTATTGCCAAAGAAATACTGACAGACTCTCAAAAGGCTGAGGGTAGAGACAAAATGGCTAAAAAACCTTATAGAAAAGGTATTCTTAACGAAATTATATTTAAAGGTAATAGAAAAGATGTTCATCATGCTAAAATGAGTTATTTAATGCCGCATGGGGCTTTTACCGTAAGTAGAAAAATTGTAGACAATCAGTTAAACAATCCTAGGTTCGCTGAAATGTTAAAGAAAATGAATCCTGGTGTTTACGAAGGACTTCAGCTTAATCAAGTTTTAACATCTATTAAGGAAAATTTAAGAGGCACAACGCCAGAAACTTTAGCATCTAAAAAGACAAACTTAGTAATTAACGAGTTTGTCGATAAAATCAAGAAAGGAACAGGAGCTAGAACAGCCATGCTAGAAGTTATAGCTAAAAACGATGATCTTAAACCCTACAAAGGTCAGATCATGAATGAGATGAAACTAAATATTGATGATCTAGCAACTACAGGCGAATTATTTGTTAAGGTTGGAGAATCTGGTAGATTGCTTGGTATAATACAAGGTAAAGCTGCAAAGCCTATTATATTTGAAGCAAAGTTTGCTGGAATAAAAGGAAACAGTGTTTACAAGGAGTTAAATAAAATAATAGATCAATTATCAGAAGAAGGAATTGTAGACAAGAAATTAATTAACACAAACAAAAGTAAAACCGAAAGAGAAAAAGATCCAGAATTTACTAGGGAATTTACTGAAGACTTTTTACCTGAATTATTTAACGAATTCGATGTACGATTGTTAAATATGAGTGGTAAAGATAGGGGTGGTCTTGGAACGACAATGGGCTTTGGTGATCAAAGGTTCGGTTTTAGAGAATTAGTTGATTATATTTCTAAAGGAGTATATAAAGGTAAGAGATTTAAAATATTTGACGCTGAAATGCGTAATGGTATTTTTGAAGGATTCGAGGGTATAAAAGAAATAAACCCAAAAACCAAAAAACCTTACACGGATAAAGAGTTTACTAAAAAATTCTTTGATTCTAAATATGTTAAAGTAAATGATAATACTGTTGTTCAAAAAATAGTTGATAATGCTTTAGCTTTACCTGAATTCAAAAACGCTACAAATCCTAAAAATGTAAAAACAAGAAAAGATCTTACAGATTACGTTAAAAAACAATTATCTCCTGACGGGAAGGTAAGTGGTTATGAAAAAATGCTCAAAGCAAATGAGGGTATGTTGGAGTATATCTCTGAAAAACTATACGATCACGTAAACAAAGCTATTGAATCAGGAGAAAAAGGGGCTATAGAAAAAGCTATAAATAATGTTAGTTATTTGCTTCAAATGCAAACAAATTTAGGTGGTGGTTGGTTTAGAGGTTTGGCATCTCACAATGCAATGACACTTAAGAGAAGTGGTGGTCTAGATCTAGCTTTATCAAAGCGATATAGAAGTGAACATGAGTTTCAATTAGCTAATTTTACTGGGAATTTACTTTTAAATACATTAACGTATTCAGGTAATAAAACCAAGTTTAAAAATGACATGAAACCTTTGATTAGAGAATTTAAACAAAGTATTATAAGTAGAGAGTTACAAGAGAGAATTGATAATGCTGAATCTGGCGGTAATACCGCTAATATATGGTCAGAAAAAGGAATGTCTACCGATGTGATGGCTAAGGCAAACTTTTTATTAGAAAGACAAATAATGGAATCTATTGTTAATTTAAAGACTGGAAAAACCTACGCGGAAATTATTGATGGTAGGTTACAAAGTGGAGCGGGCTTCAAAGCTCTTAAAATAGCTTCTGAGAAAGCAAATTTACCATCTAAAAATGTAACTCTAACAGAAATGATTAGAAATATGAAGACGCGTGACGAGGCGTTGACTAAGGGTAGGGTAAAAAATAAAAAATCAAGAGGTATGAGTGCTTGGGACTTTGACGATACTTTAGCTAGAACTAAATCTGGAGTTAGATATACTTTACCAAATCCAAGTGGCGAACCTGCTCCGGGAAAGAAAGTTATATTTATGGCTGGAGGAGCTGGATCTGGAAAGTCTGGAGTTATAAAACAATTAGGTTTAGAAAAACAAGGATTTAAAGTTGTAAATTCTGATATATCGTTAGAATGGCTGAAGAAAAACCATGGATTACCTGAAAACATGAAAGATTTTACGAAGGAGCAAGCTAGTAAATTAGGCACGTTACAATGGGAGGCTAGAAAAATTGCCGCTCGTAAACAAATGAAATACCAAGGTCAAGGTGATGGTATAGTCGTCGACGGTACTGGTGGTTCTATAAATGTAATGAAAAAACAAGTTCAAGAATTTAAGGACAAAGGTTATGATGTTCAAATGGTATTCGTTGAAACTTCTTTAAAAACTGCTTTGGAGAGGAACGCTGCTAGAAAAGAAAGAACTTTAAAAGAAATTATAGTAATAAAAAATCACGAAGCAGTACAAGGTAATAAAGAGGGATTTAAAGAATTATTTGGCAATAACTTTGCTGAAGTTAAGACTGATAACTTGAAACAAACAGATGCTATGCCATCTGATTTAGTTACAAAATTAGATGCGTTTACAAAAGGATACATTAAAGCTAGGCTAAATGCTGGAGAGTTTGCTGGTGAAGGGGCTAAATTAAAAGAACAAGGAGCTGAGTTTGATTTTGCTGAATTTAATGTAGTAAAAGAGGGTGAGCAAGGACCTTTCTTTCAAGAAGCCTTAAATAGAGCTAAAAAGTTTGGATTAAAAGATCAATTTGTGTTAACGGCTAGACCACCTGAGGCGGCTGGACCTATATATGAGTTTTTAAAAGCTCAAGGGTTAAATATACCTTTGGAGAATATAACCGGTTTAGGTAATAGTACTGGAGAAGCTAAAGCGATGTGGATGCTTAAGAAGTTTTCTGAAGGATACAATGACATGTACTTCGCTGATGACGCCATGCAAAACGTTAAGGCGGTTAAGGATGTTTTAAGTCAATTAGGTATCAAATCTAAAGTTGTTCAAGCAAAATCTATTAGCGAAGTTAAAGATGTAAATAGATTAGATTCTCCTGATACTTATGGAAATGTACTAGCGTCTAAGGCTCTTAGATCAGAGTATGAGAAAACCATAGCTAAAAATAGACCTGATTTAGTTAAAGAAGGATTGGTATCTAAAACTGTAGATGAAATGTTTGATTTTATAGACACTTTAGATGTTCCTGCTAATAAGAAGAAAAAGTATGAACAAGTAACCACTAAATGGTTAGCTACGAGTAATATAAAGTTAAAAGAGGATGCTTATAAAGTAAAACAAGCGGTAGAATTAGCTGAAAAGTATAAAGAAGACATATTCTCTTATAGAAATCCTAATGAACTTATAGAAAAATACGCTGGTAAAAGTAAAGCAAAACCTACAAATCCAGAAAGCGTAAAAGAATTTATATTTTCAGGAAGTGAAAAAAAGAGAGGGATCTCTCTTTATGGGGTTAAGAACACAAAAGAAGGACAGCAAGCGGTTAGAGACGTTATAGATACTCATTGGGGTGTAGACTCTAACCCGTGGTGTATTACACAAGCTAAAAATGGTAAGCTAACAGAGGATGCTTGGCAGAACTGGACAGTTTATGACAAAGGGCCAAAAAGAATAGTTTTTCATAATGGTAAGTTATCATCGTTTTATGCGAACAGACAATACTGGGATAGGATGGACAATGCTACAGATGGACCCACTATAACAACCAAAAAGGGTAGAACTACTAGTAAAGTAGAGCTTGTTCCTATGGGTGAAGGTAAAATTGAAGAGTTTGTTAGAGAGACCAGAACAGTTAGTAAAGATAAGAAAACTGTTACAACAGAGATTTTCGCGGACTCACAAGATGGTTATATAGAGGGCACTAAAATTGTAGAAAATAAAGTTAATGGCAAAACAGTTAAGTCTACAAGGTATAGTCCTGAGGGTAAAGCTGTTGAAATAAAAGAGTTTGGTAAAGACGGAAAAGCTATCGCTTCATATAATTTCTTTAGAGATGGTAAAATGAGCGCTGTAAATTCTTATGGTCGACCTTTTGGAGATATGAAGTTACATGACGTGGTTATGAAAAAAGGAGATGTGTTTGAGCACGCTCATAATGAAGGCGGAACTGCTTATATGCATGGGACGGTTAATATAAAGGGTAAAGTAACGGAAATAGGATGGGAAGTAGCAGAGAAAAATTCTGACTTAAAGAATGTTATAAAAACAGTTGATGGTAAAGTAAGAGTAGATCTTAAAAAGATTTTAGAAATAGATCCTGATGTTAAAGGATTGCCTAAAGAAGTTAAAATTACTGAAACAGGAATGAAAAGCATAGAACCTGTTAAACAGGTATTAGATCAATTAGATATTAAATCTGATACACAGCAAGCATTAGCTAGTAAAAATCTAGGTAAAGATATCAACAATATGATAGAATCTACTTTTGGTGTAGAATCTAAAAAGATATTTTCTAAAGCCGAGGGAAAGGTAAGAGGTAAAGACAAGAAAAGAAGAAGGTTCTTTATACCAGATTCTGCCGCTGATTTAGAGTTGCTATTAGAACCATTATATGGTAAAGATAAAAAAGGTATAGAAAATCAAAAATGGTTTCAAAAAGAATTCTTAAAACCATGGGAAAGGGGTGTCAATGATCTTAACACAGCAAGACAAACTATACTTAACGATTATATGTCACTGCGTAAAAACAACAAAGATGTTGTTAAGTCTCTTAGCGAGCCAGTTGAAGGAACTAATTTCACGGTTGATCAAGCCGCTAGAGTTTATATATGGAATAAAGCTGGTTTTGAAGTTCCAGGCTTAACAAAGACATCGAAAACTAAATTACTAGAGCATGTAACTAATAACCCTAAACTGCAAGCTTTCGCTGAAAATGTAGCTGTTTTAACTAAAATTGAAACTGGATTAAAGAGACCTGGCGAACATTGGTGGTCCGAAACTTTAGCTTCTGAGATTAGTGAAACTGGTAGAACCATTAATAGAGATAAATATATAGGTGATTGGATAGAAATAAAGAATGAGATATTCACGGAGGAAAATTTAGCTAAGATGGAATCTGAACTTGGCCCTAAATGGAGAGAGGCTATAGATGGTATGCTTTGGAGAATGGAAACTGGTAAAATGAGGAATAAAGATCTAGGTAGAATTGGTAATGAAGTGATGGATTACTTAAATGGATCTGTTGGTGCTATTATGAATTTAAACACTAGATCAGCAACGCTTCAGCTAATATCTACGGTTAACTTTATTAATCATGCTGAAAATAATCCTTTGGCCGCTGCAAAAGCTTTTGCTAATCAACCACAGTATTGGAAAGATTTCATGAAAATAATGAATTCTGATATGCTAAAGCAAAGAAGAGATGGTTTGCAAATAAACGTTACTGAAGCTGAACTTGCGGCTGCGGTTCATGGTAAGGGTAATAAAGCCAAAAAAGCTTTAGCGTGGATATTAAAGAAAGGTTATATTCCCACAAAAATTGCGGATAGTTTCGCAATATCTTCTGGTGGAGCCACTTACTTCCGTAATAGAGCTAAAATGTATCAAAAAGAAGGTTTCTCATTAAAAGAAGCTGAATCAAAAGCTTGGTTGGATTTTCAGGCTATAGCAGAAAGAACACAGCAATCATCAAGGCCGGACTTATTATCTCAGTCACAGGTTTCTTTTGAAGGTAGATTATTATTGCCATTTGCTAACACTCCAATGCAGATGAATAGAATCGGTATGAAGGAGCAGTTAGATATAGCTAAAGGTAGATACGATGGTTGGTTTGGTGAAAATTCTTTTACTAGTAAAATGAGTAAGATAGCTTACTATTATGGAATACAATCAGCTATATTTGCTGGATTGCAAACTGGTTTGTTTGCTTTAATGGCTAATAGTGATGATGATGATATGATTGCTCAAAAGAAAGTTAGGGCATATAATACTATAGCTGATTCATTTTTAAGAGGTATGGGTATTCCTGGCGTTGTTGTAGCTGGTATTAAAAATGCTAGTTTTAGGTTTTACGAACAAAATCAAAAAGGATTTAATGCTGATTTCAGTGAGGTTGGCGAGGCACTATTGAACATGTCACCTACTATTGGTTCTAAATTTAGTAAGTTAGATGGCGCTGGAAATACGTATAATTATAACAAAAAAGAAATACTAGAGAAAGGTTTAAGCTTAGATAATACAAAAGGCATAGAAGCTAGTGCTACAACCGTAGAAGCTATAACAAACATACCTATTGCTAGAGTTATACGTAAAACAGAAAATATTCAAGGCGCTTTAGATGAGCAAAATGAGAACTGGCAGAGAATAATGATGCTGCTTGGTTGGAGCGGTTGGGATGTTGGGGCTACGGATTATCAGGAGAAAGATAAAGATAAAGAGAAAAAATCCAAAAAAAGGAAAACATATAAAAGGAAAACATATAAAAGAAAAACCGTATATTAATAATGAGAAAACTAATAACTATTATCGCAATGTGTATAGCATTCTCTGCAAATGCACAATTTAATTACAAAGAATTTTGTAAAAAGACCTTTAAGTTTTCCACGTTTTACGTGGCAGCTAATGGTGGAACGTCGGTGTCGGATGTTGATATCTACTCCGTTACGGATGGACTACAAACGTCGATCGTAAAAACTCCTTATGATTACAATCTATCTATGGGGATTAGAAAAATAGCTAGGTTTGGATATCAAAACAAAGGAAAAGCATTTTATGATGGCACCGAAGACTCCTGGTCAGACGGAGCCAACGTTGGCAAAGTATCTGGATTAGAGTTTCTATTTGAGGCTAATTATAAAAGACAACAAGGGGAAAACTATTTAGACCAACATCATTTTATAAGGTATGTAGCTAATAAATATATACTTAAAGGGGAATATTTAGAAGGTGGATTTGCGGATATTAAATATTTTGAAACGTCTGAGAGATATAGATTAAAAGCTAATAGTAAGTTATCTTTTAACGCAGGGGCTGCACAGAGGATGTCTGAGCCATACGGGTTTGATCCACTGGCTCAATGGGTATTAGCTACTGGAGACATACATTATACTAACCTAGCAATACAAGAAGGGTACAATATAGACGTTCATAAGAGCGAGTATAAAGATCCAAATGGAAATGTTGTTGCAACTAGTAAAGAAGTGTGGGAATCTGTGATAATACCTAGTATACTATCAGAGTATTCTGATAAGAAAAGAGATGAATTGGAACATAAAATGTT
>Ga0209337_1000617_pt1 | contig 28772 bp, 43 predicted proteins | sample LinPmetageLP53_FD_184044 | JGI IMG/M metagenome (GOLD analysis project Ga0209337, IMG submission 184044) | Marine viral communities from the Pacific Ocean - LP-53 (SPAdes) (version 2) | ecosystem: Environmental > Aquatic > Marine > Oceanic | place: Pacific Ocean | collected 2010-02-08 | reverse complement strand
TGATGATCCTCCTCCACCACCTCCAGTGTTAGCTGTAGCAGATGTTGCATTTCCTGAAGTTCCACAACCTGAACCATTACCTCCACCTCCTGCACCTCCAGCACCTTTTGTAGATGGGGCAGGTGTTGCTCCACCTCCTCCGCCACCTGCTCTTGCAGTTGGAGTTCCATTAATTACGGAAGTTGCGCCTGCACCTCCTGCACCTCCACAACAAGTAGCATTTACTGAACCTGCAACTGTAGCACCACCACCACCACCTCCACCATCGCCACCATTCGGTGGACCACCATTACCACCATTAGTTCCTTGTGCTGGTGAAACTGGGGGTGTGTTTCCTGTGCCACCTGTTTGTGGTGAACCTCTTTGTCCACCTCCACCTGAACCACCATTTCCTGCCGCACCTCTTCCACCACCTATACCACCACCTGCTGATATTATTGTTGAAAAACTTGAATTACTTCCTACTGCTCCTGTTGCTGGTTGTGAACCTCCAGCACCTCCACCTCCTACTACAATTGGATAACTTCCTGGACTTGCAGAAACTGGTACACCTGTTGGACTTCTTAATGGTGAACCTGTAAAAGAATCATTTAAACCTAAACCCTCTCTATAACCACCAGCACCACCTCCGCCTCCACCATCACCACCTGCACCACCACCACCTGCAACTACTACATAAGAAACTGTGTTTGACCCTCCTGGATTTCCACCACAAGTTACTGTAAATGTTGAGTCTGATGTAAATGTATGTATTTTAAAATTTCCACTCGTAGTTACTGCACCACCACTTGCTGTAACAAATTTTTCTGTGACTGCTGTTGCGTCATTACCTGCTGTTGCTGTAATCCAACCTTGAGGTGCTCCTGAATAAACTAATCTTAAACCACCTCTATTAATTTCTATTGTTCCATCAATACAACCACCTTTTAATTTACTTCCATTTCTAGCAAGTGTTATATTGTTTGTTGCCGCTTGACCTGTTTGATCTACAATTATTAATTCATCACCAGCACTTGGTGAAGCTGGTAAAGTTACTGTAACTGTTGATCCTGTATTAATTAAAAAACCTTTATTAGCTGTTGCTGTGAATGGAGAACTTTTAACAGTCGTGCAAAAAGATAAACCGAAGCCAGTTGCTGTACCACTATTAGTTAATGTAGCACCTGCTGGTATTGTTATTGTATCTCCTGATTCTCCCAACTGTACTGTTGTGCCAGTTTTTGGAGTGATTTTATTTACTTTAAGTTCACTCATAAATTACCTATTGAAATTTGTATCTTATAATTACTACGCCTGATCCACCTGCACCTCCTGAAGTTGGCGCACTTGGAGTAGCTCTACTAGCACCACCTCCACCTCCAGTATTAGCTGTTGCTGATTGACCTCCTGGATTTGGATTTCCTGGTGATCCACCTGCATCACCTCCACCACCTGCTCCACCAGTACCACCTGTTCCATTTGGATATGTAGCACCAGCTCCACCACCTGCTCTTTGTACTGGTGATCCATTGATAGAAGTTGTTGCTCCTGCACCACCAGCACCTCCTACTGTAGGTCCTGGAGCATTACTTCCAACAGCACCTGCTCCACCACCACCACCTGCGGCACTGGCACCATCACTTATATAATTTCCACCATTGTTTCCTTGTGCAGGAGATACTGGTGGTTGATTACCAGTTCCAACTTGATTTGCTGAAGCATTACCTGATGCGGCCGCACCTGCACCTGAACCACCATTTCTATTAGTTGCTGGTGCATAAGGTGGTGCTGGGTATTGACCACCTCCACCACCTGTAGATGTTATTGAGCTAAAAATTGAATTATTACCTTTTCCTCCATAAAGAGTAGCTGGTCCAGCAGTTCCACCGCCTCCAACTGTAATTGGGTATGATTGCGCTGTAACTGTTAAAGCTGTACCTGAATCTAAAGGGCTATCTGTATATGGGTCACTAGAGCATTTACCCTCTCTAAAACCTCCTGCTCCTCCACCTGATGAACCATCAGAAGTTCCTGGATTACCTGCTCCACCTCCTCCACCTGCTACTACCAAATAAGATGTTTTATTTCCTACTCCTGCTGGACCTACTCCTGAAACTACAAAGTTTCCATCTGCATTAAAAGTATGTATTTTATAATCACCACTTGTTGTAATAGTTCCACCTGTTGCAGTCAAAAATTGACTTCCTTGAACTGTTGTATCATTCTGAACATTTATCCAACCTTTTGTTGAATCTGCATAAATCAAAGTTACAGTTTGACCCTCTGTTGTTAATTCTGCATCTAAACAAGTACCATATATTTTTGATCCTCCTCTTCCTATTGTAGTTTTATTAGTATCAAAAGTATTAGCATAATCTTTTATTGAAATTATATCTCCAACTGATGGGGAAGATGGTAAATTTATTGTTATTGCACCTGAAGTAGTATTCAAAAAATAACCCTTACCACTTACACCAGTTACAGTTCCTGGACTGTTAGTATAAATAGTTGCACACCAATCAACTGCTCCTGCTCTACCCATTCCTGATGTAGTTGCTCCACAGGCAATAGAAACAGTTTTACCTGCTCCGCCTATTGTGAGTGTTGAACCACACGATGTTATTGTATTTACTTTAATTGTACTTGTCATAATTTAATCCTTATTGAAATCTATATCTAATCATTACTATTCCTGATCCACCACTTCTATTAGCAACATCAGGATCAGTTTTTGCACCACCTGCTCCGCCACCTGTATTTGCTGTTCCTGTATTACCAGTTCCACTTGACCCAGCACCACCACCTCCAGCACCTCCTGCTCCAGCATTGTTTGCGGCACTTCCACCTCCACCTCCAGCAAAGTATCTTACACTTGAAACTGGACCTGCTGTTCCATAACTTGGTGCGGCTGGACTTATAAATGAATTTGAAACATATGAACCTACTCCTCCTGCACCTCCTGTACTTGGTTGTGTTCCTGCTGTTCCTACACCACCTGCACCTCCTCCACCACCACCTGCTTGTGGGGTATCACTTCCTCCTGGAGGTGAACCTGAACCACCATTATTACCTTGTGGTGGACTAACTCCTGGAGTATTACCTGAACCTCCTGCATTTGATGGAGGACTATCAGGATCACCACCTCCACCTCCTGAACCACCATTTAAACCTAAAGCTGGATTATAAGCTCCACCTCCTCCACCTCCAGCAGATGTTATTGTACTAAAAACTGAATTTGTTCCATTATTAGAAACAGCTGATCCATTTGGTGATCCTGCACCCCCAGCACCAATAGTTATTGGATAACCTGTTGCTGTAACTGGCAAACCAGTTGGACTTACTAATGGTGACATTGTTGGTGCTGGTAAACTTAAACTATTAGATACTCTAAATCCTCCAGCTCCTCCACCACCTCCACCACCACTTCCTGTTCCTGAACCTCCAGCACCTGCTACAACTAGATAATCTACATTATTATTTGAAGATGATCCTGAAATAGAATTTACTGTAAAAGTTCCTGATCCTGTAAAAATGTGTGTTTTAAAATTACCACAAGTTACTGTTGCGTTTCCACCTGATGCTGATAAAAAAGTTTCACCTGTTACATTTGATGTTGAATCTTGTATATTTTTCCAACCCTCTGTTGCATCTACATAAACAAAAGTTACTGATTGACCTTGTGTTTCTAAACTTGCATTAGCACATACTCCACCAATTTTAGAACCACCTCTTCCAACAGTTACTGCATTTGTTTGAAAAGTATTTGTGTAATCAGCAATAGCAATAATATCACCTGCTGTTGGTGAGCTAGGTAAGGTAACTGTAACTGAACCCCCTGTTGTATTTATAAAATATCCTTTACCACTAACTGCTGTCAATGGACTGGTTTTAGCTGTTGTACACCAATCTACTGTACCAGTACGACCCATACCACTTGTAGAAGCACCTGATGCAATAGCAACTGTTTTACCTGCTGACCCTAAAGTTAAAGTTGATCCACATTGTACATCTACTGTATTTACTTCTATCTTACTCATACTATTACTACTGTTGCTCCTGAAGCTATTGTTAATGTACCTGAAACTGTAAATGGTCCTGCAAATACTGCATTAGAATTACCATCTATAAACACATTTCTTTTTAAATCTTTTTTGTGATAACAATCTACGTTATCTATACCAACTTCTTGACCGACATAAACTACATCATCAATTTCTTTCATAATTACTCCTTATGATACGTCAGTTAATAAGCCCATTATAATATCAACAAGTCCTGAAGCATTACTAGATGTGGCTTTTAATTTATATCCTGCGCCTAATACAAATTTACCTTTTAAAATTTCAATTTTTGAGTTTGGTGGTATTGATACTGCATTTACTATTACAAAATCACTTGAACCATCGTTCATTTTAACAGTTAATGTTAATGCTGTTGTAGTTTTGTTAGCGGCAGTAAAGCCAATAAGAATTTGTTTATTTGCTGTTGTAGTAACAATATCTGTTTCATTACCATTTGCTAAAGTTACTTCTGTTGATAGAAAATTATTTGCCATTGTTTATTAGCCTCCTAAAGCTATTGCGAAAGGAATTGCATTTGGATCGCTTTCCCCCTCTATATTTACTGTTGATGGTATAGATGCTGTTGCCGCATTTGTTGCTACTTCAAACACAGATACAAAAGCTGTTCCATTATAATATTTAAAAATTATTTTGTTTGATGTATTAGTATCAGCAAAAATCATACCTGAATATTTAGTTGATGGTTCTGAAGCACCACTATTATTTGTTACTATAGCAGATAGACCACTGTTTAGATCGCTTCTAAAAGATGGAAAACCCTGATTCGCAATAATATAATCGTGTTGTGCCATAACTTATCCTATATCATCAGTTGTTTTTATAATCAACAATATATTATACTCCTTTTGCCTGATAATCAAATGTTCTTGATACTCCTGATCCACCACTATTTTGAAAAGCAATATCAAATCCTGTAGTTGATTTATTTGAAATAGCATACTTATCACCTGAAGACATATTTTGAATAGATAATGTAATAGCAATACTATTTCCTAATCTATAAGCTCTTGGATAAGTTACTGATTTTGTAGTTGCACCTGAAGCTATATCATTTTGAGAGTTAATAAATGCTTCTAATCTTAAAACCACACCAACTGCTGTTACTATAGGTGTAGCAGTTCCATTATCTGATGTTAGCAATACTCTAAATTTAAAGTATCTACCTGTATAATCACCAATGGTAAAATCTTGAAATGTTGAAAAAGTTGAATTATCATCAGAAACAGATATTTGTAGCTCAGATGAACAATTAGTATTAGCATCACCATCAAAGTTAGATGGTTGATCATCAAAATCACCTGATATAAAATCAAATATTCTAGCTCTATCTACTACTTGTTGTTCTAATGTAGCTGTAATTTGTGTAGTTACAATTGCTCCAGCATCAATAGTATCTGAAAAAGCATAAGTGCCTGATGATTTTACTGTAGCATTTTCCCCACCATCAAATAAGGTTGATGTTATAGAATCAAAATTACCTGATACATCATCAAAAAGTTGATTACCTTTCAATATAATGGCTTTAGCTCCGTCTTCTAATACTGTTACTACAGTATCATCTGTTGTTCCAAGAAAATTAGGATTTTGATTATCTGTTAAAAGATTTGTAAAATCACCAATTGTAGTAATTTGTGTTACAACACTAGTTGCATTAATAGATACGTTACCAAGTTTATCTACTGCTTTGATTAAGTATGTACCTGTTTTTGCTGGCACTACAATTGAAGTACCTGGTCTTGATAATTTCTTTACTAATACAATTGAGTTTTGCCATTCAGCACCTGTAGTTAATGGACTATAGTTAATTCTATAATGTGATAAATCTAAATCAGGAACAGGGTCAAAACTTAAATGAGCTTCTTTTCCAACTATATTACAAGCAAAGTTTTCTACATCTGCAGGGGGTGCTATTTGTCCAATAATTTTCCTACTTGCTGTAATAGATGATGAGTTTACACCAAAGATATTTACACCTCTAGCACGAACAGAATAAGTAGCTTTATCAATTACATTTAAAAACTCATATTTAGTTCTAGCACCTCTACCAATTAATTTAAAAGTATCAGCAGGACTTACAGCAGTACCATCAGCATCTGTATCTTGCTTAACTTCCACCTCAAATATATCTGTAAAGTTATCAGTTGGAGCTGTTAATACTATTACTAATTTTACAATTACAGTACCATCGTTATAAGCTACAAGTTCATCTGTTAATGTAATAGCTTGTGGTGCTGATACAGTAGTTGCATTAGGTAAGTTTGTTGATTTACCACTTGATACAGTAGAATAATCACTTGTTGCAAAATCATATACAGCACTAGCAGTTTCTCTAAATTCACACGATACAGTTGGTATTGGAGCATCTGAACCTCCAGCCATTGCAAATGCCCAATTTGAGATTTCAAAAGTTTTATTTGTGAATCCTAATCTACTATTTGTAATTTGTACTGTATCTCCAATATCTAATTGGAATGCTTTTAAATTAAATGTAGCTGTAAAACTTATTTGCTGTCTTGCTTTTAACAACTGTATTTTAGCTAATCTTTGAACAGTATGAGAAGATGTTGTCATTGGAAAATTAAACTCACCAAATATTCTTTCTGAATTATCTTCTGATTCAAATGTAGAATTTGTTAATACTGGATAATCTTGTGGTTGATAATTATTAGCTGGTTCTGAATAAAGACCTTTAACAGCATTAAACAATTCTTTTTTAGATATTCTTGTATTTAATGTAATACCACTTCTAATATGTTCTTCATCTAGTGTTACACTTGCTGTTTCAAATACTGCTGGTCTTAATTTGAATTGACCATTGGAATATGTTAAATGTCCTGCTATTGAAGAAAGCATATTTTCTAAAATGCTTTTCGGTGATTTATCTAAGTTAAATGTACCATTCATACTAAATCTTTTTTCTGTACCTGATGGATTAGTAATAGTAACATTTTCATCGCAAGTATTTGCTATTGCTGAAAAGTTTGTATCATTTATTTCAGTTGCATCTGCTTCTAAACCAAATCTTGCATTTAATAAATAATCCCTAATACATAAAGCTGGATTAGTGGAAAAAGCTGTTGCACTACTTCTTGGGTCAAATACTTTTCTACCCTCTACTTCAAATGTAATATTTGGAACACCATTAGTATAAACATCTTTATCAAAGTTTAATCTTACATAAAGATAACTTATTCCTCTTAATCTATGATTTGTTGTCCATTGTGAAATATCACTTACTAAATCAGCATCAGCAAGTTGAGCATCAGCACCAAAATGTTTTTTAATTCTAGCTTTACCCTCGTATTGATTTCCACTAGATGGATTAAATCTACCAATACCATTAGAGTCAGAACCATCTTGTGTTAATGGAACCTCATCTTCATTGAAAAATACTTTTGTTATATTGTTTATTTCGTGACCAGCAACTGTAATAATAATATGTAAAAATTCATTAGTAGAACCTGTAGCTTCAGCATAAACCATAGTTCCACCTACTCTTGTTTTACCATATATAATTCTTTGTGGGGCTACACCTGATTTAGCTGTAACCATTGTGCCTTGTTGTAAGTTTGTCCCTATTTCAGGTATATTAATATCAGGTGCTAATTTTTTGTTTACAGCTCCCAAAATAAGTTGAGAACCAGCAGATACTATAAATGTTCCAACAAGACCAGCTACTTTACCGCTTCCAAATATACTTGTAACCAATCCTGATGGACCAATTGCTGGTATTGCTGCAAATCCTGTAGCAACTGCGGCAACTACTAATGCTGTTTTTACTGTTTTACTTCCCATTACTCAATCCTCCAAGCATAATCACAAGTAGTAGTATTTCTCGTTTCTACACCTGCTTTTGCTCTAAAAATACTTTTCTGACCAATACACACACCTAGAGTTCCTCCAAGTTCTTCATTTGTTTTTAAAAAAACAACATCACCTCTTTGTGCATATACACAACCTATAGACTCAAAATTATTTTCTTTAGCAATATCTTTTGCTATATCTAATAAGTCTTTTTTATTTAATTCTTGTATTATTTTTTTAGCATCTTTTAATGAATTGTATTCTTGTTCAAATACAATCTTTCCTGTAATTGTTTCAATAGCACCAATAACAAAATTAACACAATCTGTTTTACCTCTTCTAAATTTAACTAATTGTTGTTTTTGTATATAATCTGATAACTTTGTATCCCAGTTTTCTATTCTCATTATGATCCTTTCTTGCCCCAAATAATTTCTTTATCTTGTAAGTCAGGCACAAACTCTAAACCTAAATCACCAGTAAAACTAAGTTGTTGATCTTCGTGAGTGTATCTTCTTTCTTTTGGTCTATCTAAAACTATTAATCTGTTTTCTAAACTTAATTGAATAGTTGCTGTTTCCGGTCCTTCATCAATTTTCATTATATCCATTTTACCTTTGAATAAAGTATATACGTCAGCAATTATTGATTTACTTGTATCAAATAAACCAAAAAATATACTGGCATTTCTATTTGTATAATTTGCAGATAGTGCCGCTGATATTAAACTGGATTTAATACCTGTTAATCCTAGTGTTGCACCAATAGCTTCTACTTGATCGCTTTCTGAAACAGCACTTACGTTCATTAAATCACCTAAACCTGTAAAGTTATTAGAAGAACCACCAGCAGTCATAGTTAAATCTCCATAACCATTCCAAAATCTTAATGTTCCTGTACTAAATTCTAATTCACAAGCTAAAAATGGTCTTACAACCTGACTAACTATTGCATTATTAAAAGCCGTTGTTATACTTCTAGCCATTTTATTCCTTAATAATTATTTTTTTAATTGATTTTTTGCCTACATAAATTTCTGTTTCTGCCAATGATTTAATACATTGATATTGAACATTAGCATTATAAACTCTTTGAGCAATCCTTTTACCTTTTAAACATTTTGACATCGTTTCTTGTATTCTATGTTCTTTAATCTCGCCATTTACAATCATAAGTAAAGCTACTACTGTTTCTATCATAATACTTTACCTTTGTTTGGACCATATTTAATTCTATATCTTTGTGTGCCTGTAGCACCAATATCAACTTCTTTTCTTAATTTGATTAAATCTAATTGTTTTTCTTTTCTTTGTCTTTCAATTATATATTCTAATATTTTTCTAGTGTTCCTTTCCATTTGCTCTTACCTTATCTTTTAATATTTCTAGTTGTTCTGTGACTTTATCAACATCTTTAATTAATCTTTCTATATTGACTTTGTTGTTCATCATATCATCAATTCTTATAGTTAATTTTTCAACTTCAACTAAAGTATTTTCAATTAATAAATATTGTTCTGCATCTGCAGGAAGTGTGCCTAGTTCTCCACGTGGCCACTTTATTCTAAATTCAGTATTTTCATTAACATCTGAAATCATTAATTTACCATTTGTTTCAATAGTATTAAGTCTTTCAATAATTCCAAAGTATGCCCAAACTGCAACTGCAACTGCAACAATAATAGAAAGTAAATTCCTTAAAGGTAATTGTATATTTGTATTTTCACTTACTTTCATTTTAACCTTTATTTTCTACTTTAGAATATTTCTAAGGTATATTTCTATGCTTTTTACTTTTATCCATACCCATATAATGATCTCCAGGTTCATAATCCCATCTTTTTCCGTGATGACCTCTTATATCAGCATACCACATTCTCATTTTAACAATTAATTTTTTAAATCTTAAGCTCATTCAGGTAAGGGTATATCATAAGATTTAGATGGTTTCTTCATAATTTTTTTATCACCCATTATTTTTACATCAGGATTTTCTTTCTTATATGTATCTTTCATTAAATCCCAATGACTGTTATCATCATCAGGTCTGTTATCAAGACTTGTAGGAGCAATACCTCTACATTTACTTACTAAAAGATTAAATTCAGGGTTATGCTTTAATGTAGGATTACCATTAACTCTACCACACATTTTCATTAATTCTAGCTGTTGTTTTAACTTTACGTTTTCTTTTTGTGTCTTACAATCTGTGCCTAAATACTTTCTATAAGTAAATCTAACATATTCATCTTCGTGTGTACTATTTTCACTATAGTTATAATCAGTATCACGTCTTTCTGTTGTTACTTCAAAATCTCCACATCTTGCACCATACTCATTAAGATACTCATTTTTTGATGAAGCATCACTTGTTAATCCAGCTATAATTATAGTTGCTAGTAAAAATGTAATTATATAATTTTCTAAGTATTTCATTTACCATAAATCCTATCTGTTTAAATCCTTAATATCATATGAGTGTTCACGTACTTGGTCAGCTAGATTTCTATAAAGGTTCTCTGCCATCTGCCAAGTTGCTTCTGCTGATGATAATCTTGTATTCATATCTGTTATTTCTTTTTTTGCTACTGATAATTCACTTTCTAATTTAATAATAGTAATCTTACTTGCATTAATAGTTGTTGTTAAATTTAAAACATACTTTACTGAAGTAAATCCCCCAACCAATATTGAAGCTACTACTGGTATAAATATAAAATTTTTTTTTAAAAGGTCTGCAAAGTTCATTATAGTGCCTCTGTTGCTGATAATGTAATTCCATATTTACTTACTTGGTCTGTATCCCAACCAGTTTCGTTATTATCTAATCTCATTATTGTTTTTGCATTGGTGTAAGTAACAGTAGCATCATTAGCTATTGTTTCTATACCTTGTCTTAATGCTGGTTCTACTTTAACATCTGCTTCACCTGAACCATTGGCACTTACATCGGCAGTTACCATATACATATAAGAACCTATTTGTATATAATCACCAGCTTTGAATACATTTGCTCTACTAGCTGTAAAACCATCTAAAGCTACCTGATTACCCACTTGACTTGCTCCATTGACTCTGACAGTCCCTGTGGCTGTTCCTTGTATGGTTTTTCTGTCTTGATCACCTATACTAAAAGTACCTCTCCTACCTCTTAATTGTAAAAGAAAAGCTAATACAACTGATGCGTTTACTTTTAACATTGGTGGAAATTTAATTTGTGTAGTCCAGTATTCACCCTCGTGTTGAACGACTTGGTCTTGACCTGTAAATGGACTGGTAGATACTGCTACAGTTCTAACTAATGAAAATCTTTGTGTTTGTACCCCAACAACAGTTGGAAATGTTAATGGGTATGTTGGTGTAAATACTGCCATAATTATCCTCCGAATGCTTTTGCAAATTTACCACCTCTCAATTTAGCATCTGCTACTGCTGATATAGTTGATTGTTGGATAGTTGGCAACATATTTGCTATTTCTGATCTTACTGTGTTTGTTACACCTAAAGCAAAATTTAAGTTCTGTGTTATTTGAACACCTCCTCCTCCACCCATCATTGATTTTGAATCTGCATTATTTTTAATTACACCAGCACTTCCAGGAACAAATAACTCAGGTCCTCTTTCACCAACTAATGATGGTCTGTTAGCTTGTATAGTTCCTCCTGATGCGTGACTACCCTCTGTAGCAGTTGTAGCTCCACCTTTTATAAACATTCCACCAATAAATTTTGATAAACTACCACTACCTGATATTCCCTCTCTAACAGCTTTTGTTAGTCTATCCATTACTAACACTTGAAATAACATTTTTTGTAAATCTATAAATACTTGTCTTAAAATATCTTTAAATTTTAAAGCACCTGTTTCACCTCTAGCAAAAGCATCAAATATTTTATTACCAGTTGTTTCAAATGTTTTAGCTACACCATCAGCTATACCATCTAGAGCTTTTTGTATCTCATTAAATCTTTCTGTTCTTGTTGCTAATAAATCTATATTTTGTGTTGCTTCTTGTATGGCTTTATTTATTACTCCTTGATCTGTAATCTTTTTAGCTAATAGTGCATCTTCTATTTTTCTTGCCATAGCAAGTTTTCTTAATTCTAATTCTGTTTTACCTAAATCTTCTATTTCTCTACGTGATGCAAGTTCTCTTTTCTTTTGTTGATCTAATTGTAGCTTTTCAAATCCTGATTTATTCTTTGCTAGAATAGCCGCCTTTGCCGCAGATCTCTGTTTGCTTTCTTCATTTTTTGTAAGTCTTGCTTCTACAATAGCTTTTTCTTTATTTAATGAATCAATTTTTTGACTTACAATTAATTGTGAATCCATATCCATTGATAAAGATTTATATATTTTATCTTGTTTTTCTAATTCATCATTTATTTTTTTTAATTCTTCATCTAATTCAACTTCACTTAAACCTCTTAATGTACCCTCAAAAGTACCAAATACTGCATTAAGACCTCTCATTAATCCAGTTACTATTGTAAGTACACCTTGTGTAATTACATTGTTTTCTATAAATATTGTAAATTGTTCATTTAAAGTATCTAAAGCACCTGCTAAACCACCTGCAGCATTTTTACCAGCATCTTCTACTTGACCTTTTAAAGCTCCTAATAAAACTGTTTGTGCTTTAACTTTTTCACCTAAAAAATCAAATGTTTTAATTTGTTCTTTTTGATCTTCATTAAAAGATACACCTACACGTCTTAAGGCTGATAGACCAACTTCAGGTTCTTCTAATGCTTTACCTAATTGCATTGCCGCACTTTTAGCACTACCAAAACCTATTTCAGCTAAATCTTGTGATAGTCTTAAAGCTTCTCTAAATGTATCTCCTGTAATTGATTTAAAGGTTAATAATACACCTGCCGCATCTCTAATCTCTTGTGTACTAGCTAATGTATTTATACCAATCTCTGATGCTAATGATTCTATATCAAGTAAACTTAAACCTGCCGCACCACCAGTTGCTTTCAAAATACCTGATAGTCTTTTAAATTGTCTTTCAGCTCTAGAACCAGCGGCAACTGCTTTACCTAAACCAAAAGCCAATGCCGCAAATGATAATGTTGCTATTGCTGTTTTAATTCCAACATTACCTATAATAGTTCCTAATGAAGTAAGCCTACCTGCTACTGGTCCTAAGGGTCCTTGTATTGCCGCTATTGATTGAGAAGCTCTTCTAAATTTATCTTGAAATTTTCCTGCCGCAGTTCCAGCTTTCTTAGTTGCATCACTAATTTCTTTAGTTTTCTTTTTTACTGTATCTGTAGATTTCTTAAACTTTCTCTCAAATTCTTCTGATTTGGATCTTAATTCTACTGTTATTGTTGCTTGATTTGCCATTAGTCAGGGAATCTCCTCATTAAACTTTCCATCTCATCCTTTAATACTGGTTGAGATTTTTTGCCTTTGTTTACTTTCATACTGTAGCCCTCCATAGCAGACGTAAATTCTTTAACACTACAACCCCAAAAGGTTTCAGGTGTCATATGGAGGAATCCTAATCCAATCTCTAGATAGTCTTGGATGGGGTAATAGCTTCTTGATTCTCCACCTCTGCTTTTGGGGAGTCTTCGTCTTCCCCAGCAAAGATTGTACCTAAAACTTCCCCTGCTGTTACAGCAGAAGTTGTTAAACCAGTTTGTATTATCATATCACCAACTGCAATATGTGTAAACTTACCTTTTGCACCTAATAGACCCTCGTGCAAAATAACTGATATATCACTTAAAGAGAATTTTTGTTCTGCAATTGATCTTGCTACATCCATTACAGACTTTCCTGTTCTGTGTTCTATATTTACTATGTTCTCAAATGTAAGTCTAAATAATCTTTCTTTATCACCAAACTTACGACTTATCTCACCCTTGTATTTGTTCATTGTCATCTCCTAATGCTTTCTTTAGTTTTTTCTTTGTTGATATTGATTTCTTCAACTCATCATTGTTGTCTTCTATACAATGAATTTCTGCTTTACTATTTGAAGTAACTAATTTTTGCACTATAAGATTATCGTGACCATTTAGGGTAATTTTATCTAATGGACGACAATCAACATCTTTATTACATTCAATAACTATATATTTTAATTTAGTTACTTTAATGAATCCGTGATGTTGATCGCCATTTAATTCAAAGTTAATCACTTTCCAACCATTTGTCCATTCAATCATAATTACGCGTTAGTGTAAGTTATTGTATTATGTGATTCTAATGATACAGAATATGTTTCTTCACCATTATACTCACCAGCTCTTTCGTAACTTGTTATCAAAAATGCACCTTTAACACTTGAACCATCACCAAAAATTAAATCATAATTTTGTATTGCTCCATCAAACGCAAAACCTCTTAAAATGTTTTCTGTTGATGAATCTGTGAATACTCCACTTGCTGATATTGACATACTTCTAATTCCACCACCTTGTAATAAATCTCTTGCTTTATCATTTCCACTTGTAACGAATGCGTTTGAATCTTTAGTTGTAACATCAACCATTTCTCCATTTATACTCATAGATGTACTTCTTAGTCCACCTATAGTTGCTGGAGTGCCTGTGCTATTATCTTTTAATAAAAAGCTACTTCCTTTTTGTACTGCCATTTTATTTCTCCTTATTTATTTTTATCTTAATTATCATAAACTACTGCTCTAAATCTCTGTAATCCGTGTGATGTTAATCCATCATTTTCCTTTATCACATCAGAAAATTCAAATCTTAAATTGACAAGACTTGCTCCTGAAACAGATAAAGAGGATTCGTGCAACAGAGCGTAAATTCTACTCATAATCTCTTTTATTTGCTTACTTCCTCTATACCTTGAAAATGAGTGAATGACAAGAGTATGTTCATTACCTTGTAAACTTTTTGTTCCATTATCTAGAGCTGTTTCCTCACCTAGCTTTACATAAGGAAAAGATGAAGAATCAGGTACATAATCATATACTGTAGCACCTAATGTGCTTGTAAGGTTATTATCACCACTTAAACTATCAAAAATTGTTTTCTGTAATTGTATGCTATGATCACTCATTATTTACCAAACTTTTCTAGACTTTGTTTAATCTTTTGAAACAATACCTCTGCTATCTTAGGTTTGCTTTTTTCTGACGCTGGAAACATAAATGGTCTAGGTAACATTTTACTTGTTCCATATTCTAAGAATTTACTATACGATGCCTCACTTCTAACTTCTACAAAATCTTTTTGTGCTTTAACTCTTATATTACTTACTAAGAACCCTGTATCACTAGCTGGTGCTTCTCCAGGTGCTGATGCTTTATGTGTTCTAGTTGGATTATATTTCTTGTATGTTTTACCTGTTTTAGCACCCTGTTGAATACTTCTAATAGCTTCAGTTCTTATTAATTGACCGCCACCCAATAAAACATTTTGCATTTCTTTTTCTAAATCTTCTTTCACTTTATCAAGAGCTTCAATTGCTTTTTCTACTCCTGTAAATTTTACTGTAAATTTCATTATGTACCTACGTTTTCTGTTGCTACTAATTTGATATATTTATCATACAAGTTATCATTTTCTATACTTTTTATATCAAATGTTCTTGAACCAAATAATATTCTCATTGATGTTAGTATTCCTGATCTAAATCTTATTATAAACTCAAAATCTTGTGGGTTACTTATTTGTTCACCTGATTGTTCGTTAAATACTTGTTTACCTGATTTTGCTTTTATTTGTGCAAAAGCTGTAATAAATGTAGTTCTACCTGTAGTATAACCACCAAAAGTATCACTAGATAATGCTGTGTTTTGAATTGTTATTTTGTTTCTTAATTTACCGACTGGTGAAACACTTCCCATATCAACCTCCCAGTATTGAGTTAATTCTTTCTACTTTGTATGGTTGAAAGTTTGCTCCAATTGTATAAGGGATTGAATTGACAGATAAGCTTGTTACTGCATCTCTGTTTTCATAAAGATGACCAGCTAACATTGTGATTCCATGTTTAATAGGTGCAGGTACATCTGATGCCCCACCATAACCTGCTACATATTTTATTTCATAAGCATTAGCATTTCTTGTTTCTGATACTGTAGGCCAACTAGAACCTGTTTTTAAAACAATTCTACCTTGTTGACTAATAGTATCTACATAATAATTTGATGATGCAAAAGTAGAAGCATTATTATCATTATCGTAATATTTAACGTGTGTTACAGATGCTACTGGTGCTTTGGGTAATACTATAAAATTTGAATTGTATTCTAAATCAGGAGCTGTGTATATTCCCTCTTGTAATTTTATATCGCTGTAAAATGGAAGTCTGTCTAAAAAAAGACTTAATGTTTGAGTTGTGATAGCTCTATTAAGATATACTTCTGCTATATCTTGTGCTGAGTTAATTAAAGTTCCAATATAAGTATCATCATCACTAAAGCCACTATCTATTCTTAAATGTGTCTTAACCTCAGTTGTTGAAACTGCTTTTGTACTCCACGCTGTATCAATTTTAAGACCTGACATTTTTTACCTCAATTATTATAAGCTATTTAATAAACCAGTTATTTCTATAACTCCGTGTGTTCCATTAACGGTAGATATGATAGCTATTTTATGTCCTGTTGGTATATTTACATATAAAACTTCACTTCCTACTAAAGCACAAGATGTTGCTTGTGCGGCAGTTGGGTTTGAACCTATTGCAAAAGAGAGTCTATTAGCTGTTCTATTATGTAATCTATACAACTGATTAACATTAGCTGTTGGTGTTATTTGTGCTGATGTATTTGTTGATGTTGATACTTGACAGGCGGCAAACTCTAATCCTGTTGGAAATAAATTTTGTCCTACATTTCTTATCATTGTTTTTATCCTCTATTTTTTTTTCTTTTTTAATATTTTTTTAATTTTTGTTTCTGTTGGTTTTACTATTTTCTTTTCTGTAATTACTAATGATTTTTCTGCTTTTCCTCTATCAATCATTGTAGCACCTAGTTTAACTTGCCATCCAGCTTTAAAATTATATTCTTTATCTTTCTCGTATAGCATAGTGCTTCCACCATTTGGATCAGCTTGTGCTACATAGTTTTCTTTCATTTTAATTTTCATATTTTACTCCTTTTAAATTTTTGCATTTAAGGGGGAAATACCTCTCGGCAGGATCCCCCAAAAATTTAGTTTATTAAACTATACACCGCTATTAGTGTCAGTCGAAACTGGCGCTGATAATGGTATTCCTTTAATAAAGTCCACACCCATAATCGTTCCATTAGAGTGTGTGCCAGTTTTAGTTACTGTGCATTTTAAGTATCTTTTTCCACCTACATAACCAATACCATATACGTTACTAGCATCTCCAGGTGCGTCTAGTAATAACCATCCGCCTCCTGACGCTAAAGTACCGCCTGTTACATCTGTATTAGAAGTAACAGTAGTATAAGTTGCATCATCATCACTATGTGAAAGTGTTACTGTGAACAACACAGTTGATGATAATGTATCACCACTAGCTCCAACGGGCATTATAACCATAGCACCTGAAAAACCTTGTAGGTCACAGGCTTGTGTAGTTATATCCGCTGTTCTAGTTTGTGGAGAAAATCCTTTAAAGACTTTCAAGTTGTTTTTTATATCAAACATTTTATATCTCCTTTAATTTATTACTATTGAATAGTAATTGTTGATATTGCTTCAGGTAAGATAACCTGTCCACCAACACGTCTTCTAGCAATGTATCTTACATTACCAGCAGATGCTTGTGTGAAAGGGTCTCTCATGATTGATAAAGCTACTCTATCAACGATCATATAACCTCTTCTAAAATCACCAAATAATACTGGTTTAGTACCATTGCCGATGTTAGCTAAGTCAGATGCTTCTACAATTGGATGTCCAAGTAAACTTGAACCTACGCCCATTTGGTAAAGACCTGGTTGGAAGATGTATTGGTTAGCACCATCTTTTAACTTCCTGATTGCAGAAAGTGTTGATCTGTTAAACATCCAAGTAGCATTTCTCATGTACTCTGATTTAACATTGTGTGCCGCACCAATTAAGTCATCTGCACCAAGTGCATCATTAACTGCTGTAGTTATATTGTTACCTGCGTTATTTATTAGACCTTGTGGTTTACCAACAGAGTCGCCTGAAATAAATGCGTTTCCTTCAGCTTTTGCAAATTGCTCTACAAACTCTGCATTCATTTCTGCTTCTAAATTGAAAACTGAATCTTCAAGTTCTTGTTCAGAAATATCTACTAAAGCATATACTTCGTGAGCTGGAATTTCTTCCAAACCAACAGAATATCCTGTAGTTTCTGATCTTGAACCTTGTTCAGCTACCCATTGTGCAGAGAAAGTACCTGTTCTTTTTGGAACCTGTATGCTTCTTTGCGCAGTTGATCTAACTCTAGCTACTGATCTTACTGGACTAAATTCAATAATACCTTTGATTATTTCTCTCACGTACTCAGGTGGAGCTAAATAACCTGCTGTATTATCATTAGACACAGTTAAAACTTTAACTTCGTCAGGTGATAGATTTTCTTTTCCTTGTCTCATCCATTTATCAAATACTTTCTTTTGCATTGATTCAACTTGTGAACCTTTTCCAAAATCCGGTCTTGATACAATAGTTTCTAGTCTTGCTAGTTGTTCTTGGCTTTGTTTTTGAAAATCAGCATTTGATTTAATTGCTTTTTCTACGTCTGCGAATTTATCTAAATCAGCTTCTAGCTTATTTACTTTATCAGCAGTAATAGGATCAACTGAACCTTTTGCTTCTATTTCTTTGATTCTTTCATCGTTTGCTTTTTTGAAAGTTTCAAATGTTTTGCCAAGAGTTTCAACTGCAGATTTTACTTCGTTATTATCCATAATTTATCCTCTATGTTTATTGTTTAAGAATGTTAGCTACTTTATTAATTAAAGTTGCTAACTGTTTATTGTCATCACCAGCATCTCGCTGAGATAAAGATTCAGATAATGCTTTTGCACCCATCTTAGCCTCTGTCCGAGAAAGACCTCCTGCATCACGCAAGATTTTTTCCCACTCTCGAATACTTTTAGAATTAGCTTTAACATTTTCAATTAAAGCTCTTTCGTTCATTGGAAACGTAACTAAACTAATTTCCATAAGGTCAACTTCTTTAAGAGTTCTAGTGCCTCTTTTGTTTTCGTTATAACCTTGTTTTTCAGGGTCTGCTCTAAATCCTATAGACATACCATCTAAAGCTCCCATTTTTAATAATTCATATGATTCTCTACCCTTTTGAGTTCCCATAGCTAATCTACCTTTAACAAATAAACCTTTTTCATCTTCATACATACTTTCAAATATACCGATAGGTTCATCTGTTTTATGTTGATATAATAATTTTACTTTACCTGCTGGTCTTTCTTCTAATGATTTTGTAAATGCACCTTTTTGCATTATATCGCTACCTTGATCTTCATTACCGAATATAGAACCATAACCTGTGAATGTACCTTTATCATCACTAGCTTTTACTTCCGAATGAAAGGTTAATTTTTTAATCTCTGTATCGCATTGGCATACTCCATCATCTTGACATACACAAATGCTTTTCATTGGTTTTTTCTTTTTAGGTTTTTTGTGATATTTATCTTCTTCTTCTTCTGATCCATATCCTTTACTGATTGCTTCTTCATAAGCATCGTGTGTTTTACAAGGCATAAAAATTGTTTTGCCATCTTTATCCATTGAGTGTGTTCCCACACATCCAATTTCTTTTGCTTTATCTAGTGCATCTTCTTCATTATTAAATTGATCTTCAGCTCTAGATACTTTTTCTTCTGTTTGACTTATTACATCTGTAAGGGTTTTAATTGCATCACCCATTTTTTCAATATCACTCATAGTGTATTTCTCCTTTTTACCATTTTCAAATTGCTTACTGCAAACTGCTAATCTTTGTGTTGCATCAGGATACTCTGATTTAGACTTGTCATCAGACATACATCTACTCATAAAATCCTCTCTCTTTTCTTTATTATTTGGTTTAACTAATGGCATTATTTTTCAAATTTACTTATTACGTGTTTGTCAATATTTTGCCATAATGTTTTACCTAGCTTTTGTATTCCGTATTTCTTTTGAATTACAACTCCAGCTATTAAACCTATTAAAAACATAATTATTAATTCCATATTACTACCTCTACAAGAAATCAGGCGTTGTGTAAATAGATACACACCGACAATTTATAGTTTCTCCTGGAGAACCTGCTGGATCTCCTGGATAATTTAATCTATCACCACCTACAATAAAAGGTTCTTCCAAACCTACTTGCTGACCACTTGCTAATGCGTGACTAATTCTTGTTCTTCCGTCATTAACAGAAACCCATTCTTTTCTAGTTCCTGCAATTCCCATAGATTCAGCTACAATTTCATTAGCAAAACTTGCTGTTCTATGTACTTCAGTTCTAGCAATCAAATTAGCTCTTGCAATACCCATACCTACAATTGCATTTCTCAAAGCATTACCAGTTTGATTAACTGATTGACCATTACCGAAACTATCGTTTATCACATTTTGTATTTTATTTCTAGTATTATCGTTAATTCCTACAACTAATGTTGCAACATTGTCATCTATGTATCTTTCTAATTCTAAATCAAAATCACTATCTAAATCTTTTACGTTCTGTTCCCTGTTTAAAATGTTGTTTTTAAAGGCATATCCAACAATTCTGTACTGTATTTTAAATATATTAATTAACTGCTCAAAAGCATTTCTTTGTCTTATATCTAACATTATTGTAGAACCAAAACGAAAATCATCACCTAGTTCATTACCTAATATTTTAAAATAGTTCTTTAATCTGCCTGTAAACTGTTTGATGTATGGTTCTCTTAATCTATTTTGTCTAAACCATTCACGTCTTTTTACGTTTTTGAATATCTTTAGTTGTCTTGCATTAAATATCATTAGTGTATTGTTTCACCCATTGGTATTATTGAATCAGTTATATCTATTTGCTGTGTAGCATAAATATATGATGCACTATGAACAGCATCATTCTCATTTGTGAATGGTCCTATTCTTATAACAATTTCGTGATTGTCTTTCCTATCTCTTTCTATAAATAGTTTTGAGATTATTTTTTTATCCATTAAAACCTCTACGTTGCTAGTGGATGTCCACTAGGTAATAAATCTAAATCAAATTTACCACCTCTAAACCTACCTGATCTTACTGCATATAAAAAAGCATTAACTCTAGCATAAGCCCATTGTTCTTCTGATGTTACACTAGGTCTTACACTTCCTGGATTAGTTCTATAAGCACCTATACCTCTTTTGAATACAGCAGTAAGCATTCTTAATGTAACTCTTTTACCTGCTTTATCTCCATGCTTCTCATTGTGCTTATCAACTTTATTTTGTAATCCTTTTTTAACTGCGGCTGTAACTTGTTTTTCTTCTATAACACCCTCTTCTAAAAACTTTCCTCTTTCTCTATCTAGTTGTGCTGATTTCTTTTTAGACCAACTTTGACCAGCATCACCACCCCACAAAGACCAAGCTATTCTACCATTTGATGGATAACCTTTTTCTCCTGGTCTAAATCCATCTGCTCTTTTATCTACTTCGTGTCTTGCAAAAAAACTATTCATACGTCTAACTGTTCTTGGTGATAATTTTTCTTTAGCAACTATTTGACTTGCTCTAGTTGCACCTATTCTTGTACCACCTCTATTAAATTCTTTTCTCCACTCTATACCTCTTTTAGCTTCTGTTACCATACCATCTGTTGGTACTGTATCAATATCACCCTCAGCTTTTACAACCTCATCTAATTCTTCATCAACACTTTCCATATCGTTTTCAATTTGCACTTGTTCTTGTTCATCTTGTTGTGCTTCTTCTTCCTCTTGTTCTTCTTCCATTGGATTAGTGTCAGGTTCATCTTTTGGTGAATCTTCTTCACCTGCTATATTTAAAGGCATTAAGTTTGCTGGTACTAATAAACTATCTGCACCATCAATTGGTTCATAACCTAATTGCTCTCTAGCTTCATTACGAGTTAAAATTCCATCTCTAACACCTGTGCTTACAGATTCAAAAACTCTTTTTCTTTGTTCTGCCATAGCTGGTATTGAATCTATATTATATCTTAATTCTAAATCTTCACCAAACATTGGTGTCAACCACTCGTTCATATCAGCTTGAACCTTATCTAATAAAGGAATAATTGTTTCGTTGTATAGAGCTAATTTAGCTTCTGCAAAGTTTGAATAAGTTTGTGAATCAGGAATACCAATAAGCTGACTAGGTACACCATAAACTAATGCTATATCTTTTGCTGACATATGTTTTAAACTCGCAAAGTCCATATCCTTAGGAGATAGACCCATTTCTTTCCAATCAAAATCACCCTCTAATAACATTGGCTTTCCTGCATTACCTGTACCACCAAATCTTTGATTGATGTCATTTACTAATTGACTTCTTTGTACTTCAGATAATTGCATCGCCGCACCTGTTTCATCTTTAGGTTTAAATATAACTGCACCACTTGGTCTAGCACCATTCTGTAAAAGATTTACGTTATGTTTATTTGCTAAGTTGTGTTGATCAATATCTATACTTGCTGATGTAATTGGGGACATGCCATAAAAATCATCTAATGGATTAAACATTTTCATATGCTTAACTTTTGAAAGACCTGTTGATTGATCTACTAAATAACTTTCTACAACTTGACCACCTACTATATAATCATAAGAGTTTGGAGTAGCTCTAGTACCTGCATTAATTTTTATTCTATCAGGTCTTAAATTGTACAGTTCTGTAGGAGGTGCTCTATCACTACCAACTGATAACATATAACTGTTTCCTGAAATTAATAAGTAAGCATATACTGCCTGGAAATATTCTACGTTAGATACCATTGGACTAGGGTTATAAAGTAAATCTAATAATGGGTGGTTATCTATTTCTTGATCACCTCTAAATAAATTTATTTCTACTCTACTTGCGCTATTTGCAATTTCATTAACACATCTATACACTATTGCGTTTTGTTGATAGCCTTCTTCTGCTAATTGATCGTATCTAGCTTTATAACTTACGTCTGTGCCTAAGCTGTTATAGTAAACTACTGGTGCTTCTTTCTTTTGTGGTTTTTCTTCTTTTCTTCCTAAAATCTTATCAAATATACTTGCCATTAACTTACTCTCCAAAGTGGTTTATTAGTTGTCTGTAAACAATCATAAATAGTTGATAACACATCTACTTGGTCATCATTTAAATCACTTACTCCAGTAAAGCTCATAATCTCTTGAAGTAAAACATTTACCCATTTATTTTCTTTAGGCAATACTATTCTACCACTATTCCATGCAGATGCAACAGGTTGAGCTCTAACAAACTTATCGTTTCTAGCAGGTCTTGATATAATATTCAAGTTATGTTCTTTTCTCATAAAATCAACGATACCTTTTTCCGTACCTCCAATGTAAGCATATATAGGTGATTGATACTTTTCTTGATATTGTTTAATTATAGTTGCAAATTTTGTTGCTTCTACTTGACCTCTCCAAAAATCCATTAAATAAACTTTACCATCATACATCTTACCAACACCACAAACTGAGTAATCAGAATAAGTTTTTGTAGAATAAGCAAAATCAACTGCAATAACTGTTTTACCTCCTGGAGGTAGTTGTTCATAAAATTCAGGGTCTTTAAATACTCTACCACCTTTTAGATAAGGTGATTGCTGATACATAGCTGACCACCAAAACTCACCTACTTGTCTTTTTCTTTCTTGTAATATTTCTTTTGAATATCTGTTTTCCCACAATGCCTCTCCTACCTCTCTACCTAATATGTCATTGGCTTCTGCTATTGCTGGCATACTAATTACTTCCCATTTATCGCCATCTAATTCTGCTTGTTTTAATAATCTACCTGCTAAGTCATCAACGTGCCATCTAGTCATAATGATGATTACGCAGGACTCAGGGGATAATCTTGTTGATGCTACTGATTGATACCAATCTAAAGTTTTATCTCTATAAACTGGACTCATAGCTTGTTCGTTATTTTTTACTGGGTCATCAATTATAAATATGTTTGCACCTCTACCTGTGATACCACCACCTACACCAACGCAGTACATAGAACCACCTTGTTCTGTTTCCCAGTTACCTTGAATATTTATATCAGGGTTTCTTTTTACGCCATAATATTTAGCTACTGATTCATCAAATACCTCTTTACTCTTTCTGCCCCAACTTACAGCAAAATTAGTTTCATAACTAGCTAAAATTAATTTATTCTGAGGATGGGTTGCTAAGTACCATGCAGGAAAATATTTAGAAGTAAACTCTGACTTACCATGTTGAGGTGGCATATTAATTAATAATCTTTTTATCTTACCACTAGCAACTTGTAATAGTTTAGAGTTAAGATACTGCAGATGTTTTGGAAACTGCCAGGTGAAATTGCTATTTATCATAGCAAGTCCTGCTGGTTGACTAGTTGCTATCTTTAATTTTTGATAGTAGTCGAGTTGCAAGTTCTGCTGACTCTTGGTCTTGTCCGATTCGTTTAATAAAGTCATCTTCTATATTAGTTGATTGATCTATGTTGTCTTTTGTTATTTGACCTTTAGCTACCCTTTCTACTTCTGTTAATAGCTTAAATGGATGTGCAATTTTACTGACTATAGCAACTAAATCTACATCTGACAAATTAGAAAAGTCTAGTTCCTTTTTTTCTTTTAATCTTTTTAACAGCTCTTGTGCTGGTGTTATTAGTGAGTATGTCATTTGTAAGGCATGACTTCCCTGTCTTTTACCCATTTCTTGAATCTCAGTCTTCATAGCATTGTATCTAATCTGTGCCTGTTGCTTATCAAACTTATCTACCCTTGATACCCAACCATATCTTGATGATACCTTTTCTATTTCTCTTACTGATAGTTCTACTTCTTCTGCTGTTTTCTTTAGGGTGCGTTTATACCCCATATTCTGATACACTAGATAATACTCATAGTGCTTATTGGATTCTTCTATATCTTTAGTAATCATTATTTTTTTCTATTAGAAACTGTTAAACCGAACATACACCGAATTATTACATCACTAATGGCTAATTATCAAACACGCATTACTTGTGCTGTCTTTCATCATCAGCTTTCATGCAAGAATAATGTGCATATTCTTTAGTAGCAAATACCACGAATGATTCCTGTGAGTAGATAAGTTTTTTACAATACTTACATTCGCCAACTACCCTATCTAAGTCTGCTAATTTTACTTTTTTAGCTTTTCTTCTCATATTCGCATTTTGTTCTAATTGTGTTCCCTTTTTGTCCTAAAATAACCCATTTTGACCTAAAATAACAGTAATAATTGTTAATAAAAAGTATTAAAAAGTATTGACTACCAGCACAGATTTGGTAAGTTTAGATAACAAAAAACGGAGATAAAAAATGATGATATTTATACTAATAGGACTTGCATTACCAACGTGGTTTTTACTTCTTGGATTTGCAGAAACAGGTGCTTTGCCTAAGGGTAAGCTGACAAAGTATCTTGGTATTAATAGAGTTAGAGGTGTTGAGGAGTATAGAGTGGAGGACTACTATGGGTAAATTCTATACCAAAGCAGAAATAGTGCAACTTGTTGTTGTATTTATTTTCTTATTACTAATGTTAAAAAATGGAGGGATAATATAATGGCACATATTACAGAAGTAAGAAAAGGAATAGATATTCTGTATGCAACTCATAAAGATGCAGAATTTAAGATGGTTGAGCAGAGAGATGAAGCTGGAGGAGGATTTTCAATATTTTATTGGATTAAAGGTCCAGCAGATTTTCTTGGTAGATATACTGAGGGGCATTGGAGATTGATGGCAGTTCAAGATAATATTGATAATGCTATTAAGTATATAGAAGATAACGAACAACATTGGATATAGAAAGGAGGCAATATGAGTACATACGATGCAAAAAAAGACTACAAAGATATAATGATTACAAATCCTGATATTTATATCAAGAAAATGACTTCAGGAGAAATGTATGCCTATGTGAAAAAGCAATATAAAAATGAGCAACATCTTACTCGAAATATGTTAGATGATTGTATCACAGTTGGGATGGTAGAAACTAAGTATGAAATAGATGTAGCATATGAAGATCTATGTGGACTGAATGACTGGCCTGAGGGTGAGGGTTTTGGTTCTAGCGATAGATTTCATTATTTAAAACGTGCTAGAAAATCAGTTGAGAGTGCAAGAAAGCATAATAACGAAGTCTTGAAATAACTTTAAATTTTCCCTCGTAAGTGGTAGAGGTCTGTATGAAAAAACATTACAGACCTTTGCCCAGTTATCTGACTATTAAGCCATCTAAAATTGAGGGTTTAGGATTATATGCAGTAAAAGATATAGAATCTAATTTTGTTATGGGTGTATCGCATTATCTTATTAATAAAAGATATATTAGAACGCCATTAGGAGGATTTATAAATCATTTAGATGAATCTAACTGCAAGAAGATATTAATTAAGAACGCATTTTTTTTATGCTCTAGAAGAAAAATACTATCAGGAGAGGAATTAACTCTTACTTATACCTTTTATAATGTTTAGTTTTCTAAAAATTTTCTAGGAATCGTATCATCAATTTTTAAACAAATATCCCAGCATTTTTCTATATTTCCTACATCCTTTTCTCTTAAAGTATAAAAGGGTGCATTTCCCTCACTTTTTCCAAAGTCTGTTGAGTATATGTATGGAATTTCTAAGTTGTAGAATTTAAAGTATTCCCAAATATCATCTTCTTTCCAATTGTATAGGGGATGACAACTTAATCCGTGTTTATTAAAATAAATAGGAGCTTTAACAGAATTTTCATCGTTTCTTCTTCCTGTTATTACTCCATCAAAATTGTTTTCTTTCATAAATTTATGAATTGTTTTTTGATGTCTTTGTGCAAATGACCAACTTCTCAATTTTGAATCATTAGAAAATATAATTTTTTTATTTTTTTTTAACCATTCCCACGAAAGTGAATTTTTGAAAGTTACATTTAGATTTAATTTTTTTGATATTTTAAAAATATGTTCTCTTTGTTTTTTAAATGTAAAAGATGTTTCGCATATTTGATCGTTTATTCCTAAATTGTATGCAATATGTGTAGCTACATAACCATCCTTGCCACCTGAAAAAGCAACTAATGGTTTTTTTGTTTTCTCTAAAAATTTGTAAATTGTATTTTTTGCTGAAAAAATTAGATTTTTAATATTATTTTTCATCAGTAGGAACCCACGACTTTCCAAAACCATCTATTTGTTTTGTGCCTCTAATAGTCATTCCTGAATTATCTAATAATCTTTCTAATTCTTCTTCTTCCATACTTAGTCTTTCCATAATTTCTTTATTTGAAAGATTATCTTCTTTCATTTTTCTAACTATAGAAGCCATTTCTAATACTGCGTGTGTACCCCTTGCACGATTGTGTCTTATTGTTGACATCATTCGGTGATCTTTATCAAAATCTACAGTAACTACTGGAACCTTTCCATCTGTCATAGCACTTACTTCAGGATCGCTTGATAGTGTCCATCTATGAAAACCATCTACAATTGTTTTATCTGATAGTATTACTATAGGTTGAGTCCATCCATCCTCTATTATAGAAGTTTTTAATAATTCTAACTCAGGTGGTGCTACGTGATTTGGATTATAATCATTAGCATTTAATTCGTTTCTATCTATCCATTCAACCTTATTTACAGGTTGCTTATCAATACCTTGTTTCATCTTTTAACCTCATTTCATCTATTATTTTTTTCTTCTCAGGGTCTGCGTGACTAGACATAGTTCTTAATCTTCTGCCTTTCATATCACCCCTTAAAGCTATCATACATAAACCTTTCCAGGATAAACCAGTTGTGTCATCAGGCTTTGTATCAGGTACAGGTCTTTTAACTAGACTTAAATGATTACCTACTGCATTTTTAACATTATTTAAAATGAATTTTTGTTGCGTTGGATCATATAAAGCTACATTGTCATAAAACCAATCTTTCCACGTTTTACCTTTTGGAAGTTTTATACCTCCAAAACCATATAATTGTGTTCTAGAATATTTTTCTGAAGTTGAAGCTCCAGGAACTCTATCACACATTTGCGCCCAAAGTTTAGGCCACCCTGTTTTATATTGCCATAAACCCCTCATTGGTTCTTCACCAAAAGGAACACAAACTCTTTGTTCGTTTTTTCCTACACCCATCTTATCTAGAACATCATAAACTTTATTATAATCCCAATTATAAATCTTAGGTGCTAACCAAACATCTGAAGAAGTCCAATCATAAATAGGTGATACTCCGTGAGAATATCCACTTCTTGCCGCAGTAATCCAGTTATCTTTTGTTCTATGTGATACTGCTCTAAACCTAGTTAAACTTTCTTGTGCCCTTAAACCTCTTACATCTGCAATTTTTCCGTGAGTATGATCATAAACTCTATGCGAAACATCAGGCACTGTGTGTTCAGGATATTTAAAACCATCTACTTCTGTAACTGCAAAATCTGGAATTTGTCTAACCCATTTATCTTTACAAGCAGGGTCAAATGGATACCACCAAGGGCTACGTCTTGAACCTCCGTTTCTATGTTTAATGGGAACACATAACCATTTTAATCTTATGTCAGGATCATTTTTTACCCTCATCATATATTCAACTGTTTCAGGCATTATGACTTCCTCATCCCAAAAATATACATCTAAAGGAAGTTTGTTTTTCTCTCTAGCTACTTTTAAACCTAAATTTAAACAGACAGTAGAGTCTTTGCCTCCACTAAATGAAATAACTACTTTATCAAAGGCATCAAATAAATATCTAAATCTATCTAATGCCGATTGATATACGTTAGTTTCA
>Ga0209337_1000616_pt1 | contig 28790 bp, 33 predicted proteins | sample LinPmetageLP53_FD_184044 | JGI IMG/M metagenome (GOLD analysis project Ga0209337, IMG submission 184044) | Marine viral communities from the Pacific Ocean - LP-53 (SPAdes) (version 2) | ecosystem: Environmental > Aquatic > Marine > Oceanic | place: Pacific Ocean | collected 2010-02-08 | reverse complement strand
GGAAAAGGAGGACTAACCTCTTCTACTTCACCTTTATGGTCACCGGGTGGTGCTTATTCTTACGGTGGTTTTTATGGAGAAGCAGACGGAGCCGAAGTAGCCCCAGTAGCCCCAGTTGTACCACCTGAAGACAAAGGAATGCTTGCAAAGTTTTACGAGAAGAAGACTGACATTCTAGGTTTTGCAGTTCCAACAGCATTATTGATGGCAGGAGCGGCTTACTACCTCTTCTTCCGTAAAGGTGCCCCAATGCCCCTTCGAATGAATGCTTGGGTAGGCGAAAATGATTCTCACGCAGACGCAGCCCACATCCGATGGCGAAAAGCAAAGAATGAAGCCGATAAGTTGAAGAAGTATCAAGAGAAGTTGGCAAAACGTGCAGATATGAAGTTGGCAGCGTGGAAAAAGAGAGCCAAAGCAAAATCTTACAAATATGCAACCAAGAAAAAAGCGAAGAAGGCATACATTACAAAGACAGCCGTAAATGGTATCACAATGTACTACATTGATGGCAAGCGTGTCAAAAAAGACGTAGCCTTGGGAACTGCTTCGAAGGTAGCCAACCCACGTCGTAGAAAGAACGGAACGAAGAAAGGTATGGCTCGTAAGACCGCTCGTCGTGCTTATACGAAGAACCGTAAAGTTTCTCCTTACAACAAGTTTGTTGGAAAGCAGATGCGTGCAGGGAAATCAATGAAGCAAGCCGCTCGTGCTTGGCGTAACCGATAACAACATCCAATCTCCTATGAATCCAAGCCTGTCTTCTTCGACGGGCTTGGTCTGTAGAATCGAATCAAAAAAGGAAAAAATAATGTCTTATGTCGATCTAGGAAGCCGAAAAATACGAAGTCGTTATGGTGTGTCAGGCAGCATTAACGGTCGGACGTTCTCTTCAGGTGGAGCATTCAAAACCAAAAAGCAAGCCGAGCGAGCCATCTATTATACAGAGAGTGCTTTGTATGACGGTCAAAAGGGACGTAAGTTCTATTATGATGAAGGTCGTAGATACGGTTACTCCGCAGTCGATAAGTTCTCAGACGCAAAAAAGATGAGATTGATGGACACTGTAATGGCAGACTTGACTCGCAATGGTGCAAGAGAGTTGATCGATATGCTCACCAAGGCGAATAGAGCAGGCTTGGCGGCAAAGAAGAGCAATCCTCGCAAGCGAAAGAATGCCAAGACGAGTGAATTACTATGGTACGGCACAGGCAATCAATATGGATGGCGAATATACTTTTCACCGAAACCTCAGTTTGGGGGAGAGGAAGTCTATCTTATCGACAAGTCTTTCCAAAAAAGAGAGAGGGGCGATGGTATGCGACCTGTTGTACCTCAAGCCATTCAGAATAAATTGAAGAAGTTTAGGGCAAGCAAAAGCAATCCTCGCAAGAGAGACCATAATACGCCCCCCTTTGCAGGAAGAGCCAATATGGCGACTTGGATAAAATTAGGTTTTCCTGTAAATGGTAAAACTGCATATTCTTCAATGGACAGTAAATATATTATTGTAAAAGAGGGTAGTAAATATGCTATGCGTGAGTTCAAGCCGCCAATGAAACTATTGGGAACTTTCGATACACTTGCTGAAGCGAAAAAGGGAAAGTACCCATACAAAAAGGCGACACCTCGCAAGCGAAAAAACTTCCATCACAATCCTAACGATGAGACTGCAATTCGTGAAGTTCTTTTGTCGGTTCAAAACGATCACGGTTTTTACGAGATGGTACTGAAACCTGCCGCAAAGAATATGGCGATCAAGCAATACAAAGGACGCTTCAATAAGACATTGGCTTTGAAGATGTACAAGCACGTTGCTGACAGAGCGGACAAGTTTTATGCTTGGACGTATGGTGATCGTACTCGTGGAACTCGTTACTGGATGGCTCAGAAGGGCTTTATGCTTACTCCTGCGGATCGAAAGCAACTTGCAGCGGAACTTCTTGAGGATAGTATGGAGATGATCCAAGGATATGTTGATGACCTGAAGGGTGGAACAAAGCAACGATCTTTGAAAAACCCAAGAAAGCGAAAGAATCCAAGTAAGCGTAGGAGATAACAATGAAGTTACGACGTTTTGAGGACTACGAAATAGATAGAAGCCGTGGCAGAGTAATGCTATATGTACAATACCGTGGTGCTGAGTTGGCACAACAACTTGGTGCAGGGACAAATGACCGTATTGAAGTTTTCCGTGCAGTAGGTCAGCCCAACCGATACTACGTGTATTCTTCGAATACAGGAATACCCTATCTGAGTGTTCAGGCGTTTGATCGAGAGTCGGGGGTATTGAACCTTGTGGATGAGGTATTCCTTCAGAATGATTGGGAGATTGAAGAATCTCTTGGTTCCCGATGGCAGGAAAGAACTCCTTTGACGAATACCAAGAAGATAATCGGTATGAGTTACACGATGAATCCTCGCAAACGGAAGAACAATGGTCGAAGATACGATTACGATCAATACATTGAGTTTCTATATGAAATAGATAGCGATCAAGTACCTCGTTTTCAGAAGAAAGCCTTTGAAAAAGAAATTGACCGTGTATTGTACAATAGTGGATATGAGAGCCTTGCTGAAAAAGAGGGCTTGGATGAAGTTTATTATTTGACGTTGGCTTCTTTGTTGGGTCACGGTGTTGGTCTATGGGAAGATAGAAAGCCGTGGCACAAGCATTTTGAAAAAGCAGTCAAGTACGATCTCAAGGCAACTTCAAAATTATCGAATGCTTTCTATCGGTTGGACGAAAAAGCAACGACGGCAGCGATGAACAAAAATCCTCGCAAGCAAAAAAAAAAAACGGTAGATGAGTACGGTAGAAACGTTGATCAGTTTGGTCGATACATACCCGATTTAATGAAAAAACCTCACAATGGGAGACCTAACAATGTCTCCATTGCTGTGGACATTGCTTGGAATGACATACTGGCGCACGATTTTGATTTTTTGGGTTCGGCTCGGTTCAAAACAGGATCAATGTCCAACAAAAGTAAAGAGTACAAGTATGGATACTTTTTATTCTTCCTTGTGGCAGCCGAAGAAAGCAGAATACCTGCGATGGGTTTTGCAGGTCGAAATCCATCTCCTCAGATGGTAAAAAAGTTGTGGGATAAGTATTTAATGTCCCCTATTACAGATTTAAGTCAAGTTGTGGAAGGTTTTATCAAAGCCTACCAATTGGTTGATCAGACGAGAATGGTATTTTATCGTGCAGGTTCACGACCTGAGACTTGGAGTGGGTAATGATCAAAGCAGCCGTGCATCATTTATCATCGAAAGGTGTAGGGAAGAAGATTGGTTTTATCACTTTTTCGGATACTCAAGGAGGTCTTCTTATTGAGCCTGAATTAGAAGGATTACCTTCAGGGGAGAGGGGTTTCCATATTCACGAGTTTGGGGATTTACGCCCCAAAAATGGAAGTGCAGGTGGAATGGCAGGTCAGCACTTTGATCCTTTGAAAACAGGTAGGCATAGAGGTGCATATGGGGACGGTCACTTGGGTGATCTTCCAGTATTGTATGTAGAAGAGGACGGTACAGCCGATGAAGCCGTACTTGCCCCACGATTGATGTTAGAGGATGTGAAAGGAAGAGCCATCATTATACATTCAGGTGGTGACAATTATTCGGATACTCCAGTGAAAAATGGTGGTGGTGTAAGTCGAATAGCAGGGGGTGTTATCACGAATGATTGCCCTTACTGCTCGGAAGAAAAAGTAAAGAAGATCGCAATGTTATCTCTTTTAGGGTACGGTCTTTATCGTCTTACAAAATAGGAAAATAAAAAATGACTTTGACAGAGAAAATAGGCTACAACGAAAAGAAAGCCGTGCAGTATGGATGGACTCCTGAATGGTTTGGCTGTACCGCTTTCGATGCTGACTTGATCGCTGCGATCAAAGCATTCCAAGCCAAGAATGGTTTGTCTACTGACGGGCTATGTGGTTCAGGTACATTTCGTCGTTTGTGGACGGCTCGTGAAGAAGAGATGGAATACCATCAGATTGAAGAGCAGGATGATAAAGAAAAGTTCATTGTATATAATAATGTGCAGACACGTATCTTTTGGGACAAGGTAGTTTTGTGGAACCAAGAGAAGGGTCAAGAAGCGAGTCAAGGCAATTACTCATCCTATGCAGGAGAGAAACCTCGCAAGCCTCGTTTTATGGTGTCCCACTGGGACGTATGCTTATCCTCCTCTAGTTGTTACCGAGTACTAGAGCAACGTGGTATAAGTGTCCATTTTGGTATCGACAATGACGGTACAATCTTTCAGTGGCTTGATATGCAGCACGCAGCGTGGCACGCAGGGGGTAAAAGTTGGAATCATCACTCGGTTGGAGTAGAGGTATCTGACGCTTACGACCTGAAGTACCAATCGTGGTATCGAAAGCACGCCTTCGGAGATCGACCTATAATAGAAGGAGCAAGAGTTCACGGCAAGAAACTTGATCCGTTTCTTGGATTTTACGAAGTGCAGACAGAAGCCCTAGCCGCTTTGTGGGAAGCGGTTTCTTACGCTTGTGACATTCCTTTGGAGTTACCCAAAACGGATGGTGTTGTTGATCCTGAATGTGAGGAGGGTTACTTCAAAGGTTTTTGCAATCACTATCAATTAACGGCTCGTAAGATTGATTGTGCCCATTTAGACAATGCAGCAATCTTGGCTAGAGCCAAAGAACTTCGTAGGAGTCGGTGATGACTTGGACTGGTGGTTCAAATGTTGTAATTAAGAAGTCGATTGTATCATCCTTTTTAAAGGAACTTTCGAAGCGAGTGAATCCTCTTGGCATAAACGTTTATGTAACATCGGGTTATCGAAGTCCTGAAGACCAAGTGCGAGTTGTTTGCAATAACTATCTAAATACGGGTGGTTCGAATCTCTCTGTATATGGTCAGCGGACTGGGGATATGTATAGGGAGCATTGTCCTGACAATAAGCCTGCTTTGGTTGAGTATGAAACCATCAAATTAAAAAATCGAATGGACAAAGATCCTGAGTATCAAGGTCACGGTTCGGCTTTGGCGGTTGATCTGAGAGTATCCAACCTGTCCAATAGTAAGAAATTAGAGTACAAAAAAGTCCTTGAAAGTATGGGTGCAAAAGTCCTGTGGGAACATCATCCTGAGCACTTTCACGTTTGGGTAGGCTCGTATTCACCGCCAATCCCGTGGTCGAGATATGCTCTCCTTGGAAGTACGTTTGTTCTTATAGGTGCTTTGACCTACCGCTATTATATTGACACTTGACATCTATTGCATAGTGGCTTATTCTATACTTCTGACTAGGAGTATATTATGGCAATTGAACACAACTACCCCCACTGCTATGTTTGGGGTCAAGATGACCTTATAGAAGCCCTCACATCTATAGCAGGAATAAGGTGGCAGCATTGGCGAAAAAGGTTCATTGTACCTCACCACGCTATCGCTCAAGCGAGTAATGTTCTTGGTGATAGGGAGTACCGTTGTTCTTGGGGCTTCCCACTTCCATCATCGAAAGATTGGATTACATATAAGGAGAAATTGGCTCAGACTGAATTGCTTCCTTGGGTCTTGGATGGATTCCTCACTGAGTTTCAGACGGACGCAATAGCAAAGACAGGGCATATGAGAGGTGCTCACTTGTGGCATCCTACGGGAGCAGGTAAAACGCTCAGTGCAATCCTGTGGTCACTTTTGGGGGATGGTGCTGTAGTTGTGGTCACAAGAGCCGCTTCACGTCTTCAGTATGGTAGAGAGTTTCAGCGATTTACCACTCTCGTCCCTTATGTGGTGCGTCCATTGACGAAGAAGAACGCTCAGACGTTGGAGCAATACATTGAAAAGTGCTATAAAGAGGACATCCGCCCTGTTGTTATAGTTGGATGGGAAGCCCTGTCAAACAACATCACTAAATTAACTCCCGTAGCAATGGATGATGCAACGGTCATCTTCGATGAAAGCCATCGGGGTAAAAGTGCGAAGCGGTGGGAAGCGATCCCATTGCCTGAGTGGGATGGGAAAGGATCAAAGAGTCAGTTCTACAAGGGTCAAGAAAGAGATGCAAAGGATCGTGGTGGTTTCATTCCCGATCCTGATCACGACCAAGGGCATTTTGATGGGGGACACCGTGTAATGATGATTCCGTCAGTCAATATGACAACAGCGAGCAGTATGTTGTCGAAAGCAGGGAAGAGAGTTCTATGTACGACTGCCACACCGATCAAAGACAGAGTGCGTGATTTATGGGCACAGTTAGATTTAGCGGAGCCGTATAGTTGGGGTTCAGCATCTACGTGGTTCAAGAGGTACTGCGGTGCGAAAGCAGGTCGTTATGGTGGATTGGATACCACAGGTGAGAGCAATCTTGATGAACTTGTTGAACGTTTGAAGCACAGTACTCATTCTATTGATTATAGAGATACTCATCGTCAGTTACCTGCGAAGAGACGACAGTCCTTTTACATAAGTCCTGAAGACCAATGTAGAGCCACAGGAGGTTTTGCAAAGGAACTCAAGGGGGCGGCAAAGCGAGGTGGCACGGCTCTTTTGGAGTGTCGTTTGGCTCAGAGTGCGTCCAAGAAAAGACGGGCTGTCCTAGACCTAATTGCAGACCATATTGAATGCGGTCACAAGTGTGTGGTATTCTCAGGTCGTAGAAGGGATGTCGATCAACTAGGGGATGCCCTGAGAAAGCATAGCCGAGTGAAAAAGGTTGGTGCTACTATATGGGCTGCTCACGGTGGTACGTCCTCTTCGGACAGGCAGGTTATTGTCGATGATTATATGAATCATAAGGGTGCTTGTGTTCTAGTGGGTACAGGTGATGCTTTTGGAGAGTCGTTGAACCTCCAAGACACCGATGCCGCCTTTTTCACAATGCTGCCTTACACAGCAGGTCAGATCCGACAGTGGGAGGGGAGATTTTGCCGTTTGGGTCAGAGCCGACCAGTGGTCATTTATTATTGCATTTGCGAAGATAGTGTGGATGAACACATCGCTGACATATTGATTGCGAAGATGGAGGCTGTTCAGCGTGTTATCGGTGACGAAGAACTTGCTGAGAGCCGTTTTGCTATTGGCGGTATTGACAACGAAGAGGAAGTCCTTGAGAGTATTTTGGACAGCCTTGCAGATTTACTATAACAAGGAGTAATTATGAATTACAAAAAAGATATATTGCTTGGAGGATTGACTCAATCTTTTGAGTTTGGGAAAGTCGAATGTCAGGATGGCTTTAGGATGTCTGTGCAGGCAAGCCAACATCACTATTGTACCCCCCGTGTTCCCCCTTACTCTTGCGTTGAGGTTGGTTTTCCCAATCGTCCCGAAAGTTTGCTTGCTTCTTATTCTGAGGTGAAAGGAAGATGGATTGAGGGAGAGGGTGAAGAGGATACATATGAACCATACAGCGACGCTGAGTTGCTTTGGAACACACCGAATCAAGTCTTCCCTTTCATTCCAATTGAGATTGTTCTCTCAGTCATTGAGAAACACGGTGGAATAAAAAAACCTATAACCAACAAAGGAGGGCACAATGCCTAATTTCAAAACTGTACGCCAACTTTCTGATCGGACTGGCGTGTCTATTTCAACAATCCGTGCGATGTTACGGAATGATGGGGTGACTTTTATCACTACACCTCATCGACCCATCCGCATTGACGTGGACTTTTTACCTGAAGAGTTTACGTGTCTTTACGATCCTGTATGTATTTTGCTAGATAAGTTTTTAGCCACGCATAATATGGACTCTTTGGAGTTTCATATAATAAGAAAACATATTGGATATGAATTGCTGAAAAGCCCCAAACAAACCAATGGGTATTGGTGCTATGTTAATTTGATTTCGTTGTGGGAAGCATTTCAAAATGTAAATGACTTGTCGGAGTTACCCAAGAGCCTTCTGTCCTTTGCCAAGGGTGAGAAGCCGATTCGTCAGGCGAATGAAGAGACCTATCTACAAAAGCGGTCGCTGACAATCGTGTTTACTGACGAACGAGCACGCAGAGCGTGGGTCGAAGATCATTTAGGTGAGGTTATTATTCACGATGACCCGAATGTGATCCTATTGCACCAAACTATGACGGCTCAAGTTCAATCGGTCAATTCTTGACCTGTACTTTTTCAGTCAGGTTATTATATATAAACTACTGCAAACTACTACAAACTACTACAAGGAGCAACCTATGCCTATCCTACTCAATGCAGGAGCGTCCCCCCGTGGATGGTCTCGCTTATCTACCATCCTACGATGTCCCCAACAATATGCCTACACCTACATTCTGTCGGAGGAAGATGGTGGCGGTCGAAGTGGGGGTAATTCCCCTGCTCTGATCAAAGGGTCACTCATACACACAGGCTTGGCTCATCACTACCGCAGAATGATGGCAGATCAACAAGGTGAAGATCGGGAGCAATGGTATGAGCCTATGATTGCGATGCAATTCCAAGCAGCCGCAGAAGGTGTCGATTGGATCGATTGTTTGGAAGCGTCTCAAGATTGTGTGAAGGACTACATCTCTCATTACGGTGTTGAAGAGTTCAAGGTGGTGGCTGTGGAGGAGATGATTTCTACTCAGATCGGAGAACACTTGGTGACAGGACGAGCCGACCTTATTATCCAACAGCGGAGTACTGGAAAGGTGTGGATTGTGGATCACAAATCTACGGGTCGCATAAGTGGTGCTCAATCAAAGTACTATGGTATATCGGGTCAGTTGATTGGATACGAGTATATGGGTCGTGAGATTTTCGGTGAGCATTGGGGTGGTATGTTGTTGAACCAAGTACAGCACACCAAGCCTAAATACAATCGTGTAGAGTTGCCCCCTGCTCCTAATATGTTGGTTCGTTTCCCACAGGTGGTGAGAGATGCAGAGGAGCGTATTGCCCAACTTGAGAGCCGTGATGTCCATAACTATCCAATGGCGATGAATGAATTGACTTGCTACCACAGATATGGAGCCTGCAACTTTGTGGATAAATGTCGGTGGGGTAAAAGCATATGATCTATTCTTTCTTTCTTTTTCTTTCTTTGACACTTGACACATTAAAAGTATGTGGATATGCTATCAAAGTCGGGGGGAACTTCGGAAGACTTTTCCCCTTCAATACTTCTACTACACTAAACGATTAAGGATACAAAATGGATAACATACAATCACCAATGGTACTAACATACGGTGCAAGTGGGAGTGGCAAAACAACAGATTGTGGGTACTCATTCCCCAACGCTCTGTTTCTCGCTGTTCCTAACAGCCTGCAAAGTATCCGCTCAGTCTGTGGATACGACCCTGCATCGGTTGACATTCAGACCATTCAAGAAGCCACTAAAATAATCACTGAAGCGAAAGCAAAGGGGTTTGACGCTATTGTTGTGGATGACTTCTCATTCCTCGCTGAGAAAACCTTTGCGAGTCTTGATCGAATCAAAGACACAAGACAACGATGGGGCAAACTTCGGGAGGTAACTCTTGAGTTTCGTAATGCTGCTCGCTATGCAGGACTTACAATTGTTATTAACTGTTGGGAGAAAGCACCTAGCACCAAAAATGATGGTACTTTCGTTCGTGGTGGGGCAATGCTCAGTGGCAAGTTGCCTGAGCAGTTACCTGCAATGTGCGACTTGGTACTTCGATGTGGTCGTGAGCCGCAACGGAAGCCGTGGTCGGGAGTTTATCACTGTGAGTTCTCATCCCAGTATGTAATGAAAGACAGATTCGGGATTGCCTACGAGATGCACCCTTGTCCGATGAACCTCGGTGAGATTTTACGAGCGGCAGGAGTTCCTGTTTCTCGAAAGAATGGTATGGAGTGGCAAGAGGATGTTGTTGAAGCATTCTCAAAAGAACTGCTCCAATCTCAATCAACAGATTTTTCCACAACCGTGGAAACCCTTTTTGGTCGGCTTCTCTCTGAGGGGATCGAACCAAAAGCCGCACGGTGGACTATTCGTGATGTCCTAGACAGAACAGTAATCCGCAATGCACTACAAACCCGATCTCAGCGTTTCTTCGCTTGAGATCACTACTACTAACCGAGCCTCGGCTCACAACCACAGGAAACCTGCAATGCAGTATTCTAACAATAGCGGTCAGACCAACCCAAACTGGTCATTCACATTCACTGGTATGGATCAAATCCAAACCGCCTCAACCAACGTTATCCCTTCTGAGGGTTACTACGAAGCGACTCTTGTTTCCAATGTAGCGTCCACAGAGCGTGAAGGTACTGTAGAGTTCACTTGCCGAATTGAAGGCGGAGAGTTCAATGGTGCGGAAGTCACAAAGGGTATCAAGTTGCCAAGCCACGCCAATAATGGTTTTGTTTGGAAAGGTTTGTTTCAGAGCCTTGGTTATGATGATCCAACAATAAATGCACCTCAGTTCAATCCCAACCCTAGCGATTGGAACGATCAAAAAGTTACAATTTACTGGAGACCCGGTTCGAAAGAACTCTCTGTCTACCGTGAACTACGCTTTTACGGTGCTGCTGAGTTCAATCGTAAGAAGACTCGTTTTGAGGCACAGCAGGGAGTTATCAATGCACCTGCGACTGCTGCTCCCAAAGCCGTTACTCCTGCTCCTTCGATCCCTTCTGTACCAAATGCAGGGCAGGGTCTTCAAGGAAATATGTCAGGCAATGCTTTATTGAGTCGTCTGCGTAACAACTAATCCCTCAAGTGTCCTCGGAAGTGTCGTTTCCTTCCCCCCTCCTTCCCCCCTGAAACGATGACTGACAGGAAAGACTGTCTTTTTTTAATTCACCTATGGAGAACCTAATGAAACAGACAAAAAGTGGGCTTATCTTGCCCGATATGCCAACATTCACACCGAAAACGATTGCAGAGTACGAGCCTGTTACTCCTGAAGAGTTGCACCAAAATATGATCATTCCAATCTCTCAGGCTCTTGCTCAAGGTGTGCCCCCTGAACAACCAACGGCAGTCCCATTGGAAGCGATGGCACGTCTTATTAAGACCATTCAGGAAATGGGGAGACTCCTTGGCAACACAGAAGCCGTCATCAAGCCCCTATTGGATGATGAGACGATCCCTGAAGAAGTACGTAATCAATTAAAGGGTTTGTTTGCTCCTCAGATTGATCTAGACGCTCTTGGACTAGAGTTTTCAGAGAGTGGAGTACCCCTAGTCTCACAAGACGTTTGGGATAGCATTGGAGAGCCGCAAGGGGGGAACGAGGAAAGCAATGACAAATAAGCATCCTTTATGTCGTTGCGAGGAGTGTCCTTTACGGGACGCTCCCTACGTCCCTTCAGAGACGTATGACAATGCTTTGTTTGCGGTAGTGGGTGACTATCCTCGTGATGAAGATGCGAGAGAAGGTCGCCCATTTTTAGGTCAGGGTGGAAACAAGATGACTTCGGAACTCGCCAAGCAGGGTGTTCGAAGACAGAGTGTCCATTGGACGAACGTTGTGGCTTGTAAGCCCCACGACTTCCTTGATCGTATTACAGCCAAAGTTAGAAAAAATAATCGTATCATAGAGAAGGGTAACAGACAGCGTAGAAAGGAAGGTCAAGATCCCTTACCGTTGCAGCCTACTCCTGAAGAAGCCTGCTCCGAACGCCTCAAATATGAGTTGGAACCATTCAATAAATTGATACCCTGCGGAACGATGGCGAGTAGGGCTACAATCCACAGGTCAGCGTCCGTGATGGATCTTCGTGGTGCTCCAATGATAGTTGAGAAGGGTAAGAAGGAACTCAAAGTTGTTCCGAGTTTCCATCCCGATTTTGTGACCAAAGCACTCCGATGGAGTAGCACTTTCTCCAATGACATTAAGCGTGCGGCTCGTTGGTTTTTGGGTCAGCCCTTGAAGTGGAAGCCCCCTGAGATTCTATACAATCCTCAGCCTCGTGAGTTGGAAGCGTTCTTATTCCAAGATGGTGTAGAGTGTTGGGCATACGATGTAGAAACCGATGGTATCGAATGTTTGACTGCCAATTTACGGTGTCTAGCGATAGGCACACCGAAGGCTGTTGTGGTTGTGTCCTACCTTTCTGTAGATGGTCACAGCACCTTCTACCATCCGACCATCCTAGAGCAAGTAAATGCTCTCCTCAAGCGATTTTTTGAAGACCCGACTATTTTGAAAAGTGGTCATAATGCAGGGTATTACGATAAGATCGTGATGAAGGAGCAGTTGGGTATTGATGTCAAACCTTGTATGGACACAATGCTTTTACATCGTTTAGTGGCATCGGAACTTCCTCACAATTTGGGGTATTGTGGATCGATCTATACTGAAGCCCCAAGTTGGAAAACCGACCGTAATGGAAAGAAGAAAGCGTTTGGTTCTGAGACGGATTGGGAACTCCACGAGTACTGTGCTTACGACGTAGCGGTCACGGCTGCTATCCTTCCTCCTCTGTGGCAGGAAACGAGTCGAAGGGGTCAAGGCGATCTAGTTTCGTGCGACCACGCTCTACAAAGAATCTGTGCCGATATGCACACGGTAGGTATGTTCGCTGATCAGGTGAGACGTAGGGAATACGAACAGAAATTACTACGAGAGGTATCGACACGTAGAGATCACATTCGCACTATGTCTGAGTACGAAAATCTAAATCCTGCGAGTGTTCATCAACTCAGGGGCTTATTGTATGATGATTGGCGGCTTGATCCTCCTGTAGAAGCAAAGTTTTTGCTGACCGATAGTGGAGATCCAAGCACAAGCGATCACGTTCTGAGAGCCTGCCTGACCCTCAAGACATTGACAGATCAACAAAGGACTGTCCTCCAAAATGTTCGTCACTATCGAAAAGCACAGAAACTGCTCGGAACCTATGTAACCAAACTGCGTCCCAGTACGATGGAAGCGTGGGGAGGATGGGATGACGATGATAGTTGGATGGAAAAGGAATGGAGGGAGAAATACGGTGAGAAAAAACTTGGTATAGTCAATCCTGACACGGGGAGATTCTATGCAGGGTACAATGCTCACGTCACCACAAGCGGTCGCCTTTCAAGTTCCAAGCCCATCAATGCACAGAACTTCCCAAGTGGTCTCCGATCAATGGTATGTGCTCAGAAAGGTCACGTTCTTGTGGGAGCCGATATGGATCAATTGGAGTTGCGATTGGCAGCGAGCCGATGGAAGTCTCAAAAGTATCTTCAGGCATTTGCAGATGGTCTTGATCCACATTCTTCTGTTACTGCCTACGCTGTTTTCGGTAAGATGTTCGAAGACGCTGCGGAGGAGTGCGGTGTTGGTGGCTTTCCGTGGAAGACAGGAACAAAGTTCACGGGCAAAGCAAAAACGCTTCGAAACCTAGCCAAGACTGTTCAATATGCGAGTCAGTATGCGGCAACAGTTCAGACGGTGCATAGGGTGATTACTCAGACTGAGACAGACAATGGGGATGGTACAACATCGTTACCGTACATTGGGATGAGTGTGAAGCAAGTTCGTTTAATGCACGAGAAGTGGTGCGAAGGAGCACAGTTCGACAAGGGGTGGGAAATGGAGATGCAAACTTATCGTTCTAAGCGATACTTGACTGAACCAGTGATGGGTAGGAGAAGAGATTTTTTGGATGGTGAAAACTTGAATGAAATTGTCAATTTCCCTATTCAGGGTGCAGGTGCAAGTTTGATGAACATTGCGATCATTGAACTGTCTGAAAGAATACCACTTTTTAAATGGGGACACGGTACTGGAATTATAAATCAATGCCACGACAGTATTGCTGTTGAGTGTCCTATCGATCAAGCCGAATGGGTCAAGGTGCAGATCGAAGAATGTTTGAATATGACCCACTCTGCATTTGCTGATGTACCACTGACAGCAGCCGCAGATATAGCACATCGGTGGAACGAGGTATAATATGAGAGCACTAATTGCATTTAGTATGAGACAAGAAGGGGTTGATAGTTTATTTTTCACCATCCGTGATCGATTGGAAGATGCAGGAGTTGAAGCCGTGTCCTCTGTTGATCATCATCGTAAAACTTTTCACGATAATGGTGGATGGGATGGATGGATAGATAGCATTGTCAATGGGACAGACTATTTGACACGTCGTCCAAACTTTAATGTTTTGGTCTGTACAGAGAGAGTTTTAGGTCGTGCTACGGCTCAGATGGTGAAAGGATTTCTAGATCGGAAGAAGGATGTTTTATTCTTTGACAATGCTTCATTTTCAAGCGTCCGTTCGCTTCAAGAAAACGATGGTGAAGATTGGCAGAAAGGTTGGTCTATTCTTATTGACAAGTGACAAGATTGAGATTATTCTATTAACACATCTTATTGATTGGAGAGATCAAAATGACCGCACAAGAAATAGTTCAGAATCTAATTCGCCTTGGTTTATCATTCGCTGAAATAGCGAAAAGAACTGACAACCGAGTGAGTGAACGGACAATACGAAGGTACTACAATGGTGAAGTTGAGCCACGGCAAAGCCACAACGTTGTAGTCCTGCAACAGATTCTCACCCAAGAGAGATCAAAATAACTACTACACAAACCACTGACAGGAGAACACAATGTTCGTAAAACACGTAAAAGGGAATGTTAAGGAAGGGGTTGATACTCCTTTGGGCATTCGAACACTCATCGTTGGAGACAACGGCACAGGAAAATCAAGCATCATCAATGCGATTGAACTCGCTCTTGGGGGGTTTGCAAGCGATGTAAATGGTCGGTCTGCCGTCCGTACAACCTCGGAACTCATCACGCTGAAAAATACAGATAAGACCGATAAGAGCAAACTACTTCAGTCTTCAGCCACTTTGGACAATGGTGGTCTGTGCCATTGGGAAGTCAAAAAAACCCCCAAAGGAGCAGGACGAGCCACTCATACAATCCCTAAAAACTTGAAGGTGAGATTCCCCTTTCAAGAAGTCAAGGACAACCTTACAGGGAGTGCTGCAACGGCTCGTCAATACTTATTGTCGAACCTAGACATTGCATCCTATCTTATAGAAGCCCCTGAGAATGTAAAATCACAGTTGTCTATTCTAGTCCAAACGAAGCCCGACATTCCTCTAGGAGACCATCTTCAAGGAGTGGTTGAGATTGCAAAAAGACGTATCAAGGACGCAAAGGCTGAGATCAAAGCCGTGGGAATCTCAAAGGATCTCTTGGGGAAAGGTCTCATACCTACCACAGAAGAAGCCGTAGAGAATGCCAAAGCCGATAGTGAGAAGTTTTTGCAAGCCATTATGAAGCAAGGCAAGGCAGTACAAACCCAAGATGTAGAAGCGGCTCGCCAACGTGCATTGATGTATGGACAGTCGGTTGAAGATATGGACAAATTACTCTCCGCAGATGAACCCCAAGCGATTACGGAGGATGAGCATTCATTCAAGCACATCCTCGGCACAATGTCTGAGGTTATTAAGATCCATCACAAGCGTGGAGACACCTCTTGTCTTGTTTGCGGTGGTTCATTGGAGAATGTAGCCACGTCCGAAGCCATTGAAGAGATCCTCAGCCCTATCCGAGAGAGGGAGCAGAATGTAATTATATACAATGAAAGGTCTGCGAAAAGAGAAGTGGATTTTAATCGGTTCCAAGAGGCTGTTGCACAATACGAAGCCCTCAAAAATAAGTTGGAACAGACAGGAACAGACGAGGACATTCACGTAAAATATACTCAGGCTCGTAAGGTCTATGAAGACCTCAAGGATAACTGGTCAAAGCAGAAGAGACTCTCTTCCTTGGATAAGACTTTCAAGACCCAAGAAGAGGTTCTGAAAAAAGCAGAGCAGTTGAAGATCAATGCTGAAGAGACGGCTCAAGCAGTAGTTCAAAAAGCCATCGAAGATTTTGAAGATAAGGTTACTGCATTCTTACCTGAAGGTCGAAAGTTTGTACTTGATCTTGGCAAGTCTCATTGTAGATTGGGTATGAGTAAATACAATAGTGTCCGATATGCTGTTAGCGGAGCGGAGTACAATATGCTCATACTTGCAATCGGAGCCGCTACTTCTGTTGATTCGGATGCCTTTAACGTCTTCATTCCTGAAGAACGTGCTTATGATCAAATTACGTTGATGGAAATCCTAGACACGATGAAAAACGCCAATGGTCAGGTCATTATCACTTCGACAACTTTACCCCCTGAACCACACCCATCTTGGGGCTTGGTTCAAACAACCTCAATCCCCTTTTAAGGAGAAGAAAATGAAAGTATTACAAGATAGAGTTCTCGTTCAGCGAGACGAAGCAGCCGAGACCACCGCCAGTGGTCTTATCCTACCTACTGAAGCCAAAGAGACACCAAACCAAGGTACTGTTGTATCTGTAGGTGTAGGTCGTTACAGCACAGAGACAGGCGTTCTTATGCCTATGACAGTTCAAGAGGGTGATCGGGTATTGTTCTCTCGTTTTGGAGGTCAAGAAGTTACTGTGAAAGAGCAGACCTATATTGTTCTGCGAGAGGATGAAATCTTTGGGATCTTGGAGAGCAAATGACCTTCAAAGATTACCTTCGACTTCATACGACGCTCTCCAAGGGATCACAATGCACGTACCTTTCAGCCGTGAAGAATCCTGCGAATAGGGTTCATTCATCGGCTATGGGATACTACACTCGTTTTTTGAAGTTTGAACAAGCATCTTTGCAAGGTGCAAAATCTCCGAAAAAAGATGACGGAAAATCTAAGACCAAGCAACTACCCATTTCTCTTCCGTCATACCTGCAAAAAAGGCTGTGTCGATCTAGCAAAAGAACACTGGAGTCCTCATTGGTTCAGATACTTGCACTTGATATGGACGATAAAATACTATTACATTTAATTATGGCATATTGCCAAGAGAGGATCAATGAACAGAACTGAAATAGAATCCCTTCTTCACGCTCTTGATGAAGCGGAAACGGGAACTCTCATCCTAGAGCCTCAATCTGCTTTTAATGGCGGTATTATTGGTTTTGATGGGAAGCGTTTGATTTATGAATACTTTTCTACAATTGACTCTATGGTTGACCAGTTTGAGGGTGAAGAAGGGGCATTGGAGTGGTTTTCATACAATACCTTACGTTCGTTACCTTATATGGGGGAAAAGGCTCCCATCATATGGGATGGCTTGAATAAGGAACTCTTATACCCTGAACCTGAAGATAACGAAGATTTTCAGATTGAGTGCTATCAAGGCTTGCAGAATAGCCTACGTTTGATACAATACAAAGAAAACAATGGAGAACAAGATGGCGATCAGTAATAAGACAATCGTTGGAACGAGTGCTGCTGTCTCATCCGCAGGAACGGCTGTAACTCCGACTATTGCACCCTACAATAATACACATACCATCATCGTATATAACCCTGACAGTGTCAATACAATATACTTAGCCTTTACCGATGGAGGTGCAATCCCTATCGGGGATGCGGTATTTGTTCCTCCATCCGCAACGATGACGCTTGCTATTGGTGCGAAGTCTGCCCGACCTCCCGTGGGTACATTTAAGGTTGACGCAAGTGGAGGTACTCCGACCGCTCGGATTACATACATCAATGGCACTTCATCGTAATGGAGGAGGTGTCCAAGGGCTTATTCCGTGAATCAAAACGATAAAAATAGACCACGTTATATATCAACCCTGTTGTTCAATGGTGGTGGTGCAGGTAGCGGTAAGATCACAGTTCAAGATGAGGGATCAGATGTTTCTACTACTGTTGACACACTTAATTTTGTGGGGGCTGACGTGCAGGTGTTGGGTGGTGGGTCACTCGTGTCGATCTACATACCGCCTCCCGTATTCGCAAGCCACTTCAATACAAGCGACGGGACGACCACAGGAACAGTCAGTGAAAGCATTTCACGAACTACTGCTCGCATATCAACGCCAACATCGGAAGGATCACCCTTCTTTACGGGTGGATGGGAAGGAACAGACAAACCTGCAACCTTATCAACCTCCTCTACTTTTGCCACTGCCCAAGCCGTAACGGGATTCTCTGCCAACAGTGGGGGCAATGCGAGCCTTACGGTGACTGTTTACGGTGGGGCGAGTGGAACAACAGTGCTTGAGACGAAAACAACATCTACCATCTATCAAAATGGTTCATATGGTTCAGGTAACATCGCAATTACTATTACAAACTATGCTACAGACACGACTCGTTATAAGGCGAATGTTTCTGTTACCGTTGCTTTGACATCCATATCCGCTCTTTCCAATGGGGGGCGATACAATGTTGTGATCTCTATGCTGACGGATACGGCAACAGACGGTACAGGAACATATACTTATACACAGTCCGCAGTTTTCATTGATACGAATCCAAGTACTCCAAGTATCTCAAGCACGACAACGATTGCAGAGACAGGTGGGTCAGTATCGACAAAGCATCTTTCGGGTTTGGAGTATTACATTGCAGGCAGTCGGTTCTCTGTGGCGATCACGGACATAGACAATCTGAATAGGAATACTGCCCGAACAAGCAATAATTTGTTCGTAGATTTTTCCAACTACAACATCTCAGATGTCAATCAAAGCCCTTTTGGGACAGGTTCAGGAAACTTTACAAATTGGACGAATGCCTTCGACAATACGGGTGCAGATTATTCCCGAACAGATTTTGCAATCAATAGTGGTAACTTTAGATATAGAGGTACAGGAGCCAATGTTCGTTCAAGACCTTCTGATCCTTGGGCGAATGGATCTTACGTATCATCCTCTTCTTCCAGTGTTCTCATTGATACTTACGGTATTACCAGTAGCAACTTGGTAGAGAACTTTGATGATGAGAACAGAAGACAGGATAGTGGTTACAACTCAGGAGCGACGGGAGGGAATTGGACAAGCACCACTGCTTTGGTTTCGGGGGAAGCGATGGTTATTGGAGGGCAACTTATTATACCTAGCGTTGCTACTCTGACCAGTGGTTCATCCAATGCTAATTGGTCGTCTTATTCCCCCACAGCAGGCGGATCAAACCCCGACTACTCTTCCTTGTCGGCTGCTTCAAACTATTATCGTACGATTGTTGATAGCACAGGCTCATCAAGAGCAGGCTTTACCATCGTCTTTTCGGGGTCTTTTGTCTCAAACGCAACTACGGATCTCGCAAACAGCAACTTGGAGATTTTCATCTCTCGGATTGCAAGTAGTACGGGTGGTAAAACGGGTGCTACCAATCCCGACACCTTGAAGATACACGGAGCGGTCTATAATTTCGCTAGTTTCAATGATGGTACGACAAACGGGCAGATCCGAGAGAGTTCAAGCAGTGGTAATACCGTTAATTGTACCTTTGGTGGTTTTGACTGCCAAGACGGTTTTTATATGCACATCCGAATTAACAATACCGCAATTAAGATTTCAAGCCTCTCTGTGAGTTTTTCATAATGTTTCCTAACTTATTCCATATTGCTTTAACAGAAGAGGGGTTTATCTCATTTTCTGTCCGTTCGAATGAAAATCGTTCTGACCAATACTTCTTTACCAAAGAAGACATCTTGCCTGCTTTGGATGATGATCCTACGGATGGAGAATGGTCGGGTTCTGAAGTGTTTTCGATGAAGCGGCAACCCAATAAAGGTGCAGTTCGAATCTACTCTCAAGGTCATACCGTTCAATGGCTTGTTGGAAGACAAGAGATTGAGATTTTGAATGCACAATTGAAGGCATTATGTGAAGAAGCCACAGTGGGTTTGGAGCGACCCGAAACTGTGGTGATACACTCTGACTTCAAGAAAGTCACCAACCGAGATATGCTCTCCTCCAACGAGATGTTGCGAGAAATACGGACAATCATAAGAGAAGAATTGAATAAATGTATTCTCGCTTTGGAAGCCCCAAGTGTGTTACGGAAAATGGATGAAGAGAAGCAATCAAAACAAAAGACTATCATCAAACCTCAAGAGACTTTTATCCCATCCCATTTAGCCGATGGCTTGGAAGGAACTATGTCTATTCAAGGTTCAGAGCATAAGTCTTTGAATGCTTTGGAAGCCGCCAAAAAATTAAAGGAGATTAAAAAATGAGTGTTGGACTAGATGTTGGAACTATGAACCTTGTCGCAGCACGGCAAGGTGACGGAGGAGAAATTGGAACGAAACGTGTCCGTGATGCGTTCTTGGATCTACCTGCCTCCAGTAAGAAGTTGTTAAAGTTGAGCGGTGCGGATTTTGTTGAACGTGATGATCAATTGCTGATCGTTGGGGACGCTGCAATGGAGATGGCAGTAATGTTTAATAGAGAAGCGAGAAGACCCTTACAGAAAGGTCTTGTCTCCTCTCAAGACCTTGATTCTTTAGAGATTGTAGCGTATATGATCAAGTCCATCTTGGGCGAACCAAAGAAAGCAGGTGAGTGCTGTTATTATAGTATTCCTGCGTCCCCCATAGATAATGCAGATCGGGATGTGATTTATCACAAGCGTTTGTTCGAACGTATTCTTACGGATGCAGGTTACACGCCCATCTCAGGTAATGAAGCAATGGCAATCATCTATTCACAGACGGCTTCTGAGAACTTCTCAGGACTTGCTTTATCCTTTGGTAGTGGTATGACAAACATTGCTCTATCAAACTTGTCTATAGAGTGTTTATCATTCTCTCTTGAGCACGGTGGAGATTGGATCGATCAAGGAGCGGCACGAAGCATTGGTGCGACTGCCTCTGCGATGTGTGCCGCCAAAGAAGAAGGTTTTGATCTGTTATCACCGAAGAATAGAGTTGAAGAAGCCTTGTCATTCTATTACAAGGAACTTGTTGAGTACGTATTGGACAATGTGGCACGAGAGTTTCAAAGTCGAAACCTTTCGATGAGTATCCGAAAACCTTTACCTATCATTATTAGTGGTGGAACGTCTCTTGCAGGCAACTTCGTGGAGTTTTTCGCTGAAGTCTTTGACAAGAAAGCAGACAAGTTCCCTTTTGAAGTCAGTGAGATACGACACGCAGATGACCCTTTGAACGCAGTAGCAATTGGTCTTCTCATTCAAGCGATGCAGGAGGAATGATGGAACACGATGATTATGATAGCGAAGAAGACAGCGAATTGGATGATGACTACGACTTAGTAAAAGGCATTCCAATGATGGACATTTCTATGACCTTGGAACAGGGTCATAGCACCTTGTCAGACATTTGGAGTGGTAAATTGAGTAAGACTGAGGGTTTGCCTGAACTGTTCTATAATACAGAGCGAAAACAATTGCTTGTAGAAGATGGGAACCACCGTATTTTGGAGCGATGGTTGAATGGAGAAGATACTTTTGATGCCTATGTAAAAGAGGGTGATTATCACAGTTGGCTCGCTCCTGTCTATGAGGATGAAGAAATGTTTGACTGGGACGAAGAGTATAGGGAGTAGATGGAATGGGTTTCAGTAATCAAGAACGGATAAATATGAACAGCAAGGCACTCGCTGCCGCTGTGATCGATGCTAACCCCATCGCACAGTGGTATGAGAGTCGCAATGCTTTCTCGTTTATTGTGGATGGAGGATCTGTTCTTACGGACTTCTCTTCTATTCCTATTGCTGCGAACTTGGCTGCTGCTCGTACCAATGCAACGAACAATCCCACTCTTATCCAAGACAAAAGCCAAGTGACGAGTGCTATCCGTTTGACCGCAGTTGCAGGGACAAACAACTCTACTTGGATCGCCTATACAACGTACAATGACGCTTCTTCGGCTAGGCTGACAAATTGGATACAACCTCAACTTATCTCCCAAAGTAATGGTGCTCCGTCCATTGGTTATGCCATCATTCTTTATGACGGAGATCCGAATGATGGGGGTACAGAAGTTACGACGACGGACGGCACGACTGGTACGGGTGAAAATAAAACAGTAGGTTGGATCTTCCAGTACTCTACAGGAATCCTTCTACTTTCTTCCGACTTTAAGAGTACCGTAAGCGATCCTTATATTATGGGTTTTCGGTACATTGGTTCAACGGCTAGTTCCTCGGCTACAATTGCTTCACGAGTTCAAAGCAGTTTTGTTGCGGATGAGACTGTTGCAGAAGGTGAAATAGTCCGACTCGTAACAAGTTCCGATAGTGGGACAGTGGGTCGTGTGGTCAAAGCGAGTGCCAGTAGTTATGCGAATGCTGAAACCCTTGGGATAATAAGAGTGGGGGGAAGCCAAGGGGACAGTGTTACCGTCGTTACAAGTGGGATCACGGGGATCAAGTTTGGATCTGCTCCTGCGGCATCGTCGAAAGGGAAAAAAGTATTCCTTTCTACCACAAGTGGTCAAGCCACACTCACAGCACCCACGGGATCAACAGAAGCGACTGTATTATTGGGTCGTATGACAGGTTCTGACGGCTCAGATTCCACACCCGACTGCCTTGTTCGAATACAAGAACCCATCGCCCCTTAGAAATGGAGTGCTATATCCACCTTTTGCTTGATCCAAGTAGGCTATAATAGCAGTGAACATTTTAATTTCTAGGAGAATACAGAGATGGCTAATTATAAAGGTATTGGTTTTGACAACACAAATGGACGTATCCGCACAGCAACTTCAAGTGATGAAGTTCAATTTGCAGCCCAAGTAACGGCTCAGGATGGTTTAAGCGTTACAGGTGGCGGTGCAGCCATTGTTGGTAACTCTTCGATTACAGGAAACCTAAGCGTTACGGGAACATTAATTTCACAGGATGAACAACAAGTTCTTGTAAAGGATAACTTTTTAGACTTGAACTTCGGTTACGTTGGGACATCCTATGAACAAACAGGTTTGACCTTCAATTTCAAAGCAATTACAGGTAAAGTACGTACAATCGACACAACGTCAAATAATGTAAACTTTACGGCAGGAACTAGCAGTAACAGAGCAAAAGTTGTAGCCGACACTGCTTCGGGTATCCCTGCTGATACTTATGCCATCAATGACCTCATTCAAATTAGTGGGACGACCAATGGAGATAACGATGGTATCTATGTTGTTCAAAAGCAAGATGTAGCAGGTACTCTTGAAATCAAGTCGTCTACTCTATCCACTCCTGACGCTGTAAATGCCAAGTTTGCTCTTCTTAACTTCACCACAGAAGAAGAGGTCACGAGTACTGCATTGACAATTGCGAAAGTCGATTTAATGGCTCTTCGTTCAAGCAGTGCAGGTGCTCTTGAATCGGCTACAGGTGATGCCGATGGCGATTTTAATACATATACCGCAGTAGGGGCAGGTTCAACTACATTACAGAATGCTTATGACAACGGTCAGACTATCGTAGTAAACGGTGGTGATCTTGCTATCAATGATACTTCTGCCAACACCAATGACTTTCAAATTGGTAACACGGCAGGTTTTGCTAACTTCAATGCCACTGCTCAAGCAATGCAAATCAGTGCCACGGGAACAAGTGGAGCGGATCTTGCTTTGCTTTTCGCAAACAATGCTAGTTCATCTGCCGTTATTGGATTCGGTTCTACGGCTCAATTAACCGTAACCACTTCCGACATTCGAGCCAGTGATGACCTTGTAATGAATAAAGCGAGTGGCGCACAGCAGGTCTCCAAGAATGGTGCAGGTGCAGCAGGGGATGACCTTATTGTTCAAGTAACAGGGAATCAAAACAGTTCTTTGATCCTCCAATCTGAAGGTAGTGGAACAGATGCTTTGAAATTGGCTACCCTTTCAAACGCTGGTAGTATCGACATTGACTCTGCTGCTGCAATTGACATTCTTGCTGCAACAACATTCTCTATTGACGGTACAGGTGTATCCAATGTAACGGCAACCAGTGGAAACTTGACCGTTTCAACTGCTACAAGCGGTAACTTGGTATTGACCTCTGCTGCTGACGTTGATCTAACTGCTGTTGGTGAATTGGATGTTGGTGCAGGAAGTGCGGACATTGACATTACGGGTGCTTTGACTCTTGACTCAGCCGCTATGTCGATTGACTCCACGGACACCACAAACTTGACAATGACTGCGGACGTTGCATCAACTAAAGCATTGACCATTGCTGCTCTCAACTCAAGTTCAGACGCTAACGGTCTTGGACAACTTATTTTGAACGCCAAAAGTAATATAAAGTTCCAAAACGGTGGTGCAGATAAAATCAATCTAGGTGCTACCAATGTCATTGTTGATACCGCTATTCAAGCAAGTTCAAGTGGTGGTCTTAAGTTTGGTGCAAGTGGGAATAGTGTAGATACAATCCTTGATGAAGATAATATGGCATCCAATGATGTGAATGGACTTGCCACTCAACAATCTATCAAGGCTTATGTAGATAGCCGTGGTATATCCAATTTCGTGGGCTATACAACTATGGTAGCCGATGAGACTCTTGCAGTCGGTGACATTGTTGCGATTAAAATAGCAGGAACTGATCGGGGTCGTGCGATCAAAGCAAATGCGACAGCCTCTTCGAATGCTACAAATGTAATCGGTATCTGTATTGTAGGTGGTTCTGCAACGAATACTGTGACAGTGGCTCAGTTCGGTGTTTTGGGAGGTTACTCTAGCCTTACAGCAGGTGCTAAGTTGTATCTCAATACCAATGCAGGGACATTTACATCTACCGCCCCAAGCAGTGCAGGCGAGGTTGTATTTCAGATTGGTTTTGCTTCATCCGCAACCCAAATTATCATCCAACCAATGTTCATTATGGAAGTTGGATAACGCTTTCTCTAGCAGCATTCATTATGTTGTGAAAGTCTATGGGGTAAGATACAATGAAGGTATCTTGCCCCTTTACTTCTAGGAGATAAACTATGAAACCTCAAACAAAAATGCAGGTAGGTCTTGGTGAAGCCATTGAGCGTCACAATACCCTACACAGATTAATTACATCGGGTATTGCTTCACAAGAGCAAAAGGATGAGTACAAATTATTATCTACAGCATTGAACGAAATAAAATTAGACTTGGGATTCGATTGTAATGATGACGGTATTCCTGACACTATAGAAATCTTTCATCAAACTGCTTCCACAAGTTGCTGTCGTTTCATCCCATCGGCTGAAGGAAAGAAGACCGTAAAACGAAGATCCACGAGTCGTACCGCTACGGTAAAAAAGAAGACTACCAAGCATAAAACAACGAAGAAAAAATGAGCCTAAAGGAGATTCCAATGTCAGCACTTACAATAGCACTTATTGCCTTCCTTTCGGGTGGATTGGTCACAGGTGGAACGATATGGGGTATCCAAAGTGCCGAAAATAAAAAAGAGAAAACAGCGGATGTTATTGAAGCCATTGCAGGACTTGAAACAAGGTTTGAGCAAGCCCAAGCAACATCCGTAACAAACCTGACCGAACCTGACCTTTTGAAAATACCGTGTTCGTCTGAGTTCATCAATGGTACTTTTAATGATGAGGGTGATCAAATAAGCCCTGCCAATGGGGATATGCTTTGCCGTGAAATGTTTTGCCGTATGAATAGGCAGGGCGGTGGTCAGAATAGTAGTGGTGGGGCAGGAGCAACGGCTCAGGAATGTTCTGCAATTTCTGACGCTAACATCTCAGTACTTATTGTCAAGGCTTGTATGCCTTACTGGGAAGAGAAGTCAGGTGCAGATCAAAACAGTAGGTATTCTAGGTGTATTGACATTTTCAGTGATGCTAAATAGGGGGCATAATGGAAGCCAGTGTTATAGACGTACTCTTAAATGGATCACCAATGGCAGCATTCGCTGTTTTTTTGATCTATCTATATCGAACTCAACAAGCAAGAATGGATTCTCTTGTCGATAAGTTTCAACTTCAACTTGAAGCAATTCGAAAAGAGTACAAGGAAGATGTAACGGAACTTCGGGGACGCTATGATAGTGTGATCTCCGAACAGAACTCTGCCCGTGATCGTATAAAGGATGGTATTGAAGATCGGCTGAGAAAAGTTCACAGCAATCTTTCCAGTATTTCATCTACGTGTCAAAGCATTGCTATATCCCAAGAGGTCTCAAAGGATGAACTAAATACAATTTCTCAGAATGTGGAAGCAGGTCTTTCAGCGATTAAAGATATGCAAGATCAAGCACGGATAAGAGATATAGCAAAACAAGCCTTGACAGACAAATAAGGACTCTCAATGACAATAACGATCACACAGGATATGTTATCTCCATCACCTCTTCTCGGAGTATCTTCAATGGACTTTTTCTTTTATCTTCTTGTCGCTTACGGCATTGCGTTTGGGATGCAGCACAAAGCCCCTTTTCTTCGTGGGAAGAGTGCTTGGCTTGACAGAATGCTTGTTTGTACATATTGCACTGGATTCCACGCAGGGTGGATCACTTGGTTTGGATGGAAACTGAAGATGATCTTTGAGAACCCAATGAATGTTACAGGGATTACGTTCATAGAAATGATTCTTTTCGCTATGGGTAGTAGTGCTTTCTCTTATTTTTTCGATACGGCTATTCGATTGATGGAAACACACGCAGACCCGATTGAAGTGGAAGAAGAAATCGAAGAAACCGAAGCCGAAGAAGCCGAAGAAGAAGACGGATAGCACTCTTTATTTTATATTGTGTGATCTTTCGTTTTAAATGGGGTATGATACTTTGAAATAACTAACAGGAGTAAATTATGGCTGTCGAAAGTAGTACTTTGGGTAAAATCTTTATCCTTGATGTCCTTCAAAACACAGGTGGGACTGAAAACATCAATATTGCAGGATCTGAGATTGTAGATGCTTCGGTAAATGCGTTCAAAATTAAAGGCGTTCAGGTAGATGTAATTACTGGGGCAAGTGGTGCGAATGTGAATGTCCATAAAGGAACAGCAACAGCCGCCAACCGTGTCTGTGCTCAGACCGTCGCTACAACCGCAGGTTCTTTCACTCCTGCTATGGCTCCGATTGATAGTAGAACAGTCGCAAACTTATCCTTTGTACGCTCAGACACCCTCAACATAAACATTGGTGGTGGCAACGCTCGTGTTCGTGTAAGAATCCACATTGGTCAAGGTATTGAAAATACCATCGCTACTACATCGTAGTAGGAAAGAAAAAAATACCAATCAAGAATACTCTTCCCCGTAATGTATTCCCAACTGGTATTTTCTTTGCGGTGCTTGTGAAGGAGGAGGGGTTGTTTTTGGTTGTTGCCCTTCTCCTTCCTTTCTGCCAAGGCGGAACACCTCAGTTCTTAAAGCATAATCACTTCACACCAATACGCAAGTTATTTTACGGGACTTTCGATGAATGGTGGTTAGCAATTTTCCAGTGACCGTCTTCCAAAATAAAGACAAAAGAAAAACGAGCAGGAACCATCACTGGATTTGACCCTTCTTTGTAAGCGAAAGTATAGATACCCGACACAATGAAAGCGGAAGGAGACAGGACTTGAACGGCTGACGAGTTGATCTCTCCGCAGAGTTGAGGCTTTCTCAGGAAATCTGCAAAATAAGTTCGGATAGCAGGCTTCCCGATCAGTAATGTTTTTGCGAGAGTTCCAATCAAGATTCCGTTCTTGGAATACTTCTCCATTACATCATTCAGATTGTGAGAACAGACAGCAGTAAGCCATCGTTGGACATAGGTAGTGCAGTTTTTATAATCATAGTTCATTGTTTCACCTAGGATGCGGACATTGTAAAGTTATCCTTTCATTTTTAAAAGGAAGTGTAGCAGTACGGGGGTGACAGTCGCTCCAACAAGGGGTTTGTCTAAAATTGCTTTACCAACCAATCCTCCAAGAACACTTTGAGCCACTATCATTGGGAGATCATCCATAAGAGTTGATTTATCCTGTATGCTTGGGACTTTGACGGTCTTTGTGGTAATTGTAGGTTCAACGGAGAAGCGAGCAATTTCATTATCTAGAGAAGCCAAGAAAGCAGCGTCATCATCCAGTACAAGGTTGGGGTTTTGCCCACAACTATTGTATAGGTTAGGTGGTGTCATCTCTATTCTGCCAAGTGCTGCCATTTCTTTGAGGAGAAGTAAGGACTCATAGACTGCGAGAACCCTTGTCTTCTTTTGCAGGGCTGTGGGAGCGGCACACATCATCTGCATAGCCATTTGCATTGCTTGATCACGCTGTCTTTTAAGAGAATCTCGCATTACGGCAAGTGAGGGTTGGTTCATCGGAACAGGTTGTTCTGCTATCGGCATTGTTCCACGAGGATCGGTAGAACTTTGAGTGATTTGTTTGGAGGCATTCCAATCGGCAATAATCTCAGGAGGATAGCCATTGGGGAGTTGTATATCCAATCCTGTTCTTTCTTGTAGGGCTTGAAGCATTCCTACAAACAAGGAACGTAGTGCAGGTTTATCCTCTTCTACCATCGCATTGTATATGGCAGTTTGAAACTCTGCAGCGACAGGGTTTGATAATATATTTTTGACATCTGCAAAAGCGTCTGCTTCAGACATAGTTCTTATATCGGAGTGAGTCGCATCTATATTAAACTCTTGTATGAGTTGTTCTAAGGTAATGTTGTCCATCTTATTCTCCTTTTGATTTACGTTGCCATTCACGGCTTTGTTCATTTGTTGTGATTGCTCCACCTGCTGCCCAAGTGTAACAGGTACGGGCAGAGTGGCACTTGAAATGGTGCATCCAACAGTAACCGAGGTAGCCATCTTTGTCTTCGATCCGTTCGGAAGGTTGCCCTACGGTCATACATTCAAGCATCTTCGGAGATATGTCGAAAGCAACACAGTTCCCACATCGGCTTTCTTTGGCTACCGCAGGTGTAGTGTTCCAGTGATTTGCCAATCGTTGCCAATACTTATTGTCCGATACATTTACCGGTCCGTATTGTATCCACTTTTCTCTGATCGCCTTGTTGCGATTGAGAGTGTTGTACTTCAGGTCTTTGGTCGCCCTAGGACACGAAGGGTTGCTTTTCATACTGTCTTTGAAAAGATAGTATGCTCCGAGTCCGATAAGAACTGCTGTGGGTTTGATTTTCAT
>Ga0209337_1000615_pt1 | contig 28796 bp, 53 predicted proteins | sample LinPmetageLP53_FD_184044 | JGI IMG/M metagenome (GOLD analysis project Ga0209337, IMG submission 184044) | Marine viral communities from the Pacific Ocean - LP-53 (SPAdes) (version 2) | ecosystem: Environmental > Aquatic > Marine > Oceanic | place: Pacific Ocean | collected 2010-02-08 | reverse complement strand
GAGTAAAGTAATCCAGATTTTAGAATTGCTAATTCCCATTCTATATGTTTTATTCTTTTACTCATCTTTGCTTTTAATTAGTCTACGCATTACAGAACTTGTATAATCTTCTCTTTCATTTCGTTCTAATCCAGCTTCAATCATTATTGCATTACCTTGACCATGTACAAAGGCTTGAGTAATTTCGTGTTCTAATTCTTCTATTGTTAATGTTATCTTTTTCATATTACAAATCGTATTGATTCTATTATTTCTCGATTCAGAATAGGACTGCCAAAGCCAAGAGTCAAAATAGATTCATCGTTCCATTGTTCGGATTCTACTATATTGATCAGGGATCCTGTAACAAGGCTATTATATCTATGTTCTATTACCATCTTTAGCTATTTAATTTTATTAGTTCTTTTAGGACTATTTCAAGATTAACTATAATGGATCCTAGAGTCTGATTAGGTCGAGTTTCATAAATCTTATTTAAATTGCGCAATAAGGTTTCTGTTGCTTTGATTTCTTTATTCATCTTCATTATATTTGTTTGAGCATCGACATTCGGTACATAGCCGTTCGCCTATTAATACTAATCCAAGTTTAGGTATGTGTAATGTTTTCTTTTTACACTTACGGCATCGTTGAATTCCTTCCTCATGTGGCTCGCCTTTATTCATCATTGCATTTTTTTAATGACTTCCAGTTAATAAACATAAATGCTAGATTTATTACAATGTTAAATATTCCTAAAGCTATTTCTCCTTTAAAAAGTAACCAGATTCCTAGTCCTATAAGACCTACCTGTATTAGCATTACTAATAATATCATTTGTTTCTTTATCATATCTTTTAATTTTGAGCCGATGGAGGGATTCGAACCCACGACCTGCTAATTACAAATCAGCTGCTCTGACCAACTGAGCTACATCGGCAATCAGGTATAATTTAATCTACCGCGTTTCTTATTTCTTTAAGAACTGGATTAAATTCCTGCTGAACATATTTGAATACTCTTTTTGATTCGGTCTTAAGAGTTCCGTGTTCTCCGTGAGTTACTACTCCTTGACCTTCTACGTCAAGTTGTAAAATTCCATTTCCAAGGTCTTTTACTTCAACATTGTCAGCGGTAATCTTGTGAGTGTTTGTACTCGGTTCTAATACTACTTCTTTCTTTTTCATGGCAATTATTTATATTTAGGTTTGTGCAGTCAATAATGAAAAATATTGATTTGCGGTTAGTGGAATTATTTCTCCTTTAGGTTCAATATTATCGTCTTTCATTTCTACAATTAATATATCACCTTGTCGTTTAATCTCCTTGATATTGTCTATCAGATTTTTATGAATTCTAAATGTTGATGCAACAGCTTCTAGTGGATCATCTTTATATTGTTCCTCGATCCATAGCCAATGCTCATCTTCAGTAGTAGTACACCAGCATCTTAATGCATAAGAATCTTCAACGACTCCTAGGGTTTTTGCATTTACTTTATGCGTTTCATAGATTACGTCATATTCTTCCGTGCCTGTTAAGTTACCTTCCGCATCGAATTTTTTATGCGTTACAGGTTTTCCTGCTACAGCAACTCTTTCATGTCCGAGCTCTTCAATCATATTAATTATATCGATCGATGAAAATACCTTGCTTTGAAAGTCCGTGTCGGTCAATTCAAAAGTTTCCTTGTAAGTAAACGGCTTTGCATCATCCCATAGGTCTAGGCATCGTTGAACTAACGGTTCTGGATTGAAATAATCAAGAATAAATTTATGATGGTCCTGTACGCCTTTATCAAATTCTATTAGTCGTTCACGAGTTTTTTCCTGTACCTCGCGTAAACGATTCACAAATCTATCCATGAATCTTCCTTTAGAATTTAATACGCCTTTAAGATATCTTACTACTTCCAGTTCCGATGCATTCTCCTTGAATGTCATTGAATTAAGATCGATAGTTAAGACAAATTCGTTTGTGTCCGCGTTAAAAATAATTTCTTTAGGGACCTTGTCGATTTCTTCCTGTGTCATTTTTATTGATTTAATTATTATATTCGATTTAGTGTAAAATGTTTCACGATATTTTGTAATATGGCTTCCATCCGACTTCTTTAATATAGTCGTCTTGAAATGTTCCGTTAGCACCCTCGATAAAAACCGCATAGGGCACTTCTTTATTCACGTCCATTGCTTCTCTATAATCGTGTTTACCGTTCCATGCGTTTACAAAGTATTCCGCATCTTCTGAATTGTAAAATCCTAGCGTCTTGTTCATTTCTTCCCAGACCGAGGTATGATTATTAAGACTTTCAAATGCGCTTTTTCTAATTCTTGCGGTATTCTTATGTACTATTACTTTTATCATAGCTTTGGCTTTTTAGTAAATATGTTCATTATATATGCTGCACATAAAAGTGCTACGGTTGTTATTAGCCATACGGCGTCAGTGATATATTTTTTCATGCTGTAGTTTTTTTAATGATGATGTCGTTATAAGGGCGAAAGCTATTTAGTAATTGTAGATAGAACAGAACATATTTTCTGTTAGTACTATCTGCTCTTGCAAAGGTTGCTTCAAGGTCGTTACTAATAACTGCACTAGCAAATCCACCGTGGCTGTAACCTGGCCCTATTTCTGGATGTCTAGTTTCTAATACCGCGACACCCATGTTTACAACGTGATCAAAATCATTTGTAGTCACGATGTGATATTTAGCGTATGATTCTAATTTGTTTTCTACGTACTTTTCTATTTGTTCTCTGTTTTCCATGTTTAGTTAGATTTATGTGTTATTGTAAAGTAAATTCTTGGATCCCATGTTCTTTCACCTGGATCCTCGTCGAAGTCATCAGCAGAAATAAAGTTAAAGTTTAATTCCTGAGTTGCTTCGTTTAATTTGTCGAATCGATTTTTAAGATTGCTTATCATTTTGTCCGTCCAATAAATTTGAAGAGGAATTCTAATATGACATCTATCAGCATACAATGAATATTTAGTTGTTGGCGTATGATGAAGTTCTATATCCTCGTCGAGTTTAGGAATAATAAATGATTTGAAAAGATTCTTGTAATCCGAGTGATTTTCAATGTTTTTCATGTGTGATGTGTTTAGTAAAATAATGACATTAATCTTTTTGTTTCAGAATCAGTTGCAACTCTAAAAGATTCGAGATCCATTGTCGTATTATCTAATGTTTCTTCCCATCTTTCAAGTTCTCCTGCAATAGCTTCTTCTATTGTAGCGCCATTACCAGAATTCCAACCAGCAAAAGTTTTGAAATTGTAATTGAATGTTTTTGTGCTTTGTAAGAATTCGATAATTTTTTCGATCTTTCTTATTTCTGCAACAATTGCATTTTCAGTTTTGACAGTGCAATCTAATAGACCAGAATTAAGCGTTTTAAGAATTATTTGATAGTGTTCGATTCTTTCGTTGTTTTCTTGAATTGTTTTTGAAGTTTTCATGTGTACGTGTGTTAAAGTGTTATCAGTTATTAATTATTTATAGTTAAATATAACTATAATAATCGACAGTAAAAAATCCTGATGAACTTTTTTTACAATTATTTTTACAGCTCTTGTAATCCATAATCGTTATATTCCTTCCATAGCCAGAGTCCTTCGTTTGTGTATAAATATGCAACTGCCTGCATGTCGTCCAAATATTCTTCTATCGTAGCATACTCTGTTGCGGGACTATTCTCGTTACGCCATTCCTTATATGACATATCAAATGTAGATCGATCACCTTCATCAATGAACTCTTCGATTATGTCAAGATTTGTTCCGTTAGGAAATCTTTTTTCAAGCTTATATCCTACGCCTTCACGATAACCGTCATTATGACAGTATGCACTTTTAATAGTTCCGTCTTTTAATTCTATTGCTATTGTTGATCGTGTTGCCATGTTTTAAAATTTATGTTAGTGTTGTTATGAACAAAACGAGCATATCTTTATCTTTAGTTTCTACTGCTCGTTTCAACTGTTTTTTGTGTTGAGTCTTATCTAGAATAGGAATGTCCTTGTTAGCGCAAAATCGTATATCGGATTTATCAAGTTTATTGATGATAATTTCAGCTAAACTTATAAGAGTTTCTAGATCAAGGTCGGTTGTCATTTGGTTTCAAGTTTTCTAGATGTCCAGTAAATTCTATCGTAATAATCTTCGTCATGTATTGATGGAGCTTCAACAAACTCTTTACTTTTCCAGTTTCTTAAGAATTGAAATCCTTCGTAATTTCCTGACGAATGTAAGATTCGTTCTATCATTGTTGCAACACCCATTTTGAACTCTTTAGAAAGTTCTGGATTTGCAAGAGTTAAATTTGCCGTTTCTAGGAGTGGCTGTACCTGTAGTGTTTTTTTGCTACGCATAAGAAGTGATTTAAAGTATGTCAGTTATTAATTATTTATAGTTAAATATAACTATAATAATCGACAGTAAAAAATCCTAGTCCAACTTTGTGTAATTAAATTTTCTGCTTATGTTCTTAGCAAAATAGGATCCTTTAGACTCCGCATCACGAAAAGATAGATATTCGCTTAACGGTACATTGTCATATACATATTGTGCTCCGCTGTTAAATTCTATGCGTAATTCTTCCGCTTCAAATTTATATTGACTATGCGCAATTGTGCTAGAACTGTGGGTTATATTCTCCTCTATAGGAGCCTCTTGTGAATTTTCTTGTATCATCTGAGTAGCTTAAATGTGAGTAATAATAGATATTATATTAAAGTTTTTAAAGTTTCTTAGAAGTCATTTATGGACTCATTCCTGTCAATCAATTCCATGATTTGTGCACACTTTTCAAAGTTTTCAACCGACTCGTAATATGCTAATGACTTAGCCATCGCAGTCCCGAACGTCGAATAATCAAAATGTACACTATAACTTTCGCCCATGTAAAGTATTGGGATTGTATCAATTCCAAAATTGACTGTAAATTCTGCACACTCTACAATTCTATCATGAATTATTGCACGATACTTGTCTAAATAATCTATGACATCTATATCGCTCGGTGTGTCTTCAAGAAAAATTATACCCTCATTTATTTCGTCAAAGATTTTTGCATCTTTATATATGAGCGTTGAGTATGTTTTACGTTTCTTCATGAATTTGCATTAATTGAAAAGAGAGTCATAAATTAATATGACTCTCGTGATTTTTAGTATGGTTGATTAAGAACCAGATTTGCAGTATCATATTGATCTTTGCAAAGCATATTTCCTGCATTCATTTGAAGTGTTGCTTGAGCACCATCTTTAAATTCATAACCGTAATCATGTGAGGCGAAGTCTGTTACACCATTAATAACATCCCATACATTCAAATTAGTCTTAGCATTTTTTTGTTGCTCGTGATTTAATTTGTTCAATTCAAGACCGCATCTTTGATAGTCTCTTTTTGTTTGTTGGTATGGAATGAATTTGTGAATTTCCGCATCATCAATATTTGAAGCAGATTTAATCATATCCATTCCTCGCATTAATTCCGCAACCGATGCTTTAGTATTCATTGCAGCATTCAGCTTATTTGTAAATTCCATAGGTTGGAAATTTGTGCTTTGCAATTGTCTTAACGATTCGTAGAATTTCAACATTGAATCAGGGCTTAGATTTTTCATCTTGATTGATTCAGAAAATTGTTGAGCTCTCATACCATTAGTACATACCAATCGATGAATGTATGGATCCATTTGAACACCTGTTAAAGCGTTTGACATTGATAATCCTGAATCGAATACCTCGTCGGAGAATCCGTTGATTTCAAATCCACCTTTAGGAGAGATAGTGTTTAATGTAACACCACCGTCTTTTGTTACATCGAATGCAGTAACATCAAGATTGTTTGCAGAAATGATTCCTTCAGCCATATCAAAGAAGGATGCATTTGAAATCATAGCTTCAGATTTGGTTAAGAATCGTCGAATAATTTTATCGCGACCTGTTACCATTGTTAAGCTTAATCCTGATTTCGATGAGATTGCATCTTTTAACATGTTCAGCAATGTTTTAGTAAAGTCTTCACCCATAATGGATTTGACCGTAGTATTCATTTTTGCGGAAACACCTACCAGATTGCAAAGATCTCTTAGGGCTGTTTTAGTAAGACCCATTGTAAGACCTGCATATTGAATTGTGTCAGACGTTAAAAATTTGATGTCGCCTAGATTGATTTGTTTTCTAAGCGGTTGCTTGTCCATTGCTTCTTGTTTTTTAGAAGCGAATTGCGTACTTGTGATGATTTGTGTCATAGCGTGATTGTTTATGTATTTGTTATTTAATTATAGTTAAATATAACAAAAATATTCGACAGTAAAAAATCCTGGAGAACTTTTTTCATTATTTATCTTTATTAGTTTACAGTTGTTTCGTTACGTTTAGCTGCAATATCCTTTTCATCTTTTGTGAAAAGTGATTCGAATAAAGATTCTTCGGTTAACAATTGTTCTTTTTCGTTAGCCAATCTTTCTTTAATATCGATATCTCTTTGAAGACGATTAGTGTCAAAGTATACATCATCTTTTTGATCAAGTGAAAAGTATAATTTGTCATGTTCACAACCTCTACGATTTTTTGTAAATTTGATGTATCGATCACCGGAGAATTCGTTTGAATATCTGATTTCCATCATTCCAGTTGTGTTGTGTTTAAGTTTGTTAGAACCGACAAATCCACCACCTTTTGTAACTTGTTGTATCATCAGGAACGAAGTAAACTTTTTAAGTTTGTTGCTACCTTGATTGTTGATGACCATTTGATCTATTAACCACTTTTCAGCGCCTTTAGAAGTCATTGAACAAGCTTCCTTGACCGATTCTTGAACCTCGACGAACGAATCCGTTAAGATTAAATCGTAACCTTCGTTAAAGACATGTTCGATAACAGCTTTTGGATTTTGATCCAAGTATTCACCTAAGAAGATTGTATCGATTTCACCGAATTTAGGGTAACGTTTAACGTAATCATACATATCGATTCGTGTCATTTCACCAGAGATAAAAAGTAATTTTGCATCGGGACGATTCTTTTTGACGTTAGATAAAATATCAAGCGTTAATGTTGATTTTCCTATTCCTGGATCTCCTACGATCATGTAATTTGTAGCAGGAAATATTCCGCCTTTTGAAGAGAACATTTTATCGATCGGTGTTCCTGTAATCATTGGATTGAAGATCGACGGATCGAATTCAATATCTTTCATTTTGACAGGGACAATATTCAAAGGTTCAGTAGGCGTTTTAGGCATATTAGAAACGTTTTTATTTATATTACCGCCATTGACAATTGTTTCATAATCAGCAATGAAACATTCTTGTGTTTCGTTGTTTGTCATGATATAGTTCCTAGAAGGAGCCATTCCTGTAAGAATGAAATCCAATCCGTTTAGTTTGAATTTTTCGTTTAAATTCGTTTGTAAGAATCCTGCACCTTTGTCGGTGTGATTTGCAACGAATCGTGTTTGTAGTTCGTTGATTTTTGAAGCTGTTGGAAATTTTCGTTTTTTTAGCATATCGTGTGTGTGTTTGAAGTGTTATGTTATTGTTATTTAATTATAGTATAAATATAACACTAATAATCGACAGTAAAAAATCGTAGAGCACTTATTTTTAAATTATTTTATATTTTATTCATTCATTTTATTTACTATTTCGTTTGCAATCTTTTGAGCTTTTTTGTCATCATCAAACATTCTGCAAACAATATAAGAACCTCTCTTTTCCTGTTTAGTAATAAGAATTTCTCCGTGTCCTTTTTTTACTTCGTATATTTTTTTATCTATTTTCATCATACAAATGCTTGTTTACCTGTGATACTTCTACCAACAATTAATTCGTTTATTTGTGCAGTTCCTTCATAACTATATAGCGCTTCTGCATCAGCCATATATTTAGCGATGTCATATTCTAGAAGAATACCATTACCACCGAATAATTCACGACCAGTAGATACTAATCGTCTCATGGCTTTTGTTATCCATACTTTAGCCAAGCTTGCCTGCTCATCACGCATCGATCCTTGATCCTGTAATCTTGACAATTGATAGACCATGTTCTGCATGGCTGTTAGGTCGCCTAGCATGTTAGCTAAATGTGATTGTGTCAATTGAAACGAATCGATTGTTTTTCCAAATTGTTTTCTGGATGCACAATATTTAACAGTCGTTTCATATGCTCCCATGCTTAATCCTACGGATTGCCATGCAACTCCTGCTCGTGTCATTTTTAATACTTTACTTGTATCCTTGAATGAGTTTGCATTTTGTAATCTATTTGATTCTTCTATTATACAATTGTTCAATGTAATAAGTCCGTTCTGTACAATCTTTAATGATATCTTACCTTCAATCTTTTCTACAGAAAATCCTGGATTGTCTGCATCAACAATGAATCCTTTTACCTGATTGTCGCTAATATCTCTAGCCCATATAATAGTAATGTCAGAAAATGTAGAATTTCCTATCCATTTCTTTTGACCGTTTAAAATCCACTTGCCGTCTTTCTTTTCACAGGTCGTAGTTAATCCGCCTGCTACAGCAGATCCTACTAACGGTTCTGTTAAACCGAAGGATCCTAGAACTTCCATGCGTCGCATCTTAGGCAACCAATATTCTTTTTGTTCTTCAGATCCGCATAGGTAAATGGATCCCATGACTAATCCTGAATGAACTCCTATAAATGTTGATATAGACGGATCAATTCTTGATAGTTCAGCAGATACTACACCATCTAACAAACTAGATTTATTTTGACATCCATAACCATGATACGACAAACCACAGATATCTAGCTTTCTTAATTTAGGTATTAGTTCATGAGGGAATTCATCTTTATACCAATAGTCGTTTATAATCGGCTTGACATTTTCTTCCATAAATGCCCTGACTTTTAATCTTAATTGATTATCTTCGTCGGATAAATTATTGAATATACTGTAAAAATCTGAATCATAGTTTGTTTCGTTCATTTTTATTTTAGTTTAATCTCTGTTAAATAAATCTATATCTACTCTATTTAAATCGTAATACTTAGAAGGCGCCGAGTCTGTTTTTAAATCAATAGGACCAAATTCCTTTCTGTACTCATCATATAATTCCCGCCGTTTACGTTCTAGCTTTTGCATCTGCTGTGAAAGATTAATCCACTCTTTATTGTATTCGCTTTTATCGATCTTTGTTTTACTCATTTTACTTTAATTTAAGTTTAATTTAAGTTTTTATATTTTTTATTTACCAATTTAAAGTATCGGTTACATCTTTAGACTTCCCCGTTAAAAGATCTACTACTGCAACACATACACCTAAACCTGTAGGAATAAATTGATAACCAAATCTTTCACCTGATGTCACTCCCTTATGTTTATATGTTTCTACTTGCTCGTCAATCCACTTATTAGCTTTCTCTTGCTCTGATATTTCTACTGTGAATGTTAATATTTCCTTCTCTATTTCCTTCTCTATTTCTTTCATTTTACATGAGTAGCTTGTAACATTTGGATTGTACTTTTTTACATAATCGTCAATTATCTTATCATAGACTTTATCTTCAAGACTATAGATTTTATTAGATACTGACATCACAATAGTAAAGCTGTAAAATTCAGTTTCTACATATACTCGACCTTCTATTGTAAGTAAATAATCTGCTTGATCATTTTCGATTTTATAATCTTCTAATTTAAGTTCACCCATTATTATTTGATTTTTGATGAAATTATTATTGTAGCTGTTAATACAAGCCACCATACTCCTATTCCTATTGCTGGTACCATAATGTTTATTTTTTTCTTATTAAATCTATCAATATTAGCATCAATCCTAACGCAAGAATTATGCCAGTTGTTGTAAAAACCTGATCGTTCATTTACTTTTTATTTTTTTAATTATAGTTTGTACGGCAGCTACTAGCAATCCAATTATTGCAAAGGCCGCTGAAATTATTACAATTGCTACTGGAAAAGTCCAAGGTATTGTTTCAGTCATGATTTAATATTTTATTGTATTCATCACCCTTTATAATGTGATATTGAATATCGTCGTTATTAGTTATATATTGAACTCGATATGTTCGCTTGCCAGGGAATCCAAACGGTGAAATTGTCATGGTTGTTTCAACTATTTTCTTTACGTCAATTACTTCTTTATCCATAATTGCCTGTATCGTTTTGTTATCTATAAAACTACTCATATTGATTCTCTTAACATTTCTAACCATGATTCCTTTTGCATCATGCCGTGTAGGCTGTGCATATTTTTTATTAAGTCATTATAGTCCTTTCCTGTAATTAACTGACTTTCTGGATTAGGTATATTTGAATATGCATTTAGTGCATCAAAAGCGGATTCAAATTGTACGCTTTTAATTACTTGCAATCCACCATCTGTCAAATTACAAAGATATAAAATTCCACGTGTTGTCAGTTCTACGTCGTTTCCATCCAGTGTCTGTAACATTTTATTTGCTTCCATATTGTGTGTTTTAAATTAGTAAAGGTACAAGGATTCGAACCTCAACTTACAGTACCAAAAACTGTAGTGCTACCGTTACACCATACCTCTATGCGTAAACTATGTTTTACATATTTGATTGTTTTTGTAAAACATAGTTTACATTGCTCCCTCTCCTGGGCTCGAACCAGGGACCCTCTGATTAACAGTCAGATGCTCTAACCAACTGAGCTAAGAAGGAATGTAATTTAATATCTACCCATGTTAGGTTTATATTTACCGACTGTTCTATCACCTTCAAGATGAGCGATAAATTCTTTTTCAGATTTAAAATGTGTAGTTCCTAAAGGACTAGAATAATATAGCGTAGTATAGTCACCTTTATCGTTTGCTCTTGCAAACCATCTTTCGTCACCACCGCTGATTGATACCGTATCTCCTAGTCTATCTTTATCAGTGAAAATTCTTTTAGATTTAGCTGTTTTGTTGTTTAAAATGTTCTTCATAATTTATAATTTTTTATCTGTTAAATATTCAAAAAATGCTGGTAAATTTTTGTCTTTGTAAAACGGATCTATTGATTCCATTTGTGTTATTTCTTTATATAGCTCAGGCTTTATAGAATTCAAAGCATTCATGTAAGCTTGTCCCATTCGTAATCGATGTTGAGCCATTAAAGAAGTAACCTGTTCAGTAATTGCGATCCACTCCTTAGTTGTTAGTTTTTTCATATCATATTTATTCAAAAGTTCTTACTGGATTTAACGTTGCATTACATCCGTTATTCAGCATTCTATTAGATCTGTAATGTTCACCTTTAAGAAGTGTTTCTACAACTAACTTTTGTATAACTGCTGTTTCATTTGCAGTAGTTAGTTTAAAAGCCGGACGACCGAATTTACCTTCACAAGGTTCCATGCTTGTAATAACTCCGTCGATTACGATTTTAGAAAAATCATATTGCCATGCAGTAATAAAAATGTCTTGTCCGATTAATGTGTTCATGTGTGTCATAGTTAGCGTATTTAAAGTATGTCAGTTATTAATTATTTATAGTTAAATATAAACAAAAAATTCGACAGTAAAAAATCCTGATGAACTTTTTTTATATTGCCTGATTTAATATTGTTTGACAGAAATCCTCCTTTGTTCTTGTTTGTCTGCAATATCTTGGATCGACTGTGCTGCTAATTATCTTTGCATTTAGTCTTGAAAGATTTTCAATTTTAGCATCTCTTGTTTCATTCCAGTTGTTCCACGCTTGTGGATATTTATCTCGTATTTCAGACCATCGACCATCATCTTCACGAAGTTTATTATCAAAGCCACGAGCAATTGCTTCCGCATTAAGTGCATTAATTCTTTGCCATAGATATAAAATCTTGTCATAGAAAAATATGACGTGACCAGATCCAAGAGTATATTTACGATCTGATGCATCTATAGAAGTTCCTTTACGAAGTCTCTTAAGTGCAAGTGTAGGTACTCGAGGTATTTCATGAATTTCTACTAGTAGATGCTGATCAGATAAATATTGCGGTGATATTGTATTTATTCGAGTCATATATTATTATATTATCGTTGTGTAAAATTGTTTCAATTATCAAATCTGGCTCTAAGTTTACGTCTAAGATTTTGAACTCTTACATCGTTACGTTTAAGCTTGTATAATCTCTTATAGTTTTGAATCAGGTTAGATACTGTTTCATAGTCTTGATATCTAGCAGTATCAATTACTTTAGAAACCCAAATGTATGAGTTCCATTTGTTTTTTAATTTAGCCATGATTTAATTGTTTTATGTCATAATCCTTCTCTTGCTATTGGAATAACTAGATAATATTTATGATTCGGTTCTAGCTCCTTGATACAGGAATTAAGCTTTTCAACACTTAATGTATCCAATTTCTTTGTCGTGTAAAATTCTCTCTTCTTCTTTCTGCCTTTGAAAAATACTTGAATTTTGTAATGCGACATATAAGTCTTCTTCTTCTGCACAGTAATTTCCATATTTGTATATATCTAAAATCGCACTTTTAAGCGGTATTGTCATAAATGCCGAAGTCAATAGATTAAATCTAAAGACTTCGGCATAATGTTTGCTATTGCACCTTTACAACTAATAAATAGTTTCACATAAGACACCTATGATATATGCTGGTAGCTCAAATTAATATTCTATTTGTCGATTTCCAATGTATGGAATATTGGTGCATTAACAGGCCTATAAATTTCATTTAAACAGCTCGCATTAATATAATAAATTCCATTATTACGAGTCTTTCCGTAACCTTCATGAATATGTCCAAACACATTTATTTGTGGTTTGATTCGTTTGATTGCTTCTTTTAAATCTGCACAACCAACTCTAGGATATTCATTAGGTCGACGAAACATCTCACATAATTTATCTCCTTGTCCTAGTGGCGGAGTATGTGTTATTAGTATGTCTGTATCGTTTGGTATCTTATCCCAATGAGATTTTATACCATCAACTACATCACCTTGGAATTCTGTAGATCCGTCATATTTTATTTCTGTATTACGAGTTCTATTAAATGCCCATTGTCCAAATCGTGGACTGACAGGTGATCCCCAAAATTTCAATCCCATGATATCAACGCCACTATCGTTTAAGTAAATTATGTTTGGATATTTTGCTAAAATCATTGCAGCTGCGCCAGCATTAGCTTCAAAAAGAAAATCGTGATTGCCTGCGATCATTACCTTGTGCTTTGCAGGCTGCGAGTTAAACCAACGCATAAAATCATCAGTATCGTTCTTAGAACCTCTCCCTGTGCAATCTCCGGCAAATACAAGAATATCTAATTCGTTCCATTTTTGCTCAACATCGAAGCCAAATTGATTGTAATTTAAGCTGTCATTCCATTTTTCATGAAACGTATGTAAGTCACTTATGAATCCTAATTTGATTTCTTTATTTGATGTTTTTGTTTTCATTTTTTATTTGTATTTACTATATGAATATATGACGAATTATCTTCATCAAATTCAATTGCATAGATGCTTAATCCTCGGTTTCTAAATTCATCTAATGTAATGTTTCTTTCTTTACAATATAGATCGATAGCATCCTGTGTATCTTGATCTCGAACATTCGATAATGTTCCTTTCTGACCTATTATTATTATCTTATCCATTGAATTTTATTCCTTTAAAAGAGCACCATGTGCAGTTTTTAAATTGTCAGTTATTAATTATTTATAGTTAAATATAAACAAAATAATCGACAGTAAAAAATCCTGATGCAATTAATTTTAATCTGATTTTATATCTGCTACCGTTCGATTTTTCTTTTTTATTAATCGCTCTTTATATAATAGAACTCTTAAATGATGTGCACATAATATGATGATGCTAGTAATTTCACCTAGAATTATACTATAAAAATACAATGGTATTGTAAGAATAAATAGCACTCGATAAAGTATAAATCGTTTATTTTTTAATAAGCTATGAAGGCATGCAAAATAAAAAGAAACAGCAAATATGTTATGTAATATATTGAAGTCGTAATGATTAAAACTTGTTATTAACACAAGACACAAACTAGGAATCTTCCAGTTCTTTAATGAAAAGAAGAAATATGAGCATATAACATTTGATAAAACAAAAAGCGGCTGATATTGTGTATGCCAATATTGTGATATCGATCCTAGAATTTCACCATTTGATATCATTATAAATGGTGTTATCGCTGCAAAAAATACAGCGAATATTTTTACGTGGAGCTCTTTTAACAAAACTTTAATTATTTATTAGTTATTATTTATTCTTACGATTGTCTCTATATCTTACAAGCTCCACTATTATCTCAACAACAATCCAGGTCACAAATATTAATCCTATTATGTTCATAATACTTATTGATATTTTTCATACTCCTCTAAAATCTTAGCCTTAGTCTTTTCTTCAAGCATTCGTGAAATTGATTGCTGATCCTCATAACTAATACAATCATAGCACGTATCTAGCGTGCTATAATATTTTTCTATCGGTTTGTCTTGTTTACAACATAAACAGGTTTTAACAGGCGATAATACGAGAATTGACATGGCGTAACAGTAAATTTTATGTTTGATTTATTTATCTATCAATAGGACTTTAGCGTTTAATCTTCGCTATCATCTTTTTTATTTTTATTTGACTTATGTATTATTGTACGAGTTCCTCCTATTTGATCAGGAACAACAGAACATATTGCTCTTATTAATGATGATAATGCACCTATAAGGAACAACACACCTAAAAATGTCCAGAATCCAGAAAATGTGAATTCTAAAAAATATCTTAACGCTTCCATAATTTAATTGTTATTTGTGCCAGTCAACCACATAATCAGGGTCACTTGGCTTGTTTAAAATTGTTCTTACTAGTTCCTTGTTTTTTAACCACTTATGTTCTTTATGTGCATCTTCAACAAGGTTCATTTTACTTTTAATGCATTTAGTCACTTTAACAAATAAATCTAATTCTTTAATTATTTGTTGAGCTCGATAGATTTTACGTATATCTTCTGGTATTGCTATATTAGCATCCCTTTCAGCATTAACATAAATATCATAGAAATCACCGCCTTTATATTTTCTTCTGAATCTATCAAATCGTTTAAGACTAGCAATATCATTTACAACATCGTCATCGGTAATAGTGTTGTAATTTCTTCGATAGCCTTTCATTATTTTAATGTTTTCTTTAATTCGCTTAGGTCTTCAAGATACATTTCTTTAGGTTGCTTCTTTTTAATTGCCGCTATATTAGCTTTCAATTCTTTAACGTCATTTAACAATTCCTGATACTTTTCTTTAGTAAGAGTATGTATCGGCATTGAAAGTAAATATGAAAAACTACCTTCACGTTTATCAAATGCATGTTTAATTAATTGTTCTTCAATTTTTAATTTAGCAACATTATTAACTTTCAATTTCCCATCAATAATCATCTTAATAAATCTTGCTCTATTAGATAAGTATTGTAATCGATCGTTATATTTATCAATCAGGAATTTTTTACGTTGTATATAATATTTAAGCCTAAAGTTAACAAAGTATTCAATTACCTGAGTAACATTATCAAATACAATTAATTCACCAGATTCATCCAGCATAGTCAAATTTTCCGTTTGACGCTCATTAATTTTAAACCAGTTATCTAAACGATGTGTTTTTTCTTTAAGCATCTTACGATTAAATCTAATTGTATAATCAATGTTAGATTTACAATTATCGTCATAAGATACAATCCATCCACCTTCTTCCAGTGAATTTAAAAGCTTTTCAAATTTGTCATAAGTAATTCCAGGTGGCAATTCATTTATTTTAACCGTCGTAGTATTTTCAATAGTTAAAAGACCTTTAGCAGTCCACGATAATGAATTTTCTGGATCCTGAATCCATTCACCTGCAAATTCATTTACCCAAGGCTTTGGCTCCCTGAATGATTTATCATTTAAAAATTTGATACAACAATCTATAAGGTCTTTTGGATTTCTATTTAATATGTTTGTAGCAAATCCTACAGCAATTCCAGAAGATCCATTTAATAGAACTGTAGGAATGATAGGCAAGAAATATTTTGGTTCAATTTCATCACCTTCATTGTATTGCTTTTCTACTAATTCAAAATCTTTATATAAACTTCTAAAGTTCTTGTTTAGCTTAGTACTAATATATCTTCCAGCACCTGCTTCAGGACTTCTAAGAGATCCAAATTGACCTATTTCATCGAGCAATGGCATTGAATTTTTAAATTTTTGTGCCAATGTAATTATTGCAGATGATCCAGAAGAATCACCGTGATTGTAATGATGAGTCATTAACAATCCAGTAAGTGCAGCAACCTTCATAGGTTTTTCATTACCTGTTTTCCAGGTTCTTGAAGCAATATCAATTATTTTACGTTGTGTAGGTTTGAATCCATCTATTACGCTTGGTATTGCTCTATTGGAAACTACATATTGTGCATACTCCTTGTAATCATCATCAAGAAATGCTGATATAGATTTTGTATTGTTCATGTATATTATATTCAAACAGTCAACTAATGTTTCAATCTACAATCTACCTCAATAATCTTTAGTAATAAATCTATGGATGTTTTTTCAATAATTCCAATGTTAGCTAATCTAAAAGTATTAGACTCTTCAATTTTGCCTGGATATATTACAAATCCACGCTGCTTTAATTTACTATGAAATTTATTGAAATCCATATTTTCTGGAATTAAAAATGATGTAATTATGATTGATTGATGTTCGTCTGGAATAAATTGTTTGAATCCAATGTCTTTCATTCCTTGGCGAATCTGTAAATTCAATTTTTTATATCTCTCATATCTTCCTGCAATAGTTTCTTCAATTAATTCATCCAATGATTGATTGAACGATGCTAGCATTTGTACTGCAGGTGTAAACCGCATTTGATTAGATTTAATATATGCATCATACTGGCCTTTAAGATCAAAATACATTGTTCGTGCTTGACAGGTCTCTAGGGATTCTTTTCTTGCAACAACGACACCTATTCCAGGTAATCCTTGAGATCCTTTATTTGAACTACAAATCAAGAAATCTATTTGTTGTTTGTTACAGTCAATAGGATATACAAATGCTGAACTCATAGCATCGACAACAAATTCACATGAATGCATTTTAGCAATTACTCCTATAGCAGATATATCATTAATTATTCCTGATGTAGTTTCACAATGTACTGTAATAACATGTGTATATATTTCTTGCTCTAATTCTGTTTTGACTTGTACTAGATCAATAGGATCATTTCCAAAGTCTAATTGATTTGTTACTATCGAATAGATATTTAACATTTCATTTATTCTTCTGCCATATTCACCATTAGTCAATAATAACACACTTGCATTTACAGGCAATGAACTTATTACAGATTCAATAGCACCTGTTCCACTTGATGTGAAAAGTATAGATACAAATTTATCTGTATCCGTAGTCATTAATGAAGTTACTTTATTTGAAATCGTTCCCATTAGATTTCCTGTTTCAACTTCTCTAGGACAAACGTCACCTATTAATTCAACAGATTTTTTGACCGCATTTGAAGTACATGCAGGTCCGGGGTTTAACAATACATATTGTTCCATATTACTTTATTTTAGGTAGAATATTGTTTACTGCGTAATCCATGTGATCCACGTTATCCATCTCAGCCCATAGATATTCAGTCTTAACCGATTTGAAATTTCCCGCGGCTGCAAACATAGATTCATAATCTTCGCCATTTTTCTTATCTAGCATAGCTAATGATAAAGACAACATTTTATCATAATCATTAACGCCTTTTATTGAATTCATTGAAATATTTGATATGCCAATTATTTCTGTTGATGCTACATCAGTTTTAGATATTTTTGTAATAAAATTATCATCATTCGTATGTGTCCAGCATTCATCGCCTATAGAGAATCCTTTAGGTTCTGAAACTATCATACAATTTTCCGACTTTATTGTTTCAAGAATGTTGTAATCATATATAATGTCTGATTCAAGGACTGTTAAATTATTGAACTTATATTTTCTTAATTCACTCATTGCAAGATATAATGAAAACAAACTTCCGGTCGTTGCATAAAACGGATTATGTATTGTTTGAACATTATTCCATTTCTCAAAGAATCTATCATAAACTTCAGAACAATGTCCTGTTACAACTAGAATTTCACTATAACCTGCTTTTTCTAGCTTATTTATTGATGCTTCGATCATTGGAACCTTGCCAATTTTAATCATTCCTTTTGGCACATATTTTGTAATATCGCCAAATCTACTTCCGAGCCCTGCGGCTAAAATTACTGCTATATTCATTTCTTTAAAAATACGTTATATCTAAATTTAGAATTTGTATATCCTTTAATGTCTTGTTGTGTTATAGAATATTGAAGATTGTTACGTTTTGCATAGTCAATCCAAAATGATTTTGCTATGAATAAATGCTTAAAGTCTTTATACATTTCATCATAGTTAGGTTCAGCCTTTCTTCTAATCTTTAAAAATATATCTTCCATTGAAGAGTCATTTATATCTAGAATTGCAATAGATTTCTTATTGGATTTATCTAGCATTTTATCTACAACGGCTTCAACATATTCAATATCTGGAAAATACTGAAAGCAACTCATGGCTATAACATAATCATATTTTTTATTTGTATCAAGATTTAATGCTTCAGTATGAATTAAATCTTCAGTAATTTTAAGTGATTTTGTAATAGCCAATAATGATTCAGAATAATCAAGTCCACCGACAGACAAATCTAAGCCATTTAAAATTGATAGTATTGATCCAGATCCACAACCAACTTCATAAACAGAATCATTAGATTCCATATTCATATAATCAGCTATGCCTCTAACAAATTCCATTAGTTGTTCTGCTATTAATCCAGATGTTTTAAATCCAGCAGCATTTATCAAGTTCTGTAATTCTGCGTCGTTTATGTTCTTTGGTTTATTCCAAATGTCTTTCCAGTTACTTGCCATTACGATAAATATTTTCTGATTCGTTGTCCTACTTCTAATGGCTTTACACTTGGTCTTCCAAGATTAGCTTTAGTTTTGTTATTAATCTTCATGTAAATAAATGTGAGTCCTTGCTGAGAATTCCAGTTATCAATAGCTAATTTTAATTGTTCTTTAGTATAGACAACTACAACATTATATCCGACTGATACTGCAAATGCAGGCCAATCCATTACTGTTGATATTGTTGATTGTCCACCTGTTGAATTATGTTCCTCATTATCTAATAATATATGTAACATATTATCAGGGGCTTCATTTGATATTGTAGGTAACGCGGATAATCTCATTAAAGCGGCACCATCACCGTCTACGCAAATTACTTTATTTTTATGAAACATTGCAGTTCCAAGTCCTAGCAATCCAATACAACCCATAGACCCGACCATGTAAAGATTTTGTTCAGAATCTTCTACTTCAAATAATTCACGACCTGTCTTACCTGTCGTTGCATATACTACTGCATCACCCTTATTTTGTGATATTATTTTTAATGCATCATTTCTTGAAATCTTTACTTTAGATGAATCTTTACACAATTTTAATTTGCCTAATTTATATTCAGGAGTTGAATCAACATTAAGATCAAATTCACCAAAAGTTCCTTTCTCTACAATAAAAAAGAATGGTACTTTATTTGCATCTATAAAATCTCTAGCTGCCATGATTTGCATCTTAGCTTCTTCTAGATCTTTACTTAATACCGCAATAGGAGTCTTTGTAAGTTCAAGCATTTCCTTTGTAATTTGTCCCATTAATTCATGCTGTGGCTCATCGTCATCACCACCTCTAAGACTAACAAATCCTAAAAATGGAATCTTGAAAATATGATTTAATGATGTTAGTGGTGATATGAGATTTCCAAGTCCAGAATTCTGTAACAATACAACAGGTCTTTTACCTGCCAGCCACGCTCCGGATGCTATCGCTACGGCATCACCTTCATTTGCTGCATTTACATAGGTGCATTCCGAATATGCATAATTAATAAGATATTTAAGGTAGCTGCAAGGTACTCCTGTAAAGACATCAAATTTTAATTCTTGAAGCCAATCTCCAAATTTTCTAGTATCCATCTTTGAAATTTAAGGTAAATATTTCTTGTCCGTATCTTTTAATTCATTTGCATTTTGCAATCTAAAAACAGTTTTTAAAGTAGCCACATCTTCTTCAACATTTATCAATGACTGATCTTCAAATATTTGTTTTGATGTTGCTTGCATTGCAGTAATAGCAGAACGCATATTATGATTTGCCCAGATAACTAAGCTAATACCCATTTCTTGAAATTTAGAAACTGGAACTTTATAGTATTTTGTTGGAACAATTATGACAGGAATATGAGAATATTCACTGCTATTCCAATAATTCATGAATGATTCAACTTCAGATTCATTATCAATTTTAGAATGACATAGAATTGCATCCGCACCTCCAGCAGCATATTTATTTGCTCTCATAATAGCATCATCCAATCCAAGTCCAGTAATAAACGATTCCAATCTTGCAGCAATTACAAATTCAGGTCGTCCTATAGATTCAACATAATCTCTTCCGGCACGTATCTTTCCAGCAAATTCATCTGGATCTGCAAGTACTTGATTTTCACCATCAATAAATGAATTTGTCTTTGGAAATAATTTATCTTCAATAGCAACACCACCGACATCTTCCTTTATTAACTCTTTTAAAGCCTGTACAAAGTTATTGTAATTTCCATAACCAGTATCCGCATCTAGCAATATAGGAATAGTTGTTGCATTACTCATATATTTCATATCATTAATGACATCAGTATAAGACAATTCATTATTATCACGTACACCATGTGCAGCCGACAATGATAAACCACTTCCCCAGATTCCTTTAAATCCTGTTTCTTCTACAATTTTTGCAGATAAGCCATTATGAGCTTCCATTATAAATTCTACCTGATCACTTTCTAATAGTTCTCTAAGTTTATTTCCTTTAGTCATTCCTATTGTATTTAAAATTAATGTATAGTATTTATCCTTCAGTTTTTTCCATCGGATCAAAATCATCCGGCCAGTTACAGGTACAGCTATTTGAACTTCTGCTGTATTTTAAGTTTGTTGCTTTTTTAATCCATGAAGTACAGGTATTAGGATATGTGTTTGAACTTGAAGGTGTTTTCCAGTTTTTAAACATCAAATCTAATGCGGATTTTATTTCTTTAAAAATGTTAAATGAACCGCCTCTTAATTTTACAGATTTAGTTCCCTTATTTACAATCTCTTTTGGAAGATAATAGTAAGGTCCTTTGCCACCAAGTCTTAATGAATAAACATAGCGATCTTCTATAGGATAATATACATTGACATCTCCCCAGATTTTTCTACCTTCAACTGTTAAATTTTTACCTTCTTCATTTTTAGATATCAATCCGATTGTATAAAAATCATCAATAGATCCGGCTTCACGATCAACATTAAAAGTTTCTTTAAGGTCTTTAATTAATGCTGGTGATAAATGTTTTGCATGCATTCCTACGTCCCAGTCACTATCATTCTTTAATAAATCATTTTCACGAACAACTCCTAATGCAGTTCCACAGTCTAACCAGAATGAAGCACCATGTTTATTAAACACCGTTTTAAGGGTTTTCATTGCTTCTACTTTTGCATCATTAATTGCATCTTGTGCTGATGGCTTAGTTTTTAAATGATATTCATTTATTTCACTAAATCGCATAAATTTTGGCATAAGATCAATTTTATTTTATATATCTTTTGATACTTCCGTCGGAATATAATTCAATAACTATGCCTCGATAGGAATCTGAAATAGCTTGGCCTAGAACATCATATCTTGCTATTAACTTTATGTCATCCGTATTTTTAGGACCACAAAATTTAATATCAAATTCTTCTGTAGTTCCATCATAATCAGTTTGTGTCAATTTATAATAGCCTCGTTTTGTAATAGAATAAGAATAATCGACAACTTCAAAGCTATTTCCTTGCGCTTCAATATTTGCTATTGATGTGAAATCTGTTCCATCTGAAGAATAAAGCACAGTAAAATAATCACTATTAATTTCAGAACCAGTTGACCAGGCTATTTCATTTTTAGTACAAGAATATGCTATTAGTTCAACAGGTAATGTTACATCTTTACATATATCGGGCCATCCAGGTGTTCCACCTAAATTATCGAAGAATGTTTTTGATTGTGAATTATAATTAAGATAGTTTATAGCTTGTACTGTTGCACAATTTACTGAAATCTCACAATCATTTATAGTACCACCAGCATATGAACCTTGAACTTCTAATTTAGAATTACAATCTTCGATATGAACATTTCCACCAGGAACTATAGACAATGACCCATTGACTTTAAACGTTGAATTATTATAGATTCTAATAATGCCACCAGAATATAATGTAATTGTAGTACCTGATGTAGTTACATCTGAATTTATGCATAAAGTTTCACCACTATTTATTGATAGGCTAGCTGGGAATGTTGCACTAGTATATGAGTAAGTACATTGAGACTTTGATACAAATCCTATTAAAATCAGCGTAAATATTATGCATAGCTTTTTCATGATTTATCTATCTTATCAAGTCATCTAATTCTATGTCATATTCTTTAAGAACATCGTTTATTTTGTTTTGGATTTGTAATGTCGAAAGTTCATATCCAAATTTTTCTTTTGTTAAGCCTTGAATTTTAAACAAGGCTAACGCCATATCCTCAGACTTAACACATCTTAAATGTGCCATTACATCATCAACATCTTCTAAATCGAATTCTAATTTTGCGTTCATGTTATTTAAATGTAGTGAATAAATCTAATTTGAATTTTTCTAAAGTAGATAATTTATCTTCAGCATCAACTAGCTTCTGTAAAGCTTCTTCAGCATTTTCATAAAAATCTTTAGTAGAGTGATCACCTATTCCTGCAGGATGCTCACCTAAAAGTTTTATTGTTGTGATAGCTTCTTGCTTTTCTGCAAGAGCTTTACTTTCTAACAAACGATACAATTGTTCTTTCATAATGTTAATTGTTTTGATTGGTTTTTAAATAGTCGTAATACTTTTTAAGTGATTTACCAAGCTTTTTGCTTGATTCATTTTCTTTAATCATCTTGATAATGATGTCATTATCTAATGTAATTTTCTTGTGTGTTTTACTCATTTTAATAGTGTTTATTGTTATATATTTGTTTTGATATTAGAAGCCATTAAAATAACTCTGTAGTTCCAGTATTTCTATCCAGTAGCTTATCTTTTCTAGGTTGTGAATCACTACCAAACCAAGCTTTTAAATTGTTAGCTGCATTTTGATCGTTAGTTAATTGAACCATTTTAGGATTCTTAATTATTTCAGAATAGTCTTTATCTTCTAGTGATGCTAAACCTTTCTTATATGAAATATTCCATAGTTTTTCGTTTACAGTTTTTGACCATGTATCAAATTCAGTTTGTGTATAAAATTTTAATTCAGTCTTACCTTTTGATGCAACAACAATAGGAGTCATTACTTTAAACATTCTTCCATCACTAAATAAATCAGGCCAGAACTTATAAAAAAAGTTAATTAACAAACCAGAAATTGAATTACCATCAACATCAGCATCAGTATAAATTAGAATTTTACCGAATCGTAAATTAACAGCATCTTCACCGAGCTTAAGTCCTATAGAAGCCATTAGTTCTTGTACTTCTGTGTTTTTAATTATTTTTGAATTTGATAATTCATGCACATTAATGAATTTTCCACGTAATGGAAATGCACCACATGTTTGAGCATCTCTAAATTTTCTTACTGCACTTAATGCAGATAGTCCTTCATAGATTCCAAGTGTACATGATTCCCTATCACCACGTTTCTTTGCATCAATTAATTTAAGTACTTTCTTATTGCTTAAATCCTTGTTTAATTTTCTTAATTCACGTTTTTCATCGGCAGTTTTCTTTTGTTCATACCAATCAAGAATTGATTTAGTTACTTCAGATGCAAATATCTTTTTTATAGTCTTTTCAGATACAATATATTCACTTCCAAAATCTTTAGAATCCGTAATTAATTTTTCTTTAGTTTGTGATTCAAATATAGAATTGACTATTTCGGCATTAACAAATATAAACATGTGTTGTTTTAATTCGCTTGGCTTTACATCAATCTTATGTTTCTTTTTTATTAGTGAGCGAAGGGCATGTATAATTTGCCACGTTATATAATTTACGTGTGTTCCGCCATCTTTAGTTTCAACAGTATTAACGTAACTTACTTGTTGATGACCATCGTTAGAAGGTGCTACAGCAATTTGCCATTTTTCATCACCTTCATAGAAAAATTCTTCTAGATATTGACCGACATAAGATTTGAATGTTCTATATTTTATTGTTTCACTATTCTTTTTCTTATCTTTTACTGAGATTAATTTAAGCTTTAAATTTGAATTACAACCAGCAACTTCATGAATTCTTTTACGAAGCATTTCAAAATGATCTTCATCTATAGAATTCATTTTAAATCGAGTCAATTCAGGAAAATATGTAATTTCAGTAAAGTTTGATGTATTCCTAGTAATAGCAGGTTTTGTTTTATTCTGCATATTATTAGTGAACTTTTGAACAAATTTATTTGTGCCATCAGCAGTTATTACTTTAAATTCCTGTGAGAATATATTAGTTAAAGTAGAACCGACACCATTTGTACCAGCAACTACTCTATCTTCATCATCATTAAAATTTGATCCAGCCTTAAGATTAGAAAAGATCATTTCAGGAATATATTGTTTATGTTCTTTATGTTCAACAACAGGAATTCCACCATTATCCCAGATAGTTATAGCATTCTTATCCATATCGATAACAACTCGAATCTCATTTAAATTTGGATTACGCTTATGTTCATCAACACTATTGGATAATAATTCATCAAACAATTTTAGAAATCCAGGTATATATGTTACGTCAGTCTTTGTAAATTTATCGCCTACTAGAATAAATTCATTCATAGTTTTAGGCACAGTTGAACCGATATACATACCTGGACGTAAAAGCACATGCTCAATATCAGACAGCTTTCTATACTGTTCTTCAATATTTTTTGTTTTAGTCATAAAATAGTTGTATAATAATTATATTCAATTATGTTAATAATGTTTCATTGACTATTATTTATTCATTAGCCATGTTACAAATATTTTTAACGCCATTACTAGAACTATGCCTACTATTGTAAGTTTATAAATCATTTTTCTATTTTAACTGTTAATTCAGTATTTCCAGTTTTATAGTCGATTTTTATAGTATCTCCTTCAACAACATTTGTATTTACTATTTGTTCTGCTAAAGGATCCTCAACTAATTTTTGAATTGCTCGTTTCAATGGTCTTGCACCATAATTAGCATCATAACCTTTTTCTGCAATATATGTTTTAGCTTTTTTAGATAGCTTGATTTTATATCCAAGATCGTTAATTCTACTAAATAATGATTTGATTTCAATATCAATTATTTTGAATATATCATCCTGACTTAACGCATTAAACATAATAACATCATCAATTCTATTTAAGAATTCTGGTGCAAATGCTTGTTTTAAAGATTTTGTAATTACCGCATTTGCATTATCATGTTCTTGCTTTTGCTTAGACCCAGTATTGAATCCAACACCAGTACCAAATTCTTTTAATTTTCTACTTCCAATATTAGAAGTCATAATGATAATTGTATTTCTAAAATCAACCTTACGACCTAATGAATCTGTTAAGTGTCCGTCATCTAGCATTTGTAACAATAAATTGAATACATCTGGATGTGCCTTTTCGATTTCATCAAACAAGATAATTGAATATGGTTTACGCCTTACTGCTTCAGTAAGTTTACCACCTTCTTCATATCCTACATATCCTGGAGGCGCTCCTACCAGTCTTGATATTGCAAACTTTTCCATGTATTCTGACATATCAACTCTAATTAATGAATCAACATTATCAAACATATATTTTGCTAATACTTTTGCTAATTGAGTCTTACCAACGCCTGTGCTACCAGTAAATATAAATGAACCTATTGGCTTGTTAGGATCCTTTAAACCGGTCCTGCTTCGTTGAATTGCTTTAACTATTTTTGCTACAGCATTATCCTGTCCTATTACACTTCCACGTAATTCATCACCCATTTTGACAAGACGTTTACCTTCTTTTTCTGCAATACGATTGACTGGAATTCCAGTCATTGTAGAAATAACACTGGATATATGTTCCGCTGTTACTGTTTCTCTATTATCTTTTAATGTTGACAGCCATTTATCTGTAGCAATTTTTAATTGAATTTGCATTGTTCTTTCTTTATCTCGTAGTAATGCAGCCTCTTCATATTTTTGTGATTTAACAACTTCAATTTTTTCATTTTGAATACCTCCTATGTTAGATTCTATCTTTAAAATATTCTTTGGAACATTGATTGTAGAAAGATGTAGCATTGATCCGGCTTCATCCATAATATCAATAGCTTTATCAGGGAAGAATCTATCCGTAATATATCTATCGGCTAATTTAACACATTCGGTAATTGCTTCATCGGTATATCTTACATTATGATGATCCTCGTAATGATCCTTAATATTGTTTAATATTGCTATTGTTTGATCGACTGTTGTAGGTTCAATTACTATTTTATGAAATCTTCTTGCAAGCGCACCGTCCTTTTCAATATGTTGTCTATATTCGTCAAGAGTTGTTGCACCAATACATTGTAATTGACCTCTAGCTAATGCCGGTTTTAAAATATTTGCTGCATCCTGTGAACCGCTTGTACCACCAGCACCTATGATTGTATGAATCTCATCAATAAATAGAATTACATTATCTGCCTTTTCTAGTTCACTCATTATGGCTTTAATTCGTTCTTCAAATTCACCACGATATTTTGTACCCGCAACTAAACTTGCCATATCTAATGCAACTATTCTCTTATCAAATAATAATCGTGATACTTTTTTATTATGTATGTTTAATGCTATTCCTTCAGCTATTGCAGATTTACCTACACCCGGCTCTCCAATCAATACTGGATTGTTCTTTTTTCTAAGGCTTAAAATTTGTGCAACTCTAGCAATTTCAGTTTGTCTTCCGACTACTGGATCTAATTTTCCTTGAGCAGCTTTTTTTGATAAATCAGTTCCGTACTGATCTAGCGTAGGAGTTTTACTTAACGGCTTCTGTGGTGTTTGTTTACCACCCGTATTTATTGGGTCTGTCATATTTTTATTTTTTTAAAAGTAATTCTGCGGCTTTAATATGTGATGCAAAAAAGCTATCAGTTTGTATTAAATCGTTTATGTATTCATTATCAGATTCGGCATCAAATTTATTCATCATTCTAAATGCTAGCATTACTTTTGCAGATGCTTCAATAATTTTTAGAATATCTTTATCTGTATGTTTATCTTTATCTATTAACTTTTCTATATTATGTTTCATCTATTTGAAATTTTATCAGCAAAATCTACTGTTCTGGTTTGCATTATACTGTTAATCTCATCTATATGATAAGGTCTGAATTCTGAATGCGTATCGATTCCAACATCCATAGATTTGCCTAAGTATAATTCTTTAGGCAGATTTCCATGACAATGTCCGGATAGCATATAACCACCTTGAAACTTGTAATTCCAGGAAGTCATAGGATAGTGACTCATCACAATTTGTTGACCAGCTATTTTTATCTCCCTGTAATGAGCTACACTGCTAAATAATTTAGCAGTATCATTTTTATTGACTGCAATATGATGGTCATGATTTCCTAAAAGCAAATGAATGTTTTTACATATCAATTTGTTTCTAAATTCAGGTATCATTTCAACACCACCAAAGCTCCAATCGCCTAGATGATATAGCGTATCATTCTCCTTTGCACAATTATTGATATTTTCAACGAGCTTCTCGTTCATTTCCTGTAAAGTATCAATGTCTCTTGTTCCGCGACCTCCCTCCCATCGTGAAACACCTCTAACAATGTTTTTATGAGCATAGTGAGTATCGGACGTAATCCATGTATTCATAGTTTATATATTTTTGAAAGATTTAATTATCTGACATGCTAGCCAGATTGCTAATAACGCAATAATCGGTATAGATAGTACTATACCGATTGCTATTAAAATGTAAGTCATATGCGTTGTGTTAAACATTTAAGTATTGTTCGTTTTTCGTTTCTTCTTTTAAATATGTATCGAAGTCATAATCCTCGTTCCAGTTTTTCCAGACCTTTGTCATTTTATGATGATATTCTTTTAATGCAGCTTTCTTTTGTTTGAATCCATCAGCCGTATAAACCGGGTAGTCAGGATAGCATTCCATTTGCGTATTCCAAGTAATATCGAATGTACCTTTTTCGTAATATTTACCATTTACACATAGATTAGAATTGATAGTGTCAGTTGGATCATAGTACATGTTAATGTTAACATCTGGCTTAGCAATTTTGAGTTTTTCCATGTAAGCTAATGCATTTGCATATGTTGCAAAATTCCTAGTGTAGTAGGTTGCTTTGTTTGAGTTTTTGTTTTCGTAAGATTCAAATAAGTAGATCATGTGTATGTGTATTTAGAGTTATCAGTTATTAATTATTTATAGTTAAATATAAACAAAAAAATCGACAGTAAAAAATCCTGGTGAATCTTTTTTCATTTATTTTAACCTTTACTTACCCTTATTTCAGCAAGTTTTTCAAGTAAGTAAGTTTCAAACTTTTTAGGTTTATACTTACCAAGTTCTTCTTTTTCGTATTCGTGCTTTATGAT